>OJML01000110.1_pt1 | contig 49610 bp, 48 predicted proteins | sample 1597221 | NCBI WGS metagenome assembly OJML01 (sample SAMEA2452123, study PRJEB22498) | human gut metagenome | biome: human feces; feature: human gut; material: feces | place: Australia | collected 2012 | reverse complement strand
GGTAAGGGTGAGAAGGTGGTGTAAGAGACCACCAGCCACAGGGTGATCTGTGGGCTGTGTCATCTGGAGGCCGCAAGTTCGCGTAAACCATTGTTTGAGGATTGTCCGTCCGACCTTTGTGACAATGGAGGGTAGAATGCTTGAGCTATGGGGTGACTCATAGACTAGATAAATGGCAGACACCGTCGTCTTTTTTTAGGATGGCGGGGACAGAACCCGGCTTATAGGAGCGCTGCTCTCTTTTTTTCTTGCGCGGTGCAAACGTTATGATTTGTCTTGCTTGGTGCAAACGTTATGGCGCAAGGAGAAATTGTTTTAATGCCTTTCCTCATATAACACAAAAAACGAATCCGTAAATCATGAATATCAAAAAAATAATAGGTTTCTTTCGTCACGACATGTGGCACATTAAGCGTGATGAGGTGTCGCCGTTGGCCTTTTTTGCCGTCGGGGTGCTGAAGAAACTGTATATTTCTATCGAATTTTTTACCACACGACGCGTCATAGATATGGCCTCGGCGCTTACTTACAGCACCTTGCTTGCCATTGTCCCCATTTTTGCCGTTGTGTTTGCCATTGCTCGTGGCTTCGGCTATAACAAATATATCGAGCTGTGGTTTAGAGAGTCGTTGTCAAGCCAGCCACAGGCCGCCGACACCATTATTGCGTTTGTCAACTCTTACCTCGTCCATACGAAGAGCGGCGTGTTCTTTGGGGTCGGCTTGGTGTTCATGCTCTTCACGGTACTAATGCTTACGGCTAATGTGGAAAAGACGTTCAACTCTATATGGCAGGTTAAGCACCCTCGTAGCGTGTATAGGGCTGTGACCGATTATCTTGCCATGCTTTTCCTTGTGCCGATCGTCATCGTGGTGACGTCGGGCGTTAGTATCGTTGTTGCAACGTTGGCGGGACAGGCCAACGACTATATTGTGCTTGGCTCTGTCATGCGCGTTACGGTTGACGTGCTGCCTTATGTGCTCATGTCGGTGGTCTTCATGGGGCTTTATGCCAAACACCAAGGTGCGGTTCTCGGTTGTCGTCATACCGGGCATCCTTGCGGGCATTGCCATGCAGGTGTTGCAGCTGTTCTACATCCATGCCCAGATCTTTCTGTCGTCTTACAACGCCATCTACGGCTCGTTTGCCGCACTTCCGCTCTTCATGCTTTGGGTACAGATCTCGTGGACGATCTGTCTTTTTGGCGTGGAGCTGTGTTACACCAACCAGAACATGGACGAGTTGTCGTTCATGACCTACACCTCGAAGATCAGCCATCGTTACAAACTGCTGCTCAGCGTCACCCTTATGTCGCACATCTGTCATCGTTTTGCTGAAGGACGCAAGCCATACACAGCTCTTGATCTGAAGATGATGACAGACATACCCATACGCATAACCCAAGATCTGCTTTACAACCTTGTGAGCGTTGGCTTGTTAAGCGAAAACTCGGCTGAGGGTAAGGACGCGGAGCCTACCTATCAGCCAGCCCTCTCGTTGGAGCACATCACCATTGGCTCTATTGTGGAACGCCTTGACAGTCTGGGCGAGTGGCATCTTGACATTGACGTTCGCAAGCAGCTGGAGAATGTGTCATGGAGAGAATACATGCGTGAGCGCAAAGCTTATCTCGACAACTTGCGTAAGATAGGTATTGTGTAGAGCTGTTAAGGTCCTTATATATAATAAGGTGTAGCTGTTTGCGAAAATCTTTTCTTGCTCTGACATCTTTTCTGTCTTTTCCCTTAGGCTTGGCACATCTTTTGTTGTGTTCTTAATAAAAATGGAGGACAAAGATTATGGCATTTATTGATTACTACAAAATTTTAGGCGTAGACAAAAATATACCTCAAAAAGATGTGCGTAAGGCTTATCTGAAGCGCACAAAGCAGTTTCATCCTGACCTTCATCCAAACGATCCGAAGGCCAAGGCAAAATTTCAAGCTCTTAACGAAGCTTACGATGTAATAAACGACCCTGAGAAACGTAAACTCTATGACCAGTATGGTGAGAGATGGCGTGAGGGACAGGCGTTTGGTGGTGCTGGCGGTGCTGGCGGCGCAGGACAGTCGTATCAATGGGGTGGAGGAGAAGGCTCTCCATTCGAAGGCTTCGATTTTTCAAGCTTCGGAGCAGGTGGCGGAGGCTTCTCAAGCTTCTTCCAAGACCTCTTCGGGCGCGGCGCACAGGCCAACACGCGCAGCAAGGCAAGCAGACGCAACACCGGCGAGATGAATGCCACGGTAAACATTGACCTTTACACGGCTTTGCTCGGTGGAGATGTCATAATACAGATGGGTAATGGCTCAAAGATAAAGCTTAAGGTGAAACCTGAAACACAGAACGGCACAAAGGTGCGTCTGCGTGGTAAGGGTTACGACCGTGGCGATGGCACCATGGGCGACATGATTATAACCTATAACGTGACGTTGCCGACAAACCTCTCTGAACATCAGAAGACCTTGCTGCAACAAATGCGCGACGAATAGTTGTTGCCCATTAGCCTCACTCGCGAAACGAGTTGACTTACTTTTTAACTCCCAACAATGTATATATATGCGAAACTTGAGTTAATTTATCTTAATTCTTTGGCTTGGCACTCTCTATATGATGTTGGGTAAGATAAAAATGAGTAACTTTGCACGGCCGTCACGAGATGGCGGCATTTAATTCAAACCTCAAAAAATAAAAATTAAAAAATGGCAACAAAAATCAGATTGCAGCGCGGCGGTCGTAAAGGCTATGCTTTCTATAGCATCGTAATCGCTGACGCAAGAGCACCACGTGATGGTAAATTTACTGAGAAGATTGGTACTTACAACCCTAACACCAATCCTGCAACCGTAGATTTGAATTTTGATCGCGCTCTCTACTGGGTAGAGACAGGCGCACAGCCCACCGACACCGTACGCAACATCCTGAAGGATGAGGGCGTTTACTTGATGAAGCATCTTCGCGGTGGCGTTAAGAAGGGCGCTTTCGACGAGCAGGCTGCTCAGACAAAATTCGACGCATGGAAGGCAGACAAGGTTAACGGCCTGAACGCTATCCGTGAGAAAGAGGCTGCCGCCAAGAAGGAGGCTGCCGCTAAGGAGCTTGAAGCAGAGAAAAAAGTGAACGAGGCTATCGCCAAGAAGGTAGCAGAGAAGAAGGCTGCTGAGGCAGCTGCCAAGGCTGAGGCTGAGGCTGCCGCTCAGGCTGAGGCTACTCCCGCTGAGGGCGAGGCTCCTGCAGAGGCTTAATGCGCTTTGATGCATAAGCTGAAGATATGAAGCGCCTAAACACTCTTTACATGAGGTGTTTAGGCGCTTCTTTCAATTAAAATAGATTTTTTAATAAAACACATACACTCAAACAATATGAAAGCATTTGTTTTTCCCGGTCAGGGAGCACAGTTTGTAGGTATGGGTAAAGACCTATACGACAACAATCCCTTGGCAAAAGAACTCTTTGACAAGGCCGATGAGATTCTCGGCTTTAGCATCACTAACGTGATGTTCAATGGCACAGACGAAGAACTGAAGCAGACAAAGGTCACACAGCCTGCTGTGTTCCTTCACAGCGTTGCCTCGGCTCTCTGCCTTGGCGACGACTTCAACCCTTCAATGGTTGCCGGCCACTCTCTTGGAGAGTTTTCTGCTCTCGTAGCTGCTGGCGCCCTGAGCTTTGAGGATGGCTTGAAGCTTGTCAGCGCACGTGCCATGGCCATGCAGAAGGCTTGCGAGGCTGCTCCCGGCACCATGGCTGCTGTTATCGGTCTGCCCGACGGAACCATTGAGAACGTCTGTGCTGAGGTAAGCAAGGACGGCGAGATTGTGGTTGCTGCCAACTATAACTGCCCCGGTCAGCTGGTTATCAGCGGCACCATGGAAGGCATCAATGCAGCATGTGAAAAGCTGAAGGCTGCCGGCGCAAAGCGTGCCCTGCCTCTGAAGGTTGGCGGTGCGTTCCACTCTCCTCTCATGCGCCCTGCCAAAGAAGAGTTGCAGAAGGCTATCGAGGCTACCGAGTTTAAGGCTCCACGTTGCCCAGTTTATCAGAACGTGGACGCAAAGCCCTACACAGACCCTGTTGCCATCAAGGCAAACCTCATCGCACAGCTCACAAGCAGCGTGCGCTGGACAGAGACCGTGAACAACATGATTGCCGACGGTGCTGACGACTTCACCGAGTGTGGTCCAGGCAAGGCTCTTCAGGGCATGATTGGCCGCATTGACAAGAATGTGGCTGCTCACGGCATTGCTTAAGACCGTAGCCGCTCTAACACCCCAGCATTTGACAGACTCTGAATAAAAACAATCCCTATTGCGCAGAGCATGTGTGATAGGGATTGTTTCGTTTACTGCATTTTTTCTACAGCAGACTTCTATGGCTAATAAAATAATAATTTACCAGATTTTTACCCGACTTTTTGGAAATACCAACTTTACCCGCACCTTTAACGGCTCTCTGAAAGAGAACGGTAGCGGCAAGATGAACTTTTTTGATGACGATGTGTTGCGCCGCATACGCACGATGGGTGTTAGCCATGTGTGGTTCACAGGTGTGCTGCGCCACGCATCTGCCACCGACTATTCTTCGTATGGCATACCTCGTCAGCACCCTGCCGTTGTGAAAGGAAAGGCGGGATCACCCTACGCCATCTGCGACTATTATGACATCGACCCCGATCTCGCCGAGGATGTGCCTGGACGAATGCGAGAGTTTGAGGAGCTGTTGGCTCGCACACATAAGGCTAGCATGAAGGTCGTCATCGATTTTGTGCCTAACCATGTGGCACGACAATATCATTCAATAGCTAAACCCGAAGGGGTGGATGATCTTGGCGCAAACGATAATGTCGACATGCATTTCTCGGCGTCAAACAATTTCTATTATTGTCCGGGACAACGCTTCGCACCTGCTTTCGATATAAAGGCAGACGAGAAAGAGGCCTATTGTGAATATCCGGCCAAAGCCACAGGCAATGACCGTTTCGATGCTCATCCCGACCGCAACGACTGGTATGAGACGGTAAAGCTCAACTATGGTGTCGACTATTGCGACCTCGGCGGCCGTTCTGAACATTTCTCGCCTGTGCCCGACACATGGAAGAAGATGACCGACATTCTGCTCTTCTGGGCTGCCAAGGGTGTCGATGCTTTCAGATGTGACATGGCAGAGATGGTGCCATACGCATTTTGGAGCTATGCCACAACAGAGGTGAAGAGACAATATCCAAATGTCCTGTTCATTGGAGAGGTCTATAACCCATCGTTGTATCGCACTTACATTGGCGCTGGCTTCGACTATCTCTACGACAAGGTGGGCATGTATGACACCATGCGCAACGTCATGTGTGCAGGATGGCCAACGACAACCATCACCAACGCTTGGCAGAGCGTGGACGACATCAACGACCACATGCTCTATTTTCTTGAGAACCACGACGAGCAACGCATAGCAAGCGATTTCTTTGCTGCAGATGCACGCAAGGGAGTGGCTCCCATGCTTTGTCTGGCTCTCATGCGCAACAATCCGTTGATGGTTTATGCAGGACAAGAATATGGCGAGCGTGGCATGGACACAGAGGGCTTTAGCGGGCGCGACGGACGAACAACCATCTTCGACTATTGGAACGTCGACTCGCTCTATCATGCCTTCGTGAACAAGGATATGCTCACAGCCGAGGAGAAAACTCTGCATTCCGATTATCAAGCCATCATGCGCCTTGCTTCGGAGGAAAAGGCTGTGACGAGCGGTCTCTCGTTTGACCTCATGTATGTGAACCGGCAAATAGCCGACCGCATCTACGCCTTTATGAGAAAGAGCGGCGATGAGGTGCTGCTTGTTGTTGCCAATTTTGGTGCTGCGGATGCCGATTGTGACGTGTGCATTCCTGCTCATGCCACCAACTATCTGCAACTTCCCACAGCCGTTTATAAGGCTGTTGACCTGCTCTCGGGCGACGAGAAGGATGTGTGCATAGAGTCTGGATGCAGCGTGGCTTTGAATGTGCCTGCCTATGGAGGACGAGTGTATAAATTTAAAACATCACAAAAGAGTATGAACAGCGACGAGTTTATTATGAATGAGCACAACAAAGACGAGTTTCCGCCGGCCCATACGGCAGAGCATCTGCTCAACCAGACCATGATTCGTATGTTCGGATGCGGACGCTCCAACAACGCTCACATTGAACGCAAGAAAAGCAAAATGAGTTATGTGCTCGATCATAAGCCCACGCGCAAGGAAGAAAAGGAGATAGAGAGCCGCATGAACGAGCTTATCGCCGATGACCTGCCCGTCACTTATGAGTTTGTCGATAAGGACAATCTGCCACAAGGCATAAGCGTCGACAAATTGCCTGGCGATGTGTCGCAGAAGGTGCGTCTTGTTCGAATTGGCGATTATGACGTGTGTCCATGCATCGGCAAGCATGTGCGTTCAACGGCGCAGATCGGACGCTTCGAGCTGCTCGGAACCAACTGGGATGAGGCTTCTCACACGTTCCGTGTGCGCTTTAAGATAGTGTAAAAAATAAAATCTTAACGGCAGACTCTAAAGGATGCTCTCTCTATGAGAAAGGTGCTTTTTTAGAGTCTGCCATTAAAACTGTTTGCACAAAACCGCGTTTTCTTTGTCAATATGCAAACTGTTTTTTGAAAATAGCAAATTTTTTCTTTCCTTTGCAACCGTAAAATGTCAAAAGTGCAGCAAAAGGATAATGTTCCTATACTTACAATCACAGGTTCCGATGGAACGGGTGGATCAGGAGTGCAGGCCGACATCAAGACAGTATCGGCTTTGGGAGGTTATGCCGTCACGGCCATAACGTCGATAACCGTTCAGAACACTCTCGGCATTCAGGAGTTTTATGATCTTCCTGCCGACACCGTGACAGGTCAGGTAGAGGCAATCGTAAACGATGTGCAGCCAAAGGTTGTGAAGATTGGCATGATAAGACGCTCTGATGTCATGGTGGCTGTGGCTAAGGCCATTGAGCGCTATAAGCCCGACGTGGTGATTTATGACCCCGTGGTTGTGTCAAGCAAGGGCGATGTGCTCATGTCGCTCGACCTGTTAGGGGCCATGCGACAATGGCTGTTGCCGTTGTGCACGCTCGTGGTACTGAAGAAATCGGACGCTGAGCACATTCTCGGTCGGAAGATAGGTCCTTCCTCTGCTGGCGATTTGTTGAAGCTTGGTTGTGACAACGTGCTCATGCATTGTGGCAACATCATGGCCAGCTCCAACACCGATGTGCTTATCACGGGCGACGGCGATGAACCGACGTTTATAACCAACCTGTGCAGCGAGATTCCTGGGCTCGACAACCACGGCATGAGCGGCAACTTCTCGGCAGCCATAGCTGTGTTCTGTGCCAAGGGTCAACCGCTGGATGAGGCTGTGCGCAACGCTTCGGTGTGGATGGCTAACCTCTTTGCAGAGAACAAACCGCTGACGGGTCGTGGCAACGAGCTGTTAAATGAGTTTGTGAACGAAATAGCTGAACATTTTGCCTCGCACAACGATGTGAGGTTTTATGCCGACCGCTTGAACGTGAGCAGCACATACCTCGCTCAGGTCACGAAACGCATTGCAGGCAAGGCACCGAAAGTGATTATTGACGAGTATGTGGCATCTGAAGCCCAGTCGATGCTGGTGTCGTCAACAAAAACGGTTCAGGAGATCGCTTATGCGTTGGGATTTTCATCGCAAGCCCATTTCACCAAGTTCTTCAGAAAGGCTGTGGGCTGCACGCCAAGCGAGTATAGGCGCAGAAAATGACGCTTAGCGTTCCTGTCCCTTCTCTTGTTACACATGGCATGAACATACGGAAAACAATGTAACATAAAGAAAAAATAAAGCAAATGAACAAAGAAAGACAAACTCTCAACCGCAACCTTGCACAGATGCTTAAGGGCGGTGTTATCATGGATGTAACAACCCCTGAACAGGCTAAGATTGCTGAGGCTGCAGGTGCTTGTGCCGTTATGGCTCTTGAGCGCATTCCTGCCGACATTCGTGCTGCTGGTGGCGTGTCGCGCATGAGCGACCCGAAGATGATCAAGGGCATCCAGGAGGCCGTCTCTATCCCTGTCATGGCAAAGTGTCGTATCGGACATTTTGCAGAGGCTCAAATTCTGCAGGCTATCGAGATCGATTATATTGACGAGAGCGAGGTGCTCTCACCTGCCGATGATGTTTACCACATTGACAAAAACCAGTTTGACGTGCCCTTCGTCTGCGGCGCAAAGAACCTTGGCGAGGCTCTGCGTCGAATAGCAGAAGGTGCCACTATGATCCGCACCAAGGGAGAGCCGGGAACGGGCGATGTGGTTCAGGCTGTGCGCCACATGCGCATGATGCAGAGCGAGATTCGTCGTCTCACATCTATGGCAACAGACGAGCTTTATGAGGCAGCAAAGCAGCTACAGGTGCCTTACGAGCTTGTGCAGTATGTTCATGACAACGGCAAGCTGCCTGTTGTCAATTTTGCCGCTGGCGGTGTAGCAACACCTGCCGATGCTGCTCTCATGATGCAGCTGGGTGCAGAGGGAGTGTTCGTCGGTTCAGGCATCTTCAAGAGCGGCAACCCTGCCAAGCGTGCAGCTGCCATCGTGAAGGCTGTGACCAACTATAACGACGCCAAGATGTTGGCTGAGCTTTCAGAGGATCTGGGCGAGGCCATGGTAGGCATCAACGAGCACGAGATAGAGCTGCTCATGGCTGAGCGTGGCAAGTAAGCCGTTTTATCAAGCTTATAAAGCATTGTCTTTAGGCAAAAAGCAAAACATCAAAGAAAAATGAAGATTGCAGTATTGGCTTTGCAGGGAGCTTTTATCGAGCACGAACGCATGCTCGAGAAGCTTGGTGCAGAGTGTTTCGAGGTGCGTCAGTTGGCCGACTGGCAGCAACCCAAAGATGCGTTGGTCATTCCTGGTGGAGAGAGCACCACACAGCTAAAGCTCCTCAAGGACCTTGCGTTGCTTGAGCCCGTGCGCGAATATATAGAGCACGGCGGTGCGGTGTTTGGCACCTGTGCCGGTCTCATCCTGCTCTCAAAACATGTACAAGGGGAGGAGTTTGACCGCATCTCCACCATGGACACCGAGGTGTGTCGTAACGCTTATGGCCGTCAGCTTGGCAGCTTTTATGCAGAGGCAGAGATGAATGGTGTGGGTGTTGTGCCCATGACTTTTATCCGAGCACCTTACATAAAAAGTGTTGAGGCTCCAGCCGAGGCTCTTGCCGTTGTCGATGGTCACATCGTGGCAGCACGGCAGGGTCGACAGCTCGTCACGGCTTTTCACCCTGAGCTTAACGAAGACACGCGCGTGCATGAATATTTCCTTAGGGAGATTGTCGGAAAATAAACCAACTTAAATAGATAAAAGGCAATGTCGGATATAAAATCTTTGATATTGCCTTTTTTTCTTCGTCATTACCTTTTTCTCTGTCTCAGTTATTACCTCTTTTCCTGTTTTCGTCTCTGTCTTTGTTATAGCCTTTTTTCTCTGTCTCCGTTATTGCCTCTTTTCTGTTTTCGTCATAGCGCAACCAATTATCAGGTTATTCAAAATGCAGAAGTTAATAATCAAAAAAACAAAAAATAAAGTTTTCGCACAAAGAGATAAATGTTATATGGGATGGTTCTTTATTTTAAAATTTCATCTAATCTGTAATGAAAACGGAGAATTGCTGAACTTTTATTCTGGCAAATTGGTTGACATGCCTCGCAAGTGATACAGTTATTCAACAGAGTATGGGGATAAGGTGAAAATCATTCAACCAATCTTAGGCTTACAGTACAAATCCATTCAACTTTTCTAGGTAGTACAGTTGCGATTCGTAAGTGACGTGTTTACGCTTCTTAAGTGACGAGTTTGCGCTTTCTAAGTGACGTGTTTGCGTTTCTTAAGTGACGTGTTAAAAAACGCATACGATGGTGTTTCCTCTTTTTGTCTCATTTTATTTCACCTTTCCCTTCCATAAAAAAAAGGCAATGCCCAAGATTATCCATCTGGCATTGCCTTTTCTTGTAATCGCTTTTCTTGTAATCGCTTTTCTTGAAAAACGTTGTTTTCTTAAAACCTTTTTCCTTTACTTTTCTTATTTCGTCTCAATCTCTTCCTTCATGTCTATGAACTGCTTCTTGCTGTCATAGAACTCATACTGCAAGAACGAAAGTTTTTGAGATGAGAGGATGTGAACGCCGAAACCATATTTGAGCTTCCATTTCAGCTTGAGCGAGAACAGACCCTTGTTGATGAATGCGGCAACGTAAGGATGGACATAAAGATAGAATGTCTTTATTCCAATCTTGTTTACCAGCTGGTCAATCTTGCTTTCGAGCTGCTCCGTGAAGAGAATGCTTGACTTAATCTTGCCTGTTCCAAAGCATGAAGGACAGGTCTCCTCAACATTAACGTCCATGGCAGGGCGCACACGCTGACGTGTAATCTGCATCAGTCCAAACTTGCTCAGAGGCAAGATGTTGTGGCGTGCGCGGTCCTTCTGCATGTTCTTGCACATGCGCTCATAGAGCATCTGCCGGTCCTCGGCGAGGTTCATGTCTATAAAGTCGACAACGATGATGCCACCCATGTCGCGTAGGCGGAGCTGGCGTGCAAGCTCGTCGGCGGCTCCCAGGTTCACGTCAAGGGCGTTGGCCTCCTGTCCGTTGTCAGAGTGGGAGCGGTTCCCGCTGTTCACATCGACAACATGCAGGGCTTCGGTGTGCTCTATTATAAGATAAGCGCCATGTTTGTAATTGACGGTTTTTCCGAAGCTCGACTTTATCTGCTTTGTGACGTTGAAATTGTCGAAGATTGGCACCTTGCCTGTGTACAGTTTCACGATGTCGGCTTTGTCGGGCGCAATCATCGTTACATAGTGTTTCACCTCGTTGTAGATAGACTCGTCGTTTACATAGATGTTCTCGTAAGTGGGGTTGAACAAGTCTCTTATCAAGGCCACTGCTCGTCCTGTTTCCTCAAAGATAAGTTGTGGGCGCTGTTGTGTTTTCTGGACCTTTGTGAGTGCTTCTTCCCAACGCTTGTTGAGAATTTTCATCTCCATGTCCAGTTCGGCAACTCTCTTGCCTTCAGCCACGGTGCGCACAATGACGCCGCAGTTTTTAGGCTTTATGCTGTTTATGAGTTGCTTAAGGCGTGCTCTCTCTTCGCCGCTCTTAATTTTGCTTGACACCGACACCTTGTCGCCGAAAGGCATGAGGACAAGGTAGCGTCCTGCGAAACTTATCTCTCCTGTAAGGCGTGGACCCTTGGTAGAAATCGGTTCTTTCACGATCTGTACCAACACCTCCTGACCCACCTTCAGGGTATTCTGTACGCTGCCGTCTTTCTTGAGGTCTGGCAGCTTGGTTGCTTTAGCAAATTGAAACAGTTTTCTTCTGTCGCTCTCAACCTGCTTGAGATATTTCTCAAACGAGTTGAACTGGGTTCCCAAGTCAAGATAATGGAGAAAGGCGTCACGCTCATAGCCCACATCCACAAAACAGGCATTGAGACCCGGCATGAGCTTCTTTACCTTTGCTATGTAAATGTTGCCAACAGAGTAGGACACGGCTCGCGGCTCATACTGGTATTCTACCAACCGTTTGTCTTCGAGCAGCGCGATGGCCACGTCTTTCTGTTGGACGTCTATAACGACTTCGCTTGTCATTTCTCTTTTTTCCTTTTAATGTTAAAAACAAAAAAGGGCGTGTCAAAGGACCCTCAGTGGATACATTGACGCGCCCCATAACAGAACTTCAATACTGAAGCCAAGTAATTATTTCCCTTATGGGTTTACTTGCTCTTATGTCTGTTTTTTCTTAATCTTTTTTTACGCTTGTGCGTAGCCATCTTGTGTCCCTTTTTTTTCTTTCCGTTTGGCATAGCTTTAATTTATTAAAATGATTATTATGTGTTATGATGTTTTGTTCCTGTGAAACTTGATTCACTGAAATCAAATTGTATGTGCAGTTTTTTTATTTGCCTTCCTTCATCTGGTCAACGAAGCATTTTGCTGGCTTAAAGCTTGGCAAGTCGTGAGCCTCGATAATCATTGTGGTCTTCTGAAGGATGTTGCGTGCTGTCTTTGCTGCTCTGTGCTTGATGACGAAGCTTCCGAAACCTCTCAGATAGACGTTCTCCTTATCCTCGAGAAGACTGCTCTTGATCGATTCCATGAAACTCTCAACAACTACAGCCACGTCCTTTTTCTGGAGGCCAGTGTTCATGGCTATCTTGTTAATTATATCTGCCTTAGTCATTTGAATGTAATTTTACTTTTATGATTTAACTCTTTTCTTTTCGAAATGCAAAGATACGAGTTTTTCCTTTCATATTAAAATTTTTCTATCTCTTTTTTGTAAATAGGCTCGTTTATTGCCATAATTTTACTAAATGAGGAGACTTTTTTGCTATACCTTAATAGAAATGAGATTGTTCAAACGCTACGTTGTCAAAGATTATGTGGTCATTTGTTTTGTCGAGTTTGAACACATAGTTGTTGAACAACAGCGTGTCGCCTTTGATACTGTATTTTCCGTTCACGGCATAATCTTGTCCGTCTGTAATGCTTATCTGGTTGCCTCTGATGGAGAACGTAAACTCAATATCCTTGCGTGGCGTGCTCCACGATCCTTCTATCCATTTATAATCATCGCTTATCAACCGCGACTCTTCTTCTACGCTTGTAGTGTTGTCCACATTGGTTCTCTCAAACAATGTCGACTCGTCGTTGTCACGGTCATCGTCATAATTGGAAATGACGTTGTTCATGCACCTGGTGACAACCATGACAACGACAAACAAGATGGTCACGGCAAAAATGATTGTGCGAACAACTTCTTTTCTGTTTACAAACTGATTGTCTGACTTCTTGTTGAGCTTGGCCTTGCCGCCGAGGAGCATGCGCAGGTCGGCATATCGGTCTTGAAGGCTTGAGGTGCTGTTTGAACGTTTGGCTTTTGAGCTTCTGCCGTTATATTGGCTTGTGTGCAGTTTTTTACCATTATCATTGCTTGTTGTCGTGTTTTGACTATACAAGTTGTCGACATTACTGTTTATCTCGTCATACCCGTTCTTGTCGTCTTCATTTTCTACATTATATATAAAAGGTGTGCCGCAACGAGGACACACACAAGCCTTTTCCAATATGCCTGGAGCTATTTCCTCTTCAAACTTATATTTACATTTAGGACATCTTATTTCCATCTCTTCAAATCATTTTCTGTTTTATGGTTTAAATGTTGGGGTGTTGATAAGCATTCCGTTTTAGAATGCTTGAATATTTATTCCTTATTATGGTTTTTAGATTTATATTTATCGGCATTTCAGATGTGTTTTGCTTTTCAGCCAACAAGTTCATTTTAGCCAACAAACTCGATCTGTGCTTTTTTGGTTACTTTCCATGTTCCGTCTGTCATCGTTGCTGTTCCTTCCTCACGGGTGATGATGTGTCGAGGAATGGAGCTTGTGGTTGATAGAATCTTGCACACGGGTTTCACAAACTGTGACACGGAGATATTGGCTGTGGCCACGGCATCTGGCGTGTTGAGCATGGTGAAACGGCCGTTGACATTGTCTTTGGTGACAAGACAGTATATTGAGCTTCCAGGTTGTTCCTTTGTGGAAGGTGAACAAAACTCGCCCGAAGGGGTGGGGGCGGAGAAAAACAGAGTTGTCGGTTCTTCGCTTTTGCTTATTTCAACAACATCTCTTGCTTCGCTTTTGGCTGATGCTTCATTCTTAACACCCCCATCGTTTCCAACAGAATAAGAGCTCTCTATAGACGTGTTTATAGTGGACCCCATGACGTTGTTGTCTTTCAACTTTTTGGTTTCCAAGGTGCTGAGCAGTTGTTCTATTTTCAGATTCTGTTCGTTCAGAGCCTTTTCTATCTCGTTGTTTTTCTTTTCCAGCTGTTCCAACCGCTCGTTTAGGGCTGCGATGAGCTGCTCTGTCGACTCATCGCTTCCTCCCAACATGTTTTTAATGAATGATGCCATTTTTTTTCAGGTCTCCTGTTTTAAGATTGATATCGTTCATGGAGCGTCTCATTCGTCCTTGAGGTTCTCAATGAGATTGTCGCGGATTGCTCCGATGATGGGATAGAAGAACACGGCATCTTCTATTATGTCGTTGCCGTTTTTCTCTTCCATGTTGCGGTTCATAAATTGCCATCCGTTAGCCAAATGGTGCTCCAGATCTTTGCCCACGAGCTGTCTGAAGGTCTGAAGGGCTTTATAGTTGACGAGGAAGGTGTCGACGATATGGATGTCGTCGCACATTGTGTTGAAGAAGTTGTTAAACTCTTCCACGCTCTTCACCACCATGTCGCGCACCTCTTGATGCTGCATGTCGTCATAGCGAATTTGCTCCTTGTCTGTGTTTGAGAACACATATTTGAGATTGCTGTCGTAGCTGTCGAGCAAGGTGTTGAGCTTCTCCACATCCATGATGCCTGACGCTGTCCGTGTTTGCATGAGAGCACCACGGCAGGTGATCTGCTTTGGCTCGTTGCGTTCCATGATCACGCTCAGTCCATCTTCGCCAGCGGTCTGACTATACACCTTTTCAAAGATGTAACGTGTTATTTGGTCGAGGTCGCGTTGTGATCCAACGATGTCGAGCACCTTTGACCCTGTGCCGCTGAACATGACGCTTCTAGGCATCTCTATCTGTCGATGGCGCATCATGCGGGCAACATAATAGATTATAGCGCTGTAGAAATAGACAAACACCACCTTGCGCGTTGTGTCCTCGTTCAGACGCAGATTATAGCTGAACGTGTCGTTTCCGCGTGTCACCTTGTTGTTCTCTATGGAGAAGAGGAAGGCGTTTATGTCCTCCGATCTGCGCTTGTTCTCAATGTCAGCAAGAATGCCGCTAAGCTCACCGTAGCGGTCGTCGTCGCCATCGAAAAGCTGTCTGAAATAATGGACATATTTTTGTGTCATGGGGTTGCTGTCGCCGTGTGGCACATCACTAAACGCGTCGCCAAACAGCACGTTGGCGGCAAATCTGAATGATGTCACTATTGACGGTTGGCTTGCTCCTGGTTCAAAGACTACAACGTCGCTGGACCCGCCGCCAATGTCGATGCTGGCCACGCTCGATGCTGCTCCTCTAAACTTGCTTGAACATTTGTAATAATAGTAGGGCGCTACAGATTCTGACATCTGCACAATGTTGTCGGCAGCATTTCGCAGGCCGAAGACGTTGCCCATAATCTTGTTCCACATCTCGCCCATTTTTCTTACGTTTCCTACCTTCATGCTTAAAGGGTAGAACCACACAAGGCGTGTTTTCTGCAAGTCGCCGTTTCCCAACAGCACCTTGGTGCGCATGAGCAGGGCCAGCTCGGTGAGCAGAGCTTTCACTCTTTTGTTGGCTGTTGTTTCTGTGCTCCATTTGAGGTTGGCCACAATGCGGTTGCCGTAGCCCACACTTTCTTTCTCATAAATGAACGGCAGGTTGGCATCGCCAAGACTCACAATCTCGTCGATGGTCGTTGCGTCCATGCGTTCACTTTCAGAAAGGGCTGTGCGCAGAGGGAAAGCATAGTCGGCTCCAATCTCTTTGGGAAGCAACTCTTGCTTCATCAACGCGTCATAGAGAAGATTGCTGCCGTTGTAGAGCGTGGCGAGCAGGCGTTCACGCGTTGTCGACTGCAACGTGAACGTCTCGGGTTGGCCTCCTTCTTGAATGCACTCTATGTGGGTGTTGGTCGTTCCGAAGTCGACAGCAAAGGTGTAGCTCTCGTGTCCTTCAATGTGGTCAGCCCATTTGGGACAGATGACACCTTGTGTCAGACAGTTACCGTCGGCATCGGAGAGCGCGAGCTGCATATAGTCAAACTCGTCGGTCACGCGATAATAGGTCGTGCCGACGCGCTTCTCTGCCTTCATGCTGCGTTCTCTGCTGCATAAATGGTCTGGTGCCACTTCGCTCATGTAGCCGTTGTGCATGAAGGAGAGGTCCAAATGGCAATGTTCCATCTGTCCGATGGCTCTATCCACGAGTTGCACGTTATACTGGTTCAGACCCTTGCATCTTATGAAGGGGAATAGGGCTACGGCGAAAGGCACGGCGATGAAATGGCCTCTGTTGTTCTTTGCATCGAACGAGAGATCCCCGTTCTGCGACTCTAAATATGTTCTTGTGAGGGTTATGAATGCTCCTTGCTTCCTTACCGGAATGCGCAGGATGACCCTCACGCTTTCCGTGGCTCCCATGCTGTTGCGTTTCATCTCGAACATGGGTTGTCCTGCCACCGTGCCCCATAGGTCGGCAGCATTGAAATAGCGGAAAAACAGAGGTTTTATAGGCAAGAGAAAGCTCTTTGCATCGTTCGTGGCTCCTGCGTCAACACTTGCTATGTTGCCATTAAAGAAGCACTGGTCATCGATGGTGTAGTCGAGCTTAATGAGCGATGGCTGAAGGAAATCGTCATCGGTAAGCCAGGCATATTGGTGCGTTGTGGCAGGCAGAGTGCGGTGTTCGGGCTCCATGGCATAGTCTTTAGGTGTGATGTGAATGGCATCATCCCAATTGTTGGTTATGTATCGCCATGGGTTTGCAGCCGTTGCGTTAAGATCGTTCTGCAGCACGAGAGGCATGTGTTCCTCGTTGTCAGCTTTGCGTGTAGGTCGTAGCATGAAATCGCTCTGCTTGATGTTTTCCAGAATGTCTTGACGCTTTATGCCGTAGAGCGGCATTCCAAGCGTTTCCAAACCACCTTCAAGCTGCTTGTAGTTGCTGTACAGGAAGTTGCGTGCTCTGTCCACACTCTCAAGGTCGAGGGCCATAGGGTTTCCTATTTCTCTGACAATCTCGTCGTGCAGCTGTTGTGGCATGAATTCCATGCAGCGTATAATGTAGCTGTTCACCTCGCTGCACCACTCTTTAAGTTGTGGGTAGGCGGTGAAGAGGGCGTAAATGTATTTCACAAAATGTGGTTCCCTCATGTAAAGAGGTCTCCACGAGTTGAAGAGTTTCACGTTCTGTTCCACCTGTAGGTCTATGAGTCCCTTCTCGGCGTTGGGTGAAGCCATGAACAGGGTTACGGGCGATGTGGAACCAATGACCTGGTTGCCGTAAACAAGGAAGAAAATGTTGTCCATCTTGTCAAAGTTGAACGCTTCCTTGTCTTGCTCAAGAAACATCTCTATGGTTTCGCCTAGAAGACGGTGCTGCGGGTTTTCCTTCAGTCGTGCTGTCTCTGCCGTTTTGTTCCATTTTATGATGTGCAGTTTTGTTCCCAACTCTTCCAGGTTGAAGAACAGTTGTGCAATGTCCAACGCACCGGCCACAAGCTTTTCGTCCATCAGCTCGCCTTGCAGGTTATTGTGCATGGCGAGTCGTTGGAATGCGTTCTTTACAAGGTCCATCTGTGCAAACGGGCTTGGTATGGCTGTGCGCGGTTTTTGTGACAGTCCGCCGTTTGGATCGGCAATCATATCAATCTCGTCGGCCGAGTATTGGCTGTTGAGTTCGATCCATCCTTCACCTGTGGTTTTGTTGTTGTAAGATAATATGTTGCTCATTTTTTTCTTCTTGTGTTTACACCACGCCGTTGAATTTGTCGTCCACAATCTTGTCTAACGTCTCGTTGAGGAGCGTCATAAGGCGCGTGGCCACTTGTGACGAGTTGAAACGCGATGCTTTGACAGCTTTCTGAGATGCCGAATTCATGGCGGAGAGTACTGTCTTGTAGTCTATTGTCGATTTGAGAAATCCTGTTTTCGGCTCAATGTCGCGCAAGCAGTCTTTAAGTTTGTCTGTGTCAAGGTTGAATGGTTCAAAGCTTCGCTGGTTGGCTTTCAGTTCCCTTAGCCATTGCAGGTAAGCCACGAAGAATCCGCCTGTCAGCGTTGTGAAGAACGTTGTTGTGAAGAACGTCTTCGTAAGCTCGGGCTTGTCTTGTGTGAAACCGCGTCCCACATCGTTCTTCAACTGATGCGTTATGTACATGTAAGCTAGATGAAACTTAGCCATCTGTTTGTCTATGACCATTCTTGTTGGCAGACCGAGGTCTTTCAGCGTTACAGCCAACTTGTTCGCAGCCAAGCCATATTCTTTGAATATCGGGTTTGTTGCCACTCCGTTTGCCGTGTGCAGTTTGTCGTCGGGTATCTGAAGAAAGTCAATTATTGCCAATGCTCCCACAAACTCCACGATGTGGGCATCGTTTCGTTGCCCGTTGCCTCCGGGGTCGTTGAAATAGGGTGTTGACGGCACTTCGTCGCCAACATAGTAGCAAGCGTTGATTCTTGACAGTCCTGTGTCCTTGCCATCGCGTTTTATGCCTGTCAGGTTGTCGTGATAATAGAACAGTGCCGACTTGGTTTTGCTTATGAAGTCGGCGCGTGAAATGGGGCTGTTCTCGTCTTGCTGAATGTTGAAATAGGGTAGAACGGTGAGTGCTCCAATTTTTGCATCGCGCAGGTCTCCACGGTTGCTTACGTTGGCGTTCATAGCCGCTCCCCTAATGTTTTTCACGATTACAGGATAGCCAGCTGCTCCCGTTCCTCCAAAAATAGAGCTTACCACGAACACGCGGTCTGTCTTTTGGAACACGTTTGAAAACTGTTTGAACTCGTTGCTGTCCTTGAACATGTTCAGGGCCACGCTGCCAATGTTCGGGCTTCCGACGAAGCCAATGTCCATTTTTGTGTCAAGCTGCGCGCGAGAAAACATCATGGAGCAAAGAGCTTGGTTGGCGCTGTCGAGGGTGTTGAAAGAAATGAAGGAAGCAAACTTTTTAGAGTCTACTCCTCCCATATTGAACAGGAATGTGTCGGGGAGCTCTTCTGCTGCAGGTATAATGTCGCTTAGTGTGGAAATCTTTGCTGCGAAAAATCCGGCGTCCACATTGCTGCGCTCACCGTAAAGCTCCTTTCTTATCTGTTTATATCCTCGAAGCAGATTTTCTGTGCGCTTGAGGTCTTCATTGGCCTTGTGCGGGTCAATAATCATGGGCACAATCTCAAGAGGCATGTTGTGACCATCGGCATCAGTAGGCAGAATGCCTGCTGCAAGCTGCATGACGAGCGGTCTGAGCACTCTTGAGCCCGTGCCGCCTACAAGGAATAGAAATAGTCTCACTTTTTTGTTGTTAAGTTACGAGTTATGAGCTTTTTAGCTTCTTGTAATGAACGAATGAAGGAACGTGTGCTGACGGGTGTGTCGTGCTACGTTTCCTTCCTACTTTGTAAATGAACCTGTCCTTCTCCTACTCGGGGAATGGTGTGTGTCGGCAGTTGGAGCTCCACCATCTCATGGCAAATGAAGCCACGATGAAGAGCACGGCCTCTATCAATGTTTCGCACAGGACAAAATGGAATGCCGGCACACCAAAGTAGAGTTGCATCTGTTCCATCGTGCTTGTTATGTGGAAATAGCTTGCCAGACCGCTCACCACGATGGCACAGCCTAACATAACAGCCCAATGGTACCAGCGCGAGAACCTTACAGAGTTTATAACGTAGTAGAACACAGCAGCAAATGCCCAAGCTGTTACAACGACAATCATGGCGTTGCTGAAATAGAGATGACTATTGTACATCTCGTTAGAGAACTCTGTGTCGTAGAACAGACTTTCGAAAATCTGTGCCGGAAAGACGAGCATCAGAACTGAAATTACGATGCCGCCAATGAGTAATATGCCGTTCTTCATTTTCTTTTTTTCAATTGTTTTTATTCCATCTCAAGTTTTATCTCAAAATGTCCCTCTCCACTACTGTTACGTTGATAAGAATCGTAAATGCCGCCGAGGAGATATTTCAGGGCGAAGGTGGTGCTTTTAAATGATGGCGCTTGCATGTTGGTGTCATCATCGCTTGACGATTCGTTAATCCACGTTGGCAGGTTATTGTGCAATTTTATCACAACTTCTTGTTTGTGGTTTATCTTCTTTGTTTCAAGCACAAAGATGTGTGTTGCCGAGCCAATGTATTTCTTTTCTGCCGGTGTGATGTCCTGTCGCTTTATTGGTGTAATGGCGCATATTTTTACAGGGTCGTCAGAGCTCACCTCATAGTTGTTCTTGTTGCAGAGCGTGTTCTTGTCGATGAGCATGCCTCCGAGGTCAACAGCAAGAGCCAAACGAATGTCTCCCGAGTTAGGATCGGCCTCCATGTTCTCAACGCGTGTTATCTGCGAGCCTTGTCCGCGCACAGGCTGGAATCGCCCTCTTATGGCATCGTTGCGTAGAAGCAACGAGTAGTGGGGATGGTAAATGGGAGCTGCCTCAAAAAGGCACATCTGCTCGAAGCCAGGCAGATTGTTAAACTGTGCGAACGTGCTGTAGTTCTGGTCTTTTGTCAGTCGAGCCATGTTGGCGTTGCTTCCCACCACAATGATGTAGTAGGGGCGTTGCCCGTTGTAGGCCAGTCCTTTAGACGGACTGTTGTATGGGTAATAGAGTCCGTTGTAGCTGCTGTTCATCTTTATCACAAGCATGGCCTTGTTTTTTACGCTTGTTTTGAAAACAGCGTTTGTCATGCCTTGTGCTTCTGCAAACACCTTTTGTGGGTTTACGCCTTGCATGGCTCGTGTAGAGTAGATCATGTCGGTCACCAATATGGACAGGTCGTCTTGCGAGGTGTTGTTGAGAATGGTGTCGAAGATCCGTGCAAAGTCGGTGTAGGAAGCGTCCCCCAAACCCTTTGTCGCTTCAAAGATGTTGTTGTCGGCAATGAAGCTGCTTAGACCTTTAGGGTATGGGGTTATGGTGCTGTTGACGACAAAGATCTTGCCGTCACCACCTTCTGATGGCATGCTGTTAAGCAGCTTTACAATGGCTGCCTTAAACCGTCCGTCGCCCTGAGGCGCGTCATACGCCGTCATGCTTCCTGAACGCTCAAGATAGAAATTGACCTTGATGTGGCTGCTCGCTCCTACGCCCGTAAACATTATCTCCAAGGGCGGACGTCGTTGGGCGAACATGTCGCTTATGTAGGCCTTCACCTTTTCTGTGTCCATGCTGTCGCCGTTGTAAAACTCGCTCATCTTTGCCTTGTGGCTGTCTATGAACGAGGTTATGCGTGCCCAGTCGGCATAGTCGATGGTTGCGTCTTCTGCCGCCAGCTCCACAAGCATGCGGTCGAAGGTGTTATGTGTTTCGTCCGTGCAAGCCGCCAATGTTATTGTTGTGGCAGCTATTGCACCGGCAAGAATGGTTCTAATTGTTTTGTTCATGAACGTTAGACGTTGTGTTTGGTCTTTTTGTTGCGTTGTGTTAAACAACATGATGCAAAAATACAAAAAATATTTTAATTATGTGCTCAAAATCAATATATTTGACCTTGTTGCCTGTTATTTTTATTCTTCTCCTGTTGCCTGCTTATTAAACCGAAACGTGTTGTCAGTCAGCCCATTGTTCCTCAAGCGCGTGCCATATATTGTATCTCGTTTCTGGAGAGACGCTTTCCATCTGTTTGAAAATGCCAGCGGTGGAGGTGCGATGCGACAGTTGTTCATACGGGCAGAGTTTCTTCTGTTTCTCATATCCTGAAGCAAGAGCGTGGGCTGCAATGTCGCTTTCCAGCTCAAGACACAGGGGGCGTATGATGGTAAGAGGCATCTTGTCCAACTTATAGGTTGGCGGCATGGATGAGAACTGCCCATGAAACATGAGGTTCATGATTGCCGTGTGCATGATGTCGTCGTTATGGTGACCTAAGGCCAGTTTGTTGCACCCAATGGCTTGTGCCAACTCAAAGATGGCTTTACGTCGATACCATGAGCAAAGGAAGCACGGACTCTTTCTTCGGTCTGTCTGAGGGTCAAACTCGGTCTCCAGAATGTGCAATTTCACTCCAAGGTTTTCTGAAAACTTCTGTAGGTAAGAGCTGTCCGACTCGTAACTGATGTTGCGCATGCGTACATGCACAGCTTCTACCTTAAACCGTGGTTTGAAGATGCAGCTTCTCTTGGCAAGCGCTTCAAGCAGAAAAAGCGAGTCTTTTCCTCCTGACAGGGCCACGAGCACCCTGTCGCCGTCTTCAATCAGCTGGTAGGTGGTCAGCGCTCTGCGGAATCGTTTCTCTAACCGTTTTTCTATGGTTTTGTCTCTGTCTTTTTCTGTTGCTTTCTCTGTCTCTTCCATTGAACTAAAATGTTATTTAAGAAACGCCAACCATACGGCGCCGACAAGCAGTACGAAAGCCAGAATGTGGTTCCATTGCAACTGCTGGTTTTGAAACATCACGTTGGCAATAATCACGAACACGGTGAGGCTTATGCATTCTTGTATCACTTTCAACTGTATGAGTGAGAACGGGCCGCCGTTTCCCATGAAGCCTATTCGGTTGGCAGGCACCTGACAGCAATATTCGAAGAAGGCAATGCCCCATGAAAAGGCAATGATGCCTATTAACGGCCATGAAGCCGTTGTCCCGTTTTGTTGCAGACGCAAGTGGCCGTACCACGCCAGCGTCATGAAGATGTTGCTCAAGATGAGCAACAGAATGGTGTAAATTGCGTTCATATCTCTCTGTTCTTATCTTCTTATCTTTTCTTTTATGTTTTTGTTATCTTTTATCTTCTCTTGATTCTTTATTTTGCCGGGGTGTAAACATTAAAAGTCTCCCACAGATTTTTCACAGTCTTTCAGATCTCTCTTTACATTTATGTGTCATAAAGATCTGTGGTTAGATGTGTAATCTGTGGGAGCTTTAAGCCTATTTAATTATGCTTTTTCTTACTTTTTCTCCTTTTCCCTTACTTTTTTCCCATCAACATTTTGTCCATGTTGTAAGCAGCTTTTCTGCCGTCGCCCATGGCAAGGATAACGGTTGCTCCGCCGCGTACGATGTCACCACCTGCAAACAGCTCAGGACGAGAGCTTTGCATTTGGTCATTCACGGCTATAGTGTTCTTTCGACCCAGCTCGAGTCCGGGGATTGATTTGGGAACCAGTGGGTTAGGTGACACGCCCACAGCCACCACGACAAAGTCGGCGTCAACGGTCACAGTCTTTCCTTCTACGGGAACCGGACTGCGGCGGCCTGATGCGTCGGGCTCTCCAAGCTCCATCACCTGCAAGACAGCTTGCTTCACAGCGCCGTTCTCATCGGCAATGTATCTTATTGGATTATGCAGAGTGAGGAATTTTATTCCTTCCTCCTTAGCATGCTTCACCTCCTCCAGACGAGCAGGCATCTCCTGTTCAGAGCGACGGTAAACGAGCGTCACGTCGCCGCCAAGGCGTTTGGCTGTGCGGCACGAGTCCATGGCTGTGTTTCCTCCTCCCACGACGAGCACATGGTGTCCAGGGTTTATGGGCGTGTCGGTGTGTGGGTTGGCTGCATCCATGAGATTCACGCGTGTGAGATATTCGTTTGATGACATGATGTTAAGGCTGTTCTCACCAGGAATGTCCATGAAGCGTGGCAGACCTGCTCCGGAACCCACGAAGATGCCTTTAAAACCTTGCTGCTCAAGCTCTTCAACTGATATGGTCTTGCCAACAATGCAGTCGGTCACAAAGTTTACGCCCATCTTTCTTAGGTTTTCGATCTCCACATCTACGATGCGGTTTGGCAAGCGGAATTCTGGAATGCCATATTTCAGCACACCGCCAATCTCGTGCAGCGCCTCAAACACGGTTACCTCGTAACCCTTCTTTGCCATGTCGCCAGCAACGCTCAATCCCGAAGGGCCGGAGCCCACCACAGCCACTTTTATGCCGTTGCTTGGAGCTACCTCAGGTACAGAAGCCATGCCGCTCTCACGTTCAAAGTCGGCCGCGAAACGCTCAAGATAACCAATGGCCACGGCTTTGCCGCTCATCTTCAGGTGCACACAACGGCTCTCACATTGCTTCTCCTGTGGACACACACGTCCGCACACGGCAGGCAGAGCCGATGTGTCTTTGAGCACCTTGGCTGCGGCCAGGAACACATAGTCCGGCTTCTCCCTGGAAAAGAACTCCTCCACGGCATCCTGTCTGCACAGATCCAGTTCCTTATGGCTGCGGGTGATGATATTGGTATATCCGTTTCTCTGGAGTGCTCTACAAATAGCACTTCCTACCATACCCTTGTGGCCGGCTACATATATTTTTGCGTCTTTTTCCATGATATTACAGTACTTCCTCTCTTTATTTCTCCTGTTATTCCGCGGTTTCCTTCAACACTACCGCTTCAGCCTTTGCCAGCTTCAGATCGTGCTCTGCCATCAGACGGCACAGTTCCTCGTAGCTGGTTCTCTGGGGATTCCATCCCAGCACCGTGCGGGCCTTCGTCGGATCTCCCCACAGATTGACCACATCCGTGGGACGGTAAAAGGCCTCGCTGACCTCCACCACCACCTTGCCGTTGGCCTTGTTGATTCCTTTTTCATGGATACCGCTGCCCTGCCATTCCAGTTCGATTCCCACATAATGGAATGCCAGTGTGGTAAATTCTCTTACGGTATGCTGTACACCGGTGGCAATAACGAAGTCCTCCGGCTTGTCATGCTGCAGCATCAGCCACATGCATTCCACATAGTCCTTCGCATAGCCCCAGTCTCTCTTGGAATCCAGATTGCCCAGATAGAGTTTATCCTGGATACCGCAGGCGATTCTGCCGGCTGCCAGTGTGATCTTACGGGTAACGAAAGTCTCTCCCCGGCGCTCGGATTCATGGTTGAACAGAATGCCGTTGACTGCGAACATATTATACGCTTCTCTGTATTCCTTCACGATCCAGAAGCCGTACTGTTTTGCCACCGCATAGGGGCTGTAGGGATGGAACGGGGTGTTCTCATTCTGAGGCACTTCTTCCACTCGGCCATAGAGTTCGGATGTGGATGCCTGATAAATACGGCAGGTCTCGGCCAGTCCCACCATACGCACAGCCTCCAGAATCCGCAGCACGCCCAGTGCATCTACATCTCCGGCATATTCCGGTGCCTCAAAGCTTACCTGTACATGGCTCTGGGCGCCCAGATTGTAGATTTCATCCGGTCTGACTTCTCCGATGATGCGCACCAGGCTGGTGGAATCCGTCATGTCTCCGCCATGGAGAACGATCTTGTCCTCCCGGATCAGATGGTCGATACGACCGGTATTGCTGATGGAAGATCTGCGGATCAGTCCATGCACTTCATATCCTTTTTCCAGCAGGAACTCTGCCAGATAAGAGCCGTCCTGTCCGGTAATTCCTGTAATTAACGCTTTTTTCATTTTCTGTCCTCGTCTTTCTCTTCAGCTGCTTACGGCTGAAATACAATAGCGTGGGCGCAGGCATCTGCCTTATCCTGTCCACAGAATACACCGGCGATCGCCAGTCCGAAGGGGATGGAAGTCCCCATTCCGCGGGAAGTGATCACGTTACCGTCCACTTCCACGGGGCCTGCAGTCACAGCCGCACCTTCCAGATGATCCTCGAAGCAGGGATAGGCGCATGCTCTCTTTCCCTTCAGGATTCCTCTGTGTCCGAAGATACTGGGAGCCGCACAGATTGCCGCAATGTATTTTCCCGATGCATAAAAAGCATCGATCTGCTGCATCAGGGGCTCACAGGCCTCCAGATTCTTCGTTCCCTGTCCGCCACCGGGCAATACCAGACAATCATATTCCTCAAAATTCACCTGGGACAATGTCATATCCGCAGTCACCGGAATCTTATGTGATCCCATCACCTGTTTTTCTTCCGTAATGGACACCATATCAATGGTCAGTCCACATCTGCGGCAGATATCCACTACCGTCAGACCTTCTATTTCCTCAAACCCATTTGCCAGAAAAATCGCTATCTTACTCATGGTTTTCCCTCGCTTTCCGTTTTGTTTTCTGTCTCATTTGCAAGTCATATACTCTGACTTTGCACAGTTATGATTAGTATACACAATTTGGAAGCGTAATTCAATTCCCATGGGCAGATATTTGCAGATTTCACTGTATTTTCAAGGAAAATCATGTTATACTAAAGAAGTGTTTTTAAGTCTTAATTACAGAAGCGAGGCATTAATACTATGGAAATCGAGCGAAAGTTTACCCTGAAATCCTTACCCGACAATCTGGAAAGCTATCCTTCTCATCATATCGAGCAGGTATATCTGAATTATAATCCTGTGGTCAGAGCCAGAAAACAGGATGATGAATATTATCTCACTTACAAAGGCAGCGGCATGATGGCCAGAGATGAGAGCAATCTTCCGCTGAACGAGGCATCTTATTATCATTTACGGGAAAAAGCCGATGGCAGCGTAATCTCCAAAAGACGCTATCTGATCCCTCTGGAGCATCCCGGATTCAAAGAAGGCTTTCCCACTCCTCCGGCAGATTATTCCCTGACCATCGAGCTGGATGTTTTTGATGCCCCCTTCGCCCCTCTGATCATGGCAGAAGTGGAGTTTGGAAGCAAAGAAGCAGCAGAGGCTTTCGTCCCTCCCGCATGGTTTGACAAAGATGTCACCTACTGCAAGGAATACCACAATTCCTATCTGGCTCTGGAGCTGCATCACGCTCCGGAAAATTCCTAAAATGTAACTGCAGTCATTCAAAATGCACGGTAATTCCCCATCGGGAATCCCGTGCATTTTATTTTTTCTGTCTATACCACTGTAAAACAGCGGATACTTTCTTTCAACTGTCCCACTGCACCGGTCAGATCATCCACCGCATAGGAAATATCCTTCATCTCCTGCTGTAATCCCCGGTTGTTGTTCTTTACCACCGCCAGCTTTTCCGTACTGTCCTCCACGGTTGCTTCCATCTGTGAGTTAGCACTATTGACATTCTGCAGTACCGACAACAGTTCATCGATCTTCTGTCGGAATTCATTCATCATCTCATCCACATGATCCGCAGCCTCATGATAATTTGTGCCCGTATCCTCCAGAGCATCGTAATCTCTCATGACTCTGGTATTCACAAAATCCAAAAGTTTTGTAGCATTTTCGGAAAGTTCTTCCACGCTTTCCACTACCCGGTTACTTATCTCCTGGATATTATTGGCTGACTCTCTGGAGCTGTCTGCGAGCTTGCGGATCTCCTCCGCCACGACTGCGAATCCCCGGCCTGCTTCTCCTGCTCTGGCAGCCTCGATAGACGCATTCAGTGCCAGCAGATTCGTTGTTCCAGCAATTCCCAGGATTTCTTCCGTCAGTTCCGTGATCTTGTGGATCTGCCTGCTGTTGGCGATGGACTCCGTCATTGCCGTGTCGATCTCCTTCATCACCTGGGTTGCCTCCTGCTTACTCGCCACCGCCGTTGCCTTCATTTTTCCGGCCCTATCCTTGATATCCGCCGCATAATTGCGTCCATCCTGTGCCACCTCCAGCATGTTCTCCACCGTGGTATCCAGCACCCCGGTATCCTGTTGCACCCCTCCGATAGCCTCCGTGACAGACTGCATGCCACCAGCCATCACTCCCAGCTTCTGGGTGGTGTCCTCCGCGGTGGCATTTACCTTTTCCACATTGGAGATAATACCGGTCTGTTTTTCCTCCATATGTCCGCAGCTCTCGGTAATCGCCCTTATGATGGTCTGCATCTGCGCTACCAGATCATTGATGGCCATGGATAATCTGCCGACTTCATCCCCCGATTTCACCCGGATCCGTCTGGTGATGTCACCTCTGTTATTGCGAATGCCTTCCACCAGTTCATCCACCTGCCTCGTAGCATATTTCACCGGACCGATGACCCAGATCCGCAATCCCAGCATGATCACCACGACTACTGCAAGCAGTACCAGACTTGCCACCGCCACGATCATGGGCACTCTGGCCGCACTCTGCTCCATCTGTCCCTGTGCCTGTGCCATCTGCTCTCCGGTGATCTCCAGCATCTGATTCATATAGCTTTCAATATGTTCATTGAACATCGGCAGATTCGATGTGGCAGACACATAAGCCTGCGTCTTATTCTCTGCACTGGTGACCAGCAGACTCTCCACGGTCTTTTTGTATTTTGCCAGTTCCGCAGAAGCACTGTCAAACGCCTCTCTCCGGGCATCCCCCTCAGACAGCAGTCCTTCGAACTCCGTCATCTGTTGTTCCATATCAGTGATCTCCTGCAGGATCTTATCCGACAAATTTTCCATTGTCACACTGTTGGTGGTCATGACATGGGTCAACACCTGCCCGTTAATGTAAGTAAACTGTCTGGAAAGCTCCGAGATTTTCTCCTGTTCAGCCACCTGACCGGCCACGATTTCATCGTTGGTTACAATGACCGATTGCAGCGTCTGCACCAGCACTCCCATACAGCTGAGTGCAGTAACTGCCAGCAGCAGCAAAAGTGCCACGATCTTGACTCCGATCCCGACTCCTTTTTTCTGCTTTCCTTCCCGCTTCTTCCGTTCTTTTCCCTTATTCATGCTCTTCTCCTCCCAATACCATCAAAAGGGCCTGCAGCGCATATGCACCGGGCCCTTTTGATTAGATATGTAGAAATTAATTCTTGGCAATTAATTTTCCACCACGTTTGGATACAACATCGAAGATAACTGCTGCCAGAAGTACCAGACCCTTGACTACCTTCTGCATATTCTGATCGACGCCCATCAGAGACATACCCAGGTTAATAACACCCATCAGTACAGCACCTACGATAACTCCGGGTACAGTTCCGGTTCCGCCGTATGCGGAAGCACCGCCGATGAAGCAGGAACCGATGGCATCCATTTCATAGTTCTGTCCGTATGTCGGCTGTGCGGAAGTCATACGTGCAATGGTTACCATACCAGCTAACGCTGCCAGGAATCCCATGTTCATATAAGCCAGGAAATAAACCTTGTTGGTATTGATACCGGATAATTTGGTGGCCTTCTCATTACCGCCCACTGCGTAGAAATAACGTCCTACAGTAGTGTTGGAAGTGATGTAACCGTATACCATGATAACAATCAGTACCCAGATCAATACACTGGGAATACCTTTGTGCTGTGCCAGACGATAGCTGAATGCCAGAATCACTGCAGCGATCACTACGATTTTGCCGATCGTGGAACCCATGCTGGGAGCTTCGTATCCTTTTTTCACCTTGTCGGCTCTATTCTTCAGCTGTAACACTGCAAAGATCACTGCAGCGATCACACCGGCAAATACACAGGTCAGATTGATGGGACCATTACCGAAGAAATCGGGAATATAACAGTCAGCACCGCCACCGAACAGATTTACGAATGTAGTGCAGTCCTTAATGGATACGGTCATACCCTGCAGGACTACGTTGCTTAATCCTCGAAAAGCCAGCATGCCGGCCAATGTCACGATGAAAGGCGGGATTCTCACATAAGCGATCCAGAAACCCTGGAAAGCACCGATCAGTGTACCGATAACAAACATGATCAGAATAGCCAGCCACATGTTCATTTTCATGTTGACCATGAGTACCGCTCCGATGGCACCGACGAAACATACAACAGATCCAACGGACAGATCGATGTTACCGCCGGTCAGGATACATAACAGCATACCGGTTGCCAGAATAAACACATATGCGTTCTGCGAGATCAGACTGCTGACATTCATGGGAAGCAGGATTGCTCCTCCGGTTCTCCATGCAAAAAATGCCGTAACCACGATCAGTACGAGGATCATGGTATATCTTTTTATAAAATCGAGGCCCTTTGTTTTATTCATGCCAATGCTCCTTTCTTACCGGCTGATAATATCTTGGACATGATAAGCTCCTGTGTTGCCTCACTGCCCGCCAGTTCTCCTACTATTTTTCCTTCGTTCATTACATAGATCCGGTCGCACATGCCAAGAATCTCAGGCAGCTCCGAGGAGATCATGATAACCGATTTTCCTTCTGCCACCAGTTGGTTAATGATGCAGTAGATTTCGTATTTTGCACCAACATCAATACCTCTCGTCGGCTCATCCAGGATCAGGATATCCGGATCTGTGAACATCCATTTTGCCAAAAGTACCTTCTGTTGATTACCGCCGCTTAAGTTTCCTACATTCTGCTCCACAGTTGGACATTTCGTATTCAGTTTGTTCTTATAGTCTACCGCCACATTGTACTCTTTGTCTTTATCAATAACAGTATGTCTGCTGATGGCATCCAGATTTGCCAGAGTTGTATTAATCTTGATCGGGTTGCTCAGAATCAGTCCGTTGCCCTTTCGATCCTCCGTCACATATGCCAGATGATTTTTGATGGCTTCCTGTACAGTATTCAGCTGTACTTTTTTGCCGTTGATATACAGTTCGCCGCTGATGTTGGAACCATAACTTTTGCCGAACAGGCTCATGGCCAGTTCCGTTCGTCCCGCACCCATCAGGCCGGAAATTCCCACTACTTCACCTTTTTTCACATTAAGATTGACATTATCCACCACCTTACGGTCAGAATACAGTGGATGATGCACGGTCCAGTTTTTGACCTCCATCAGGACCTCTCCGATCTTCGGCTCTCTCTTCGGGAATCGGTCGGCGATCTCTCTTCCTACCATTCCTTTGATGATCCGGCTCTCGGTAATATCATCTTTTCCCTTCACAAGTGTTTCGATGGTAGATCCGTCACGAATGACGGTGATCTTATCTGCCACATAAGAAATCTCATTCAGCTTATGAGAGATGATGATGGATGTCATTCCCTTTTTCTTGAGTTCCAGCATCAGATCCAACAGTGCCTTGGAATCCGTCTCATTCAGAGAGGCAGTAGGCTCATCAAGGATCAGAAGTTTTGCGTTCTTGGCCAGTGCCTTCGCAATCTCTACCAGCTGCTGTTTTCCTACGCCAATATCCTTTATCAATGTCTGGGGGCCTTCCTTCAGGCCTACGGTCTTCAAAAGTTCTGCCGCCCTGGCATTGGTTTCATTCCAGTTGATTTTGTACTTATGTCCCCGTTCATTGCCCAGAAACATATTTTCCCCGATCGTCATATAGGGAATCAGTGCAAGCTCCTGATGAATGATTACGATACCCTTTTCCTCACTGTCCTTGATCTTATCAAATTTGCAGACCTCACCGTCATAGATGATGTCCCCTTCGTAAGACCCATACGGATATATACCGCTCAATACATTCATCAATGTGGACTTTCCTGCGCCGTTTTCGCCTACAAGTGCGTGGATCTCTCCCTCTTCCACCTGCAGGTTTACATTGTCAAGTGCTTTTACACCGGGGAATGTTTTGGTTATATTTTTCATTTCCAATAAGATTTTTGCCAATGGTATTCCTCCCAAGTCTTATTTCCACATTATCTAATCAAACCGTTCTATTTTGCTTTCCCATGAATACGGCAGGCGGGAAACGCCCGCCTGCCGTAAGGATCCCGCAGGATCCATATTATTTTATAAAATTACTGTAAATCTGCTTCTGTGTAGTAACCGGAATCGATGAGCAGCTCTTTGTAGTTGCTTGCATCAGCGAATACGGGCTCGCACAGGTAAGAAGGAATGACACCGGTACCATTGTCATAGGTTGTGGTATCGTTGACAGGTGCTTCGCCGCCCTTCATGACTGCGTCTACCATCTCTACTACCTTGGATGCCAGAGTACGGGTATCCTTGAAGATGGACATGGACTGTTTGCCGGAGATCATATTCTTAACGTTGGGCTTATCGCAGTCCTGACCGGTAATGATAGGCCACTCGCCGGTGTAGTTAGCTTCCAGAGAGTTAGTTACACCCAGTGCAGTGGAGTCGTTGGAGCACAGAACGGCATCCAGCTTGGTTCCGTCTGCATAGTTAGCGGAAATGATAGCGTCCATTCTGGACTGTGCGGTCTCAGTAGACCAGTTAGCGGTTGCAACGGTTTCGAAATCGGTCTGTCCGGATTTTACTACCAGCTTACCTGCGTCAATGTAGGGCTGCAGCACATCCATGGCACCGCCGAAGAAGAATCTTGCGTTGTTGTCACCGGGATCACCGGTTACCAGCTCGATATTGAAAGGTCCTGCTGCATTGTCCAGATCCAACTGATCTCTGATGTATTCACCCTGTTTCGTACCTACCATGTAGTTATCGAAGGTTGCGTAATAAGTAACTGCATCGGAGTTCATGATCAAACGGTCATATGCGATAACCGGAATGTCTTTTTCCTTTGCCTGCTCCAGAACGGTTCCAAGAGAGTCACCGTCGATGGATGCGATGACCAGAAGTTCGCAGCCGGAATTGATCATATTCTCGATCTGGGATACCTGTGTGGGAATATCGTTAGATGCGTACTGCAGATCTACATCATAGCCTGCTGCCTCCAGCTGAGCCTGCATGTTGCTACCATCCTGATTCCATCTCTGCAGATCCTTGGTCGGCATTGCTACACCAATCTTACCGCCACCTGTTGTGGTAGTAGTGGAAGCATCTGTCTTTGCTTCTGCAGATGTTTCTGTTTTGTTGTCTGTTGCCGGTGTGGTTGCCTGCTGTCCCCCATTGGATCCACATCCTGCAAGCATCGTAACAGCCATGGCTGTTGCCAGAAGTGTGCTTAATAATTTCTTTCTCATTAAAAGTAACCTCCCTTATTTGGTTTGTTTTTGTTGCTAAATAGAGAATATCACAAATCCTATAGCATGATTTTACGACCTTCTGCACTTTTCCATCCTCTCTCCTGACAAAATCAAGGCTGTGCTAGCAATATCTTGTCTGCCGGCACAGCCTTGTCACCAAATTTTTCCTATTGTGTTTTTAGAATCTATCTCTTTTCCCCATTTTCAAAGTAAATCCAATATTATTTGGGCATTTCCGAGGGAATGTTCAGATAAACATCCTCTTTTAAGTGAAATCCGCTTCCGATGATCACATCATTCATATTGTTTTTATCCACACTGATCGGTTCCAGACCAATGTACGGAACTTCATATTTTCCATTCTCTATGGTTACCGTATCTCCTTCCGGCAACGGCTCTCCCTTTGCCAGAAGCACCGCACACTCCGCTGCCTTCTGCGACATTTTTTCCACCGGTTTGTAGACCGTCATGACCTGTGTCCCCTCGACAATGCGCTGGCACGCTTCCAGGTCGGCATCCTGCCCCACTACCATAATATCTCCTGCCAGTCTCTTTTCTTTCAGAGCATGTACCACTTTGCTTGCAAGATCATCATTGCCGCACATAATGGCATCCGCTTCCGAGACAATATCCATATGATCATAGATATACGTCCCCGCCAGTTCTGCTTTCCAGCCATCCGCATGCATAGAATCTAAGATCGTCACCTGATTGTCCTCCATGACCTTGCGAAAGCCCTTTTCCACCATAGCAACGTTGCTGTCCACGGCAGAGCCTCCCAGCATCAGCACATTTCCGCCGGCCAGACCGTTTTCCACCAGTGCCTCTCCCATCATGGTACCTACTCTTTCGTTGTCAAACGATATATACAGGTCAATGTCTGTATTCTGCAACAGTCTGTCATAAGCAATGATCTTAATGCCGGCATCTTTCGCCCTCTGCACTTCCTCTGTTAATCCTTTGGAGTCAATGCATATCACAACGATCACGTCCATTCCTTTGTCGATGAAGTAATTGATCTGCTTTTTCTGCTGCTCCAGATCACCGTTCGCATTCTGGACATTCACTTCCGCTCCCAACTCCTTTGCCGTTGAGACGAAAATGTCACGATCCCTCTGCCATCTTTCAATGACAAAAGAATCAAAGCTCATGCCGATCTGAATTTTATCATTTTCCGCGACTTCTCCCTGATCTTTTCCGGTTTCCAGATTTCCGCAGGCACAAAGCAATAACATCATCCCCAGAAGCCACGCAACACATATCCGTCTCTTTTTCTTATACACTGCCCTGTTCCTTTCCCTTTCCCCGGTTTTCCTTATACTCTGTCGGCGTCACACCCACATTTTTCTTAAAACTGCGGCTGAAATAGTTGGGATCCGAATATCCGGTTTTGGCACAGATTTCCTTCATGGAGCACTCCGTCGTCTGCAGTAGTTCCTTTGCCTTGTCCATCCTTAAATTGGTCAGGTACTCGATAAAGTTTTCCCCGGTAGTTTCTTTGAATAGTTTACTGAAATAATACGGGCTGATATTTACCTCTCTGGATACATCATCCAGGGAAATATCTTTGTGATAGTTATTCTTAATATAATTCTTTGCTGTTTCGATAATACTGCCCGTCTTTTCTTCTCTTTTATTCAGAACGTTCCGGCAGGCTTCCTTCACTTTTTCCAGGAACCATGTTTTGATGGCCGCCGGTTCCGCCATTTGCATCACCTGAGGCAGATACTCCGCACGGGAATTGAGCTGATAGATCATACCGCCTTTTTCATAGGCAATGTGCTCTGACCACAGGACAAATTCCAGCACCTTAAGCCTCATATTCATCAGATCGGAACCGCTCTCCACCATCCAGTCAAAAAATGCCGATGCCGATGCGGAAGCATTGTCAATGTCACCGTCCTCGACTTCCGCAAAAAGTTTTTTCTCCAGCTTCACCGGATAATTTCCACCGTATTCGCATTTGATCGGCAGGTCATCCACATGTGCCACACTGCCGGTGGTCGCCACCAGTGCATTCAGCGCCTCCGTATAAGATTCCGCAGCCATCAGAAAATCTTTCGGTTCTCCGATGCCGATGCGGAAGCTGATATCCGTTCTCTTGCGCAGATATCTGGTGAGTTCTCTGGCTTTTTCAATGAGTTCGATACGCTCATTATAGTCCATCACATCTTTCTCATAAGGTACCAGCACTGCCAGTTTGTTTGCCATGACGGTACCCACAATACAGTCAAAATTTTCTTTCAGACAGTCCCTGACCTCCTGATAATGCTTCTGCATTCTGACACTGCTTCCCACCGCATTCGTCATGTGGTTTCCCTGCTGTTCATCTCCGCATATCACAGCGATCATGTAGGCATATTGCAGCGTAATTCCTAAAATTGACCGGTAATTCTCAATATCCTCGCGGAAATGCTCCTGTAATAAGATATTGTGGATCAGACCGCTTTCAATAATCGGTACGACTGTCTCCAGTTTTTCCTTAATCAACAACTCATTTTTGCGTTTCAGGCGCTCTGCATCGATTCGCTCCATTGCCTTCTGCAATGCTGCAATGATCCGGGTCTTCTCCATCGGCTTGGTAATGTACTCCATGACTCCCAGTTTGATAGCTTCTTTCGCATAATCAAATTTGTCATAAGCTGACATTACGATAAACACTGTATGATTATTGCTTCTCCGGATCTCTTTCATAGCATCGATGCCGTTGATTCCCGGCATCTGGATATCCATGACCGCAACGTCCGGACGGAAGCTCTCTGCCAGTTCAATCACACTTCTGCCGGTCTTGGCATACTGCACCTCACAGGTATCCTTGAATTCTTTTTCGATGATGAATTTCAGGGAATCGATCACGATTCCTTCGTCATCTGCCAACATGATCTTATACATCTGCTTTTTCTCTCTCCTTTACCGGAAGATACAGGATCACTTCCGTGCCCTGGTTCCTGCCATCACTGCGGATCGTCATGACCTCTTCGTTCTGGGTGAACAGCTTCAGTCTTGCTATGACATTTCCCATGGCGATACCGTTGGAACCGGAGCTCTGCCGCTCCTCATGGTAGGTTCCATTTCTCAGCTTCTCTATGATCTCCGCATCCATACCGATGCCGTTGTCCCGGATACTGATGACCAGCGTATCTTCTTCCCCGTGATACACCTTCAGCCAGATCCGTCCTTCTCCACTCATCTCCCGGATACCGTGATTTACACAATTTTCCACAATAGGCTGCAGGATCATGCTGGGCACGGCACAATCCAACAGATCCTCCGAAATCTCCTTTTCATAATGAATATCTCCGGAAAAGCGGACATTCAGGATATAAATATAATGATCGATCAACTCCAGTTCCTCCCGGAGCGTGACGATATCATTGCCCTTTTTCACATTATAGCGGAAGAAATCCGCCACATTCTGTATATAATCATAGGTTCGGTCCGCCCCCTCCATCATCGCCAGCTGAGCTCCGGCATTGAGGGTGTTGAACAGAAAATGGGGATTGATCTGCGCCTGCAGATATTTCAGCTGCGCATCCTTCAGATGGGATTCCATCAGAAGTTCCTTCTCCATCAGTGAACGCTGGATCTCCATACTCTGCCGCAGTCTCTCCAGATATTGTCTGATACTGATAACCATCTGGTTGAACGCTCCGGTTACCACGCCGATCTCATCCTCCGACTGCACCGGCAGAAGTTCCGTATCAAAATTTTCACCCGCCACTTCATTGGCCATTACCGTGAGCCTCTTCAACGGACTGATGATTTCTCCCGTCAGTTTTACCACAATGGCCACGCTGATCACTGCCACGATCGTCAGGGTAATGACACTGAACAGTTCAAAGCTGCGGAATGCCACTGACAGGCGGCTGTAGTTCTCGGAATTACTGCGGAACTGTTCGTTATTCAGACTATATATATAAGTATTTATGTACTCATACATCTGGGTGGCATTTTCATAGCGCACCCTGTATTTTTCCACGTTTCGTCCTCTCTTGGCTTCGATGGTCTGCCCCACCAGATCCAGATACTCCTCAGACATATGCCGGATGCTACGCTCCATCCGTCGAAAGGCGGCTTCCGTCACGTCATCACTCAACCCCTGTACCATCTGGGCATAAATCTGTTCACTGCGATAGAATTCCTCCAGGGAATCACTGGTCTTGGAATCCAGATACTCTGTCATGCTGTCCTGTACTGCCATCAGGGCATCCGACAGTTCATTCAGCCGCAGATTCCCCTGATAGACCATATCGATTTCAGAGGACATGCTGTTGATGCCAAGGATCAGAATTACCGTCACCGCAAACACCACCAGATTTACCAGAATAAAAATGCTGCTCATCTTCGCCTGAAGAGACAGCTGCCGAAATTTCTTTGTCATACCCCGCCTCACTCTGCCTCTTCCTGTTTGCCTAAATACTCTTCCACGTTGCTCTGATCGATCACGGTAACATCTGCCGTAAAATACTGGCTCGTATAACCGTAATTGTAATATTCCTGCAACGCATCCACACAAAATGCCCCCATCTGTTCCGTGTCAATGGAGATCGTTGCTGTGATGACATTGCGTTCGATGGCCTTTAATATAGTATCCGTGTCATAATATCCGAGAATGGCGATCTCTCCCACACAGTTGTAATCCACCACAGCCTGGTAGACACAGGTCGTACTCAGTTCGTTCAGACAGATGATAATATCCGGAAGGGTCTGGTCCATAAAAATATCCCGGATGGACTCCTCAACGGAGAAGGTATTGGTGTCATCCACCGTAATCAGAGACATCTGGATCTCCGATCCCTGAAGCTTCTCCTGTTCCAGAGCATCCTGAATTCCGGAACACACGATATTCTGGGTAGAATTCAGTGCGTGAGCATTCATCAGTACCGCTACCTTTAACGGATCTTCTGTATCCTCTGCCGCTGCCAGTTTCAGCACCTGTCTTCCATACTCTCTTCCCAGATTATAACTTCCCACACCCACAAAGCTGCATCTGGCACTGTGGGTATTGTCTCCATACAGGGTAACTACCGGAATTCCACGGTCTACCGCCTCATCAATCAGCTCCGACATCTCGTCACTTTCATCGGATTCCACCAGAATACCGTCCACACCGGATGTCATGGCGATCCGCATAAGGTCGGATCTGGAATATTCCTGAGACAAGTGCTCCCCCAGCAGGTCCACATATACATTTTCCGCCTGCCCCCGCTCATAGGCTCCGCGGTATACCGACTGCCAGAAGTCCGGCTTCCGATCCTCCGTGATCATCACATAATACTGGTCATATTTTTCCTTTTCTGTTACTTTATGAAACTCCCGCACATAGGAACGAAAAATAATTGTGCATATCGAAATGACTGCAATGACAAACACCAGAAACCCTATAATGATCCCCTGGCCTCTGTTTCTGCCCATTTTTTCAGCCTTATGACGCATATGTATCTCTCCCAAACCGGAATCCCTGACAGAATTCCGCCCAATCTACTGTTAAAGATACCATATAAAAATGCTATTTTCCACATTCGTGCAAAAATGTCCAAAAATATACAGATAGTTCACTAAAAAATGCTATTCCCCGGGACTAAAATACGGAAGGCTTATCGCCTTCCGTATTTTTATACTCTTGCATATATTTTTGCCATTTTATAAATCTTCTTCGCCAGCTTTGGATCCAGTGCATTCTTATCCATACGCCATTTCCAGTTGCATCCCAGAGTGGAGGGCGTGTTGATCCTGGCGCTGCTGTCCAGCTCCAGATAATCCTGCATGGGAATGATTGCGGTATCCGCACAGCTGGACAATGCTGCCCGGATGATCTCAAAGCAAAGCTTCTTGTCATTCTTATGTCCCAGATATTTCTTTGCAAATTTCTTGTCCTTCTCCGGCATATTCTGTAAGAACCCCACCGTAGTATCGTTATCGTGGGTTCCGGTATAGACCACACAGTTCTTGTCATAATTGTGCGGCAGATATTCACTGTCATTTCCGGCATCAAAAGCAAACTGAAGAATCTTCATTCCGGGATACCCGGTCTTCTTCACCAGCCGGATCACGCTGGGAGTCAGAAATCCCAGATCTTCCGCGATCACTTTCTTCCTGCCCAGTTTCTTCTTCATGACATCGAATAATTCGTAACCGGGGCCTTTTTCCCAATGGCCGTTCTCCGCCGTCGGATCTCCGTAAGGAACGAACCAGTATTCATCAAAGCCGCGGAAATGATCAATACGAAGCACATCATACAGCTGATAGCAATAGGCGATCCGCTGCATCCACCACGCATAACCGGTCTTCTTATGATAACTCCAGTCGTAGAGCGGATTGCCCCATAACTGTCCGGTCTCGGAGAAACAATCGGGTGGACATCCCGCCACTCCGATGGGCCGGCCTTCCTTATCCAGCTGGAACAGCTTCGGGTTTGCCCAGGTATCGGCACTGTCAAATGCCACATAGATGGGAATATCCCCTACGATCTCAATGCCTTTCTTATTGGCATAGGCTTTCAGTTCTTTCCACTGTTTTGCAAACAGGTACTGTTGGAAGCAATAAAATGCGATTTCTTCCGCCAGCTTCTTACGGTATTTGCGAAGTGCCGCTGCTTTTCTGAGACGGATGTCCTCGTCCCATTCCATAAAGCAGACACCGCCAAAAGCATTTTTCACCGCCATATACAGAGCGTAGTCATCCAGCCAGTACGCATTTTCCGTAAGGAATTTCTGATAGTCTCCGGTCTCTGTAAGGCCCTGTTCCCTGGCATTGTCAAACGCAATTTTCAGGACTTTAAAACGGGACAGATAAATCTTCTCATAGTCCACATAATGCTCATTGTCTCCGAAATCATAGCTGTCACAGATCTCTTTTGTCAGATAGCCGTCTTCGATCAGAAGCTCCAGGTCAATATAGTAGGGGTTCCCCGCAAAGGTGGAAAAGGACTGGTACGGAGAATCGCCGTAGCCGGTAGGGCCTAACGGCAGGATCTGCCAGAGATGGTTGCCTGATTTTTCCAGGAAGTCCGCAAAACGGTAACTTTCCTTACCGAAAGTTCCGATACCATATGCCGAGGGAATACTGGATATCGGCAGCAGAATTCCCTGTTTTCTTACATTTTTCTTCATAGCTTTTGTATTCCTTTATATTTCTGTGCTTTCGTACATTACTTATCCGATACTCTCTGATTAAAAAAATAACTATTCAGTCCTTGTCATGAGCTCTGAATAGTTATTTCGAGTGGAAGCAAGGGGGCTCGAACCCCTGACCTTTCGCGTGTGAGGCGAACGCTCATCCCGGCTGAGCTATGCTTCCATAATTACGCAATGCGGATAACAGGACTTGAACCTGCACGTCTGTTGACAATAGAACCTAAATCTATCGCGTCTGCCACTTCCGCCATATCCGCTTACTAACTGCCATATCTGACGATTAGCTTAAAACCTTGACAAACGGGAATGCTCTCTGCCAAAGGACCTTGAATAATTATACTCTTCCTTCCTTTTGCTTGTCAAGCATCCCCGCCGCATCTGTTTCTATTTTATTCTGTAATCTCTCTTGTCGTTACCGGTTCTCCAATGTGGCATATGATCTTTTTATAGATCCTTACGAGGAAATAGGTACTTAAGAGCAGGCTGGCCAGTTCCGCGATGGGAAAGGCCCACCAGATCAATGTCACTTCACCGCTTAAGGACAAAAGCTTTGCCACCGGAAGCAGTACACACATCTGTCTGGCCACGGACACGATCATACTGTAGGCGCCGTTACCCAGTGCCTGGAATACGCTTCCCACCACGATACAGAAGCCAGCAAACACAAAGCTTAGGGAAATGGTCTCCAGCGCCGGAACACCGATGGCGATCAGGCTTTCCTCCGCATCAAACATACGCATGAGCTGTGCCGGGAAGATGTGCATTACAATCAGTCCCACGCACATGATACCCACACCGTAAGCCACACTATGCTTAATCGTCCTAATAACCCGGTCCTTATGCCCTGCGCCATAATTGTAGGCAATGATAGGCACCATGCCGTTATTCAGTCCAAACACCGGCATAAACACAAAGCTCTGCAGCTTAAAGTAAATACCGAACACCGTCTGGGCGGAACCGAAAGATGCCAGGATCAGATTCATTCCGTAGGTCATCAGGGAACCGATAGCCTGTACCACGATGGAAGGGGCTCCCACCTTATAAATCTGTCCGATCAGATGACCGTTGGGATGGAATCCTTTCATGGAAATATCCAGTTCCTTATTGAATTTCAGATTAAACCATAATGCCATGAATGCGGCAACGATCTGTCCAAACACGGTAGCCACTGCAGCACCGGCGATTCCCATGCGGGGCATACCGAAATACCCAAAGATCAGGATCGGATCCAGAATGATATTGATGATCGCACCGGTTGACTGGGTAATCATCGTATATATGGTCTTACCGGTAGCCTGTAGCAGCCTCTCAAAAGTCGTCTGCAGAAAAATACCCATTCCCGCCACACAACAGATCGTCAGATAGGTCACACCGTATTCCCGCACCTCCATAACTTCCGTCTGGCTGGAAAAAAACGGTCTGCTGATCAGTGCACCGATCACCGCAAAGCCTATATAGCTGGCAATTGCGATAAAAATACCGTTTCTGGCAATAATATTGGCTTTCTCAAAATCCTTTTCTCCCAGGGTTCTGGACAAGAAGGCATTGATACCTACCGCTGTTCCCACCGCCACAGCGATCATCAGACTCTGGATGGGGAATGCCAGAGATACAGCACGTAGGGCATATTCGTTGATCCTGGACACGAAAATACTGTCCACAATATTGTACAGTGCCTGTACCAGCATGGAGATCATCATGGGCAGTGACATGGAGATCAGTAATTTGTCTATGGGCATGACGCCCATCTTGTTTTCTTTCGTCTGCATAGTATTTCCTTTCTTCTATAAAAATGGAATAAAAAAAGCCCCGAAAGGGGTTTTCAAAATGTGAGGATGCTGTATAAAAGAACCAAGTGAGGCATGGGGGATCTCGACCAGGGGGTTCGAATCCCCAAATCAGGATATCACAACACCTAGTGAGGCATGGGGGATTCGAACCCCCGACAACTTGATTAAAAGTCAAGTGCTCTACCGACTGAGCTAATACCCCATAATGAAACAGGGCTAGCTGGATTCGAACCAGCGAATGCAGCAGTCAAAGTGCTGTGCCTTACCGCTTGGCGATAGCCCTATAAATATGACACCAAGCGTGCCATTACGACACTTCACTCATAATAAAGGTGGATAAAGGGATTCGAACCCTTGGCCTCCAGAGCCACAATCTGGCGCGCTAACCAACTGCGCTATACCCACCATGCGAGACAGTGATGACCAAAAGCCTTCCTTATCTCAAATGTGCTCGAAGGGATTCGAACCCCCGACCCACGGCTTAGAAGGCCGTTGCTCTATCCAGCTGAGCTACGAACACATATCTGTCTGTTATCTACATCAGCGAACCGACGAAGCATATTGTAACTTATCCGACATCATTTGTCAACAGTTTTGTATTAATTTTTTGAAAAATAAATACAAAATCCAAGTTACACGTCGGGGTGACAGGATTCGAACCTGCGACCCCCTGGTCCCAAACCAGGTGCTCTAGCCAAGCTGAGCCACACCCCGAAGCTGCGTTATCGCGGATTTCCGCAACGCAGATGTTATTATAACCCAGAAATTTTCTATCTGTCAAGAGAGAAGTTTGAAGCATTACTGGCGAAGATAAGCAATCGTAAAATGCACCTTTCCCCTTCTGTCAATCTCCATGATCGCATAGGAAGGCTGGCGTCCCTCCTGTCTCGGATAGGACAGACTTCCCGGGTTCACGGCAATGATGTCATCATCAATATCGATCACCGGCCGATGGGTATGTCCGTACAGCACGATATCAACGCCCCGGTCAATGGCCTCTTTTTTGATAGTCTCATTTCCCATGGATACATAATAATTGTGTCCGTGGGTCACCCATACTTTGTAGGATCCGATATCCAGTGTGATCTCTCTGGGGAGATCCGAGAAAAAGTCATTGTTGCCCAGAACGATATAAACCGGGCATTCTGCCGCAGAAGAAAGTGCATACTCACTGCCCTCCGCATCTCCGCAGTGGATCACCATGTCCGGGTGGTGCATCTCCAGTACTTTGAAATAATTCTCATTCTTTTTATGGGTATCACTTACGATCAGTATCTTCATATTTCTTCAGTTCCTCTTTCATCAGCTCCAATGCCTTACCTCTGTGACTGACCTGGTTCTTCTCTTCTTCTGTCAACTCCGCCGTAGTCTTGCCGAATTCCGGTACGTAAAAAATAGGATCGTAACCGAATCCGTTGGTCCCCTTCTCTTCATATCCGATCCGCCCTTCGATGGTAGCTCTTGTGGTAAGTTCTCTGCCGTCCGGGAGCACTGCTGCAATGGCACAGACGAATCTGGCAGTACGCTTTTCCTCCGGCACTCCCTCCAGTCTCTGGATCAGATTTGCATTTTTTATGGAATACGGCGTATCCTCTCCCAGATATCTGGCAGAATAGATTCCAGGTTCCTTATTCAGGGCATCGATCTCCAGTCCGGAGTCATCCGCCATCACGATATCTTTCGTAAAAGCAGCCACCGCACGGGCCTTGATCAGTGCATTCTCTTCGTAGGTCTTACCGTTTTCTTCAATATCTGCTTTAATGCCCGCATCTTTCATGGATACGACTTCCAGACCGGTATCCTCCATGATCATGCGGATTTCTTTGATTTTTCCGGCATTGCCGGTCGCGAATACGATTCTTCCCTGCATATTAACTCCTTGCCGCATTTGTGTTCTTATATAGTCATCATTGCGTATTAGTATAAACCTCGGAAATAGCTTCTGCAATACCTTCCGCCAGCTTTTTTTGATAGCTTTCCTGTTCCAGCAGCTGTCTCTCGCTGCTGTTGGTCACATATCCGAGAGAAATTCTGGCTGCCGGGATCTTCAGCTGCCACAGAATGTCATCTTCCTCCGCCGGGAACAATCCAATGGCCCGGTTGCTGGAAGCCACCGTCACTTGTCTGGTCACGCAGTCGGCCCATTGTACATTTCCGAAATCCGGCAGATAATACTCATCATTGTATTCTGCCCGGATGCCGTAGGTACTCTCCTGTGCATCATCTGCTGACAGTCCGATCTCCAGGTACAGATCTGCATCCACCCAGTCAGCGAAGCTACGCCTTACTTCCTGTGCGACCTCTGTATCTTCTGTACGGGTAAGATATATTTTTACCATGCTTCCTTCCAACAGCTGTGCCGTCTGTCTTGCCACCTCCAGAGCGATGTTCTTCTCCTCACAACCGGAATCGGCAACGCCTCTGTCCCTTCCGCCTCCCACGGGATCCAGCACTACGATCCGGTCGTAAGATTCTCTGGGATTGACAAAATCGATCTTCAGAGTTCCCTCTTCCAGAGTACTGTGATACTCCAGGATCTCCTTCATGGACAATCTGAGCAATACGCCCTCGTTCTGTGCTTCACAGATGCCGTTTCCCACCAGGCTGAAATCTCCGGTAAGCTGATGTTCCCGGTAAAAAGATTTTCTGCCGTTCTGCACATAGATCCAGAGTTCCCTTTCCATGTAATGATTTTCCACCACTACATTTTCCGCTTTCGTACCGGTTTCCAATGGTATACAGATCTCCCGTTCTGCCTTCCTGTCTTCCGCCATGTCCAGCTGCATTTCATGGGACCGTTCCGCCTGATTCTCTGTGACCAGACCGCCCTGTTCCTGACTTAACGCGGAGATCACCACCGTCTTATGCGCTGCCGTCCAGAGCATGATGCCCATAGACATACTTCCCAGCAGGAGCCAGAGGATCAATGTAATGCGTCTATTCTGTTGTTGATCCCTGATCTGCAGTAAATTTTTCATTTCTTCTAAACGTCTCTTCTCTTCGGAGGCTTCGGTCCCAGAAACTGATAATAATAAGTCTTCATCATTCCGTTGTAGATCTTGCGGTTCTTGTCCGCTTTCCTGCCGATATCCTTCTCTGCCTGCTCATAGGCAGTGATCAGATACATACTCCAGGAATCCAGTTCCCGGAATCGTTCTCCGATGGTACGGTACAACTGCGGCATCTGGCTCTTATCCTGCAAACGCTCTCCATAGGGAGGATTGGTGATAATAAAGCCGTATTTCTTCGGGTGATGAAGCTCTTCCACACCACGACGCTGGAAATGAATCAGCTTGTCCACACCCGCCATCCGTGCATTTTCTCTGGCGATCTTCACCATATCCTCGTCAATATCATAGCCCTGAATATCTGTCTCCACTGACAGATTGATCATCTCTTCCGCCTCATCCATTGTATCATACCATACCTTTTTTCCTATGATATGGGGCCATTCTTCCGCCGTAAAACTGCGGTTCCTGCCGGGTGCCATATTGGCCGCCATCATGGCTGCCTCAATAGGGAAGGTGCCGCTTCCGCAGAAGGGATCCACCAGGATCCTTCCCGCATTCCAGGGAGTCAGTTCGATCAGTGCAGCAGCCAGATTCTCCGCAATGGGGGCTTTTGCCGTCAGCTTACGATATCCTCTCTTATGTAAGGACTCTCCGGTGCTGTCCAGTCCCACGGTCACTTCATCCTTCATCAGGAATACCCGGACAGGGAAATTTTCTCCATCTTCAGGGAACCAGCTGATCTCATACTGGGCCTTCAGCCGCTCCACCATTGCTTTTTTCATAATGGACTGAATATCCGAGGGGCTGAACAATTTGGACTTTACACTAGCTGCCTTGGCCACCCAGAATTTGCCGTCCTTCGGAATGTATTCTTCCCAGGGAAGATTTTTCGTGCCCTGAAACAGTTCTTCAAAAGTCTCCGCATGAAAACTTCCGATTTTGATAAGGATTCTTTCTGCCGTCCGCAGAAAAATATTTGCTCTGCACAAAGCCTCCTCATCTCCGAAAAAGGTGACACGACCATCCGCCACTTCTGTAATATCATATCCCAGATCTGTGATCTCTCTTTTTAATACTGATTCCATACCGAAATGGCAGGGAGCAATCAATTCAAAACGTCTCATTCGTTCCTCCGGATCTTAGTCATCAATTATTGCACATATAAAGTTATTATATATGGATTCTGAAAATATGTAAATAGGGCTGCCTTGCGGCAGCCCCTGAAAAATTATGCACCCGATTAGCAGCTCTTGTTCTGCTCCCTGTTGTTGCTCTGATTCTTATTCTGATTCTGGCTGTTCTGCTTATTCTGGGAGTTCTTACTGTTCTCGCTCTCGTCATAAGAGTTGTTATACTTGTTCTGATTGTTCTGTTCATAATTGTTAGACATATTTGTGACCTCCTGATAGGAAATATCTTTTTTAGTTACAGGAGTAGTATGTCTATTTCGCACAAAAATATGCCCAAAAATTATGGTACTTTAGAACTAAATTTCTTCTTGCATTTTTATATCATTAGTACTATAATCATAATTGTAAATAGAAACCCCTTCATGATTCTATTTGCACCCTTATGTATTATTTATTTATACTCCCCTCATGAGAGCCACCAGCTTCCCCCTGGCGGCTCTTTACGTTGGAACTATTCAGAGTCAATAAATATAATCGGGGCAACCGTCAGATGCTCGCATCTGTAAGGTACTCCGATTATATTTATTTGACGAAGTAACCTCAATGAGCAAAAAGTAAGCCTCGCAGAGGCGTTTTTCGAATTGAGGGACTATGAATAGCTGATTTATATAGTTGCTAGTTAAGCCAGTCCCGAAATAATTTCACCAGGAACAATACTACCACAATCGGAATCAGTACCGGTGCCAGAAAAGACAATACGGAAAATACCGCACCGAAGATCAATACTACCACCAGAATCCCAAGGATCAGCCACACCCAGCCCGGAAGCTTCGCCAGAACATTTCCCACCTTACTCTGGTGTGTTCCGTAGCCATCCTCTTCCTCTGTATAACTACGATGGACATTCTGTCCGGCAGCCTCCCGATACTCTCCGTTGCCGTAGACCGTGTTCCGGTATCCGGAACGGTTGTCTCCACCGTTGGTCTGAATGATTGTGCGGGCGATCAGTCTGGGATCTCCCAGGCTCTCTAAGACTTCCTCTTCTGTCCTGCCCTTGCGGATCTCTGTATTTATATAATCCTGGTAATAATTTACATTATCCATGACCAGACCGGGAGAAACACGCCCATTCAGCGCCATCCGCAGTCGGTCCACAAATTCCTGTTTGTTCATACTTTCACGACTTCCTCCATTTACATCATCATTTTAGCATGACATAAGTACCACGTAAATATACGGATCGGGAAGTATTTCTAAAACTTTTCTAAAATGCAAAATAAAAACCCCGGAGACATCATCTCCGGGGCTTACGATGTACGTGACAGGATTCGAACCCACGACCTTCTGGTCCGTAGCTATCTAGGTCGATATAATATAAGGAAATGACCGTATGGCATGGACGTATGATATGGAAGAGTATAGAAAAAGGAATCACCTTGTGGTGATCCCCTTATAGTTTGTTTACCTCGTCCCAGGCTGCGTCTATGTAACTCTTATATTGTCCGCTTTTCTGGCTGTCCTTGTGCAGCTTCTTATTGTATCGGTAGCGGTCAAATTTATTCATTTTGCGGATAGGCTTTAATCGTTTTGCACGCTTTATCTTTCTACGAACTTTTTCACGCTGCTTTTCTTTTTCGGATTTCTTTGGAAAGAAATGATCTTTGTAGAAAAGTATTGCGAACAAAGTTCCTGCTCCCAGTGTAGCTATTCCCCGGAATAATTCATCATAGTTCATGTTATACCCCTTTCTCTTTTGTGAATTCCTCTATTCTCCCTATAAATTTTATCTGATCTCGGTCAGACAATTTTCGGAACTGCTCCAGGAGCTCCTGTTCGTTTTCTGTTAAATTGCTCTTGGTATCTATACCCAGAAGTTCATCCGAGCTTACTTGAAAATAGTTTACTAATGTAACTAATTTGTCTATTGTTGGAAGTGATCCCTTCTTCCATTTTCCTAACGTTGCTTGTTTTATACCAGTATCCTTTTCTAACTGGTAGCCAGATATATCTCGTTCGTTCATGATTTCTAACAATTTTTCTATAAAATTCATTTTCCCTCACGCAAATACAACGCTATAGTTTACTATTTTCTATTGACTAATAAACTTTAGTGTAGTATATTCAGTTTGTAAACACAAATCGACGCTTTCGCAATTATTTTTTAACTTTTATTATAACATCATTTTTTCTAAAATGCATCAAAATTGCGTGCGTCTCTCATTTTACGGAGGTAAAAGTATGGACTTAATGAAAAAAGAGGTAATTGTCCTCAATGCAACCCAGTACCGGATGACTGATACTGAGACCGGTGAGATTAATGAAGGTACATCCGTTAGGTATCTGATGACGAACAATCTCGCTCCTTGTGCTGAAGAACAGCAAAAGGGGTACAAGCTGGCGAAGGCCCGCGTTGGTTTTAATAGTTTTAATGACTTTCCTGAGGTTCCCGGTATCTATGAAGCTGATCTGGATGTCCGGATTAATAAGGATGGTGTGGCAATGGTTGTTGCCAACAGCTTCACCTTTAAGAAGTCATTAACAGGTAAATAGATCGGAGGTTCGTTATGGCTGCTGTAGTTGTATTTGCTATGTTGGTTTTTAGTTTTTGTGTATCGGTTACCGTTGTCTGTGATCGCATTAAGGCAAAGCGTGACCGGTAACATTCCCCTTTTTATATCTGCCGGGTGCAGCCCTACCTGCATCCGGTATCCCTTTTTAGAAGAAAGTGAGGAACTTTGATGTCGCATTCTGTTGTATTAACTGATATTTCTGGTAATCGTGTGTCTGTTTTTCCATGGTCTTTACATGTCAGATGCTCCAGATACACTTGCAGTGGTGAAGTTTTCATTGGTTATGATATTCATGCCAGTAAGGATAACGTTTATAGTGATGATGTAACCTTAAAAACTCCACTGTTGCATAGTGCAGAAGAGGCTCTCGATTATATTGATGTTTTACTTAGTAATGCATCTGGTGTTCAGCCGGATTCCGATGTAGGAGGTGTCCTATGTATCTGATTGCTTTGCTTAAAGTTCTGTATGCGAATGGGATTACCATTCGTGAAGGTATTGATTATGACAGCACCGGTGAGGTGACTGATGTGATATTTGTTGGTGAGCAGGCTGATGTGCCTGAAGAACTTATGTATTCTATTGTTCGTTCTATCCTGCCCGGTGGTGGTGGCTGTGTAGAAGTTGTAATTACCAGGTGATGCTATGGTAGTTTATTTTGATCCTAAAGTATGTAAGTTCTGCCTGATGCAGAATGAGCGGTATCCGCTTAACTGCTGTCGTGACTTTTCTAATAGGCGTGATGATATCTTTGCTGTGTGTGAGCAGCTGATGCCGGAGGGAGATGTGATCTATGGAGATTTTGAAGAAACTCAAAAAGAGAATCTGTCCATTTGTGCTGGCGGTAGTAATATTTGTAACTAGCGTTGTCTCCGCCCCTATGTCTCTGACTGCCAGAGCTGCTTCTGTCACGGTAGATGCAGAGTTTTCTACAGAGCTTGCTATGCTGCTTTATAACATCATGGAGACCGTTGCGATTTCTTCCGGTATCAAGGACGGATTGGATGATTATGAGTCCGGCTCTACCCTTTACGATGCGTTTATTTCGTATTTAGATAGTGCTGCCACTCCGCCTTATTTGCGTGATACATATATTACTCTCGCCGATGGTTCCAGTATGACTATTCAAGACGCTATTGAAGCTGCCAATGCTACTGTAGGCAGTAATGCTTTGAAGCTGCCGGAGGAAGAGGTTTTTGCTAAATACCGTACTATTTCCGGCGGTAAGAATCCGGAAAATTCGCCTGAGCCCAGTCCTAGCCCTACTCCTTCTGGAGATGATGATTATGTGATTTTGGATAAGTTCCATGAGATCGCTTTTATACTTGTTAGCGCTCCTATGCTGGCTATGTGTACGAAATTCTTTGAAGCGTTATCTCAAGGTGATGTAGATGGAGTTGATTCGGAAGACTTTTATCCAGGTATTTTGCCAGATGATTTTTTATATCATTTGACTGCTGTTAGAGATTCTACCTCTTCTTGGCCTAGTCGTCTTGCTCATGTATATGATTCATTATTGTCAGATCGTGAACTATGTGTTGTAAAGGATATTTCTGATACTAGCTCTTTTGTT
>OJML01000102.1_pt1 | contig 50921 bp, 55 predicted proteins | sample 1597221 | NCBI WGS metagenome assembly OJML01 (sample SAMEA2452123, study PRJEB22498) | human gut metagenome | biome: human feces; feature: human gut; material: feces | place: Australia | collected 2012 | reverse complement strand
AAGACAATCCAGCCCTATCGAAAACTTCTCTGTATGTGAGATTAAGTTTTTTCTTCATAAATGCACCTTCAGACTTACATTATTTTGGCTTTTTACACAGGTATTCACCGTTTTCTAGAGCGGTGCAATTCAGGTTCATGGTATTCTCTTTTACCTTAACTTGAGAACTTTCCTGAGTATTGACTGTTGGTGTTTCTTGGCTATCAAAATTGGTAGACTTGTTTTGATTCTCATATCTCATACAAACTATTACCAAAACCACTGCTATAATAATAATTAAACAATAAAAAAATGGATTAAGTTCATCACCCAAAGTTTTATCTAAAACTTCAATTGCTATACATATTAGTATTAAGACGATAATGGAAATCATTTCACTGTCCTAAAAATTCTGTCTCAAGAGATATCTCTTATAAAGAAATTATGTTCGGAACTGGGATATACCCCAAATAACAAGCGAGGCTGAGCGAAAGTATAAAAAACAGTGTAAAAATAAACACAGGATCCTTTGTTGTAATACACAAGTAAAATAATCCAAAAATAAAAGATAACGATAAAAAAAGACCAACAACAATCATTAGTAAGTCCTCTGCAATTTTATTTAAAAATCAGATTTTGTTTTTAAGCTCTTTTAAATAAGTTAAAGCATCTGACACTGGCACCCAGTTACTTTTATCATTTAAGATGTGGCTGTAAATATTATTGATGACAAAAGGATTTGGCACAAATCTGTCAACTAAAGCTCCACTTTCATCAGGAGTTGGAGCATAGCATTTTGGCTGATTTATCACTAAAACGCCTAGCTTTCTTTGTGGGGACTCTAAAGAGCGTAAGTATTCTAAAGCGTGTTCTACAGCACTATTGTGATGATTGTCTGATTGTACTCTTTCTTTAAAGTCAGGCTTATCAAGATCATCAGAGTTAACGCCAATAATTATTACGTTAAAGAAATCGTCTTTATTGAATTTATCAAATGAAACTAACATTTTGTTCTCCTATGCTTAATTAAATAATCAGTTCTAACTGCTCTCTTGTATATCTGCTTTCAGCAAATTTCTGCTGTAAATCTTTGACGGAAAAATGAGTTATGGTTAAGATGTAAGGCTCCTGATTAAAGTTCTCATCACCTAGAGAGATTTCTTTTTTAAAGAAAACTTCATTACCTTTAATCTCAACAAAGAATTGCTCACTGCTGTTTATCAGGTTGCGAATGCTCTGAATTTTGTAGTATTCAATACAGGTAAGAACAACACCTTGAAGCTTTAACTTTAAAATAAAGTTTTTATGTTTTAAAACGCTGACTGCTCGCTTTTGAAGTTCTTTTTTATTTATGGCAACTTCAGTATGCTCGTTGTATAAAGTCTCTCCATGCCCCAGTAATAAGCTGTCAAGTTTTAAGATGATTTCTCTTCTTTTTATTGGCAGTGGTTGCAACGCACCATAGACTTCATGATACAAATCATTCAGAACTTCACGGGACTGGCGTTTCCACAGGTCATAAAGTTTGAGATTATTGCTCATTTATCGACCTGCTCTAACTCAATTTCAGGCTCGTCTGCAAGAAAGTCTGCTACAGACTCAATCTTTGTTCTGTAGTAAAGTACCGGTGACAGTAATAAAAGTGTCACAAGACACAATGCAGCATATTCTTTAAAAGAATGATCCTGATAGATAAATACAGCAAACATTGAAGCTGACAGTAAGATTAGAAACACAGCAATATTTACGATCATTGGTTTATCCTGCCCTGATTAGTCTGAAGCCAGAGATGCACTTTTTCTTGGTTTTCCTTCTTCTTGTCAGGCTCGTCGTTATACAGAAAAAGCTCATGTTCATAAGCAGTGTGCATTTTTGCTCCGGTTAACTCATCTTCAATTTCAACAACGGTAAAAAAAGGATCATCATGGTTGTAGTTAATTGAGATCAGTTTAGACGCAGTAAATACAGCAAACCGCTCTACAGGGTGTAACTTTGACTCTGTAAGTGCCTTGATAAGATCTTCACTTAAAGGAGTGACACAAACATCGCCGGTACATGCCCAGACTCTTGGAATTATGATCTGGTTAATTTCAGGATCACCTTTATCATCTTTATCAAACATCAAAGGTAAGTCCCAACGATGCTTGTAACCTACATAATCCATAGACAGCCACTGACTTATTTTAAGTTCTTTGCGTAAAAACTCTGTAACCTTACGCCAACGTTTAATGCGCTGAATACTGGAGATATGAATAACAGCATTGTTTTTCTGTCTGCAATGAAAGGTATCAATCATAGCGCCTGCTTTTTCGATGATTTTGCTTCCATGCTTCTCATCAGTCAGACGAAATAGAAGTGAATAATCACACATTATGTAAGCTTTCTTTTCCATAATCACTCTTTATAAGATTAAGATGATATGATTATATCACTTTTTGTAATATTTATAAAGCAATATATATTTTTATTGTAGATATGATTATTAAAGTGATTTTAAGTTTACACACAAAAAAACGCACAGACTGTTTGCGCCAACAAGCAATCCATGCGTTTTTTAATTTAGCAATTTATCGAAAGAAAAAATGTCACTTTAAACTGGGGATCTAAAGTGAGAATTTTGTATACGTGAACATATACCTAATCCACTTGAAATTATACATAGACACTATCAAAAATAACAGTAAAACACATTTTTATTTAAGATACGTTTTATCAGTTATCAAACTCAAAGTCCACTAAATATCTGTCAAGATTGACCTTGTCGGCTTCTTCAAGTGTTGTAATGGCAGCAATAGTTTCTCCTTTAAATCTGATTTCAAAGGTTTGTGGAGGTAACTGTCTAACCTCCTCATCAGGACTCTTTTCTTTACTTTCCTTATCTTCTGTAATGATGCGTTTGAGCTCTTTTACAAGATCATCACGATCAAGACTTGCTGAATAGAAGTTGCCAAAGACATCAAAGATTGAAAAACCAATCCTGCGAGCGATTTCTTCTTTTACATGTGTCAGTGTTCTGATAGTAAATTTGAACTGCTGAATAGCAGATTCCGCCTCTTTACGATCACCGTAACCATCATATTTTAACTTGAAGTTTTGAACCTGAATGTTTTCGTTAAGTTCTCTGATTTCGGTGTTGATACCATTGCGAACTAAGCTTTGAATATCCATTGTTTATTCCTTATGCTGTAATACTCTTATTCCTGATTTGCATCTAAAATATCTTCAATCCAGATAATTCGTTTTCGCTCTAAGTCTTTTACAAGATATGTGCAATGAGCGTTTTTAGATGCCACTCTTCCTGAAGCTACTTCTTTTCTGATTTTATTGTTAAACAGAAGATTGTCTAATTCTTCAAGCAGGATCTCCTTGCTCTCACAATCTCTTACAAAAGTACCTTCTTCGTTCTCAATTCGGTACTTGCATAAGCTCTTTTCAGTGTATACGTTTAAAACTACACAACCACCAAGTGCTTCTATAGAAATGACTTCTAAATCTTTGAAGGTCTCATTTTCAGCATAGTAAAACCCTTTTTTTATTGAGGTATTCTTTCCTTTGTAATAAAGCTGAACATGGATATTTTGCATACCAAAATTTCTGATAACTTCAGATACTTTCATTAAACTCATATATATCACCGTATAACAATCTGAATTGATGATATTATTATATCACAAATTGTAATATTTTTTTTTATTAAAAGATATTTTTATTTAGGATAGGTTTATAAAAAAATTGATCAAGAGTTGTACAAGCACAAAGGAGTAAACCTGCACAACTCCCACCATAGTCCGAGACTACAGTTTTCAGTTTCTTTTTAGGAGTTTTATATATGTCATTTATCATAACATTCTGCAATAGCAAGGTCACATAACGATGTTGTATTAACTTAGCAAGATATTACAAACACAAAGCAAAGATCATGGATTTCGCTATGTAACCTTGTTTAAAAGTATATGGCTAAGAGCAGAACTTTTTTATTAACTCTGGGGTTAAGTATGCTCTTAAACTTTCTTTTAAAGCTAAACACCATATTCTTTTAAAGCTGTCTTATAGGCTTTTCCTACTTCCTCACGGTGTGAATAATTAAAAGCCCATGCTCCAATCTTGGCAATATAAATTCCATCACAGCCAAGTGCTGTTGTCATAAATGACAGATTTGTAAATGGCACTCTGATATAAAGAATGTTGGTAGTTTTGTCATGAAAGAAATCAACTACCTTTAATTTGTGTTCGTTAAAAATTCTATCTGCCTCACTGATACTTGAAGCTGTGACAAGTGGAACATTGACTGATGTATTATTAACTGCATTGTTATTGGCATTATTCATGTTTTTAACCTCTTCCTCTTTTTCTATATCTGAGTCAAGTTTTAACTTCATATTCTGCCTGATGTAATCCTTGACAAAATCAGCATTGGCAGAGCTTATGATCCACCCTGAGGCAAAGAACTCACGATCATCTTTAAAGAATGCTCCCTGAAGCTTTTTTACTGTTTCAACGAAATCTTTATTGTAGGGACAGTAAGCTATAGATAGTTTGTCTGTGACCTGAACTACATCACAAGGACTTTCATATCCTGCTCTTAAGTTATAGGTGTCTTTTATGAACTGTTCCTGAGAACTAGGATTTTTACACAGTTTCTTTAGAAAGTCGGCAAGATCATAAGTGCCAAAATCCTGAATTGCACTTTGTTCTCTTTTTTCTGCTGTCTGTCTGTAATAGTCTAGCGCTGTCATTGTAAAACTCCTTATCTTATGCAGTGGTACATAAGACTTACAGTCCTCTTTTAGAATGGTTCTTCGTCTGTCAGAATGGCGCTTTTCTTAAAAGCTTCATTTTTTACAGCGGTACTTTTACTATTCTTTTCTAACTGTTTTAGTCTCTCTTCATCTGACTTTTCATAAAATCTGCAACCGCAAGGCAGTTTTTGACCTTTAAATAAATCTGTTTTATAGAGGGTTTTAACGGTTAAAAATCTCTTGTTGGTAATTAACCAAGTTCTAAGCTTTTCCCAGGCTCTGCGATTTTTACAGCAGAACAATGGTGAACCATCAATTACAGTTCCTTTATATAAATCCTTAGTAACAGCAAAAACAACAAATCCAACAAGGGACTTATCTAAATAGTAGTAAATTTCAGGATCAGTACCCTCTTTGTTAAAGTTGATGTACCAATCATGACTTGTACATTCCTTGCATTCTCTTAGAATGCCAATCTCGTCGCTTGAAATGTAATGATGTGAATTGATAAACCTTGACATCGAGCACCTGTAATTAAATCCAAACAGAAGATTAAATTAAGCCCCAATTAAGGGGCTTTAATCTGTTAGAATGGTAAATCGTCCTGTGGCTGTTGAGCCTGTGGTGCGTTATAGCTCTGTGGCTGTGATTGTGGTTGTGCATTCTGATAGTAGCCCTGTGGAGCTTGCTGTGCGTGGGCATTGTTATAAACATTGCCGTTGTTATTCTGTGCATAACCGTTGTTATAGCCTTGTTGTGGCTGTGGTGCTTGCTGTGGTCTTGCATTATTATTGTTGTAGTTATTACCGCCGTTATAGCTGTTAGCGTTATTGTAACCGCCATTGTTATATGCACCGTTATTAGCATTGTTGCCATTATTAGCATTCTTACTGTCTAACATCGACATTTCTGATACAACGATCTCAGTAATTGAGCGTTTTACATTCTGTTTGTCGGTGTAATCTCTTGTCTGAATTTTACCTTCAACATAAATCTTTGCGCCCTTGTGTAAGAACTGATGTGCAATCTCTGCTAACTTGCCCCAAAATACTAAACGATGCCACTCTGACTGCTCAATCTTTTTGCCTGTTTGGTCGGTGTAATAATCAGAAGTGCATAATGAGATATTAGCTACTGCTGTACCGTTATTGGTCTGACGGAATGAAGGCTCATCACCTAAGTTGCCTAAAAGAATAACTTTATTAACTCCACGTGTCATTTTTATAAATCCTCGCTAAACGATAAATACGATGTGGGTTCTTACAGAATGTTGCTTTCCTCTGCTTCATTCTATGATACTATTATATCACATTTTGTAATATAAATACAAATATTTTATTACAATATGTAATATTTTTTTTGATACCTAAATTAACAGGTACGGCTTGAAAGTTTAGATGTAATAAGGAAATAAAAGGGTATTAAGTGGGGTTAGGTTAAAGAATAATAGCCCATATCAATTTTGATACAGGCTATAAATGATTTTACTTAGACCAATCTAAGCCTTGATAGAAATTTACTTTGATTGATTTTAAATACTCTGTGCCCTTCCCAACAAGCTCGAAACCGGCAATGTCTTTGTAAAACAGTCTGTTTTTCAAATTGCCTAAAACCGCATCGGGAGTACCTTGTACAAGCATGGTGACGCTGAAAGTTGTGCCAAGATTATCAAGGGCAACAGCACGGCTTAAGTAAGGAGCATAAAATTCATCCTGCTCTAATCGTGAATTTAAAACCTTAAGCTCAATTTCGGGGATCTTCCAAAACAGGGTCGCAAGTTTGCCTTTTAGGTTCAGCTCGTATTCAATGTTCATGAACTCGGCTTTCTTTGGTATTCTGATTTTTTGATTTGGACTTGTCTTTACTGAAGAAAATGCATAATTAGATGCAACTCTTCCTGAAGCTATTTCTTTTTTCTTGAATACATAGACATCGTCATAATATCCAAAAGCGTCTTTAGCTTTGGTTTTGGTGACGAACTGATAATTGAGAATTATAGCAGTGGCTGTAGCCGGTGCCTCAAGATAAACATTACGGTTATCAGCTGTCATTTGTGATGCTACTATGTATTGCGGAGCCTTTTTACTTGTAAGTAAGGCATAGTTCTTATTATCAAGCCAAGTGTTATAGCTGTTATTAGTATGGATCGCAGGTAATGGTACAAAATTATTATGATTGACAATGTAAGAATACTCGTTTGGATATGCTGTAAAGGTATCATTGCCTATAAGGTCTAATAACTGACCTTCTAATTCACCTGCCTCTTTTCCAGTGTCTGAAAAGGCTTTACTGTATTTAGAATATAAACTAATGATTTTTTCTAATCGTGTTTCAGGTAAATATCTTTTCCCTTCAAGATTGTTTAATGCTGAGGTTGTATTTCTCAACAGCCATTCAATCTGATATGCAACAATTTGATTTTTATTCTCTTTGGCAATATTCAGTAAATCTTCAGCCTGAGATTTAGCAAACTGTAAGTGCATAACGTCAATTTCAGAAGATTTTTCCTGATCCCAGCGTACAGTATAGCCCTGAGTAAGATAGGTATACCCTGTTGGGATTAAAGCCATCACCACAAGAGCAATTTTAGTAACCTTACTGCAAGTGAAGTGTTTTATATTGACACAGATACACAGGCTGTTTAAAAAAATAGCCATACCAGCAAAGCAGAAACTGCCTCCGTGACGCACAAATCCCTGTCTGTAACAGAAATACAAGATAGTAGCAGCAATTACATAATATCCAAAGAAGAGGTTGTTTCTTCTGAAAATACCAACACCTGCAACTACTAAAGCAATAAGGAAGAAAGGCAGTGCCAGTAAAGACACATCTTCATAGGGAGATTCAATAGTTAGAGCATGATCAATAACCTGTCCTTTACTAATGTAGAAAATACTCTTTATAAGTTCTACAAAGTCGTTTACAGACTGATTGTAAATAAAGTAAATCACTGCTGTAGCTACAAGTGATGACAGCATGATTAAGATGGTTCTACTGCTCTTTTTGAGGTAAATTGCAACGGGCACGTAAGCCATCATCATCGCTATAGCCATAAACCACTCAAGGTATTTAATCTCAAGTAAGAGTCCTGTCATTACTGCATAGATTAAAGCCAATATTTTAGAGTCATGTTTTAAGACTTTAAAAATTAACAGTAGCAGAGTCTGGATCATAAACACTTCAAAACTGAAGCTAAAACCTGACAGCAGCAAACATGCAATTAAAAGTAACCCTGTATTCCAGTATGACGTTGCTTTTTCTTTAACAATTGACAGCAGAAGATAGCCGTATAAAACATAAACAACTGTGTAAACAAAGATGGATACAATAAGCTGATTACTGATATTGAACGGCGTGATTAAGAAGTTTAAAGGTCCATACGGAAAGAATAAATCTCTGCCGTAAATGAGGTTATGAGGTATAGCAGCATTCATCGTTAGCTGCCAGGAGTTCTCTGCATCAAACTTCATTACTCCTGCTGTATAAGGCAATGCGAATATCATCAGCAGAGCTACAGCCAAGTAAGAAACGAGCCTTAGATTTTTATTTAATGTAGTTGAATATGACATATTTTCCTCGGTTAAGATGAGGAAAATTCTAGAAGATCATGAATTGTGATCCTGCTTGATTTGGGGCTTTGTAGGACTTTTAGAGTTCTCCAGCGAAAGCAAACGGTAAAACGCTGGAGAAAGCCCTAGGAGGTTAAAAATGACAACACATATTGTCTATTTTCATTTTTAATGATACATCACTGAGAAATCTTTTGCATGAGAATTTGGGGTGATTTGCTACATTATAAAAAAAACTCAGTAATACTGAAGTAAAACTGAGTTAACAAAACTCTATAAAAACGAATTAATAAAATTAAAAAAAAATTAAGTTCAGAACCATTCTGAACAGACAGTAATTTACTAACTTTTGATAGATTTTATGAGCTTAGATGGGGATGCTTTGGAAGGAAAACCTCCGATAAGTACTTTAGGTAGATACCGGAGGTAGTTGCACTAATAACATAAGGATCAGTTATGTCATAACTGACGGTATTTATAATACAGTTCTTAGGTCAAATTAAGTTTTGTTTATGGGGTTACTTTGTACGTAAATAAAAAAAGTCCAGTAACAATTGCTCATTACTGGACCTAATTACTTATATTATTACTTATATTTTCGGATACACAATGTAATTACAGTCTAAACTTACTTTCTAAAAGCGTAAACCATTCTGTTCTTATAGATAAAAAGATCTTGTCATGGGGTTATTTTGAACAAAAAAAGCCTAACAATTCCGAAGAACTATTAGGCTTTGCTCATACATTTTAATTTTATTTCTTTTCAATATATAAGGAGTTATTCATGTTATGAATACGATCACATCATAACGTACTCTTGAAAATATTGTAAGTTTATTGTGGGGTAATTTTGAATAAAAAAAGACAGCCCGAAGTAATAATTCAAATTCGCTCTATAAGAGGTTATTAAGCTTCTGCCTTAGTATTCTGCAACGACCTACAGGTAAAGGCTTTGTAAGCTCTGCTTTCTGCTCTTTTGAAGCATAAGTTACATCGGCATAGACTTTACCGTTTGCTTTTAACAGACCGTTACAGATTTCAGGCTGTACCTGCTTGAAGAAAAGGAAGTTGTTCTTATCATCGAAGTACAGAGTAACGGCACAGTCCTCGTCGTTATAGATAAAGACATTGGTAATTCCCATATTGGTAAGTGAAGACTCATCAGAACGATGGCTGTGTTCAAGTTTTAAACCTAAAGTCTCGTTAATCTTTTGGAAAGGGACGCCAGTAAGTTTAGGTGTGTACTGCTGTTTTAAGAGTTCGTATACCTCATCACCTGAATTTAGAGTTAATGTTGCATTATCACAGGCTTTTAAAAATGAGTTGTAAGCACTTGCCGAACAACCTGAAAGAACCACAGCAAATAGAACTGAACAAAGGTATTTTATAAGGCAATACATAGTCGCACCTACTTTAACATTAGTTTTAAAGTATGTGTAATTATATCACAAAATGTAATATTTTTAGAATTTTGAATTTGTTTCAGAAAGGCTACTTGGCTACTTAATTCACTATTTTTGCTTATTTTCGCTGTCTTTATTTTTCTTGTATTTATATTTATTTCGTTCTGACAGCGTTGTATTGGTATAAATAAAGGAGTTGGTGCCTAATCCATTTTCTATAATATTTATAAATAATTTTGAGTTCGCTTTTAACATTGTAAACAGCTTGGGTTTACTGAATAAGCCATAATCTTCTATCTTGTAAAACCTCGTTCCATACCCTTCAAATTCATTTGAGTTTCTGTTAATTGAGTCTACTGAGATGACTATGTTGAAGTCCTGTCGTAACGCTCGGATAAGTCGATATAAGATCATGGTGTACTGTTGTTTTGTTCGTTTATGATCCCAACCTAACAGCTCTAAAACACGATCGCTCCATACTCGACCTTTGCCGAAGTATAGAGCGAACATGTAAATGACGGCATATTTCTTAGCCATCGCAGCTGTAAAGTAAACAGGTTTAGCCTCGCCAGAAGTTACTTCTACAATGTCACTGCGTTTTAGCCAGTCTTTGTTGGCGCAGCTAAATTCCTGCTTTACTTTTCTTTTTTCGCCTAACTTTTCATAATTACTCTTCTTCATCTCCGAGTGAGGCAAGGTCTCCTGAGGAAGAATGATCTCCAGATCGTCTTGTTTCATTTTCACTGCTTTCTTTCGATAAATACTCTGCCAAAGCCTCAGCAATAACCTCAACAGGCTTGCTTAGAGGGTGTTTGGCTATATAGGCTTCCAACATGGCTGAAGTCTGTGGCTGTATTTTATCAATTTTTTTCCATGAAAAAGTTATATTTTTTCCAATCTGTAAATTTTCATAATTCTGACCGGCACTCTTAAGTTTTTCTTTTAGTGCTTTTTCCTTCTCTTCCTGAATATAAAGATTGATTGCTTTCTTCAGGATTTTATTGGCAATCTGTTGTCTGTCTTCTTTATTGTTTTTCTCTTCAGGAAGATTATTAAAGGCAATTTGAATTGCTTCACATACCTTTCTGGCTTCAGCTTTTACTTTAGTTTTAAAGTCTACAAACTTTAAAAGGAAAGCAAGATTTAAGCCCTTAAAGAGTTCACGTTCATTTTCATCTGTATACTTGACGACGTTAACCATGTTGTAAACATAAGATTTCTTGCAGGATAAGGTTTTGCAGATTTCATCAACAGAGTGACTTTCCTTAAGTTTTGACAGTGCTAATGCAATATCGAAAACTGGAGGAGTAGAGCGGTGCATGTTTTCGATGATTTGCAATGCCAGCATCTCATCCTGGTTCTTAGGCTGGTTGATCACTACAGATTTAATTGTAGCAGCACCCAGTACTTTACATGCACGGAAACGCTTCTCACCACAAATCAGATAATACTTGTTACCGTCAAGCTTATGAACAGTTACAGGCTGCAACAGACCATGCTCTTTAATAGACTCTGCCAGTTCTTGGATTTCTTCACTGTCAAAGTCAGTTCTAACCTGCTTACCAACTACGATGGAGTCTAAAGGAATATCTATGAGCTGATTTTTATTCTGTTCTTTTCCAAACAGAGTATTAGATAAAGACATGATTGAGTTGTCTTTTTTAAAGCCCTCTTTCTGTCTGTCAAACAGCGAGGTTTTCTTATCGTCAGTAGTCACTTCATTCTTGATGAAGTCAGAAAAAATGCCAGTCATATTACTTCTCCTCCTGAGCAGCAGTTAATTGATCGTTAAGTTCGATGGTGATGTTTTCTTTCTGACTGATTTTTGCAATAACTTCTCTTAAGAAGTTGTCAAATTCAACAGCAGCTACTCTCCATGCTAACTGGGTGTACAAAGGAGTGTTCTGGTAAATTGCTGCGTCAAAAGGTCCACGGTGGTAAAGAATTGAATTAAAAATCTTACCCTGTAGGGCTTCTTTTAATTCCTGCGCCATAGCACGGTGTCTGCTCTGGTTTTTGTCGATATTATTTAGAGCAAGACCTAAGAAAGCCTGTTCTCTTCCGATTACTGTCAGGTTCTCGAAGAAACCTTTGGTACCGTCAATAACGAATGCAGTAGGCTGTACTGGAGTAATAACATAGTTGCTTGCAACCAGAGCTCCCAAGACATGATCTCCTAACTGAGGTGGGCAGTCGATAATTACAAAGTCATACTCAGATGCCAGTGTTTCCATGTTATGAGTAAAAGCATTCATAGCCTCTTCTGCTGTATATCTGTCGGAACCATCAAGAGGCTGGGTTACACATCTTACTAAAGTCTGATCGTTAGGCTCTGTATATACAAGATCAACTTTATGTGTGGCGTGCATAGGTTTTAGCACTTTAAGATCTACAGCAGGATCAAAAAGTTCTTTAGCCTGTAAGCCGTTATAATTCAGGACATCGTAGGTAACTCCGTCTTTGGTTTCCTTAATTAACGTATGAGAAATATTACCCTGTGTATCCAAGTCAACTACGAGAACTTTTTTACCGTAGCGTTCTGCCAATGACACAGCCATGCCCCATGAAATTGTAGTTTTGCCTACTCCACCTTTCTGGTTAGTAAGGGCGATTGTTATACCCATTTTTAATCTCCAATATTAAAATTTAAAAAATCTTCTCTTGAGCTTCTTCAACTGACATAGGTCCAGTTACTGATTCCTTAATCGCTTTACGTAATTCAGGATCACTGTAGACATTATCCATGAGCAACATAAACTCACGGTTGTAGCGATAGATGGCATTATCAAAGAGTCTGAAAACTTCTTCTGGTGAAACTCTTGCTGGCATATCATCGAAATCAGCTGTATTAATTTTCTCTTTACCGTCATCAACAATGATTTGATAAACATTCAAAGCTAGTACAAAGCAGCTTACTTCAAGATTGGTTTTGATGATATTTTGTAGATTCAGTCCGGTAGAATTTCTGAACCTTTCACCAATGGCACCGATTGCAAACTTTGACATGTTAAAGAAGATCATGTTTCTTAATTCAACAAAGTTCTCTTTAACCAAGTCTTTTTTAAATTCTCTTAAAGTTGTGTCTACAGCCAGTGGATATAAAGTTTTAGTTGCATTTTTCCATACATAACAAAGCACTCTTTTTACCTCAGAGTCCTCATCTTCGTTATCTGAAAAAGTACGTTCATTTGATGCGATGATCTTTGAAACAATCTGTTCAAGAACGTTCTTATCAAAGTCTTTATTAGCTAAGGCAGGAGTAATTTTGAAGTTGATAGACATTTTTGTCTCCTATTAAAAATGTATCTTTAATAAAAATACGTTTTTTAATTTTAAAAATCAAGAAAAATCATTTTTTACAGAAATATTGATCAAAAATATTTTTGTTAAAAATGTGATTATTTAGAGGAGCAAAAAAAATCAGAAAACAGCCTTTTGGTGGAGAACTGTTTTCTGATACACATAAGGTTAATCAAAATGAAACATCTTGAGCGAAAGCAGTGACAGTAACATCGCTTAAGATGATGTAAGTATAGGATTAAAGACTTTGAATAAAATTAGATTGTGGGGTAAATATTGACTGTTTATGCAAAGAAAGTTGAATGTTGGATAGGTAAATAATGAACCGTTCCAAACCTAGAAAAATCTAAGTTCGGGACGGTTTTATGGGGAGGTTGGCAGATTATGCTTCGATAATCTGCCAAGTTTCCTGCCCATATAAATTGTCCTCTGCCCTGAGGACATGCCTTTCGGCCTCGTAACCAAATTCTACACCTTGATACTTATAAAGGTCTTTGACGATTTCGTCTAAGACCTTTTCAGCATCTTCGATGGTGTTGTAAACACCATCAAAGTCGTATTCTTCAGTGTTTACAAAAATTTTTCCGTTTTTGTCAGCATCTTGGAACTGACGATAGTAATTAATCTTGTATGACATTTTTTTGCCCTCCTTTGGGCTTAATACCCTACTGAGGACAGAGATATTCCTAAAAGGAACATACTGTCCCTTTTGGGGAAGATACGATAGAAACAATTTTCTATCGTTAAAAATCAGATAGTAACGTCATCTGGGAAACGTAAGAGTTGAACTCTTAATGAATGATTTCAGTTTAGCAGTGTGTATATTTAAAAGTGGGTGGGGGGGGGTAAAGTGAGAGTTTAACAAAAAGAAACCTTACCAAGGTTCGGTAAGGCTTTTAAGAGAGTTGTATTAGGAAACAAATAAAATTCAATACAACCAACTTCGCTTTAGCTAATTTTATTACAACGTTAATTCTATTGGAAGAAAGTTCTTAGGATAACTAGGCTTAACTATATGAGTTAAATAATATCTTAAATTCTTATCCTGTCTTTTAGTTAAATAGAACTCCCCTAGCTTATCAAGTCTGTATGCAATGTCTTCATCTGTATCACCGGATCTTCCAATAATCACTTTTAAGTTGACTGTAATTTTTCTGATTTTTGGATTGTATCTGAAGTCAAACTCTTTATCGCAATATTTATCTCTAAGTTCAAAATCTAACGAATTATTCATAATTTTAAGTCCAAATTTTTATGTCATTTTTTGCTAACATTTTGCTCGCAACCCGCATCACTACGAGGTTTTTGTCAATTTTTCCACGACGTGGAAAAATGAGTTTTTAGAAAACGAGCATGTTAATGATGTTGTCTTCATTTTCATCATTAAACTTAAAAATAGAGTCAATAACTTCCTGCTTTGAGTTTAAAATTTCATAATGGGTTGGTACTTTCTTAAAATTCTGTTTACCGTTTAACAGAGGTTTTAACTCATCTACGGTCTTACATTCATAAGCAAATACCTTGATAGAATTGCAGTAGCGTACAAGATCGTCTAAATCTTCAAAGAAATGAGCTGTTGCTGTGTGGTACTTATCAATTGTATTTTTAACAACTTCTAAAAGATAAAATCCTTCGCCAGAATTCTTTGCAAAATCTAAACAGTCATAAACTACAGGAGCTATATCAAGATCATTGTCAGCATCAATAAAACGAAGATAATCAATATTAAGTAACTGACTTTTTGCACTTTCTAAAGTATCGTCAGGATCATCACAATACTGTTTTGCATCATTATAAGTTTTGTCAAACAATTCTTTACACTTCATATCAGACTCCTGAATTATCTTTAACTAATGATAATATTATATCACAATTTGTAATATTTTTAAAGATAAATTCAGAGCAAAAAAAAATCCTATCAGTAAAAACTGATAGGACTTTTTGAAGATATTCTGTTGCCAAGTGTCTTCACACTCCGATCTTATTCAACATGACTTAGACTTCAGCAAGACCTAAGCATCCGATGATCTTGCGATCATCGTTTGCGTCGTGAACAGCTCCAAAGCTTACTCGAAGTTTTGATGTGTCACGACCTAGTGCTTTGCAGGCATCGACGTAGATGCCTGATACGACATACAAGTCGTATCCTGAAGGTAGGTCACTTACATTTTCGTAAGTGACCTTGTGGTTATGTCCACGACCTACCACTTTACGATCAGCTGTTGCCAGCTGACCTGAAAATGGAAGAACTTCCCATGGGGAAGTATGTTCTTGGTCTTTTAAGACCAAGTGTCTAGCATTTAATGCTAGACAATCATCTTCAGAATACTCGGTAATGTCGTGAGCAGTCATGTTTAGAATACGTTCCATTTTTTTTGTCTCCTATGACAAGTTATTCCCGTCAGAAGACAAAACATTCCCATAAAGGGAGTTTCGTCCCTTTAGGGAAGTGAACACATGAACCATTTCATGTGTTTTAAATAATTCGATAGTAACGTCATCGAGAAAAACGTCAGCGAAAGCTGAAATAATGATTACAGTTTAAATCGGCTATAGTTTTTTTTGATAACAATGGGGTAAAGTGAGGGTTTAAAGTTATATGTATAGATTTATGTGAAGTTGTTTAAAATGAAGATTTGAAATATAGAACGGTTAAAATTAGGTTTGTACAAATTAAAAAAGCCCATTCTTACAGATTAACTCTGTTTGAATGGGCTTTATGCTCTATAGATGAGCTTCTTCAAGCAAATCTATAGAGAACTCTTTTTTAATAAGAGTTCGTAACTGCTCAAAAGATGAGCAATTTAAAGCTCTTTCACCAAGAGCTTTATTATGGAATGACAGAATTTTTCTGCTATTCCAATTATCTGGGTCGTCCACCTCATCTGGTGAGATTCCCCAGAAAGGGTCGTAAGCGATAAATTCTTCATAATTGATAGTAAATTCACTATCAAAAAAACGGTTTACTACGAATTCGCAGCCATTCTTTCCGTTAACTAGAATGGTGTTTTTTAAATTTAATGATTTCATTTTGTAGCCTCCTGTGGCTGTTGATCCACAAAAGACAAAACAATACCTCTAGAGAGGATAATCCCCGAGCAGGAGTATTGTTTTGTCTCCTGTGGAGATGATAGACAGATATAGAACTATTCTATATCTGATTGATAGTACATTAACGTAGTACCGATTACGTCTGAGAGAACTCAGAAAGGATAGTTTTAGTTTAAACGAGCTATAGTTTTTTTTGATAGCGGTGGGGTAAAGTGAGAGTTTATAACTATATCTTTATATAGACAAAAGAGAATTGAAGATTTTGAAGATTAAAAAAATGAGGTAATTTTGAGCGACTTGAAAGGTTATATTATTGATTTATTGGAATTTAGCTTAATTTTTCCACGTCGTGGAAATCATAAAAATCCCCCAGTACATTTTAAGTACTGAGAGATTTTGTGGGTGCGTCCTACGCAATGTAGTGACGCACCCAGTCGTCGCATTCGTGATGGGATACAGAGTAACTTCTAAAGTGCTCTTCGTTGTATCCTATTTCTACTTTTACGCATTTCTGTGCGGGGTTATAGAATACCCTGTACATATTTCTATCGTAAAAATCGAGGAACATAAGTTCCTCCTCAAAATTGAATGTGATGTCGAACCAGTCATCGACTGGTTGCTCCTGTAAGTAAGGAACAACTCTAATTGAACGAAGATCTGTTGTTTTTACTGAACGTGCCATTTTATTGTCCTCCTTTGGACTTTAATTCCTACAGAAGACAAATGGCGCCCGTACTGGGGTTCACTGTCCCAGTAGGGAGATACAGACAAACTATTTGTCTGTTTAAAAAATAAGAATTGTCGTATTCTTTCAACGTCAGACAGAGTCTGAATGAATGATTACAGTTTACGAAGAAGAAAGGCATTAAAACGCCTAGTCAGGTGTAACCTTGAGGTTTACGAAAGATTTTTGAAAGGATTTCAGTCTTTGTGAAGCTACAGAATAAAAAAAAGCCCCGGATTGCTCCGAGGCGTTATCCAACAACGGATAATCAATGACAAATAGCCAATTAAGACTTAAGTAAATAAAAAACTAATAGTGATTTAAAACTTCATTTATCTAAAATTATAGGTCACACCAAGATAAGCAAGACCTGCATCAAAGTCTGCTGTCTTACTGGTATTTTTGTTTTCAAGTTCCGCTGTGTGCATTAAGAAATCGTAGCCTGCACGAACTCCAATGCCGTTACTGAATCTGTAACTTGCACCGGCCCCCAAGACAGCGCCAAACTGAGTACCTGTATCGTCTGTAAGACCTGAGAACTTGGTATAGGTTAGAGTTGGACCTGCTTTAGCAAAGAGTTCAACACCCTTAATATTGGTAGAAAACTTGCCGTAAAGTTCTACTACATGCTGTTTAATTTTTACATCAACTTTTTCTAAGCCTTGAGATAACTTTAATTTACCAGAGTCTAAGTAATCATAACCTAAACCCAAAGCGAACCAGCGTTTAAAATTGTATTCACCCATCACTCTTAAAGCGGTACCCGATAAATCTTTGTCAACATTTGCATGGGTTCCGGAAGTAAGATTATTTAGATCGCTTACAGTTGCGTTGTTTGCTGCAACTGAGGCTCCAAAAGTCCAAGAATGTGCTTTAACTACATGTGGATTTTTGGCAGCGTTAGCATTAAAACTTAATACACCTAAGGCAAGTCCTGCCATTAAAAGAGTGATTTTTTTCATTATCGCTTTTGTTCCTTTTATTGTCTGTTTAAAAAGTTCTCAAGTTATTTTTATCATCAGTCGATATTAGCCATGCTCTGATATTGTCTGTATTGCTATGATGGGCTGAAGTATTTGCAGTTACTAAACTGAACCTACGATTACTGCTTTAACTTCATTAGCAAGGTTACATGCTAACTCTTCCATATCAAACTTCTTTGAAGCTGAGGTGTAAGAGTAGGTGCCCTGCATGTACTTCCAAACCTCGCATAGTTTGATTTCTTCACCTGAATCTTCGTAATCAGGAGCGTACTCACGTACGTACTGGTTGAAGCGGTCGCAGAATCTCTTCTTTTCATCTTCTGAAGCATGACCAAACAAGGTAGGGATATGTACTTTAAACTGTTTCATATAACGTCCTGTAAAAAATATAGTTACTTTTGGTATTGGAGAGTCTGAACAAATTATCTCTGTTCGTTTAACAATGTAGATTGCTAAAAGCCAATTTAGCTATACAAATGGGGTAAACTCTCGGTTTAGTTCATTTTTTAACTTTTACGCACAATCTTTTTACGGTATACATTTTCTTAAAACCTTGTGGTTAAGCCACTCTCTTATGTTTGCTTATGTTTAAACCAGTTTTTGGCACAATTTGTAACAGAAGATCTAAGTTTTATTTCTGCACTGTTTTGTTACAGCTAAACACATTAAGTCTCTTTTACCTGTTAACAGACTTGAACAGTTTTAAAATTTCTAAGACTTGTATGTGTGTTCTAACTGTTTGAGCATTTATCAAGCTCAATTAAATCTTCTAATGAGTAATCTTCAACTACCTCATTGTCAGCATACGGATTTAATGTCTTTCTCTTACGTTCGCCTTCCATAGCAAAACTTGCCAGATGGGTTAAAACCACATCACTATCTTTACAGTCGACAGTGGCATTAGCCTCATACTTGTAGATCTCCACGCCGTAGAAAAACTCGTTGCTTTCAGCAAACTTCAAAGCTGCTGTATAGGTATTAAAGTACTTTCTCTTGACGATTCTGTCTTTAGAGGATGAATACAGATTTACGTAGTACATCTGGATATCATGACCTTCAGGAAGCTCACCCTTAGAGTCAATGATTTTAAGAGACTGTCTACCCTTTTCATCTGTGGAGATTTTCACAAGCTCATAAGACTGAGCTCGGGTATCCAGCAGTAATTCCTGAGCTTCCTGATAAGAGTCTGCAACATAACCAGACAGCAATGGTTGTTTTAGATTTAATTGCAGAGAATAAAGAACTTTCTTCCTGTTGGGACGTTTGCTTGTCATAGTTCACCCCGATGTGTATTTAACTGTAACTGTTATGCAATTTAATTTTTAAAAATCCAATAAGTCTATTTGCTATATCAGGATTTAATGGCTTTTAAATCCTGAATCGACAAAGGTAAAATCCTCAAGCACAATAGCCTTAGGTGCTGTTGTAGAATTTGAGAGGTTTAGCTCTGTAACAGTCTTAAGTTTCTTATTAAAAGTCTGATGCAGCTTCCTGCCGGTGAAGTTATATCTTAAGCTTAATACCAGCAGGAGCAGCGGAAATACTACTGCCCACATACTGAAACTCCTTATGTTGTTATGATTGTTTTATAGTTCTTTTCTTTTAGAACTGGTTAATGTCCAAACTGTCTACAGTCTGCATTGAAGCATTAGCCTGAGCGATACCCTGTAAAGCTTCAGGTGATGCAGAGCCAATTCCAGTATTTACAGCACCAAAATTATTAGGCATCATCTGTCCGTCAAATGGATTTAGCTGTTGCTGATTTGACTGCATAGCTCCCTGATTAAAACCGTTCTGCATATTTATCTGTGGATTTGCAGAAGGTGCTGTTGCAGGTGCGCTCTGTTCTGTCTGAGGAACTTGAGCTGGCTGTGGAGCCTGTGCAGTTTCAGCAGTAGCTGACTTTCTTCTTCTCTTAGGAGCATTTTCAGGAGTGAACTTTGTGGTTCTGTCAGCAACCTTTAAAGCAATTTGACTCTGATATGACTGTGGTAACTGAGATAAAGCAGGTTTAATCTTTTCCATTAAAGAGTTCAGCTGCTCCAAGTTTTCACAGTTATCAATAGACTGCATAATGGTTGTAACTGCTTTTGCCTGAATATTGGCAATTTCTACAGCTGACTGGCCCTGCTCCTGCTCATGGTACTCATAAGAGTTACTCTTTAATTCAGCAACATCTTCTGAAGAAGTACCCTCCAGGTTGTAAGCCATACGAACAGCACGGGTGAAGGCACGGTTACACATCATCTGACATGGGTGACCAGTCCAGGCACCGGTCTTACCAATGTCATCAATAAAAGCGTAACCGATAGTTGGGTGGGCCATATCTTTACGATAAATCTTGCACTCAACCATTGATGGAATTTCTTTAGTTACCATAGTGTCGTGAGGAACTTTTCTGCGTGCATTCTGATCCCAGACCCATGTTGTTTCCTTAAATTCCTTTGTAACTCTGTCGTGCATTACATATTCAAGACCGTCAGACTGAGGGTTGGTAGCATAAATCTTGATATAACCCTCAAGTAAAATCTGAGTTTTGATGGTCTTGGATTTCTCATCAAAATATGAGGCAATCTCAGTCTTTAATGGGTTTAAATTGTTATCAAGGCAGGTATACAGGTACTCGTTAATACACTGTGGTGCAATTGAAGACAGTACATTTGAAGGTACGTCTTTTAAGATTTTGTAGTTTAAGTGCAACCATAAATCGTCAATAGAGCCTGCAATGTTAAACTGATGTTTAACCTTTAGGACTACAGGTAGGAAGGTGTCAATCAAAGGTAAGATATGATCACGATCAGGAATAGCATTACGAATACCCTCAGATGGAATATCGTCAGAGGTACTGCGTCTTACCTGATTATGAGCAGTCATTGGGCTGTTTAAACCTAAAGCTGATAACTGGTTCTCGATATTATTGATGTTATTTGTCATATTAACGTTGTTGTTCATAAGAAGTACTCCGTTATAATTATATTACTTTAAGTGATATTTCTATTTACAATAATATTACATTTTGTAATATTTGCAAGAAATTTTTTAAGAATTTCTTTATAAATATCTGAATGTTACGTTCTATAACTTCTCAATTTTTACAAGGTAACAAAAGTGTGATTTTTTAGAAACTTTGGGTTAAATAAATTCAGAGTTTGAAAGCTTTACAATTAAACCCGGTGATGTTCTTTGGTGGGATTAAATATTCTTTTCAGATTTTTTTGCTCTTCGTCTTTTTGTAAATTTTTAGTGATTAACTAGGTAACTTAGTTAATTTACTCTCTTTCGGTCTATCTTTACCCCACGTTAAATCATAAAAAGGCTCTTCTTCTGTAAAAATTGCTCTTACTTTATAAAAGAGGAGCTTATATGCAGAACAATCCAAACGATCCTGCAAAGGACGTACAGAACTCTCAGAATACTGAGGAAAAATCAGCAGCACAAATCTTAAAGGAAGAACCTCCTATGCCTTCAGACAAGTTAAAGGAAGATTTAAAGAATAAGAATACTGAGAACAAGACAGACGCAAACACCAATAAGGCTCAGGAGCCTAATCAGAACACTCAGTCTGATAAAGTAAATCCAAACGAAGAGTTCAAGGTAAACATTCAGAAACTTTCAAAGAAAACCTTAGATTTCTTCAAGAAAGCTGGTAAGCAGATTATGAAGAAAGAAGAGGAATCAAAAGAAGAGAATGTAAAAGGCGTTTATGCAGCTAATGCCAAAACCAATTACATTCACGAGTTTTTCTCACACCGCCAGAATTTAGGCTTAACTCTTTCTGTATTAGCACTGGCAATTTCATCTATCGCCTTCTTAAAGTCAGGTGACAATGCTACAGGTGCTTTCATCGAAGCTGAGAATGACGTAACCACACAGACAGTTGCTCATTTAGACAAGAACGGTGATGAAGTACCACAGGTACAAGGTATCGTATTTGCAGATCAAAAAGCTTTTGAACTTGCTGTAGCCAATGCAGTTAAGTCTCAGCACTTAATTCCTGAAAAGGTTGAAGGTGGTGATGGTACCGGTTCATTAACCAAGCAGCAGTTCAACGCACGTGTTGCACAGGCACTTGAAGACATTCGTACCGCACAGTTAATCGGTGAGATTAAAGCTAAGAAAGAGAAGTACTCTAACGCAGCTAACACTGTTCCTGAAGAGCGTCACCTCTACGGTAATGTTAACGCTCGTTTCGTAATTAAAGAGTTCTCAGACTTAGAGTGTCCATACTGCAAGCGTTTCTTTGAGACTCCAAAGGCAGTAGCAGACCGTTCTAACGGTCAGGTTGCTGTAGAATGGTTCCATACTCCTCTTTCATTCCATGATCCTGTTGCAACCAATGAGGCTGTTGCAACCGAGTGTGTGGCTAAGTTAGGCGGTAACCGTGCTTTCTGGGCATCATTACAGCATATTTTTGATACAACCTACGGTAACGGCCAGGGAACTCCAATTTTAGGCAGCATTCCTAAGGCTTTCGAGTTAAATGAGGACGCTTACTTATCATGTATCAATGACAAGTCCTTGTTAGCTAAAATTGAGAAGTCTAAGCAGTTAGCTGCATCTTATGGTATTTCAGGTACTCCTGCTTCAGTGATTGTTGATACCAAGACAGGTCATTCTGTAACTGTTTCAGGTGCTCAGGATGCTTCAGCTTTAATGAACGCTATCGAAAATCTTAATGCTCAGGAAGAGCCTGATAACGTAGAGCCTGAAGCTCATTCAGAAGAAGTAGCTACCGCTAAAGCTCCAGCTAACAACTAATCCATAGATAAAACCTTCATCATTACGAGGAGTTTGTATGAACAACAGTAAGAAGGTTTTATCAGTTCTATTTATTTCTCTATTTACTATTACATCATACGCAGGAACCTCTGATGACGGAGGTTCCTTTTTTGGTATGGGCAATAGTAGTCAAGGAACTGATAACACCATTCCAAACGAAAGACGTTTTTTACCAAAAGGCGATCTTTCAGATATGAGTCCTGCCGAGATTAAACATCTTCAGAACATGAGGAAAATGCAGACCAAGCAGGAGATCCAAACTTCAACTTTTAACAAGATGGTAATGAACAAAAAAGATAAACGTGCCATTGATTACAATGAGAAGTTGCAGTACGTCTATCAGCGTCAGTTAAAAGAAGATGATCTAACTCCTGAACAAAAGCAGAAAATCTACAAAGGACTACGTAAAGCCAAAGCTCAAGAAGCTGCTGCTCGTAAAAAGTATGAACAGACAAAAGATCTTCGAGATAAAGCTTATGCTGACATGGTCAAGCAAAATGAACAGGAAATGTTGGACGAAGTTACTAAAATTCGTCAAAACAGACTTAAAGAAAATAATATTGATGTACAGCAGTTCTTTGACTACACAAAAACTGAAAAATATCAGAAGAATTTAAAAGCAATTAACAAGCAGGCACAGGAAACAATCAGAACTGCAAAGAAGAATGAAAAGCCAAAGCAGGTTTTTCATTACGAAAGCGAAAGGAAAGGTTTAACTGCTGAAGAAAAGCAAAAATTACAGGAATTCCTAAATTCTCCTGAAGGTCAAAATCTTGCACCTACTGTAAAACAGTCTGTAGAAGATCTTTTAAAAGGAAAAACACGAGTTGACAATAAACCAAAGGCTCGTAAACAAAATCGTGTCTTCTTTGATTTTGACGGTGAAGAAGAGGAAGAAGAAGCAGTAAATCTACCTACACAGATTGGCTCTTTAGCTGAGGCTGAAAAACTGTTTGATAAAGATGGTAAAGGTGGAGTTCTAATTCCAAATCAACCAATTCACATGGCTCCTCAGGTACGTGAAGCTATTCGTAAAAGAGTTGAATTATTAGTTAAAACCCAAGGTCTTTACGGCATGCGTACTTATGAAAGAGATGCTTTAAATGCCATGCTTTTTAACTACGGTGTACAACTCTTAGAAGACGGCAGTGTCATCGCATTAGAACCAGTTGATGATCCTGCTCAGACAGCTCAGGAAACACCTGAAGTTGCTCCGGGTATTGAAGTTCCTAAAGGAGCTCAGAATGTTGTCATTGGTGAGTATGCTCCAACTGAAGAAGACGAGAATTTACCTAAACTTGACGAGTTGAATAATACCACAGCAAGCAAAGGTAATACTCCGTCTGATGCTGTTGAAGATTATGAGTACGGCTATGATGCCTATCAGAAATACGACAACTTTAGTAAAGGCACTAACTCAGCTGATGAAAGGGCTGAAAAGTCTTTAAAAGAGCAGACCTTACAGGAATTTAATTTAGATGGAGAGCACTGATGTTTAAAGGCAGAAAAAGACCTCATCGTCCTAACAGAGAAGCTTTACCTGTAATGAGAAAAAGTAAGGATTTAAAACACAGAGAAAGCATTTATGAGAAGTATTCATTCATTTGGATCTTCACTTTCTTTGTGTTCTTTATGTTCATATTCTTAATCTACATTCCAGGCATTGTCATTGAGAAGATCAGCGACGCTCACGAGCAGGCTTATGAAGCTAAAAAGCCAGTACCGGTCTTTGAAACTTATCCTGAAGTTGTGCGTCAGGCAGCACGAGCTGACTTGGAGAAAAATCTGCTTAAAGCTAATCTTACCGATGCTAATGTTGCGGTGCTAAACCGTAAGATTTTAACATTGGGTCTAGCTGTAGATAATCACTCAAACGTACGAGTTCTTTCAAAAGAAGAATGGGAAGAAGCGAAGAAAGCTGACAAAGAAGCTTTTGATTTGCATTCACGCAACATGCTAGAAATTGCAGCTTATGAGTATGAGAAATTACGTAAAGAACATCTTAATTTCTTAAAAGATGATGCTGTAGTTTCTGTCAAGTCTGAAGTTAAGACTGACGCTCCTGTAGTTGAAGATAATAGCAATGGTACTGTAGCTGAAGAAGAGGAAGAAGAGATTGTTCAGGACAATCTTGAAGCCTTTTATGAAGCTACCAATAAAGTACAGCAGCGTCAGCTGTCAAGAACTCAGATGCGAGCACTGCAAAGACAGAAGTTACTTATGCGCTATCTTTTAAACTCAATGCAGAACTCTTTAAAAGTAACTCATTCTCAGAACGGTCACGTAACTCAGGGAAGTCGTTATCTTCAAGAGCAGATTGACTATTACTCAAGATAAAGAACAACAGTTCTACAAGCTGTATTGCAAGCACAGTTTCTACAAGCGTTTCCCATTCTTACAACAATCAAAATATTATTATGGATAAAATAAAACAAAAAGCAGACTTAGCGCTGCTTACTTTAACTTTAGGTGTTCTTGTCTATTTCTTCGCCTGCTGGATTGTCACTAAAGATTTAACTATGGACGATTACTGGTATAAAACTGTTCCATTTAACATGGAGTGGTTTGGTCAGAGATGGGAAACTTGGTCTCAGCGAATTGCTATTGATGCTTTTGTCGTATGGCTGACAAGAACCAGTGAGTTATCCTGCGAAGTAATTACAATTTTAATCTGGATTGCGCTTGCAGTATCTATGCTATGGTCACTTCATATTAAAAATTTTAGTGCAGGTATTGCTGTTGTACTTACTCTCGCTTTTCAGAGTGTCTTTGAAGTAGAAACCGCAGGCTATTTTACAACTCATTTAAACTATGTTCTCCCAGTACTGCTGGCAATCCTTGTCTGCAATATTCTCTATCTTCAGAAAATCAATGGCCTTGTAGCACTTCTCATGTTCTGCATGGTCTATATTCTCGGAAATCAGGAACTTGCTGCTATCGGAATGATTCCAATCTTGGGGTGGATCTTCTTTAAAGGACCTAAGCAGAACAGAAGCTATGTTGTAGCCTGTTTTTTAATTACCTTGTTATGCATTGCACTATTCTTTATGTGTGGTGCCACTACAGTAAGAAAGTGTATTCACGGCATTCAGGAATATCCTAACTTTGAGTCTCTATCTGTACTCTACAAAATCTACAGTGGCTCATTAGTAACCTTGACTTATTATTTCTGTCAGATTAACTACTTTAGCATTTTCTTAATAAGTACTCTTACTTTCTGTCTTTTAAAGCAGCAGAACAAACTTACATGGGTTAATGCGGTAATTACTGTTGCAATTGTGTATCTGTGCCACTATGTAGCAAGTCAGTTTAATGAAGAGTTAATTTACACCAATCTGCATTATCAATACGCCAATAATATTCACTTTACAGGGCTAAGACCAGTTTTACTGTACTTGTATTCATTATTATGTGTAATCGCTGTAATTATTGAGATTTGTGCCCTCTCCGTTAAAAATCAAGAGAAGTTGCTACTCTTGGGATTGTTAGGAGTAGGTTTTGCAGTAAGAATGGTAATGGCTTTTTCACCAACTATCTTTTTCTCTCTTTCAAGAACCTTTATCTTCTTTAACTTCGCAATACTGTTCTGTGCTCTGTTTGTTTTAAAGCAATATCAGCTGTTAAACTCAAAGAAAGTGCACCTGACAATCATTGTTTTAGCTGTCTTAGCTCTAATTCCTCGTTTTGAGTTCTTAAAGTCAGACGATTACAAAGAGCATTTTCCTTACTATCCTTTCTTTGAACGTTACTTCGATGTGATGGTTTATAAGTGTCAGCTAAAGTACAATATTCGTAAATCTCATATTGCAGATCTTGATAATAACTATTACAAAGACATCAAGAATCTTAACAAGCAACTTAGAAAGCTTTATGAACGCAACAAGCGCCTTATCGAAGGTAACTTCCCTGCTCCAGTATTCCAGCATCCGTTACATGATAGATCACGTCGTAATGAACCTATCTATGTGCCTGATTCTAAAATCGTCGTTAAATCGACGGTAACAGATATCGAGAACTAAGTTATAATTGTGAAGTAGATTTTAGTGTATACATTCTTTTAGGGAAGCTGTGAAAAGCTTCCCTTTTTATTGGGTAATTTTTAATTACAATTAAGTACGCTCACATACCGTGGTTATCGTGTTTCTATGATATAAGGATGTTTTTATGTTATTTACAACAAGAAGAGCTGCTTCAACAGCTTTAGATAAATCACTTTTAAATTCAGTATCTCCTAAAAAGAAGAATGTGTTTGAAATGATTGGCAGTGGTGTTTCTACAACCCTCAATATCATTTCAAATACTGCCAAGACTATAGAAAACTGCAGCGAAATGATGTACCAGGCTACTACTCAAATGAATAAAGCTATGTACAATAAATTAAGTCCTGAAGCAAAAGCAGAATTTGATGCTCGCATGGCTGAATTACACATTGACGTTTCTAAGTATAAAAACAAATAATTATGGCAAGCGATATAAGTGACAAGTTATCAATGGACAGATAAACAAAAACTGGAGCTTATCGCCTGTATCTTAGAACGATAGCAACTCCAGTTTCTTTATTCCCTACAAAGGATGACTAAATGCGTATTTAAGCTTTTCTAAAATAACTTCAAGTCGTGCCCTTGTAATCTTTTCATCAATATTCAACAGAAACCTTACTGATTTGTCTACCCGGTTTATTTCTGAGTTATGACTTTCACCTCTTGTCTTGATGTATATAATGTCGTCATTATTTACATCGTAACATACATGAAGATATGAATAATCTTCTCTGTAATTAACCTCACCTGAAGCTGTGACCAGTGCATCTAACTGCTCCTGTTTAAACATAGGCAGACCTCTCTGTATTTGTTTATTAGGTTACTGATATAAACTGCTAAGGCTTTTCTGTGTATTTTTAATTTTTACTTCCAATATCTGTCTTAATTCTAATTCATCAATCTTATGGTCGATGTTATAAATAAACTCGATATTGCGATCACGAAAACCTACCTTTGCCTCATGGTTACGGTCGGCTGTCATGATGTATATAAGATTCTCACTTTTTGTATCGTAACAAACGTGGATAAAGGAGTAATTTTGATGAAAATTTACTCTTTTGGATAAATTTGCGAGCTCTGTCACCTGATTGTTTTTTAACATGTGTTCTTCTCCTACATTTCGATATGCGCAGCGTTTTCATCAAAATAAAACGGTGTCTTTGTATGACGTGTAGGTAAGAAACATAGAGCAATCTTATTTCTTATATTTACTCTCTTTTGCAATCTTCTGGTAATGTTAAAGATGAAGTCATTAACGGACAGTTCATCAACAAACAATAAATATTCCTCTGTAGATTTACTTAACAGGTACTCATTTAACTTTAAAGTCATGAAAGCAGCAACATTAAACATTTCATGAGATTCAGTCTTAGGTTTACGCTCAAATTTTCCAAGAACGAAACAGAAGAACAGATAAAGTGACTCTGCTATGTACTTACGTTGCTTTGGCATGAACATAAAAAAGAAATATGCTAATGCAAGCGCAAGAGAAATAGATATACTCAACTTGGATATAAAACATAACCCTAAGCCAATCAAAAACAGCATGAAGCCTGATAAAGCAAAGATTTGTAGCTCAAGTTTTCTGTTTCTGTTTAAATGACTCTGTAGGGTAATAAAGTCAAAAATATAAGGATTAAAACCTATACCGTATGAACCTAAGATCATTGAACATATCTTTGTAACTTCGGTGTTATCAATCTCAGGTAATTTATCGCCGGTGTCTTTTGTATATGGAATGACGGTGCCGTTCTTTACAGCTAAAAACTGAAGAAAGAATGAATTGTTCTTACTCATGTTCTACTCCTCAATTTTTCGTGTTGATATTCAGTGAACTTATATGATTTGAAAAGTAATGTTTAAGAAACCTTTCAAAGACATCCTTTGGAGGTTCTAGTCTTATAGAGCACTTATACAATTTCTCATAGGTATTCTTAATTTCTTCAACGTAACGGTAAATATTCATGAACAGATCGTTGGCTGTTTTTAATAACTTATCATCATGCTTTGTAAATTCTTTTTCTATCTTATTTCTTTTTACTGTCTTCAAGTTATAAATACTGTAGATATATCTCTTTAACTGCACAGATAGAAGCTTTAGTTTTATATCTCCCATGTTCTGTAAGTTATGACAGATGATTTCTAAATGCTGTTTTCTATGCTCTGCGTCAGCTACGCTTTTAGCTTTATCAACTTCAAGATCATCAAACTCACAATTAAAGATTTGTCTGTTCTCGTACCATTCTTCCCAATGCTTAGAAGGGAACAATGTCAGAAGATTTATTATTTTGTAATCATGCATAATTTTTACTTCGGTGATGTTCAAAATAAAATCGTGAGCTATTTTAATTTTAGACTCACGATTTTTCTATTACTTTGATTTTGCGCTGTATTTTTGAATTAAATGATTCCGGTAATTTTCAAGTCTTTTTAAACTCTCACCTTGTGCTAGGCTCTCTGCTACGAACATCGTATACAATTCCGAGTTTTCTTTCTCTAACTTGGTTATTCTGTCATTTAAGATACCTTCCCGACAAGACATCATGTAGCAGATAAATGCTATCAGGACTGTTGCGCAGATTGTACAAAAATGCAGTAGTACATACCATTTTTGAGGATCACTTTTCTTTACCGGAGTATCCATTTAATTCTCCAATTATTCAGTAATTTCAATCTGTGGTGCTGGTTGTTTTGCACCTTCACCACCTGAGTTCTTTACATTAGGTAATAATGGCTGACCTGTAAAATCACCAAATGGATTCATACCACCTGTAAAGCCCATTATCTGCGTGAATAAAGAAGAGATGTCTTTACCGTTTACAGTAAAGTTACCTTTCTCAACTTGAAGTTTTGAGGTAAGGGTTTTGTCTTCCTGTGCTGTGATGAAATTAGACTTTACTAAGCCCTGAATAAAGGTATTCTTTGGCTCTGTAAATGACTGACCTGATAGTTTTAAGGTATAGTCTGCCTTGAACTTATTCATGTCCGGTGCTGAAGTTGTAACTGGTGTATTTGTACCTTCAAGAACTACATTGCCTAAAATGAGGTTTTTACCAATGGCAAATTTTAACCCGTTAGCTTCTTTACCGTCATTTTGCATTCTTCTGTAATACTCAGCATTGCTGAATGAATACATTTGTGCTGAATTTGAAATATCTACTGTTCCAATCTTTAAATGAGAGAGACTTGGGGCAGAATAATCATCTGCTTCTTTAAAGAATGATGTAAGAGGAGCTGAATAAGTTACATTACCTAAATCAATTCTTGTGTTTCCACTAAACTTGCTGTCAATGGTAGCTTCAGGTGCTGTTAAATTTAAAATGTACTTGTCTAAATCAGTATCTGAATAATTAAACTTTATTAAACCCTGATATTTGTGAGTTGAAATTTTTGTTGTTCCTTCTTCATCTAAAATGTATGAAACAGGAATTTGAGAATCAACTTTAAATTTCAGCTCTGCACTTCTAAATCCTGCGCTTAGATTTAATTGGCTGATACCATATTTACCGATGATCTGATTTAACGGAGCTTTGTCTTCAATATAAATATCTGCGAATAACTCTGTTGGGCTAGAAATAGCTTCAATAGAGATCTGAGATGTTGATACTGGAATACCAACATCTTTTGGTGAAATGGTAATTGCAGCTTTTTTATAGAAAAATAACCATAAGTTAGATGACTTGTAAGAAACATCATACTTATCATTAGAAAGCTTTTTAGCTAATTCAGCCATCTTCACGTCAAACTGCTGAGAGAAACTATAAGAAGTAATTACACCAACACCTGTTGATAAACCAATTGCAATAAATAATGTTGCTAAAAGATTTCTTTTAAAGTTTTTTGGGTTTGCATACTTCTGTAGTTTTTCGTCAATTCTTTCCTCTAGACTTTTCTTTTTATCAGTGTGAGGAGTTGTCTGTGCAGTATCCTGCTTTACCTCTTCTGCTTTTGGAGCTGATGTATCTACATTAGCCTTTTTGTTGTTTTCCATTTAATAAAATCCTTTTTTTGATCAAAAAAAATATTACTAGCTTGGCTAGTGGAATTTATCTTAGAAAATTAAAGGTAAATCTGTCCTGTAGTTGAGGGGTAACTTTGAACTTGTTTATAGTTAATGTTTGGTGGTTAACGATTGGATTAAAAACATAGATTTCTGTTAATCCATATTCTTAATATAAATATATGTATGTTCTGTTGTCTTTAATAAAAATAACTAATAAATTGAAAGAAGATAAATTTCAGTATGTAGTGATATTTTGATATAAAAAATCAGTTCATATTTAGCATTGAATAATTAGCTCTTACTATGAACTGATATATGTATGATTTAAGTATATTTATTTGAGTTTACTTATCTTCTGTTAAGTCGTTTACTTCATTGTATACATTCTCTTCGTTAGTAATTGTTGAATTAAGCTCGGTGCTTTCCATGTCATTCAGAGTTTTATTGATGTCTCCTAAATAAATATTTAGCTGTCGTGCTTTTCTTTTAAAATCCCCTAAAAGTTTCGTTGCCTTTCTAATTTGAGCAAACCTTTCTTCATATTTCATGATTAGGTCTACTTGCCATTTTGCTTCACCGGCAAAGGCCTTTCTTTTATAAATAATACCGTCAGGATCATTCAAAGGTATTCTTGTAATAAAGTATTTGATTTTACCTTCAATCTTACGACCGTTTCTTTTGGACCAGTAAATTGATTCTAATGTACCAGCATTTTCTGGCTCTTTAATTTTGCAATTATCAAAATCAAATATATCTTTTCTGAAATTTACATTAACTGTGAACTTAAAGAATGAATTTCTTTTTTTAGCTTCCAAGATAGACTCTTCAAAGAAACTGCTTTTAAGGTGTCTAGCTTCGATATAAAGAGCTAGCCTGATCTTAGCTAATATTGAAGTAAGATCGTTAATTCGATCAGAGTTTTCTTTAAAAATATTAGAAATATCATCTAGAGTTAAATGTGCTTCTTTTGAACCTTTTTCCTGATCAAGTAAAGACAGAAGTTTTCCACCTATTTGACGCACTGTTGAATTATCTGAATTATTCATGTTATAAACCTAATTTTTACTTTAATACAAATGAACGGCACGCTAATAACAAGCAAAGCAGTTTTACCCCCCTGTCCACGCTTTAAGAGCGATCTTTTTAAGGACTAAAGGTGAGGAAAAATTTACCGCATATCCGCTTATACTAAAGCGTGCCATGGGGTACGACACGCTTTGATGGGGTAAAGTAAGAGTTTTGGGTATTAAAATTGGTTAAAACACAAAAATGGACCGTGGCACTGTTTATTATAAGCGTGCCATGGGGTACGGCACGCTTTGATACCAATACACACTTTTGACTCAATAATCTGTAAGATCCAATTAAATTATCAGCGTGGCACTGTTTATTTTAAGCGTGCCACGGTGGGCGGCACGCTTTGATGTCAAAGTCAAAATCAATAAATGTAATCGTGTTAAAAAATTCATTATTATTGTTTTTATCTGCTTTATTAAAAGCGTGCCACGGTGGACGGCACGCTTTGATGCAAATGATATTTTTACTTAATGTTTGTCTGTATCTTTAACATATCGAACATTTCTGAATTTGGGAAACTCAAATGAGTCATCACCGCTCATCTCACTAAAATCATCTGAAGCAATGCCTAATGCAACTTTTAGATTATTAGTGATTTGTTCTGAGTTGCTAGATATGTATCTTTTAATCTTATTGAGTTTACAAGAAATCTCCATAACAGTTTTAGAGAGTTCTTTGTTCTTTAACACATAAGCCCTGTTCTGATAAGTTTGTAATGTCTGTAAGATGATAGTTACCCAGTGGTTATAATCAGCCAGTCTTAAGAGTAATTCAGGCTGAGATATGTCAAAGAAGTCTATTTGAGCTGATACAAACTCGTTAATTTGATCTGCTAGTGATGAATACTTGTTTAGCAAATATCTGTATCTGTCAAGACGACCTACTTCTGTTGGGTTGGTTAAGCGGGCTATTCTTTTGGTTAAATTTTGATTTTTTAAAGCTGTAGTAAACATAAAAAAATTCCTCGAACTCGTTTTTAACAATTTGATTTTTTTGAGTTATAAGAGTTTTTTTAACTTATATAGGTGACCAAATTTTTCTCACAAGGCACAAAAGTTTTCTGTGTATGTGACCAAATGTTTTCCACACCCTGACTATATTTTTCTTGGAAGATTAAGTTATCCACATGATGACTATTTAATTCCGACTCTATATTCTTTAAAGCCGTAAGCCTGAACAGATCATCTTTGGTAATCAGTTGGTGCTTTGTCATATCTTTTATATCGGAAGATAATTCAGTAATTGAGGTGTTATGAATATTGTTTTCAGTATTTGAGTTTGTAACACTATTATGAACAACTTCTTGTTGCTCAATCTTCTCCTCGTAAATTGTTCGTACTGTATTTTCAGTTTGGATTGATGCTGTATTCTTATTAACACAAGCATAGCCATCTTTGATCTTATGAATTTTCTTATTACTGTATTTCTGACATTTCTTTGAAATAGTAAGTGAGATCAATTTGCTGTACTCATTGAATAAATTGTCTGAGAATGAAATTGAATGATTTAAAAACGCTTTACCTGATAACTTGGTATCTGTTTCAGGATCATTAACAGAAATCATTTCTAACTCAGCCATTTTGGTTAAGGTATTGATTACTGTCTTTTCGGTAATGTTTAAATCTGTTACTAAATGTTTTATCTGACTTGGACTAACATTAAATCCATCCCCTGCTCTGTAATTGAATGATGCTTTATCCAACATCATTGAAAGGATAAGCATTAGAGTACAGTCTGCGATATATTCTGATTTTTCAGTTCCTTTTTCACTAGATTTTGAAACTTTCTTAATGCCGAATATTGGTAAAAACTGTTTATTTTCACCTTTGGTTATAGTGAGCTGACAAGTGTTTTTAAATTGAGTATTGCTGATTAAAAGAGGTGCATCTTGAGTTAAAAGATTTAATTGATGTCTAACCATTCTTCCAGTTAAAACCTGTCCCTGACAGATGTAATCTGAAATTGTGGTTGTGGTGATTGAAATAAGACCATCACGACATATCTTACAGTTATCCATAAGAGCAGTCAGCTTAGAGAAGACTACCAGCCCCTGTGATGAGAATTTACGGTATATAGGGGTAAACTTGCCTTGAGCAGCTGAAAGTTTAGTCTTTTGAACTGATAAATGGTTGCCAGTGAGAATTGGAAGATGATCCTTGAAGAGCTTGCCTTCAAAATTTAATGTGTACAACATAACAAAATTTTCCTAAAGTTATGTATGTATTTGTTGAATACAAGCTTTTTTGTGTGTTATAATGCAAGCGTTCGCTTGTAGAACAAATACTAGTCAACTTTAGCGAGTTGACCACGCCTCGGTAGAAAGGCTTGCTAAACACGTTCTGCCGAGGTTCCCCTCAGAAAAGACATTTCGTACAAATTAAATAAATTAAAGAATCAAACTATTGAAATCAAAGAATTTTATTAGATGTAACGATCTAATATAAATTATGCGAAGTTACAGCTAATCTTTTTTTAATTTGTAATTAATCTAGAATAATAAAATCTATCAGAACTTAGAACGACAAATGCAATTTGATTGATTAGCGGTTCATTACTTTTTCAATAATACACTGATGAGTTTTAGTATCTTTCGAGAAGTTAATGCCTACTAGTAGAACTTCACCTTTATAGTCTTTAAAGAACTGTAAGTAATTCTTCTCTTTAATCTGTGATAGCACTTCCTGCTGACTTATCTATTATTTCTCGAATGTATTTGTATAGAGCTTTGTAATCTTTTAAAGATTCATATTCTAAAGATTCAAAGTTAAAATTCAGAATGTTCTTTTCATCAACACACTTGCGTTTTAGTATTTCTTCATATGTAAGTATTAGCAATGAACTTTTTCCACATCTTCTCATTCCTGTTAACACTTTAATTACTGGTTTGTCTATAAAGTTACGAATAACTGACATGTATCTTTAGCGTTTTATCATATTTTTCTCGCATGTAATTAAGCAAATCAGAATAAGAGCTTATGTTAAAAAATTTATATTAGTACAATTATTGAAGAATTAAATTATAAAATCGCAAATAGTTTTTTTATATTAGAAAAAAATTTGATTTTTTATATTTATTCTAATATATCCTAATAATTGTAAAATTTTATAAAAATTATCTAATTATCAACAACTAAATATAAATTTAAAATAAAAGCGAGTACATTGTTTATTAAAATTTGATTAGTTTTTTATTGAATAGTGCACCATATAGAGCTTAGCTTAATAAAATATTTAGTCAGCTTGTAACTTTTCTTTCAACCTTATTAAAGCAATGTGAAAATAATTATATTCAATTATCTTCTTAAACTAAGCCTATTTGCCCTTAACCGTTTACGGCATTTACATAATATTGTTTAATACATTTAACATATAATAAATTAAACAATTTATAAGCGTTTTAGAGTTGATCTTGCTTACGAATGTGATTATTATTACCTCGCAAAGGCTTATATTTTGTGACATGCATAATACTAATTCTTACTACTTTTAGAATGTTTATAAAGTTGCATTTATAATAAATTATGTGCTTTATGTTAAGCTTTCACTTATTATAACTATATAAAGATAAAGTTCTTATCTTGAAAGAATTTGATAATAAATAACAATATGACTACTAAGAAAAGCAACGATGCTACAACAGCGGATATTTTATCCGAGTCCTATCTGGATGGGGAGATTCAGTCTAGTCTAGACTTTGATAACCTGGATGATGTTGTCTATAACTCATCTAGTTCCTTTGATATCAGCGAAATCGCAGATCTACTATTAGATAACATCGATCAGTATGTTTTCATTACTGATGCTACTACTAAGAATATTGTTTATTTAAACAAGCCATTAAGTGAAGCTTTAGGTGTCGATGGATGCTTTGTTGGCACCTGTCATGCATTGTTGCGTGGAAGCAATTCCCCTTGTAAAGAATGCAATTGTAACCATTCTATCGGCGACAATTTTTATGTCACCTCATTAGTTGAATCCAAATTAAAAAACGGTTACGTAATCAAATCTAAGAATATTGAGTTATATAACCGAACTTATACTATTAACGTTGCGCTAATAGATAACAAGCTAGCCGTTGTTCAAAATCAATCTTCCGAAAAAACTCAAGAAAAGACTAGTTTAAACGATATAATCGCTCCTTTTACAGAGATTTATACTAAGAATATTAAAGATCCAGATGTTCAATTATATCGTTTTATTGAGTATCTAGGTACTCAAACTAACTCAAATTTCTGTTGTATCTATGAGCAGACAAATCTCTCAATGGATCTTGAACCTGATTCAAAGTTAGGTTCCTTTGCTTCAACTATTCCTACAACTCATGATGCAAATGTAGGGAATCCTGTTCAGGCTAAATTCCACAGATCACATTTATGGATATCTGATGCATTCAAGCATTCTCAGGATTCTGTACAGATCCCTGATAAGTTTATAAAGAGAGCTGAAGAAGAACAGAATAGTTTTGAATTTGAACATGAAGGATTCAAGTTCTTCTGTTTCCCTTTAATCTCAGATGAAACCTATTTAGGAGTAGTGTTCTTTAAATCTCCTGATGAAAAAGTTTTAAAGACTTTGGAACCTGCTTTAAAAACTATTTCTATTCTGATGAGTAGCTCATTAACTCACAGAATTATGCATGCTGAACTTACTAATATCACCAATATCGATCCTTTAACAAAATTAAAGAATCGTAATTCTCTATTAAGTGAAGTTAATGCTCTTTCTGTTAACTACAACATCGGTGTAATTTATCTTAATGTCAATGGGTTAAAACAGATTAACTCAAAGATGGGGGTTAAGACTGGTGACACAATCCTAGTTAAGACTGCTTCATTATTAAAACAGTTATTACATGACAGCGAATACATCTACAGAATCGGTGGTGATGAATTCGTAGGAATTTATCCTAATATCGAAGAGCATGACTTCTTAATGGTGTCTGATATGCTAAAAGCATTCATGACTTCAGATAAAGGGTTCTCTGTATCTGTAGGTACAAGCTGGGTAAAATCAGGTGTTCTTATTCAGTCAGCTATTAACCAGGCTGAATCTGATATGTATTCTGAGAAAAAGAAATACTACAGAGTACATCATGGTGACGAGAATACCACTAGGTACCGTTCACAAAACGATACTCTTTTAAACATTATCGAGCCTGCTCGTATTCAGAATCTGATTGCAGATGGTTGCTTTAAGGTTATGTATCAGCCTAAGTTTAGAATTCAAGGTGATATTGCAGAAATTGCCGGTGCTGAAGCTTTAGTAAGACTTATCATCAATGATACTCTGATTCCTCCAGACGATTTTATTCCTGCTTTAGAGTCAGCCCATTATACTCATTTGATTGATTATTATGTCTTTGAAACCATTTGTAAGAGAATGAGAGAAAGATTAGACAACAATCAAAAGATTTTACCTGTATCTTGTAACTTCTCAAGACACACTATTGTGCGTCCTGATTTTAAGTCAAAACTAAAAGAGATCATGGATAAATACCATTTATCCTATGATATGATCCCATTAGAGGTATCCGAGCACACTAATACCATTCGCCATAAAGAGTTGGTTGATGTTACCGATGAACTTTCAAAAGAAGGATTTAACATCTCTATTGACGACTTTGGTACTGCTCATGCAAATATCTATTCATTAGCAGATTTAGCTGTATCTGAGGTTAAGTTCGATAAAAAACTTATCGATAACATTGCTAAAAAGAACAATGAAAAGTTAACTACCATCTTAAGTGTTCTTATCACCATGTGTAAGAAACTTGGCATTAAGACCATCGCTGAAGGTGTTGAAGATAAAGAACAAAGTCAGATCCTAAAAGACTTAGGTTGTGATGAAATTCAGGGATATTACTACAGCAAACCTATTAAGGATGAGGATTACTACAATAAGTTAAGCTAGAACCCTTCATATACAATTAGATACTAAAAAGCCCAACGTTCTTTATGGAGATACTGTTGGGCTTTTTGATGGGCTATAACTAGATAGCCTTATTAAATTACTTAGCTTCTTTAGCTGCCTTTGACTCAGCAATTAAATCCTCTAAGTGCTCTTTCTGAGCTTGTAATTCTTCTTCGCTTAACTCTGCAGTATTCTCTGCCTTTGAGAACTTCTTGGTTACTGAATCAAAAGAGTTTAAGATCTGTTCTTTGTGATCCTGGAACATCTTGTAACCTACAGCACCAGCTACGATACCAGCAACTAAACCTATTAATAAATCTGTCTTATTAGTAAACATTTCTCTTCTCCATAAAAACATACTTAATATTAACAACCTAAACTGTTATAAGAGAATTTATTTAGGTTGCTATTTGGAAAATTATTTTTCCAAATCCTGATTACGTTTGATCTTTTCGAAAGTAAATTTCTTATCAAACAGAATTCTTGCTGAGTTAATAACCACACCAATAGTTGCAGCATTGTGAATAGTTGCAGCAATTAATGGATTGATCTTACCTAAAGCCCCTAGCATCATCGCTGCTGAGTTAATGGTAATAGTAGCTGCAAAGTTCTGTCTTACTAATCCCATTGTAGCTTTTGACAATTCCATTACTTTAGCTAACTTTAAAGGCTCATCAGAGGTAATGGTGATATCAGCAGATTCCATTGCAATATCAGTTGATTTGCCACCTAAAGCTACACCAATATCAGCATATGCAAGAGCAGGAGCATCATTAATACCATCGCCTACCATCAATACCTTTGAGTAACTCTGTTTGCTTGCAACAAACTCTGCTTTCTCATGAGGTAGAACATCTGACTTAAAGCCATCAAGATCAAGTTTACCTGCTACATATTCAGCTGTAACCTTGTTATCGCCAGTTAACATTACGATCTCATCAACACCGTTTCTTCTGATACGGTTGATAGTCTTCTTAATGTCTTTTCTAATAGGATCTGTGATTACTAAAGCACCTAATAACTTTGAAGATCTTGCAACATAGATGATGTTACACTCTTTAGAATATTGTGATCTGTCAAAGCTCTTAATGCCTCTTACGCCACGCTCAGTCATAAAGACAAAGCTACCAACTAACAGTTCACCACCTTTGATACCATCAAAGTCATCAACTGATGCACTAATACCACGACCTACAACAGTTTCGATCTTGGCATTATCAGGTACGACCCACTGTTTCTCATCAGCATAGTTAATAATAGCTTCTGCTAATGGGTGAGATGATGATTTCTCAGCAGCGGCTGCTAACTGAACTAATTCTTTTTGCTCTACGCCCTTGCATGCAATAGTATCAATTAAGATTGGGTGACCGTTAGTGATGGTACCAGTCTTATCTAAGATAACAGTATCAATATCAGCTAAGGTTTCAATAAAGTTTCCGCCTTTTACTAAGACACCCATTTGAGCTGCCTTACTGATAGATGCTGAAATTGCAGTTGAGGTTGATAACTTCAAGCCACAGCTAAAGTCGATAAAGAACATATTGAGTACACGCTGAATGTCTTTAGTTACAGCATATACAACAGCTGCAGATAAGAATGAAATAGGAACTAATGCATTAGCCATTCTGTCTGCGAAGTTCTGAATAGGAGCTCTTCTGTTCTGAGCGTTTTCAACCATGTTGATGATACGTGCTAGATTGGTCTCATCACCAACCTTTGATACTTCAATAGTGATTTCTCCAGAACGTACCACTGTACCTGCGTATACATCTTGACCTACAGTCTTATAAGCAGGAATAGATTCACCTGTTAAAGAAGACTGGTCAATTGAAGCTCCACCTTCAACAATCGTGCCGTCAACGCAGATCTTTTCGCCTACGTAAACTACAACTCTGTCATTTAGTTTTACTGAATCGATATCAACTTTACGGATATGACCATCAAGATCTTTTAACCAAACATATTTCTCTTTCATATCAAGTAAAGTTGAAATATGCTGTCTTGCTTTTTCAGCAGCACCTATGGTTAACATTTCTGCAAAGTTTGATAAAACTAACAGAGACAAACTTGACTCAGGTTTGCCTGACAGCAATGAAGCTAATACAGCAGTTGCGGTAAGAGTATCAGCATTTGGAGCTTTATCGCGAATTAAACCTGCAAAACCTTCTTTGAAGATATCTTTTGCAATGAGCATAACAAATGCGCTTCTAGCAAAGGACAATCTTGTAAAGGTTGTAGGAGCCATTCTTTTAGTGATTTCTAAAAGACCAAAGCCTGCTAAAGATACTAAAGCCTTTAACTTGTAGCTCTTCAGCTCGTCAGCTGCATTCTTGATCTCTGTTTCCTGCTCTGATTCTTTAGCTTTAATCTTATCCTTTACTGATAAAAGCTCCATCTTATAAAGAGCATATGACAGTGTCTTAAGATCATTTGTGTATACGCTCAAAGAGTTATTTGGCAATACACATGCTGAAACGACACCTTTTACTCTTCTTAAAGAGAACTCGAGCAAGGCAGCTTTTTTCTCGCTGTAGTTTTGCTCAAGTTTAATAACTTTATGATATAGGCCAGACATTTACTTGCTTACACCCTCTAAAATCTTATAGCCCCACCAAACTAACTGAGGACCATTAGGAGTTTGTTTTTGTACAAATACTTTGTATGTGCCCCAAATTAGGCAGATACAACCTAAAATGATAGAAATATCAGCAACACCTGACAGAGCAGTTCTTACGGCTGAATTAGCATGACCAGCATAGTGTCCGATGCATTTACCTACTATGGTATTAGCTCCGGCACTCTTTCCTAACTTAGAAGCTCCTTTACCTACAGCAACAGCAGATGATGCAGCGACAGTACCGTTTACAGATTTGGTTAACAAACTCTCATCATCACCGAACTTATCTTCATTTACCTTTCTAGTCTGCTCGTTGATGTGATCGATTACCTCATCAACTAATTCTGCTTTGCACTCATACTCTAAAAGTACGGTACCTGTTACAGTGTTTACGATGATCTTTTTGAAAAGATCTAAAGATTCAAATTTCTCTTTTAAAGCATTAGCAAAAACAGGATCTTTTAGAAGAATACTCTTGTATCTTCTGCGGCCTTTAATTGCATGTACACACGCAAATTCAGCCTGTTTTGCAGAAGCTATCATTTTCTTTTTCATTAAATTATTTACATACACACCGATTAAAGGCTGTGCAGCTGCAATACATAAAGACAGAACTGTTAAATTCATATGTGTTCCCTACTTGGATGCCTTCTTTTTTAATTCTTCTTCAATTTCACGAAGCTCAGGATTTCTTGTAACTTTATCTGCATCGTACTCGATGAGCACAGAACCTGTTACCTCGTTAATTTTAAAAGTATTCAGTTCATCGAATTTTGAAAAGTAGTCTTCTAAGATCAACGCATTCTCATGATTGTTCTTAATCAAAGAACTGTAGCATCTAATCCTGCCTGGAATATAGCTTGATACTTCTACAGTAGATAAGAAGTACTTCTTTTCATCAAAAAACTGAGTTAAAAATTTAAACATTTATCTTTTCCGTATTACGATATTATTTTTATTATATAAAACAAATAAATCGTAAGCATAGACAAATTTTTATTAACAAAACGCAACAACAATAAGTCACTGCAAAAGAATTTTAGCATAGGCTAATAAAAGTTGTTTATATGTAACTAAAAAAATTTATTAGTTTTCGTTATGAAAAAAAAACGACTTTAGTATAGATTGAGGTTACCTCTCTAACTTAGATTTCATGTTCTGTAAAAAAACGCTACAGATCATTAAACCAACGCCAATATAGAATGAAAAGTTAACTTCATTGGCCTCGTTAAAAAGGATCATTGCAATGATAATGGCATAGACAGGTTCTAAATTGAAAGTGAGCATTAAGGTAAAAGCTGATACCTTTGATGCCAGTTGCACAACCATTAGATACAAAAGTACAGTGAAGACAGTAGCAAGTAAGAACAGGTATATAAGATCTTTAAAATCAAAATAGATTGATGCTGTGCCATACCCTAATAGGTAAACAGGAGACAGAGCTAAAACCAAGAGAAATCCACCTAGCATCTCATAATTAATAAATGTATAAGGATCTTTTCCATAGGAGAATTTCTTATTACATACTGTAAATAAAGCAGCTAAAAAAGCTGAGATGATACCTACAGAAATACCAAGTCTGAACTTAGTATCAAAATTAAAGATTAAAAGAAGACCTATAAGGTTTAAAGAGGCATAAATCAAGCTCGTCTTATCAAAACTTTTATTAAGTAATTTTGGCTCTAACAATGAGGTAAAGAAACTAGATGAAGCTAAAGTTACCGTTCCAATAGAAACATTAGACAGTTTAATTGACAGATAGAAAAAGATTAAATGAAATGCAAGAAGAGCTCCTACAAACAAGCCCTGTAATCTGCTTCTAAATGAAATAGCTTTGATTTTTCTAAAAGCTCTTAATATGGCATAAGCACTTAATGCGGCTATAGAAAATCTTATAAAGACCAAAACAAAAGCGTCATAGGAAATTAGTCTTCCAAAGACGCCTGTAAAACCTGCAATTAAAACTGCTAAATGTAATTTTAAGAATACTTTCCACATTAAGAATTATTCCTGTGGATTTAGTATTTTAAGACGAGCAGAGGCTCCCTTTCTTGATAAAGTTTTATAAAGTTCATCAACTACTGGAGACAGCATTTCATCAATACCGTAAGGATAATTTAAGATGAGCATTCCAGAGCCACACATGCCAAATACTTCTTCCTGTTCTTCAATACAAAGCTCAACCTGAAGCATAGGTGTATTTAAACGTCTTAAATCATTGGTTAAATTTTTTGAATGATCACGAAGCTTTCCTAAAACTGGATACCAGATGGCAAAAACTCCTGTATTCCATTTATGAAGACCTGTTTTTACAGCTTTAACTAGATCTATGTATTCGTTCTTCTCTTCATAAGCAGGATCAATCACAACCAAACCGCGTCTTGGTGTAGGTGGTAAAAGCGCATTTAAAGCCTCAAGACCATCCCGATGCTGAATATTACAACGTCTGTCACGTTTAAAGTTATTTCTTAAATTCTCAAATTCACTAGGATGTAAATCAATGAAGGTAAGTTTATCTAAATCTCTTGACAATGAAGCTTCAAATAATGGAGAGCCAGGATAAGTATTCTTTAACTCAGCATTTAGATCGTCATAAACTTTGTAAAACTCAGGTACTAATTCACGGAGCTTTGCGTTGTCTTTTATCTTTTCAATGCCTGTTTTGAACTCTTGATTCTTTTGAGCCATAAAGCCGTCTAATCTATAAACACCAGAACCAGAATGAGTATCGATAACAGTATAAGGTTTTTCTTTCTTATTTAAGCACCTAAGCAAAAGGCAGATGGTCATATGTTTGACGATATCTGCATGATTACCACTGTGAAAACCGTGTTTATAACTTAGCATAGGAGCTTCCTGTATTCTTAAAACCAATAAATCTAACGTTAGTTAGACCTAATTCTACATTTTACTATAAATATGGCTCAAATAAAGTTCAAACTTGCTATACTTAAGGTATATAAACGATCGAGGCTATTTTATGAAAAAATTATTATTGTTGCCTTTAGTTATTTTCGCCTTTACTGCTGAAGCATACATCATCGACTATAACGCAATCAATGATGACGACAAAGCTATCAATTTTTTTGGAACTAACAGTGTTAACTATTCTATTGATGGTTACAAAAAGAACGATCAGAACGTAACTAGCGTTAAGCATGATCCTCGTCGTGGAATTTATGACGACAGTGAAGATGATTCAGGACTTAAGCTCAAAGGTGTAAATAAAGAAGATCTTGAAAGCTTAAGTTATGGGAATTCTCTGTATGAAGATTAGAAAAGTTTTAGAACACTACGCTAACTTCTAAAAGATTAAAATTTAGTAGCGTTTTTGATTCATCATGGTGACAAATGATGAAGTCCAGGTAATAGCGTTCTCGTAAGAGAACAGAATGTCATGACGACCAAAAACATCAGCCATCATAACTCCATCAATATATTCTAAATCAAGGCTATCTAAAGATTTGGCAATCTTGCATGCTGTATCAATGACTGGCTGCTCATCAAATAGAACCATTAGTCTTGCTTCAATTTGAGTTAAAAGTTCATCAATGATGTTATTGGTATAAGCATAAAGACTAGATATAGCTGTACTCAGTCCTACAGTAAATCCCCATGAAACATCAACTTCACCTGACTTATAAGTTAAAAGCTCTTCAACACATTTTGCTCTGATGAGAATTTGTTTTACAGGCTCAAAACGCATGTAATGTGCTTTATCCGCATCAGGCATATAGAATTCTTCTAACAACATCAGACAGATTATACAGATTAACTTATGCAAGGTTTCTGTATCAATATCATATAAAGAAGATTCAATATCAGTGTAGATGTAATCAGGTGTAATATCTGACTGTAAGAAATCTAATAAGAATGGGATTTGAACTTTAATGTCATTTCTCATTGAAATTAGATTTAAGAACAGATCATAATTAGGTCTGTCCTCTAACAATTCCAAAATGACCGCTAAGATCTTGTCATAGCCAAAACGGTTGGCCTTAAAGTGATAAGGATTAAAATTCTTTTTAATGATGTCTTTTGAGAAAGTTGGACAGCATACATAATCAGCACCAGCTTCAAAAGCAATTGAGGCTAGATTCTGGTTATCACATCTGTCGCAAATGATCTTAATCCATGGAGCTTTTTTAACAATATTTTTTGCTAAGATGAATTGCTCTTCAACGTCCTTGGTCATGTCGATTACAGCATAACTAATAGAACGTAATTCTCTAAACCAGTTAGTGTAAACAATTGTATAAGCATCTGCTGCAATCGTCATGGTATCGCGTTTTAGCATATTAACCTGATGCTGATATGAAGCAGATGAGTCCTGCCTGTCCTGTAAATGCAGAATAAATCTGTTAGCAGGAATAGGTTTTGAGAACTTTGTTATCTCAGGGCTTAATGGCAACTCTGTCATTGCCATAGCATTTTCCTGAGTAAACTGATCGATATGACGGCGAATATAAAAGCCAATTAAAACATGTTTTACGTGTTTTCTCTGTAGTTCATCTGGTCTGAAACTGCCTTCTCCTGCTGTATATCTGAAGTTATAGGCCAAAAGACTTCCCTTCGCATCATAGATAGGAGTTCTAACAATAATATGACACCTATCTTTTGAACGAATAAACTTTGGAGCCTTGTCAGTAGGAATATTACTTAGCCTACTGATTGGAGAGGCAACTGTCAAACTATTTGGATTATTCGCAACCATGTTTTTATAATGTATATTTATTGCATCACGACATTTTTAGCCGATGATTATCTATATTACTACATAACGACTGAAAAAAGATAGTTATAGCTAACAAATAGAGAATTTTGTTATCGATTAAATCAGGTATTTGGTCGCGTATCATGAAGAGAGAGCCCTTGAGAATCGACAAACATAAAGCATCTAAATAATGAGTAATGCAGAGTGTAATAAGAGCAATATACGTCAGTTAAGCTACAAGTTTATATTAACTTGTTTGGCTTCAATTGAACCGAAAATTAGTGTTCTTCGGTTCGATTAGTTTGCCGTAGAAGATCTTTATTAAGAGCAGACGACTACTTTGAAAAGTGCAATGGCAAACTCTCAAAGATCTTATATTGTGCAAATACCAACTTACTACGGTTCGTCCATCTGATGATATATAATCGATGCACTTAAGGGATAAGGCTTATAACAAAATGTTTGAATTAAGACAGTATCTATTACTTTTTATAACAGCTACTATTTGGGGCTCAGGTTTTGTAGGACAGAAGCTTGGTATCAGCCACATATCTCCTTTTGCTTTTACCTTTTATAGAACCTTAATTGGTGGTTTATTTTTAATACCGGTAATTTACTCTTTAAATAAGATTAACTTAAAGTTAAGTAAAGGAACTAAAAAGAACTCTCCTAAGATGCTTCTCTTAGGTTCAATCTGTTGTGGTTTCTTCTTAATTTTATCAGAATCATTCCAGCAGTTTGGACTAGTCTATACAGATGTAAATAAGGCAAGTTTCATTACCTCTTTATATATGGTATTTGTTCCTATTATTGGTATCTTCGCAGGACACAAATTAACTGTAAAAATTGCCTTATCTGTAATAGTTTCATGTGTTGGTCTGTACTTACTGTGTATGCATGGAAGCTTCAGTTTGCAATTAGGCGATACCTTAGTTATTCTTTGCGCTGTCGGTTTTGCCTTCCATATCCTGGTAATTTCATACTTTGTAAATTATGTCGATGGTGTGATGTTATCCTGTGGTCAGTTCTTTGCAGCTTCTTTCATGGGACTTATCATGATGCTAATTACAGGTGTACCTAGTCTTGATAACCTGTATTTAGCTCTGCCTGCTCTACTTTATGTAGGTATCATGTCAAATGGTGTTGCATACACTCTTCAGGTTGTAGGACAAAGAGGTATCAATCCTTCTATTGCGTCTTTAATCATGTCATTAGAATCAGTAATGGGGGCTGTCTTTGGTGTACTGTTCTTAAAAGAGGTTATGACTCAAAGAGAAGTTACAGGCGCAGTTTTAATGTTTATTGCTGTGCTTTTAACACAGATAAGCATTAAGAAACACCGTAAATAATATAATTTTGACTTTAAATAGCAATCTCTTTTAAAACAAAAGATGAGCAAGACTATTTTTTAGTTTTACGACCTTAAGATTTACGCAATAAAGCTCTAAATATAGTAAAATATTGCGCATTGATTTTTTAGTAAGCCTCTAATTTGATCTTTCTTATAAAGAATTTAAATTAGAACGCGATAATTGGCAAATAGATTTAGACTAAATCTAAAGATCCCTTAATAGGCCTTAGCAGTCGATTTTTGTAACATATATATTTAAATATCAATTATTTATTTCAAAGTTGCATACAAAGTTACTGCATATATTCAAATTCATAGTTTTAAATTCAGAGGGTAAAATGACAAAGAACAAGACCCTGTTAGTTACTAACGCATTACCATATGCAAATGGTCCTATTCATTTAGGTCACATGTTAGAGCACATCCAATCAGATATTTTTGTTCGCTTTAACAGAGCTATTGGTAACAAAGTATTCTATGTTTGTGGTGATGACTGCCACGGTACACCTGTAATGATTAAAGCAGGTCAGATGGGTATTACCCCTGAGCAGATGATTGAAATCACATCAAAGGACCATGCTGAGGATTTAAAAGGTTTCTTAGTTAATTACGATAACTACTACAGAACACATTCTAAAGAGAATCATGAGATCTCTTCATATATGTATAAAAAGGCTAAAGAGAATGGTTACATTAAGACCGAAACCATTTCTCAGCTTTACGATCCTGAAAAGAATATGTTCTTGCCAGACAGATTTGTAAAAGGTACCTGTCCTAAGTGTGGTGCTAAAGATCAGTATGGTGATAACTGCGAAGTTTGTGGTGCTACTTACTCTCCTACAGAATTAAAAGATGCTTACTCAGTAGTATCAGGAGCAAAGCCTGTATTAAAAGAGTCTTTACACTATTTCTTTGATCTTCCAAAGGCAAAAGACTTTTTACATGATTACATTAAGAATTCAGGTGTAATTCAGACCGAGATGGCTAATAAGCTCGAAGAGTGGTTCTCACAGGGCTTAAAGCCATGGGATATTTCTCGTGATTCTCCTTACTTTGGATTTAAGATCCCTGGTACTGATGATAAATACTTCTATGTTTGGATGGATGCTCCTATGGGCTATCTGGCTTCATTGAAGAATCTTTGTGAAAAGACTGGTGACAATTACGATGATTTCGTAAAAGAAGGTTCAGAAATTGAGATGGATCACTTCATCGGTAAAGATATTCTTTACTTCCACTCTCTGTTCTGGCCTGCTACTTTAAAAGCAGCTCAAATGCGTCTACCTTCACATATCTACGTTCATGGATATGTAACTGTAAATGGCGCTAAGATGTCTAAGTCAAAGGGAACCTTTATTAAAGCTAAGACCTTCTTGAAATTCTTAAAACCTGAAACATTACGTTACTACTTTGCTTCAAAGATGAACTCATCTGCAGTTGATATTGATTTATCTTTAGATGATTTCATGGCAAAGGTAAACTCAGATATCGTAGGTAAGGTTGTAAATCTTGCATCACGTACCGCAGGCTTTATTGCAAAACGTTTTGATGGCAAGTTATCATCTGCTCCATATAATGTTGAGATCTTAAAGAAAGCAGCATCAATCCGTGAAGATGTAATCAAAGGTTATGAGAGTCGCAACTATGCTGAAGCTATCAGAGCCATCATGGCTTTAGCTGATGAAGCTAACCGCTACATCGATGCTGAGGCACCATGGGTTATTGCAAAGCAAGAAGGTCAGGAAGACAAGTTACAGAAAGTATGCTCAGATGGTATCAACCTCTTTAGAGCTTTAATTACCTACTTACATCCTGTTCTACCAGAAGTTGCTACACATGCTGAAGAGTTCTTAAATACTAAACTTGATTTCTTTGCTCTTGATAATCCTTTAGTAGATCATCAGATCAACAAGTTCAAGCCTTTATTCAATCGTATTGAGAAGACTCAGATCGATGCAATGATTGAGACTTCAAAAGAGGATTTAAAGCAGGCTCAGGCACAGGCTAAAAAGTCTGATGAGAAGAAAGCTGACGATAGAATCGAGCCATTAGCACCTGAAATCACTATTGATGATTTTGCTAAGATCGACCTTCGTGTGGGTACCATTGTTGAAGCCGAAGAAGTTAAGGAAGCTAGAAAGCTTCTAAAGCTAAAGGTAGATATCGGCTTTGAAACAAGACAGGTATTTGCTGGCCTAAAGCAGGCTTACCCTGATGCTAAGTCTTTGATTGGCAGAAAGGTCGTTTTAGTTGCCAACTTAAAGCCTCGTCAGATGAAGTTTGGTTTATCTGAAGGTATGGTTACAGCTGCAGGTCCTGGTGCTACTGAGGTATTCTTACTTAGCGTAGATTCAGGCGCTCAAAACGGAGACCGTATTCATTAAATTATAATTAAGTTTATAAAGCCGGTCTTAGGACCGGCTTTGTTGTCTGTGGTAAGATAAATGTCTATTCTAAAATTTTTACAGTCAGTAGCTTACAAAAAGGAATTACGCAGTCAATTAAGGCTTTTTATTCCATTTTTATTAGGTCAGTTATGTGCTACTGGTATGGGTACTGTTGATACTGTGATGGCAGGTCTTGCTGGTACTACTGAGATCTCAGGTGTTGCTATTGGTTGCTCTTTTTACTGGCCTGCATACCTGTTCTTAGCAGGAATGGCATACGCAGTCACTCCTACTGTATCTCACATTCTGCCTAGCAAAAATTTTAGCCTGATGGAAAAGAGCCTGTTTAATGCATTCTTATTCTGCACTGTAGTAGGCTTGCTAGTAGCTGTTCTATTGGCTTTATCTCACCTTATCTTTGCATACGTACCATCAGATGAGAAGATGATCGAGGTAGCTACAGGTTATCTTTATTTTGTATCATTATCATTACCTGCTACTGTAATCTACAACGTTTTAAGATCTTATGCTGAAGGTTTAGGCTACACCAAGCCAACCATGTACTTTGGTATCTTAATGTTAGTTTTAGATATTCCTCTAAACTACATTTTTATCTTTGGCAAATTTGGCATGCCTCAAATGGGTGGTGTCGGCTGTGGCGCTACTAGCTGTTTTATCAATATCTTATGTGCAATCTTACTGTATGTGTATATCAAAAAAGGTAAGTTCTTTAATAGCTTTAAGCCAAAAGATCATTTATCATCACGTTTTGATTACAAATTACTAAAGCAGTTTGCCAAGTTATCATTACCAATAGGGATCTCAAGAACTATTGAGGTAGCCTGCTTCTCTGTGGCAGCAGTGATCTTAAGTCCATTTGGTCCTACAGTCGTTGCAGCTCACTCAATTACCCTGAATGTATCAGGACTTATCTTTATGATACCTATGTGTTTAGGTATGACTATTACCATAAGATCTGCTTTTTGTATGGGCACAAAGAACTGGGCTAAAGCCTATATCTCAATTAAGACAGCTCTTACACTGAACCTGTCTTTATTTATTATCTATGCAACTTTAGTGTTTATCTTTAGAAAGAATATATCTTCACTATATACAAATGATCCATTAGTTCTTGCCTTAGCATCAAATCTAATGATCCTAAATTGCATCTATATGCTGCCTGATTCTTTACAGTGCTTCTTTTTAGGTGTTCTTCAAGGATTTAAAGACTCTAAGGTGATCTTTATAGGAACAATAGTTTCCTATTGGGTAGTTGGTATTCCTGTTGGATTTGCCTTAGCTTGGGGCTTGTTTACAGATAAGCTAGAAGCTTATGGAATTTGGATAGGCTTTATCTTTGCTCTTATTAGTGCTTGTCTTATTTATTCAACAAGGGTAAGACATCTATTTAAGCATAAGAAGTTTCCAAAGCTTTTGGCTCAAAGTTATATGTAGTCGACATTACAACAATGCTCTTCAAAAGATAATTTAGAATCAAAATATATGATTGAAACCAATTATGCTATACAATCAAAAGTATAACATCTGGGGTTAATAGGTATGAAAGATATCAGTTCTACAGGATCATTTAAAAATTTTTATCGAAATAATTGCATTTATGTAGATAAAACTAAATTTATCAGTGAATTAGTAAAACTAGAAAGAGTTTTTATCTCAAGACCTCGTCGTTTTGGCAAGTCTCTAACCTTAGATACAATCGGTACATTGTTTGAAAATGGAGTAGAACCATATTTTAAAGAAACCTATATATATGATAAGTGGACTGAGCCTACCTACCCTGTTTTAAGATTAAATTTTTTGAAATTTGATAAGAAATCAGTAGAAGTATTCAAAAATAAACTTAATTCCAAAATCACTGAATTTGCTAAACGCATTGACGTCAAAAATTACATTGAAAAGTCAGAACCTGAGGACTCTATAGATTATCTTTTAGAGCTATTATCTTTAGAAGATCGTCAAATCGTGATCTTGATTGATGAATACGATTGTCAGATGACTGCTAACATCAACAATGAAACTCTTTATCAAGAATTTCAAGAAAAAATCAAAAGTTTTTATGCAAATATCAAAGATCAAGATTCTATAAGGTTCTTAGGCATTACAGGCGTCACCAGATTAAAGGATGTTTCAATTTTTTCTGTAGGATCTAACATCAAGGACATAACCAATTACAGTGCCTATTCTCAGATGATTGGCTTTACACGTGATGAGATTAAGAAGTACTGTTATGAACGAGACCATGTCAAGTAAATTTTTTAATAATTGCAAATAATA
>OJML01000097.1_pt1 | contig 53347 bp, 41 predicted proteins | sample 1597221 | NCBI WGS metagenome assembly OJML01 (sample SAMEA2452123, study PRJEB22498) | human gut metagenome | biome: human feces; feature: human gut; material: feces | place: Australia | collected 2012 | reverse complement strand
ATCAAAGAAAAAGAATAAACCAATATGATTTTAATCATATTTAATCTATTTTTTTGTGCATTTCAATAAATCGAATTTCCTATATTAAATAAAAAACGCACAAGCCAAAAACTTCTGCGTTCCTTCGTTTCTTTTTCTACTTATATTATAAACTAAAATAGAATTTACGAGTATAATTTTTTTGTATTATTTTACTTAAGTAAAGCTTTAATTTCTTCAACCTTATCAAGTTTTTCCCAAGGTAAATCTAAATCAGGTCTACCAAAGTGTCCATAATTTGTGACATCTTTATAGTTGAATGATGGTTCTCTTAATTTAAAGTTAGAAATAATTGCACCAGGTCTACAATCAAATACTTTTCTTATAATTTCAAGGATTAACTCATCATCATAATGTGATGTTTTAAATGTTGAAATTGAAATTGATAGTGGTTCAGCTTTTCCGATAGCATAGCTCAATTGAACCTCAATTCTATCAGCAACACCAGCAGCAACTAAATTCTTAGCAATATAACGTGCATAATATGTAGCGCTTCTATCAACTTTAGATGGATCTTTTCCACTAAATGCTCCTCCGCCGTGTCTAGCACTACCGCCATATGTATCAACAATTATTTTTCTACCAGTCAAACCTGTATCTCCGCATGGTCCTCCAATAACGAATCTACCAGTAGGATTAATTAAAACTTCAAAATCTTCATTTAAATTAAATGAGCGAGCAACGACTTTCATAATATTTTCTTTAATGTAATTTTTAAATTCAACTTCATTAAAATCTGGATCATGAGAACAACTCATTAAAATTGTTTTAATTCTTGGTGTAGCATCTGTGTAATCAATAGTAACTTGTGATTTCATATCTGGACGAGCCCATTTAAATTCACCACTTTTACGAAGTTGAGTAGCAATACGAACTAATTTATGCGCAATGCAAATAGGAAGAGGCATATAACCACTACTTTCATTACTTGCATAGGCAAACATAATGCCTTGATCGCCAGCACCAGTTTTTAAAATATCTTTATTTTCAACACCTTGTCTAATATCAGGAGATTGGGTTTTAATTTTGTTTAAAATTTTAACTGTTTTATAGTTAAAACCTAATTCATCTTTATCATATCCGATATCTTTTATTACATTACGAGCAACTTCTTCATAATCAACTTTAGCTTTAGTTGTGATTTCTCCACCGATTAATAAAAAATCAGTTGTTGCAAAACATTCACATGCAACAAAGCTGTTCTTATCTTCTTTTAATACTGCATCTAAAATTGCATCACTAATTTGGTCACAAACTTTATCAGGATGTCCTTCTGAAACAGATTCACTTGTAAATAAAATTCTTTCCTTTTCCATCTCTTTCTCCTTTATATAAATAAAAAACCTTCCACACTAGGAAGGCTAAATTTACCATTTCCACTTATCGATGAGAGTGTGGCTCTCCTATTAAGAAGCACTTACTATTAAATAGAGTTGCTATCGTACTTTTTCACTTAATATATTTGTACGATTCGAGATAAGTGTAATAACTATATATCAAAAAGAAACGAATTTCAATTAATACTCATATTCTGAGTTAGATTCTTCATTTGTTCCTTTTAAAAGGCAAAATCCAACATATGGTTGTGAATATATATTTGTATTAGCATTGCATAAACAAACGATTGAATCTCTTTCGGTGTTATTATGAATATTTTCTTCAAAGTCAAATCCATTAAATAATTTCATAAATCTTTATCCTTCTTTAGACGGCACTAGTTTAAAATGATTTCAATATTTTTCAAGCGCTTTAAAAAGATGAAAAAGCGCTTACATGAAAGTTTAAATTCTAAAAATATATGATTATAATCGCAAAATTAACTTTATGAAAATTTTTAAAATGAAAGTGCTTACAGATTTTTATTATCTTCACTTATAGCATTAATTACTTCAAGTTTTTTACTAAAATCTTCTTCTTTATTATGTTCTAAAATATAATTTTCTTCATCATTTTCATTTTTAAAAATGATAGTGTTTTCTAAATCAACTGCATTAAGTGATAATATGAGACTTGGTAAATCAGCGTTTCTTTTATTAAAAACCATAAATAAGAAATTAATAAAAATAGGAGCGATGCATAATAAAATTATTGAATATTTTGTAAACCAAATAGCTCCAATAAAAGGAACAATTAAAGAAACAATGGGTCTTAATAAAACCTTATAAAATTTTATTTTATATTTATCTTTATTATTAACATATCCAATTTTAAAAATCTTTTCAAAGATTGTTGATCCGTTTTTGTTTATTAAAGGAAGAATATAAAAAAGAATAAATGCAGAAATAACAAGAGCTACAATTCTAGAACTTCTTTCATAAATTGAATTCATTCTATTCGCTTCTTTATATTCCTTATTATATATTTTTAAAATTTCAGGAAGTCTTGAATATGTTTGATAAAATAAATCGCTTAAATTCTTTTCATATGTCTTTCCACTTCCTTCAATTCGAGTAGCAATCTTATCAACGTTATAGCTTCCATCGCTATTCATTTCATATTTAAATAAACCATTTCCACTATAATCGCTTGTTGTAGGATAAGTAGGAAGCATTAAAACATTGAAATTATAAATATGTTCGATAGTTAATTTTTTTCCACCGACACTAAAGTCTCTTACGATTTCATCTTTAAAATCTACAAAATATATTTTTTTAATAGCTTCTTCGTATTTTGTATATTTTTCTCCATATCCATAATTTAAATTATATTGAATGTTATATTCATTAATTGTTTCTTTGTTTTTATTATAATCAAAGCATGGAACAAAAATTGAATATAAAACTATAAAGAAAATAACAACTGAAGATAAAGCAAAAGAAAGAATATCTAATAGATAGGCATATATTCTTTTATTAACTTGTGCTTTTTCATAAAAAATAGGATTTTTCATATTATTTTAATTTTGCTAATTTCATTTTTTCTTCGATAAGTTTTTCTTCAAGTGGAGAATCAAAGAAAATACTTTCTTTTAAATTTATTACAATAGATTTCGCTGCATAATCATGGACTGTTTTTCTTTTTTTATTAAATAAAAGCATTGTGTAAGAAATAAGAATTGTTCCTAGCATTGTCATAAAGCCTAAAATGATGTCAAAAACGATATAAACAAGCCATCTAAAAATTAAATAATATTTAGGCAATTTATATCCATCATCTCTAATTACACCCAATCCAAAAATTAATTTTCCAATTGATTGTCCATTTTTTAAGCATAAAGGAATTACTAAATCAAATATAAAACTAAGTCCAACAAACAAATAAACAAAATATTTAAGGGAGTTTAGCATGTTTTTTTGATTTTCTTCTGTTAATTTTTTAACTTCGCTATAGTTTTCTACAACCTTTCTTGCATCGCCATAACGCTCTAAAATATAAGAAACAGTATAACTTTCTTTTTTATCATCCATTAAAGAAATTTCAAATTTTGAACCATCATAATCAAAAGTTTTAATATTAGAAATTTCATTATTTGGTTTAATAATATCGGTAATAAAAGTTTCTTTTGTTAGATTATTTGTTGCTCCATAATCAGTTAATTTTGTTGTATAAAATTTATAAAGTTTTTCAAGTGTATTAACATGTTCAAATTTATTATCATCAACGTTTAAATCAATGTCTTCTAATGTTTTTAAATCTTTTATTGATGTAAAGGAATCAAGTGCAGCAAAAGATCCTTTATCGGATTTTAAATATAGACCACTATTTTCATAATATGTTCCAAGTAAATCTAAATTTTCTTTATATTTTGTTTCGTTAAAAGCAGCTGGAAAAACAAGTGTAAAAAAGAATAAAGAGGTTAATGAAATTACAATAAAAAAATCAATTAATCTAGCAAATATTCTTTTGTAATTTTTAGCTAAAACGATGTGTTTCATATGCTAATTATTATATCAAATAACTAATACAAATTCTTTGAAAAATAAAGAAAATTAACGTTATTTATGATAAAATTTTTAATATGAATATTAAGATTTATCGTATTTTATTTATCATCTTTTTAAGCCTTATTTTTATCGTTTCTTTTAGCTCATTAGGCTATAGCTTATATGATGTAGGAAAGGGTAATAACACAGATGATTTAGCAATATTTTTATTATCAAATATCGTTTTAATTGCATTAAATGGATATCAGATCTTTTCAATTATCATCTCTTTTAAAAAAGGTGGTTCATTCATGAAAGGATTTTTAATTGATGATAAAGATAAGGTAAATAAAAAGACCATAATCGTTATTAATGCTTTTTTATTAATAATTTTAGGTCTATTTATCTATTCAATTTTATTATTATTAGGGCTTGATGTTCCTTTAAATACTATTGCTAAACCAATTTCATATTTAGCAATGAATTTTTTTCTACTATTAATAATAGATTTTATATTTATGGATTTATATCTTCTTGTTTATAAAGAGGATAATTAATCATTTACATCTAATATAACAGTTGATTTTGCACCAATCTTTAAAGTTCCATCATTAAATTCAGGAACTTTTTTTGTTGTATTAATTGAGTCTAAAATCTTTGTATTTAAGTTCTTGTCATTTGATTTTAGAGTTACTTTAGCATTTGAATCACTGCAATTATGAACAACAATTATCTTATTATTATCATCAAACAATTCATAAACTAAAACTTTTGGATTCTCTTTAAAAACGATTGAACTTAAATCTTTAAATGAAGCATTTTCAATAAAACTATATTTATTTCTAACATTTAAAACTTTCTTATAATGATTTACTAAAGAATAGTTTTCATTGAGTAAGTCACTAGCGCCATCATCAACTTGCGCCGTGTTATTTAAGTCTTGTCTATGAGCTTCAGGGAATTTACATTCACCAGTTTTGTCTGTTTTTGACCAAATCATTGGAAGACGACGTCTTGCATCGCTTTGATCATTCTCTTTTCTAACACCTCTTAAGCCAATTTCTTCTCCATAATACATAAATGGTGTTCCTGGTAATAAATATGTGATATTTGCGCCGATTTTTGCATTTATTCCATATAAATTATTAGAAATTCTATCAGTATCATGATTACTTAAGAAATAACTGTTTCTAGCTTTTGGATTATTTTCTTTAATGCTTTTTTCAGTATCCTCGATATAAGCACCAAAACTAGAAGCATTGGTTAAACCCTTTGCCATTGAAATAATTGAACCATTTCCAGTTCCGTTATTTGATGAAGGGAAAAAGAAGAAAGAATCAATTCCACTTGAGTAATATGATTCAATTGTTTTTTGATCGCTCCATGTTTCTCCAACAATATAAGAACTAGGATTGATTTCATTACATGTCTTTTTAAGCCATGATAAGAATTCAATATTTTTAGCATTATTACCTGTATAATAATATAAACATGCATCAAGTCTAAAACCTGCTACACCCATATCTAAATAAAATTTACAGATGTTTTTAATTTCATTTCTTACTTCTTCATTATCAAGATTTAAATCAGGCATTCCGCTATCAAATCTTGCTTCATAATATGCAGTTTTCCCATTATATGAATAAGAAGCATATCCACTTAATGATTTATCACTCCAGTTATACCAATCTTTTTTTGAGCCTTTTTCGGTATTATTATTAAAATAATCTTTAGCAGATTGTATAAACCATTCATTTTTAGTAGAACTATGATTTAAAACAAGGTCAATTAAAATTCCCATGTTTCTATCTTTTGCATCTTTAACTAATTTTTTAAAATCATCTAAAGTACCAAAAGATGGATGAATTTTATAATAATCGCTAATATCATAACCATGATATGAAGGTGAAGGATTAATTGGCATTAACCATAAATTTTTAACACCTAAATCTTTTAAATAGTCTAATTTAAAATCAACACCATTTAAATCGCCAGTTCCATCACCATTTGAGTCATAAAATGATCTAACAAAAATTTCATAATTTACTGAAGCATTTTTATTATCTACATTTTTATCAAAAACATAATTTGGATTTGTATCATCTTTTAATTCTACTTTTGTTTCATCTTCTTTATTGTTATTGTCACAAAACATATCATCAGGATCACAGCCACCATTATTCCCGTTATTATTTCCGCTTCCAGAGCAAGAAACTAAACTAAAAATAACAAATAAAGATAAAATTAATGGATTTCTTTTCATATATTAACCCTTAACGGCACCACCAGTAACACCACTAACGTAGTATCTTTGGAGCCCAATAAATAATGCAGTTGTAGGAATTGCAACGCACACAGCACCAGCAGCAAATTGAGTATAATAACTCATGGCAAGATCGTAATTGGAGACCATTTGGTAAAGCCCAATTGCAACTGTCCATTTATCAACATTTTGTAAACCAATGATATAACTTGAAGTAATATATTCTCCCCAAGGTGCCATAAATGAAGTAAGAATTGTATAAACAACAATTGGTTTAGCGAGTGGAAGAATAATATTCCAGAAGATTTGAGCTCTATTAGCTCCATCAATCATCGCAGCTTCATCAATTGAACGAGAAATTGTATCAAAGAAACCTTTAGAAATGTAATAACCCGCTCCAGCTCCTGCCGAATAAATTATTACAAGAGACCAATATTGTCCTTGAAGATGGAATATTTCTTTCATGACCCAATAAAGGATGATCATTGATAAGAAGCCAGGGAACATACCCATAACTAAATTCAATTTCATTAATGCATTTCTTGATTTAAATCTAAATCTTGATAATGCGTATGATGTCATTAAGACAAATGCTGTAGAAAGTACACAACTTATAACAGAAACAATTAAAGTGTTTAAGAACCAAGTGACGAATTTTCCATCAAGTGTATGGTTGGTAGCAAGTAAATCTTTTTTGCCTGTAAAGTTAGTAAATAAATAAGCATAATTATCAAATGTCCAAGTGTTTGGAACAAATCTTTGTCTTGTCGCAATGCCATCTCCACTAAAGGATTGAAGAACAAGCCAAACGATTGGAGCAAGCCAAATAACGCTTAAAATAATTAAAAGTACATAGATAAACGTATTTGCGATGATACGTCTTAATTTTAATGACCTCATTGGAATTGATCCTCCGATTGAACAGCACCCGACTTGTTATACATGATAATTGAGAAGAATGCACAAATAACGAAAATGATAATACCAACTGAGCTAGCAATACCAAATTGAGGATTGTTGTCCGATGTAATCATTTTATATAGGAAGGTAATAAGCAAGTCAGTATGACCTATTTGTAAAACTGTTCCTGCTAAATTAGGTCCTCCACCTGTTAAGAAGTAAATAACGTTAAAGTTATTAATATTTCCAATAAATTGAGTAATAAGATAAGGTCCAGTAACAAATAAAATGTATGGAAGTGTTATCTTTGTAAATTGAGTTACAGTACCTGCGCCATCAACTGTTGCAGATTCATATAAGTCTCTTGGGATATTTAATAAAATACCTGTTGTTGATAACATTGTATATGGAATACCAACCCAGACATTAACAATAAGAATAATAATTTTTGAAATTAATGCACCATTTTGTGAACTTGTAGCAAATCCAAGTTTATATCCAAATGTATCATTCCACCAAACGCCAAGAACACCCGTATCTTTTAAAGCAATACCAATTAACATAAGTGAAATAAATTGAGGAATTGCAATCGTCATAATGAAGATTGTTCTCCATACTTTCTTAAATTTAATTCCTTTTTTATTAATTAATAAAGCGAGGACTATTCCTAAGAAATAGTTTGAGAATGTCGAGAGGAATGTCCAAGCAATTGTCCAACCAAGTGTTGAAGCAAGCGCACTAGGAAGAATTGCATAAATTGAATCAGCTGGAGCATTAAATAAAGAATTAAAGTTATCTATTCCAATCCAAGTAAACAATTGTGTTGGAGGTTGATGTCCATAAGCATAGTTAGTGAATGCAATTAAAATTGAGAATAATAATGGAACAACTGTAAATAAGATAATTCCTAAAACTGGAATAGTTAAAATCGTTACATGGAAGTTTTCATTTAATAATGAATTAATTTGTTGTTTGAAAGTTTTTGCTTTTCCAACAAATTTGTCTTCATGTTCTGCTTTGTATTCATTCATAAACGAATTAATTTCAGCAATTTTTTGATCAACTTCTTCCCTATTTAATTCTAAAATTCTGCCATCTTTAGTAGGAGTGAAGTATTCTTTAGCAATTTTATTAACAAATTTGTAATTGAGTTTATATTCAATGAGCATGAAGTTTTTAGCTTGTTCAATTGAATAAGTACCTTGTGTGAAATTTGTTTTTAAATATTTTAAATCACGTTTAGACGCGTGAGTTGTTTCTTTAATTTCTTCTTTTCTCATTGCTTTGATGTGCTTATCATCAGGAAGTTCATGAAGTTCAGTTGAAAGTCTAGAAATTTCAGGGAAATATTTTGCTTTAATTTCAGCTATTTTCTCTTGTCTATCATAGTTTGTATCTGGAACTTTTTTTAAAGCTTTAATTTCTGCTTTTTCTTGAGCCTTAAGTTCAGCAATTTTAGCATTAAGACCTATTTTCTTATCAATGATTTCGTCAAAATTTGCATTAATTTCTTTAATCTTTTCTTTTGTAGAAAGAACTAAATCAACTTTTGTTTGCCTATTTTCATCATTTTTATTTTGGTATCCATCTTGGGAGTTTCTAAATACAGAAAGGATTTCAAAATAATGTTCAAAGAATGTTAATCTTTCTCTTTTTTCTTCAAGAACTTTATAGTATTCATTGAATTTTTCATATTTTGAAGAATTAATAATTTCAGCTTTATTTGCAAAAGCGTTATGTCTCTTTTTAAGTTCATTAACTTTATTTTGAATGGCTCTTATTTTATTTTTATATTCATTTATTTTACTTTGAGTTTTATTATCAAACGAATTTAAATCAGTTCCATTTTCAGTTAATGAATTACGTTTTATAGCTCTTGCTTCTTTATAATCAGTTAATTTTAATTGAAGTTTTGCAGCTTTTTCTTCTGTTTTCTTGATTATTTTGACTTCATCATAGGCATTAACAATTGTTTCAGCATAGATATATTTAGCAAAATTTCTACTAAACTTATCACCATCTTTAACATTAAATGTATCTATATATTCTTCTAATTCTTTAAGATGCGCTTTTTTGAATTGGAACCTATTTAATGATTTGTCATAAACACATTCAGTTGCTTCTTGATCAATTTTTTCACTAAATTCTTTATTTCTAAAGAATTCATTTTTGAATTTCATGAAATTATTAATTCTATAATTATCATATCCAGATTCGATTGATCTATTCCAAATATATAAGAATAAAATTATTGAGAGTATACATAGTAATCCATAAATAAGGATCATAATGGAGTTATCACCCTTAGAATATTCACAGAACATATCCTCGCACTCGCCTGTTCCAGGTACATTTGTTCCTAAATGACTAAGCTTTCCGATTGCACTAATTCCAAATAAAGCCATAAAGAGAATATAGCCTATTTCAAATAATACATATAAAACTCCGTTTACGTATTGCTTATTTTTAAACGATGATGTTCCAAAAATAAAAAATGATAATCTTCCAAAAAGATCATTATATTTAAATTGGTGACATTTTCTTTTAAAGAATCTAAAAGTTAAAATACTTCCTTTAACTACTCCATCGTAAATTCCTTTAAAGAAATGACCGAGTGATAAGAATATTGAAAGAATTAAATCAACAATCCAAAGGAAAGCTTTCAATAATGCATTTCCAACATTCATAAAGAAAAATTCTATCTTTGGAATAGGTTCGACAGTTTCAGTAAGAATACTGTTTCCTTCGTTTTTTAAATCAATAGAATTATCGACATCATTTATATTGTGCTCTGTGTCCATAATAGTACTCCCATAACCTGTTTAAGAGGAAGGGCAAAAATCCCTTCCTCTTTTTTAATAAATAATTGATTTTAAATTATTGAGCTTTTCTTAAAATGTCCATTTGTGTTTTTAAGAATTCTGACCATGATTTGATTGTAGTATTATCTGCATCATCAAATTTTCCGTCCATATAAGCTTGGCCAATAGCTTTACCAACATCCCAGTATCTATCTTGAGCAGCTTGTGCTTGGACAGCTGCAAAGTTATTTTGCAATGCTAATGCATTAGCGCTGATTGTAACTTTCTTTGTGTATCTATCATCGTTTAATGCTTCTTTATTGCATGGAATTGTTTGTCTTTGTTCAAATCTAATAAGTTGTGATTCTTTATTTGTTAATAAATCAGCTAAAGCAGCAGCAGCTTTTTGTTCAGCAACTGGCCTTGTTGAGTTAATTGTATAAATCTTACTACCTGTAAATGAAGCCATTTGATATGCTTTGTCTTCAATGTGATATTCTGGTAATTTTGTAGCTTTAGTTTTTGCAGCACCCCAAGCAGTATCAGCAGTTAAGTTAGATTCCATCCATGTTCCACTAACAATAGCGATTGCTTTTCCTTCTTGAGCAGCAGCAACTTTAGCAGCGTCATCACCAACTTGTAATGTACCGTCTTCGTAATAAGTTTTAATTAAATTACCAATATATTCACTAACTTTGACACCTGTTGGATTGTCCCAGTCTGTTGTATAACTAACTTTACCTTCTGCATCTGATGTCCATGAGAGTGATGATAAACCATTAGCTTGTGGTGACATAAGGAATGAATTAGCATACCAACCATCATTCAATGTGAAGAATACTTGTTTTCCTTTTGCTTTAGCAACACTTAATAATGTTTCAAATGATTTAGCTTCTTCAGCTTTTACTTCATCACTATTGTAATATAAGAAATATCCGTTATCACTTGTTACAGGGTAGCCATATAATTTGCCATTGTATGAAGCACCTTTAACACTAACATCTGAGTTATTAGCAATGATATTTTCTTTATATGAACCTTTAATTTCAATGACTGATTTCTTTGAAACTAGGTTAAAAACTTGATCATCTGCACATAAAACTAATGCAGGAGCGCCTTCAACCATAGGGTCTTTTGCAAGTGTTGTACCAGCATCTTTTTCAGCAACAGCAACAAATTTATATTTGAATTTTGCTGATTCATCTGTTTGTTTTGCATTATATGCGTCAACAATTTTCTTAACTACTGGTTCTTCTTTTGCTGTAGCCCAAATAGTAATTTCTGTGTTAACTCCACTATATGATGTGTCTTTTGCTCCACCACATGATGTAGCTGACATAATACCTACAACTGCTAAAGCAGCTAAAACTAAATTCTTTTTCATTTTAAATATCTCCTTAATTTATAAAATTATTTAACTGTAATAATTAATTTTTTGTCTGTGCCTTGTAAGAAACTATATGGTCTAAATTCAATTGTCATCGTTCCATCGAGTAATGATACAAAATTAGATCTATCACTAGTGCCTTTTGTATAATCAGCTTCTGTTCCTTCTACAAAACCTTTAGTTGATTTTGTCCAATCCATATCTTCGACACCATATTGTTCACTCCATGAACCACCAACAACAACTTTGAACATATAGCCTTTTTCAACTTTGTGTGTAAATGTGTATAAGCTTGTTGATTTTTGTTCAAAAACACATCCGCTGTCTTTTTTTGCTGATTCTGCTGAATTCCAATTAGCAAATTCAGCACCGACAACTGATACGACAAGTGTTTCTCCTGGAATTTTATTTGGTTCATGATCGAACATGCCATCATCATTTGTTCCAGCGTTTCCACCGTTACAGCTTGCTAAACCTAATGTAAGTAAAGCTGCCATTCCTAAAAATAACGTTTTATTCATTTTCTTCTCCTTTTTAGTCGATATAAGCGACTATTATCGACTCCTCTATAAATATATTTTTTTATAATTCCTACTTATATAAATAAGAAGGAATTACTGTAAAAATATCAAAAACTAATTAAGTGCTTTTTCAGTCTTACAATCAAAGAAGTGAACTTTGTTTAAATTAAATGTAAGGCTAATTGGATCATGTGATTTAATGATTTTGCTTGCAGGGATTTTACTAATTAAGTCACCTCCACCAAAATCTGAGTGAACATAATATTCGTTTCCAAGTAATTCAGCGACATTAACTTTTAAATCAAGTTTTTCGCCGCTATCGCCAGGTGTAAATTCTTTTACATCTTCTGGACGAATACCGAATATTACGTCTTCTGGAATATCTTTTCCTTCATATACAGCTCTAGGAATTGCAAGTTTTTCGCCAGAACTGAATGTAACTACACCACTATTTTTATCAAACTTAACTTTGAAGAAATTCATTGCAGGTGATCCAATAAATCCTGCGACGAACAAGTTAGCTGGATGGTTATAAATTTCAATTGGTGTACCAATTTGTTGGATACGTCCAAGCTTCATAACAACAATCCTAGTAGCCATCGTCATAGCTTCAGTTTGGTCGTGTGTAACATAAATGGTTGTTGCTCCAAGTGCTTCGTGTAATCTAATAATTTCACTTCTCATTTGAACACGAAGTTTTGCATCAAGATTACTTAAAGGCTCATCCATTAAGAAGACTTTAGCATTTCTAACAATTGCTCTTCCTAGAGCAACTCTTTGTCTTTGTCCTCCTGATAAAGCTTTAGGTTTTCTATCAAGATATTCTTCAATTTGAAGTATTCTAGCAGCTTCATGTACTCTTCTATCAATTTCGTACTTTGGTAATCTTTTAATCTTTAGGCCAAACGCCATATTTTCATAAACAGACATATGAGGATAAAGAGCATAACTTTGGAATACCATTGCGATATCTCTATCTTTTGGTGTCTTATCATTACAAAGTTCATTATCGATATATAATTCACCCTTTGTAATGTCTTCAAGACCTGCGACCATTCTAAGTGTAGTTGATTTACCACATCCAGAAGGACCAACGAAAACGATAAATTCATGCTTTTTGATATCTAAATTGAAATCAAATACTGCTTGTACGTTGTTGTCATAAATTTTATCAATATGACGTAAGGAAACGTATGCATCATCTGTGGAAGATTCTTTGACTTTTGAAGGCTCAACGACCTTATCTTGAAGCTTTCCACTTGCTCCATTGTCATTAATGACATCAGTCTTTTCACTAAGCATCTTTTTCTCCTTTATAAGAAACTATCCAATTCTTTTGTATAATTCATTCAACATACAAAGTTTGCTAGTTACTTCCTTTTTAAATTTATCGAAGTCAGAATAACTCATTTTCCAACTCCAATTGTTTGTAGATATAGTTGCAGGTTGATTCATTCTTGCTTCTTTACCTAATTTAAGTAAGTCTTGCATTGGCATAATCGCTACTCTTGCAGGACTTGCAATGTTTAATTCAATAATTTTTTCAACATATTCTTCATTCGTTAAGTTATCACCTAACTCAATTCCGAATTTATTGCATTCGTCTTTTAATACTTTTTTAAATATTCCTTTTTTATATTCATCTAGTTCATCGATATATTCTTTAAGTGTTACTGAATCATGAGTAGATGTATAAGAGAAATAATTATAGGCGTAATTTGAAGGTCTCCATTCGTTTCTTTCATCATCGTTATCGAAACATTGCTGCAATATTTTCATTCCTGGATAACCTGTTTTTTCTTTGAATTTATAAAATTCATCATCTAATTGTCCAAGATCTTCAGCTATAATTGGTAAATCTAATTTATCTTTGAATAAATCAAATCCAGGGCCTTTTACCCACTTGCCATTTCTAGCATTTTTATCTTTGAATGGAACACTATAGTAAGCACTAAAGCCTCTAAAATGATCAATTCTAAGTAAATCATATAGTTTTAATGAAGAATTTATTCTGTCATTCCACCATTTATAATGTGTTTCTTTATGTTTTGCCCAATTATATAAAGGATTTCCCCATAGTTGACCATCTTTTGAATAAAAATCTGGTGGACATCCTGCAACATTGATTGGTTCTTTGCTCTCATTAAGTTCAAACAATTCAGGATTTTGATAAACATCTAAGCTATCATAAGCTACATAAATTGGAGCATCTCCCATAATTTTTATACCGTTTTTATGTGCATATTCTTTAAGTAAATTATATTCATTTAAGAATTCAAATTGTGTCCATATATAAAATAAGAAGAGATTTTCATATTTTTTAGTTATTTCGTTTCTTAATTCGACAAAATAATTTCTTTCTTTTTCATTCCATTCGTACCAAGGTCTAAAATTATTTTTTTCTTTTAAAACCATAAAAAAGGCGAAATCTTCATATTTAGGATTTTCTTTCCTAAATTTTAAGAAATCAGAATCTTTTACATTAAAACGAGAAAACGCTAATTTTAAAATTGGTAATCTATTATTAAATAAGGATGAATAATCTATCCTTGCTTCTTTATTTTCAACTTCAAGTTCTTTAATTTCTTCTTCCTTTAATAATTGCTTTTTCACTAATGTAGGTAGATCAATAAAGTAATAATTTAAACCAAAACTACATGGTGATTGGTAAGGTGAATCACCATAACTTGTTATATTAAGTGGTAAAATTTGCCACACTATAAAATGGGACTTTTTAAGTAGGTCGACCATCTTATAAGCTTCTTCTCCAAAACTGCCAATGCCATATTTTGATGGAAGAGAAGAAATGTGAAGTAATACACCTGTCTCTTTTTTCATAATGTTTTTCTCAATGTAAGCGTTTACATTACAATAAGTATAGGAGTGAAATAATAAGTTGTCAAATAGTAAAAGTAAGAAAAATCTGACTTTTTTTCAGAAAATCAGTAAAAAACTAATGGGGAAATTTTATCACTTGTATTTTTTAATCAATTTTTATAAGCAATTTTAATAAAATAGTGAAAATTACTGAAAGTTTTCACTATTTTTAATAAAAATTAATACAATCATGTCATTTTTTTTAAAAATTTGAAAAAAAGCCTGTTTTTTGAAAAGTCGTTTTTGCAATATAAAGCATTGATTATTGCATTTTTGTTTGTATATTTTTCTTTATTTTTACATTTAAAAAGTTAATTATCTTTATTAAAGAATTTTTTAATGTAAAGCTTTAAAAATGTGTTCAAAAACCCATACATTTGGCAAAATTTGAAATTTTTGGCACTTTTTTATATGAAATCCATACTTTTGAGTATAAGGATTTCACATTTTAAAGTAGTGATTTTTCCAAATAAAAAATCACCTCCGTATAGAAAGTGATCTTTATAATTTAATTATTTTCTATTTCTTCAATAGCTAATGCAAGTTCATTAGGACAGGAAGTAGATTTATTTCCACAAAGTGTTCCCTTTAATTTATCATGAACTATATCAAGCTTTTCACCAGCTACAAGTTTAGATATACCAAGAGTATTTCCTGGGCATCCACCAAGGAACTTAACACTTTCAATTACTTTAGTTTCTGGATTATAAGTAATTGTAATGCTTCTTGAGCATGTACCATTACAAATATGCGTATATGTTTTATTCATTATAATTTAATAATTTCGCCGTATACTTCGCCAAAGCAATTTCCTGCATTGCATTCATCTGTATCAATGTGCATAGCAAGCTTGAATTTTGGTGAAACTCTAATAACTGTGTCTCCAAAAACAATGCTTCTTCCGTTGCTTAATACTTTTACCCAAACGATATCACCATTGTTTACATTAAAATTAGCTGCATCTTCTGGTGTCATATGGATGTGTCTTTTTGCAATAATGCATCCTTCACTGAGTTCAATTGATTTTCCGTTTTCAGGATTAATAATTGTAATTGGCGCACTACCTGCGATATCTCCACTTTCTCTAATTGGAGCTTTAACTCCAAGTGTTCTTGCTTCTGTTGCACTTACTTCTACTTGATTAAATTTTCTTTCAGGTCCAAGGATAGATGCACTTAATTCACCTTTTGGTCCTTTAATAATAAGTTTTGTAGTTGAAGCGTATTGTCCTGGTTGTGATAATGCTTTCTTTGATGTTAATTCAAAATCTTTACCAAATAATTCATCTAATACTTCTCTTGTAACATGAACGTGTCTAGCGCTTGTTTCAACTAAAATTTTATCCATTTCTTAATTCTCCTTTTGCCTAGCAACAATAGTTTAGCACTTTTTAAATGAGATACAAAAATAAATAAGGAATAACATTTGCAATAATATCTATTTTTTCTTGCATTTTTATGCTAAATATCATATTGATTTTACCATCCCTTTTATTATAAAATAAATAGCACGCGAGAATGGCGGAACTGGTAGACGCGTACGTTTGAGGGGCGTATAGGATTTCCTGTGTGAGTTCGATTCTCATTTCTCGCACCAGTTAGAAGATAAATACGATCCAAATCGTATTTTTTATTACTTGGGGAACAATTTGGGCAACATTTTGGTGAAAAAAAGAAATAATTCATTTCAAAAACTCGATTCAGTTTTTTAAAAATATTTAATTTTGTATTATACAACATCATTATACTACAAAGTTTTTAATTAATTATACGATTATAATCGTATAATTCAAATTTTAATGTCTGGAAATGTGCAAAAAGCGAGATCGTAAAAAATATTGAAATAATTACTTTTCTTCTTTTATAATAATAAAATGGAACTGACTCCGCTTATTATTGCGATCGACAGTTCCTTTTTTAATAACTTTAATTATATAAATTATTTATTAGTTTTATTGTTTTTATAATCAACTATTACTTCTTTTAATGTCTTTGTTTTACAATTTTCAGTTCTTGTTTTATCGCATGTAGCTTTAAATTCAGCTTCAGTACATGTTCTTGGATTTGTTTTCTTTTCTTCAGTTTTTACATTAAGATTTAAATTAACTGTATAAACTCCCCAAGAAGAAGTCCACCAACCTGTTGTAGTGGTTTTATAATTCCAAATAGTCCAATTGTAATTATAGTTATCGTACCAATCATTTAAGGCAAATTTCCAGCTTTCTTTATCTTCAAAATAGGTAAATTCTCCAATAAGAACAGGTACATTATAGTCCTTACCAATATTTTTCATCATATGATAAGCCTTAAACATCTCCATCGTTACAATATTATTTTGCCAGTTATAATGATGATATTCATACATTACATTTTTCCAACCATAATCATCAGGATTTGGTAAAGATGAAAAATCCCAGCATCCTTCAAAAGTAATAACATGTTCATCTTTATTATCTCTAATTTTTTTATAAACTCTATCAAAGAAATCCCAACATGTTTTATCTGTTGAGCCTAAGCTTTTCTTTGTCTGAGGTTCATTCATAATGTCATAAGTTGCAATTGTTGAAGATAAATCACTTCTTTCATTTGAATAATGTTCAGATACATAGGACCAAAGATCAATTACAGCTGAATAATATGTTTCGTTATTCCAAAAAGTTGGATTATCACAAATGAATCCACTATGCTCATATCCGTTTTGTGAACCTGGAACACCATGTAAATCTAAAACACAATAAAGATCGTTTTTCTTGCAGTTTTCTAAAAACCAATCTAAATATTTAAAGGCTTCATCTTCATTCTTTCTACTAAAATCGTCATTTAATATATTTCTCCAATAAAATGGGATACGAATTGTATTTAAACCTAAATCTTCTTTAATAATTTTAAAGTCGTTTTCGTTAAAAAATGATTTGTAATAATATTCTTGAAGTTCTGGAATCTTATCTTTTAAATTTTCATTATGTTTTAAGTCATCAAGGAACATTTCTTCTGAATACTCACCGTACTCTAAATTTCCATCTTTATCTTTAATGAGTTTTCCTTCTTCATCTTTTTTAGGTTCACCACCAAATGGAGACATCCAGCCTTCTTGAAGCAAAATATTTCCAGCATTTATTCCATTTAATTTTAATATATTTCCATCTTTATCATATAAACTACGATTTTTAGCTTGTACTAATCCTTGTTTATTTTCTTCAATTTTATTTTCTTGCTCAGGAATTTTATAATTCCAAGAATAAGAGAATAGTCCTAAAAGTGTTCCTCCAAGTGCAAGAACTGTAACTCCTAGCACCGAAAAACAAATTTTTAATCCTTTATGGCTCTTTTTAGCTTTTTTTAATCTCATATTTAGTCCTCTTGCGTCTATTTTACTATTAATAAAACTTAAAACAAAAATTTTTATCTTTTTTCTTGCTTATATCACAAATATCCTTTATATTATTAACAGTTAGTTATAACTAACTTATAGAACATTGATTAAATTGATTTCTGATTCATACGCTTTTAAATAAGCCTTATTCTCCTCTCATTTATAAGAAATCAAAGCCTAGATGAATGTTCAAAATTGAGTTATAAACTCTAAATTAATCTATATGAAAAACACACTTGATAAGCCTTAATCTAGTGTGTTTTTTCATTTTATATATAATGTTGAATTATAAATTTTAGGCCTAAGGCAATAAATATTAATCCACTAATTATAGGAGCAATTTTTTCAATTTTTGTTCCAATTAATTTTCCTAGAGCTGTTGCTAAAAAAGATAAAACAAATGTCACAATTCCAATAATTAAAAAAGTTATCATTGCATCATTTATTGATAAATTAATATTAATAAAACCAATTGAAAGGGCATCAATTGATGTAGCAATTCCTTGAATGAAAATTTCTAAAATACCAATCTTTTTCTCTTCTTCTTTATCTTCTTTATTGTCTTTTTTTCTATTTATATTTTCTTTTATTCCTTCATATAAAGATTTAATCCCTAATAAAGTTAAAATTATAAAAGCAATCCAAGGAATATATTCTTCTAAATAATCTTTAAATGAGAAGCCAATAAAATAACCAATTACTGGCATAATAAATTGCATAAAAGCAAAAACAAAGGCAATAAAAGCAATCTTTAAATACCCAATTTTGTTTTCTTTTATGCCATCACTTGCTCGAACACACATTGTGTCAGCAGCCATTGAAACAGATAAAATTAGCGTTTGTAAAATGTCCATTTTATACCTCTAAAAAAGACTCTCACAATTTAACGCAAGCCAGGAAAAATCCAGTATGTTGACTTGCGACGCTATGCGTCTGTTACTCCGTCCTTATTTAATATATAGATTATGTTGAGTTAGTGTAATTTAACTTTTAAAAATATATTAACTAATTTCATTCCTTTCTTTATAATTTTTGCATGTCAAATTTATTATTACTTGTAATCTATTTAGTATTTATTTCACTAGGTTTACCTGATTCATTAATTGGATCAACTTGGCCTGCGATATCTAAAACGCTTGAAATAAGCGAAGATTTACAAGGTATTTTGACTGCTTCTATCTCAGTTTGTACAATTATTAGTGCTTTTTTAACTCCAAAACTACTTCCTAAATTAAAAGAGAAAGGTATTGTTTTAATTTCAATTTTATTAACAGCTGTAGGATTAATTTTAGTTTCATTTTCCCAAAATTTTTATTTATTAATTTTATCTTGTATACCTTTAGGAATTGGCGCAGGAGCAATCGACACGACTTTAAATAATTACGTAGCGATAAATTATAAATCTATTCACCTTAATTGGCTTCACGCTTTTTGGGGTGTAGGTGCTTCAATTTCTCCTTTTATTTGTGCAATATTTTTAACTAATTTAAATGGATGGAGAAACGCTGCTTTAGTCTTAGCTATTATTCAATTTTCAATTTGGTTTATTTCTCTTTTATCTATTCCATTATGGAAAATATGCGAATTAAAAAGAGACTCGAATATTAATAAAGAAGAAAAGAAAGAAAAAATTAGCTTCTTAAAAACCATAAAATATCCAGGCGTCTTATATTCAATCATTGCTTTCTTTGCTTATATTGCAATTGAAAGCACTTCTCAACAATGGTTTTCAAGCATGGTAGTTTTTAATATGGGTGTAAATGAATCACTTGCTAGTTCATGGACTTCATTATTTTTTATAGGAATTACAGGCGGAAGATTACTTTCTGGTTTAATTTCTTTAAAAATTAACGATAAAAACATGATTAGAATTGGTGAGAGTGTTTTATTTATTGGAATTATATTATTAACTTTTAAATTTAATGTTTATATAATGCCAGCCGCTATATTTTTAATTGGCTTTGGTTGTGCTCCAATTTATCCTTCGATAATTCACGCAACACCAACAAGATTTGGAGAAAAAATGTCCTCTTTTGTAATGGCAATTCAAGTTGGCTGTGCTTATATTGCTAATATTACTGTTAGTCCATTATTTGGAGTAATTGGCAAAGCAACAACTTTTTTAATTCTTCCTTATGTTTTATTATTTATCCTTATTATATTAGTTTTAGGAAATGAACTTGTTTTAATTAGAATTAATAAAGAAAAGAAAAAGCCTACCCAAGTTGAGTAGACTTAAAGCCTAAAGTTTAATAAATGTATAATTTATTTCACGTTACAAGCTCTGACCTTGCCGTTCTTTTTGTCTGTTTCAGTTTCAAATTCAACAGCTTGGCCTTTTTCTAATGTTTTTGATCCATTAGCAATACCAGTAACATGAACAAAATATTCTTTGTTTGTTTCGTCTTCAACAATGAATCCGTAACCTTTAGTGGTATTGAAAAACTTAACTTTACCTGTCATTTAGGTGTTCTCCAGTTCTGCTTTTTCAAGCAATTTAAATTTAAACTATTTATAAAAATTATCAATATTTTATTAAAAATATTAATAAAAATTTTATAGTGTTAATGTTTAAAATTAATAAGCCTTAGCAAAATAGACAACATATTTTGCTTTCTTTCCACATACAGGGCAAACATCATCAAATGGTACTTGATCAAATGGCATGCATCTTGATGTAGCATTTGTGTCTTCTTTAATCTTGTCTTCACAAGCTCTATCACCACACCACATCATCTTGCAGTATCCACCTTTATTAACGATTTCTTTAACTTCTTCATAAGAATGTGCTTCATGAATATTTTCAAGTAAGTTATGTAATGCAGCATCATACATTTCTTTATGAACTTTTTTAAGTAAATTGTTAATAGTTTCAACTATATTATTTAAGTCATATTTAGCTTTTGAACCATCATTACGTTTATGAATCATGCATGAATTTGCATTTAAATCTTTTGGTCCAATTTCAAGTCTAAGTGGGACACCTTTCATTTCATATTCTGAGAATTTCCAACCTGGTGTCTTATCAGAATCATCGAGTTTAACTCTAATTCCTGCGTTTTCTAAAGTTTCTTTAATTTCTCTAGCTTTTTCATGTACGCCAGGTTCATTCATTTTAATTGGAATAATAACTACTTGGATTGGAGCTACAAATGGTGGTAAAACTAAACCATTATCATCACCATGAACCATAATAATTGAACCAATTAATCTGGTTGATGCACCCCAACTTGTTTGATATGGAGTCTTAATTTTTCCATCTTTATCCAAATAATGGATGCCAAAAGCATCAGCAAATCCTTGTCCAAAATAGTGGGAAGTTCCACTTTGTAAACCTTTACCATCGTGCATTAAAGCTTCGATTGAATATGTTTCTAAAGCGCCAGCAAATTTTTCTTTATCCGTCTTTTTACCTTTAACAAAAGGGATAGCTAATAAATCTCTACCAGTTTTATCATAGATATCAAGCATTCTTAATGTTTCTTGCCTAGCTTCAGCTTCAGTTGCGTGCATTGTATGGCCTTCTTGCCATAAGAATTCACTACCTCTTAAGAATGGTCTTGTTGTTTTTTCCCATCTAACAACTGAGCACCATTGATTATAAAGTTTTGGTAAATCTCTATAACTTTTAATAATGTGTGAATAGTGTTCGCAGAATAAGCATTCACTTGTTGGTCTAATAATTAAAGGGTCAGCAATTTTTTGTCCGCCACCTTCTGTAGCAACTAAACATTCAGGTGCAAAACCACTAACGTGATCTTTTTCTTTTTTAAATAATGATTCATTGATAACGAGTGGTAAGTAAACGTTTTCATGTCCAGTTTTTTTGAATTCGTTATCCATGAATTTTTGAATTTGTTCCCAAATTGCGTATCCGTAAGGTCTATAAATGATGAATCCTTTAACATCTGTGTAGTCCATTAATTCAGCTTTTTTACATACGTCTGTATACCATTGTGCAAAATCTTCATCACGACTTGTAATAGATTTGTTCTTAATATCCATAAAATCTCCTTTTGTCTATTTTTTATTCATATTTAATAATCGTTTTTGTACTTTTTTATTTATTGGAACGAGCATTTCACTTGCTTCACTGATAATTTCTGAAGAGAAAGCTGAAAAACCGTTTTTTAATAATAATTCAATTTCTTGATAAGAGTTAGCATTAATTGAAATAATTTGCTTTTTAAATCTCTTTAATTTTTCTAAATACCCATAACATCTAAGGAATTCACGTCCATCTGCTTTAACGTTATTTTTTAATTTTGCATCAAGAAGGAAACCAGTAAATAAATCATAAGTTTTATTTTTTAATACATAATCACCAACTGTGATTTTCAAATAAACTTCATATCCTTTATTTGTTAAGCTCACAATGCTATCAAGGACTTGTTGATTATTTTCAGAATCAATAAGTTCATTGTTATCAATGATAAATGCTAATTTTAGATTTTCTATACCACTCATTCTTGATAAGCTTCTCATAACGTATTGAATTTCATATAAAGAAATTGGATAGAAAAGTTTTGATGACGTAAGTTCTCTTTGAGATGTAAATGTCGGCACGACATTACGAGCAATAAGAGAAAATAATTCTTTGTCTAGCCCATAATTATGTGCGCATTTTTTCATTTCCGTCTCGTTATTAAAAATTGATTGACGCGGTGACGCAAAGAATTTGTACCCAAGACACATAACTCTTTTATTTGTAATTTTGAAAATCGAAGAAAATTTAATATTAATAAGTGAGTTTTTAATAATCTTAGAAATTTCTTGTTTATATGATTCTTCAAGGTTTTCTGGATCTCCAATATCATGCTTATAAATCATAAATTGTTTGCCTGAGTCTTTAGCTAAACTGGATAGTTTAGTAAGTGATTCAATAGTTTTAGCATAATCGTTTCCAAGTTCACTTGTTTTACTAGCGCAAACTGTAAATCCGTATAAATCACTAAAACCTTTAATTTCTAGAACTTCATTTATGTTATCAATATAGTTTTTAATAGCTGTATTTAATCGATATTTGTTGATAGTTTTATTATCAACGATAGTAAACGAAAGAGATGTATCATTTAATGAAAAATAACTAGTTCCATCATATGTTTTCTTATAAATCGCATTAAGAATTAAATATCTGAATTCGTAAACATTAAATTGAGATGTTGTAATATTTCCTTTTTTATAAAAATCAATGAAATAAATATTACCTTTTGAAAAATCACCTCTGCTATAAAGACGAGCAATTTCACTTTTTAAATAAACATCTTTATGGAAATCACCTTTTTTGGTTTTTGAATATTCACTAGGCAAATTATTTAAATAAGTTGATTCGAGGAAAACTTTTTTTGCTTCTTTTTCTACTTTTGTACATCTAAAAATAATTCGAGAAGCCAACATTACTTTTTTATTTTTATCATTTTTAGTGATAATATCAGTGACAAAAACATTATTTTCATTTGTTAATTCGAAAGGTTCTTGTAATAATTCATTAATCCAAACATTTAATTTATTTTGTTCTTTATCAACAAATAAAGATAAAAACTCAGTTAAAGTTAATTGTTCTCTATCATGAAGTGACTTAATGCTCACTGCATTTACTTTTTGATTCTCTAAATCAACGACATAGACTTTTTCTAAAACAAAAGCACTTTCAAGTTTTGTTCTATATTTCTTTGTCAAAATTTTATCGAGCATTATCGTTAAGCCTACAATTAAAGCGAATGCAAAAAGTATAGACAAAAAAATAACAACAAATATCCAGCTGTTGTCCGTTTCTTTAGTAATATCAATAAAATTTAAAGTCCAATACATACTTTAGTATTATATACTAAAGCTAATCCCTTAAAAAGTTTTATAATTTGGGCTAAATTCCTAAGATAAAGGCTTGTGCTATGTAAAATCAGTAAAAATTGATTAAAAAGTAAGATAAATAAGCTTTAAAGTTGCCTAAAGTAAAAATTATAATGGTTTCTAAAAAATTAACTTGTATAATTAGAAAGCACGGAGAAGTACCCAAGTGGTTCAAGGGGTCAGTCTCGAAAACTGATAGTGGGCTTTATGTCTAGCGAGAGTTCGAATCTCTTCTTCTCCGCCACTTTTAACTCCTAAAAACGCGTAATCAAATACGTGTTTTTTTATAAAAGAAACCGCATAAAAAATTAACTTTTAAAAGGTTTCAAAACTTAAAATTCTTCAAAATTCACAAAATAATTTCACTATTTTTCAACTTTCTAAAAGAAAATAATGGACTTTTGCAGGATTTTTAATTTAGAAAGTTGAAAATTGACCAAATAGTGAAATTTTTTATACTTTACAAATTATATAGAATTTACTATTTTAAAAATATGAAGAAAGCAATTTTATTATTACCAATATTTCTATTGTCATCATGTACAATAGGTTCAGAAGTTGATGGCGTAAGTTTAAAAATCACAGCTAATCATATTTCATCTATTCCAGTTAAAGAGATGAAAACTTTTAAGGTTGAAGGACATACTTTCATTTACTATAACGTTTATAATGACGGAAATGGAAATTTCGTTATGGCTGATAATTCAAGTTTCATTTCTAATAATTCAATTCAATTTGGTTTACGAGTTAAGTCAATGTGGGTTTATGAAATAAATAGAAACGGGGATTCAAAAGACACTCCTATCCAATATAAATATTTAGATGAAGATGGTTATTATAGTTATTCAATTGAATCATTTGGTTTTGAGATTTATGGTGTTTCAAAATCAATATCATTAGAATATAAAGACATAAATGTTGGTAAAATTTATCATTGGTGTTAATTAGCTTTATTTTATTATTTAGAATTCAGACAATGAAAAAGATCACAACGAGTGTGACCTTCTTTGTTTAAATAAATATTAAATTATTTGCCCATTAATTCTTCATCAATGGCTTTAGCAGCATGTTTGCCTGCTCCCATTGCAAGAATAACAGTAGCTGCACCTGTAACTGCATCTCCACCAGCATAAACATGATCTCTTGTTGTTAAACCATATTCAGTTTTTGTTAAGATACAACCGTGTGGATTAGTTTCAAGACCTTCAGTTGTTTGCTTAATTAATGGGTTTGGTGATGTACCAATTGCACAAATTACACAATCTACATCGATATCTCTATATTCTTTTGTTCCAATAGGTTTTCTTCTGCCGCTTGCATCTGGTTCTCCAAGAACCATTTTTTCAACTTTCATCTTAGAAACTAAATGAGTTTCTGGATCACCAATAATTTCTACTGGATTGTTGAGTAATTGGAAGTCTACGCCTTCTTCCATTGCGTGATGGACTTCTTCTTTTCTTGCTGGAAGTTCTTCTAAACTTCTACGGTAGACAATATAAACATGTTCAGCACCAAGTCTTAAAGCACATCTCGCAGCATCCATAGCAACGTTTCCGCCACCAATAACAGCAACATTTTTAGCCTTTTCAATTGGAGTATTTGAATCATCTTTATAAGCCTTCATTAAGTTTGTTCTTGTTAAATATTCATTGGCTGAATAAACACCTTTTAAGTTTTCACCTGGAATTCCCATAAATCTTGGTAAACCAGCACCACTTCCAATAAAGACAGCTTCAAAGTGACATTCGTTTAATAATTCATCAATAGTAATAACTCTACCAATGACCATATTTGTTTCAACTTTAACACCTAAAGCTTTTAAACCATCAACTTCTTTTTGAACGATTGATTTTGGTAATCTGAATTCAGGAATACCATAAACAAGAACACCACCTGCTAAGTGTAAAGCTTCAAATACAGTAACTTCGTATCCTTTTTTAGCTAAATCACCAGCACATGTAAGTCCTGAAGGGCCTGAACCAATAACAGCAACTTTATGTCCATTAGGTGTAGGCTTAACTACTTCACCACTTGCGTGAGCGTTATGATAATCAGCGACAAATCTTTCAAGTCTACCAATAGCAACAGCTTCACTTCCTGGTCTTAAACCTCTTGTGCATTTCATTTCACATTGTGTTTCTTGAGGGCAAACTCTACCACAAACTGCAGGTAATGAGCTTGATTCAGAAATAATTTCATATGCTTTTTCAAATTCGCCTAAAGCAACTTGATGAATAAACGCTGGAATATCAATGTTTACAGGGCAATGTGCAACACATGGTTTATTTGGACATCCTAAACATCTCTTTGCTTCATCAATTGCCATTTCTTCTGTATATCCTTCAGCAACTTCTAAAAAGTTGTGAGCTCTTACTTTTGGATCTTGGCTTGGCATAGGGTTCTTTTTAGGAGCCATGTTAAATTTATATTCTTTATACATAATTATTTGCTCTCCTTTTTGAAAAGATTACATTTTGCTTCATCATAAGCTTTCTTTTCAAATGCTTTATACATTGTTCCTCTTTGCATTGCTTCATCGAAATCAACTTCATAAGCATCGAAATCAGGACCATCAACACATGCGAATTTTGTTTTTCCACCGACTGTAAGTCTGCAGCAACCACACATACCAGTTCCATCAATCATAATTGGGTTCATTGAACAAACACATTCTGGAACATTATATTTTTTACATGTTAATGTGACAAATTTCATCATAATAACAGGTCCAATGCAAATAACTTTATCGAACTTTTCGCCTTTTGATAATAATTCTTCAAGTGGTACGCAAACATTTCCTTTGTTTCCATTTGAACCATCATCTGTCATTTCAAAATATTTATCACTTGCAGAGCTGAATTCATCATGTAAGATAATTAAATCTTTATTTCTAAATCCAGCAATAGCTGTTACATTCTTTCCTGCATCATGGAATGCTTTAGCAATAGGGTAAGCAATAGCTGTTCCTAATCCACCACCTACAACACAGACTTTTTCACCTGTTAATTCAGTTGGTTTTCCTAATGGACCAACGAAATCGTGTAAGCAGTCGCCTTCTTCTAATTGATTAAGTTTGTATGTTGATGCTCCAACGATTTGGAAGATGATAGTAACTGTGCCTTTTTCTCTATCATAACCACCAACAGTTAATGGTATTCTTTCTCCATCTTCATCAACTCTTAAAATAATGAATTGACCAGGTAATGCTTTTTTAGCAATTGCTGGAGCTTCAATTTCAAGAAGTGTTTCAGTTGGATTAAATACGTGTTTTCTAACGATTTTATACATTTTAAAAACTCCTTTAATCTACGATTAAAGTATATGCCTATTAAAAATTAAAATAAATACATATTTTTAAATAGAACTGTCTAAATTCATACAAAAAGAGACCCATTTTTGGATCTCTTTTTCAACAGTTTTTATTGTTCGCTTACAACGCTATCATCATGTTTTTTAGTTTCACGAATTGCATTATCGACAGGGCCAAATGCTATATAAAATAATGGAATAGCAAGGAATGCAATCCAAGTTGGATGCCAAATATTTGTGAGCATTCCGATAAATAAGAATATGAATAAAGCTAGAAAAACTATGCTAAAGTCGGTTATTTTTTTATGCATAAAACATGCAAAGAGAGAATCAACAATAGGTATTAAGAAAAATAATGTCCAATAAATTCGCCATCCTTCACCATCTTTTAAAATGCAGCCAAGTAAAATATAAGCAATAAGAGTAATCATAGAAAGAGCACCAACGATAGAAGCTCTAACAATATTGAAAGTTCTACTTCCTTTAAAATATTCAAAATTATTTTCTTTTTTCATAGTTTCTCCCTTAATGTATTCGTCGCCATTAACATGTATTCCGTTCATATCTATATGAACTTCATTTTCATCATCAACAACATGAACTCCTTCTTTTCCTATAGATACATAATTTTGCTTTTTTTCACCTTTTTTAACTTCATCAGGATCTTTGTTAATTAAGTCATCAAGGCTTACCTCATAAAGTTTACTAAGAGTAATCAAGTTATCTGTACTAGGTGAACTTTCTCCAGTTTCCCACTTACTAACTGATTGTCTACTTATATTTAATTTATAAGCAAGTTCTTCTTGTGAATAGCCTTTTTTAATTCTATATAGCGCTAATCTTCTACCAATTTTTTCATCCATTTTGATTTCCTCCTGGAATTATTTTCTAATAAAGAATGATTAAAAACTACCAACTTTGCTATGAATTTTGTCAACTATTGGTTGCAATTGATGTTTTTTACCTTTTTTCACCCTCATAAAGCCTAATATTCATAATATTTACTGTATCTTCATAAAGGTCATTGAATAAATCATCAAGATACATCACAACGACGCATTCATTACTTCTATTAATATTCAGTACTCTAGCTTTTTTATACAGTTCATTATCTTTATAAACGTAGACAATTTTCCCAACTTTTATATTTTTTGTGTTCATATAAATATTATATAAGTAGATTTGAATTTTAAAAATGCAATATTGCTTTTTTAAAGGCAAAAATAAAAGGGAGTCGCCTCCCTTTTATAATTATTTAGTTTAATTTATTAGAATTTGTATGGTTTGTTGTAGTAGCAGCATTCAAATAAATCAGCCATCTTTTCATCATTGATTGGATTTGGGTTTGAACCTGTACATGCATCAAGAACAGCATTATGAGCGATTGTCTTTAATTTTTCTTTAAATTCATCTTCTTTAACACCGAATTCTTGCATACTTTGTGGAATTCCGAGTAATCCGTTTAATTCATGTAATCTGTTGATTAAACCTTGTGTTTGTTCTTTAGCATCTTTTCCTTCGATACCTAAAGCTGATGCGATTTGAGCATATCTTTGTAATGCTACTGCATTGTTTGCGTTATATTCAATGACATGTGGAAGATACATAGCATTTGCACATCCGTGTGGGATATGTCCTGTTGAGAATGCGGCACCTGTCTTGTGAGCCATTGAGTGGACAATACCAAGTAAAGCGTTTGAGAATGCCATACCTGCTAAACATTGTGCATAGTGCATTTCTTCTCTTCCTTTTCCTTCTGGATTGTGGAATGAGTCAACTAATGATGTGTTAATCATCTTAATTGCTTTTAATGCTAATGGATCTGTGAAATCTGTTGCTAATGTTGAAACATATGCTTCAATAGCGTGTGTCATAGCATCCATACCTGTAAATGCAACTTGCTTTGCTGGTAAACCTCTAACGATGTCTGGATCAACGATAGCGACATCTGGAGTAATTTCAAAATCTGCTAAAGGATATTTAATACCTTTTGCATAGTCTGTAATAACTGAGAATGCTGTAACTTCTGTAGCTGTACCACTTGTAGAACTGATTGCACAGAATTTAGCTTTTGTTCTTAAGTGTGGGAAACAGAATGGAGTAATTAAATCTTCAAATGTTGTATTTGGATATTCATAGAATGCCCACATTGCTTTTGCAGCATCAATTGGGGATCCTCCACCGATAGCAACGATCCAATCTGGTTGGAATTTTCTCATTGCTTCAGCACCCTTCATAACAGTTTCGATTGATGGGTCTGGTTCGACACCTTCGAAAGTTTCAACTTCAAATCCTGCTTCTTTTAAATAATTGATGGTTTTGTCTAAGAATCCGCTTGCTTTCATTGCGTGTCCGCCACAAACGACGATAGCTCTTTCACCTTTTAAATTTTTTAAATCTGCTAATGATCCTGAACCATAGTAGACATCTCTTGGTAATGTAAATCTTGCCATAAATTTCTCCTAACCTCTTTCGGTCGTAATAATTTTATCAAATTGTGGTTTTCTTGTTAAGAATTAAATAGTATTTTTTTACCGAATTTAATTTACCCCTATTAACTTTTCTATAAAATATCTAGCATTTTTTTGTAATCAAAAACCCCTACATTTGGAGAATTTTGAATTTTTTAGTCATTTTTATATTGAAATCACTAACGGAGAGTTATTGAAATCCAAATTATTCTCTGAATATTAGGGGTCGTTTTAAAAATTATAATCCTAAAGGTTCAGTTGTATCATAGGCGAAAAGATAACTATTAATTTTAATTGGGTCATAAATTCCTTCTGTAAAGGCGAATGAAACAATTAAGCCAGTTAAATCATTTTTATAGGTTCTATAACCAACAACATTCAACAAGTGAAGTAATTCATCGGTTGTTGCTTTTAAACCACATGTGATTGAATAAACAATATTTTTTGATGGAATTAAAGTTTTATCATTAAAATATTTATTTAAATCTTCTAATGCTAAATTTGAATTGAATGCTAAATCTTCATCATTAATATTCTTAACTTTTTGAATATCTTTAACCATTTTAATAAATGCTGTATTTTCCGAAGCTATATCCTTACTAATAGTAGAGTTATCATAATTGTTATAAATGTATTTTTCTAATTTATCATGTGTTGTTTCATCAGTTGTTTCAGGATAATTTTTAAAGATAACCATATAAATTTTGAAATCTTTATGATCTTTTAAGAAATTCCTAATTTCATCTTCCGCAACTTCATAGCACTCTCTTAATGGATAGTTGAATTCACCACTTAATAAAGGAAAAGCAACTGTTTTAAAGTTATTATCAACACAAATCTTTAATGCACTTAAATAAGCCTTTCTTAAATTCTTTTCCTCATTATGCTTTCCATTAATATAAATTGGACCGACAGTATGAATAATTGCATTGCATGTCTTTAAATTAAACGATGGAGTCATAACTGAATGGCCAACATCACAGTGTCCGATAGCTTTACATGCATTAGTTAATTCCTTATCACCAGCTTTATGAAATATTGCTCTTGATACACCCTCAACCATCTTTAAATTTACGTTACTTGCTGCAACTAATGCATCACATTTTGTAGAAACTAAATCACCTTTTTTAAAATAGAATGGCATATTCTTTCCCTCCAATCTTGAAAAATTATAGCAAATTTAAATATAGAGTAAAAATAATAATAGGAATAAGAATTAAACTTTTCTATCGTTTTTATTAAATAAATACCGCTCTTTCTAGTTTTAAATACTAGATTTTCATATTTTTTCTACTGTGATAATATACAACCATGAAAAATGAAAGAATATGTATAGTCACTGATGACAACGCAGGATTTAGCGAAGAAGAAGCTAAACAATTAGGTTTAAGAATTGTAAAAATGCCAATTATTATTGATGGTGTTTCTTATTTTCAAAATGAAAATATTACTACAGATAAATTTTATAAAGCTATGGAGGATGATAAAGATATCACAACTTCTCAACCTTCTCCAGGCATGATAATTGAAATGTGGGATGACATCTTAAAAGAATACGATTCAATCCTCCACATTCCAATGACAAGTGGATTAAGTGAAGAATGTAATACAGCAAAAATGCTTGCAAAAGAATACGGCGATAAGGTTCAAGTTGTTGATAACCATAGAATCAGTGTCACTTTAAAAAGTGCTGTTTATGATGCAATTAAATTATCTAAAACAAATAAATCAGCTAAAGAAATCAAAGAAATTCTTGAAGCACTAGGTTTTGAATCTTCAATTTATATCATGGTTGATACGTTAAAATACCTTAAAAAGGGTGGAAGAATTACTCCAGCTGGAGCACTTTTAGGCGCAACGCTTCATATAAAACCAGTTTTATCAATTTTTGGTGAAAAACTTGACGCATATAAAAAGGCAATAGGTACTAAAAAAGCTAAACAAATTATGATTGATGCTATTAAAAATGATTTAAATGTTAAATTTAAAGATTCTAAAATTGAAGATTTAACATTTGGAATAGCTTACTCACATAATTTAGATGATGCTAATGCATTTAAAAAAGAAGTTTCAAAAGAATTTAATATAAAAGAAGAAGACATTATTATGGATGAGCTTTCTTTATCCGTTGCTACGCATATCGGTCCAGGAAGTCTCGCTTTAACTATTACAAAAAAATAAATTTATTCTGTGCAAAAATTTTCGAGGGCGTAAATTAAACCGCCCTCTTTTATATCTTTAGTAACAAATTTTGCTACTTTTTTGCATTCTTCAGTTGCGTTTCCCATTGCAACACCGTTAAACATTTTAAGCATTCCAACATCATTGCCAGAATCGCCGAAAGTATAAACATCATTTTTATCAATGTTTAATTTTTGTCTTACAAAATCAACACCAATTGATTTGTCAGTAGTTTTATTAATAAATTCGATAAAATGGTCGTCAGTTCTCATGACTTTATATGCTTTATACTCACTTTCGTCTATTTGTGATTCATATTTTTTTGAATGTTCAGGAAGTGAAGCAATCATGAATTTTAAAATTGGATAGTCTAAAGGGAGATTTGCTTTTTTAATGTTGATTGCTTTAGGAATGGCATTGGCTTTCTTTTCAAGTTTGACCCATAAATTTGGTTTAATATATCCAATATTATGAGTTGTATAGCAATAAATTGCCGTTGTTTTATCATTTAAAAATTCTTTATGCTTCTCATAAAAATTAAAATAATCACTTAATTTTAATGGATTTATCCATAATTCATTGCCTAAACTATCAGTAACAAGTGTTCCATTTGCACATACGCAAAATTTTAAGCCTTCATCAAGTTGATTAAGGTATTGGATAATTCCAGTATAGGGTCTACCACTAGCAATAATAATCGCGTTTCCTTCTTTTAAAATCTTATTTAATTTTAAAACAATATTTTTATCAAGGTTTTTAGCACAATTTGAAACCAAAGTTCCATCTACATCAAAAGCAAATAATTTCATAATGAAATATTTTACTTGGGTCTTTGTTCACTATCAAGAATTTATAATTTTTACTAGACTTTAATTTTAAAAAATTAAACTTATAATTTTTAACATGAGTAACAATCGTGGAATGAAAAGATGGCTACCTTTTTCTAGCCTTGTTGAACAACAAACTTTTATAGATAAGATGCTTTATGAAAAATATAAAATTGACCGTCCTAGAGTTAGTATTGAGCAAGCAAGAAAAATTGATCGATTATTAAAAGAATATTCTTCTACTTCTTTAACATTCAAACTATATATGGATGGTTATTTATATACATATAAAGGAAAAATAGTGAAATTAGATAAGAACAAAAAAATCGTCTATTTTGACGATTTCTTTATTGCTTTAATTAATATAATTGATATCGAAGATCCTGACCCTTTTAGTGATATTTGTTAATATCCTCTTTTTTCTTCTCTTAAAGCAAAAATAGGGAAAAGTAAATAAACAAAGCCAAAGCAAAGTGAACCAATAGCTTCTAAAATTAGTGTAATTCCCATTATTATAAGCATTGCTATTTCTCCACCTTCACTTATGCCTGTAAAATATTGAACACCGGTATAAATATATAAAACACACTTTATAATAGCTGAAACAAGCATTAATGCACCAAAAATTGTAAGAATTAGGTAGTTATGTTTTCCTATTCTTTTATCTTGCAAAATTACGAAAATAAAATAGCAAATTCCAAATATTGCGCCACTTAAAAGTGTGCCAAATATCATAGCTCCTTCACCTTCTAAAAACATAGAAAAAATTAAACCTTGTATAGTTGGAAAAATATAGTCACTAAATAAAAGGATTAAAATTGCCATTTTTGCTGGTCCTAATTTATTAGAGTCTCTTGAAGTAATAAAATATTTGCTTAAATAAAGATAAAAAAGAGCATTAATGATTAAAAATATAAAATCAGTGTAATTGATCTGTGTTTCTCCGTTTTTAGCTAAAATTAAACTTGAAGCAAAACTTAATAAAGTTGATATAAGAAGAGCAGTTGTCCCAATAGCTCCAATTGTCCCAATCTTAATATTTTTGAAAAATCTAGAAATTCCATTTTTAATTTTAAATAAATCCATTTTGGTCCTCCTTTAGTTCTTTTTAATTACAAATTCTAATTTATATTTTTTATTACGTTTCATTCTATATTTTTTATGAACCGGATTTAGCCAAGAGTTATCACCACCAACACCTCTTGGTTCATTCATAATTGTAACATAGGTATATTTTTGTTTAGGTAATTCATCTTCATGAGTTGCATTGTCTATTTCTAAATTGCTATGAGGCAAAACCTTAAAACTAAACGCCTTTTCTGATGAATAAATTGTCATTTTTTCATTATTTTCACCATTTAAAATCAAATATCTAGTAAATAAATGATTTCCGCATTCTTGAGGTTTTAAATAATTTACCATTTCTTTTTCAGGTGATGATTCATAAACACCTAATTTTTGAGCGTGATATCTATCAATATAGTTGTCTTTTTCACCTAATCCATAATAAGTAAATCCACCAATAACATAAGGAATCATTAAAGTTACACCAAATTCACTTGGTGCTGACATAAATGGGCCAAAATTCATTGTTGCAGTTACTTTTATATCTCCACCATTAAAAACTTCATATGTAATTTTTGAATTTCTAATAAATGGCGAATCAAAATATTTATACTTATAAGTAAATTTAATTGATTTTCCATCATATTTACTTTCTTTTCTTGAAATACGTGGAATAAAAGCTGCAATTCTTTGATAAGACATATATTTTCCAAGGAAAAATTTAGCCATTGGTTCATCGTTATCAGTAATTGGCCTAAATAAAGAAACATAAGGATAATTTTTAATAAATTCAGTGTTATTTTTTCTATAACTTATAAGTCCTGCGCTAATTGCATCAAGTTTTCCACCAAATATGTAATTAAATCCTTCGCCTTTAACACCTGTATTGTAATCATTAATTAAAATTTCTAATTTTTCATCTTTAATTTCGACTGGATTATTAATTCCTTTATTAAGTGATGAATTAATTAAAGTTTCAAAAAAGCCAACTTCATGATCTTTTAAGGAATATAATGTGTCGTTTTTATCATGATATGAAATTCTAATGAGTACTTCTTTTTCGTGATTGTATTTTAAAGTCTTTAAATCTAAATCGAAATTTTTACCTGGTAAAATATTTAAATCGAAATTATTTTCGCTAACTAATTCACCGTTTTCAAACATTGAAAGTTTGAAATAATACATTGAAGTGTCTTTAAACAAGTTTAAATTTACGATTCTAATCGTAGATTCATTCTTAATGAATTTAAGATCTTGATAAAAATATTTAGCTTCTTCTGCTTTAGCTGTTGGTTTTCTATCTGAATAAAGAATTCCATTTCCTACAAAAGTTCCATCATTTGGTCTATCTAAAAAGTCTCCACCATAATTATATGTGTCATTCTTTTTGTCATAGATTCCTTGATCAACAAAGTCCCAGATAAATCCACCTGCATAATTTTTAAATTTATCAAATAAATCCATGTATTCATCAAAATTGCCTAAAGAATTTCCCATTGCATGTTCAAATTCACATAACATATAAGGTTTGTCTAAATGCTTAGGGATAAATTTTGAAATTCCTTTAGGTGTGTTATACATTTCACTATAAATATCAGTAAGTTTTTTGTCGCCTTCATAATGAACGATTCTTGTTTTATCTATTTCATTTAATTTTGCCTTGATAGTTTTAAAAACTGAACCACCATAGCTTTCATTTCCTAAACTCCACATTAAAATCGAAGGATGGTTTTTGTCTCTTTCATACATTCCAAGAGTTTTATCCATTAATAAAGGTAAAAATTCTTTATGATTGTTAGGCAAAATTTCATTTTTGTCTTTTTTATAAAAAGTTTTCTTAAACCATGTGCCATGAGTTTCGATAGGGGCTTCATCTACTAAATAAATTCCATATTTATCACAAAGTTCATATAAATAAGAATTATTTGGATAATGTGATGTTCTTAAAGCATTGAAGTTATGTGCTTTTAAGAATTTTATATCGCTTTCAATAATTTCTTTCGTTATAGCTCTTCCAACTTTTGAATCAAACTCATGACGGTTAACACCTTTGAGGATTAATCTTTTGCCGTTTAATAATAAAACACCATTTTCTATACTTAGTTTTCTAAAGCCAACATTTAAAATAGCTTTTTCAATTTCGGTTTCGCCTTTAATTAAAGTAAATATCACTTTATAAAGATGAGGACATTCACTTGACCAAGGATAAATTCCATTTAATTCTTGTTTTATTAAAACCTCATTTGAAGTTAAATTGATTGAATTTTTTAAAATGATTTGATTATTAAATTCAACGGAATAATTTAAAATGATGTTTGTTAAATCACCATCTATTTTAAGTTTTATATCTAAAAGACCTTTATTAGGACTAATAAGTTCGCTTTTATTATCAATATCAAAAATATTAACAAGAGGATAAAAAACTAAACTGACGTCTCTAGTAATTCCAGAAAGTCTCCACATATCTTGATCTAAGAACCAACTAGATTTGCAATACTTAAAAAACACAACAGCAATTCTATTTACACCAATTTCAACACTTGAAGTTAAATCAAATTCACTGTTTGTATAGCCTTTTTCACTATATCCAATCATTTTTCCATTTAAAAATACATAAATTGCGTTTTCAAAACCTTCAAACTTTAAAACAATTTTAGAATTTAATGGTTTATCCATTTTAAATTCTTTGAAATAAAGCCCAATAGGATTATTTTTAGGAGTCTTGCCTAATTCAACATTTTCATGACCATACCAAGGATAACAATGATTTACATAAATTGGCGAAGAATATCCGTTAAATTCAAGGTGTGATGGAACTTTGATTTCATCAAGTTCCTTTAATGAAAAAGTAGGTAATAAATATGTATAAATACTTTCATCAAAGCGCTCAAAATATTTAAACTTCCATGTTCCATTAAGCGAAACAGAAATATCACTATCATTTACTAAAATTTTATGATCAGAGTGTTCAGGAATAGTGTTAACAACATTAATTGATGGCTCATCTAATAAAGTAAGTATTGCTTCATTTTCCATTTATAATAATTTCTCCCTTTTTTGTGCTTTTGCTTTTTTATTTACTATAGTTTTTATTATAACATTGACCTCTTTTAATACGAATAACATTGTCATACCCTCTTTTAAAGGTGCACTAAGATTTAGACCAACATTCATATAAAATTCACCTTTATAAACATCGTTTGTTAGTGAATTAAAATAATATTTATTTTTATCAAGACCCTTTATCTTTAAGAATCTTGTTTTTGTTGGAACTCTCTTATAGCCAAAATTAAATACCAAGCACACTTTCTTATCTTTTGTAACAACATTCCAACTTGAAAAATTACTTTCATAAGGACTACTCAATGCATAATAGTCGCCACTAGTTACAACAAAGTGCCAATCTTTTATAAGTTTAGTGATATTTTTAATTTCTTCTTTTTCTTTATCACTGAGTTTTAAAATGTCTAATTCATATCCAAATGTCCCAAAAGCAGCAACAATCGCCTTGTCCTGAATAGAAAGCGCTTCAGATTCACTTACATGTGATCCAATTGAAGAAAGTGGATAAAACATATTTGTCGCATATTGAAGAGTTGCTCTTGAATAAGGATTTGTTTCATCACTACACCAAATTTGTGGTGAATAATAAAGCATGCCAAAATCAAATCTTCCACCTCCACTTGCACATGTTTCAAGTAGAATTTCTGGATATCTATTTTTAAATCTATTTAATAATTCATATGTCCCTAAAATAAAGCGATGATAAATTTCACCTTCGTTTATTTTATTTCCATAAGTCCCGACTTCTGATAAAAATCTATTAAAGTCCCATTTACAATAGTCGATTTCATAATTATCGAAAATCGATGCGATTTCATTAAAAACATAATCAATTACTTCTTTGTTTGTTAAATCTAAAACTAATTGGTGTCTTAATAAAGTAGGTTCAGTTTTTCGATTAAACATTGCAAAACTTGGATATTTTTTAAAAAGTTCACTATTTGGAGAGATCATTTCTGGCTCAATCCATAATCCAAACTTCATTTTTAATGAATGAGCATAATCAATTACTTCTTTTAAATTTATCTTTTCTAAATTGACTTTCCAATCGCCAAGAGAAGAAGAATCATCGTTTCTTTTCCCAAACCATCCATCATCCAAAACAACTAATTCAATTCCTAAATCCTTCGCTTCTTTTATGAATTTTTTAATTTTGTTTGTATCGAAATCAAAATGATATGCTTCCCAAGAATTAATTAAAACAGGCCTTTCTTTTTGTGCCCATCTTCTATGAATAATATTATTTCTTGCTAAATCATGGAAGCTTTGAGTAACTCCATTAATTCCTTTAGATGAATAAACTTGTATACACTCAGGAGTATCAAAGATTTCATTATTTTTAATAGTGTAATAAAAATTATCATCATTAATTAATGCAAAAGTTCTAACATTATCAATTTCATCTAATCCAGTTTCAATTTTAAATGATCCAGAATATATTAAAGAAATTCCAAAAGCTTCTCCTGAATCAAAAGTTGTATCTTTATTTTTTATCATTACACTTGGATTAGCTTTAAAACCTCTTGATCCTCTATTGTCTTCGATAATTATTTTTTGATGATTAATTTTTGTAGTTTCAAGTTCTCTATCATCACTCCACTCTCCATGAAGTGATAAAATTTCATAATTATCATTAGGCATATCAAGTTCAAGAGAAGAAATACGTTTGATTTTTATATCTCTCCCACTTTTATTTAATAATCTACTTCTTCTAATAATAATTGGAAGGTTTTCAAATACAGAATAATGTAGTTCTAAATAAACATTTTCAAATTTATCTTTTAAGGTAACGACAAGTGTTTCACATTCTCCACTTTTATTTAATAAAACGTGTGGTAATCCTTCAGGATTTTCTTTTCCTTTTATAATTTTGAATCGTTCAAATCTAAAATCAGTTAATAAACTTCCATCACTATGTTCAAATATTGTATGTGCACCTCTTGTATCAGCAGTTAAATTAGTTGCACATTCAAAATTAGAACCTAATAAAGAGAAATAATAATTTTCATCACAAATTTCTTTGTTTTCTTTATCTAAAAAAGCATATCTTTCTATATATCTTTCATTAATTCTTTCAACATTAATTATTTCACTTAGATATTTTCCATAATATAAATGAATTAAGTATCCTAAAGGATTAATCCCAAAATAATAAGAAAAATCATTATTAAAAAGGTGAAAAATTTTGTTTTTAGAATCGAACGTAATCATATTAATTTACCTCAAAAATTCCTCCAAAATATGGTGGCAATTCTTCCAATTTAAATTCGCTATAGTTTGACACAACAAGTTCAAGATTCAATATAGAATCATATTTAACTTTCTTATCACTGAAATTTAAAAGTATTAAATAATTCTTTTTGCTAGAAGTTCTATAATAACTAACAATTTTATTTGAAATAATTTCAGGTTTTATATCTCCAAAAATAATTGTCTCATCATTATTTCTAAATTTAATGATTTTCTTATAGAAACTTAAAATAGAGTTTGGGTTGCTTTCTTCATTTTTAACATTTATATCTTGATAATCACCACTTAATAAATTAATCCAAGTTTTATGTCCTTCATTAAAACCAGCATTAATTGAGTTGTCCCACGACATAGTAGTTCTAGCGTGGTCTCTATTTATAGTTTCATTTATCATCTTACCTATTTTTTCATCTTTAAAAGGAAGAATCTTTTTTGCAGTGTCAAATGCCATATGAGCAGCAACATCATTACTATCACTAAGTTTTAAATTAGTAATATTTTTTGTTCCAATTTCTTCTCCTTCAAAAATAAAAGGAGTTCCTCTAAGTGTAAGTAAAAATATAGCTAGCATTTTTGCGCTTTCATCATGATATTTGTTATCATTTCCATAACGAGAAACGCTTCTTAGTTGGTCATGGTTTTCAAGATAATTTGCTATCCAAGGAACATCGTTTTGCCATTTTAATATCGTTTTTGCAAAGTTTTTCGCTTTAAACTTCTTTTTAATGATAGGAATAAATTTTGATTTGTCTGCATAAACATGGTCAAATTCAAAGAACATATCTAGGCATCTTTCATTTAACAATTTATTTCCTATTTTTTTATCAATAATACCAGTTTCGCCAATTAAAAATGTGTCGTATTTATCTAAAACATCATTTCTGAATCTTTTTAATACGTCAAACATTCCAGGCTGGTTGGCATAATATTTTGAACCACGATTATAAATTAATTTTGAATAATCATTTTTTAAAGTAGTCTTATAAATATTATTTATAACATCACACCTAAAGCCATAAACACCTCTATCAAGCCAAAACTTTAATATTGATTCAACTTCTTGGATTACTTTTTCATTTTTATAATTTAAGTCCGCTTGAGTATCGCAAAATAGATGCATATAGTATGTATCTTTTTTACCAGGAATTAACTTCCAGCATGTTCCAGTGAAAGCACTTTGCCAATTATTTGGCATTTTCTTTCCTTTACCTTTAGCAAAAATATAATAATCTCTATATTCATTATGATTAGTATCTTTTATTGCTTCTTTAAACCATTCATGTTCTGTTGAAGTATGGTTTATTACTAAATCCATAACAACTAAGATATCACGTTTTTTGCATTCTAAAACTAATTCATCGAAATCATCAAGTGTACCAAATCTAGGATTTATCTTTTTATAATTAGAAATGTCATAGCCCATATCATCCATTGGTGATTCATAAATAGGTGAAAGCCAAATTATACCTATTCCTAAATCTTTTAAATAATCTAATTTAGAAATAATTCCTTTTAAATCACCCCATCCATCATTATTTGAATCTTTAAAGGATGCAGGATAAATTTGGTAAATTACTCTTTTTTTAAACTCATTGCTTTGAATCATTATCGTTACCTTTTCTCTTTTCTAGTTCAAGAACCATTAATTCATGGCTTTCTTCAGTAATTTTGTATGTTTTTCTTACATAAATGAAACATGCAAGCATTAATAAACAAGGAATTAATGTGAAACCAACTTGATATATAACTCTACTAGTTAAACTAATATGCTCAATACCAGTAATTAAATCAGCATTTGAAGAAACAAATTCTCCAACTTTTTGAGCATTATCACCAAATTGTGATATTGCTTCTACCTCAAACCCACTTATTTGATTTGAAACGGCATAAAGTCCACCAGCAAGTAATGCAAAATATAAAACTAATTGTTGTAAAGTGCTTCCAAGTTTTGCTGTGAAAGCTCTTAATGAAAATACAGCAGATTCTCTTCTTTCATTAAATTTATATTCGTTATATTCAATAGAATCTTGAATCATTATATAAAGGATTAAACTGATAATTGTTTGGCAGAAAAATACTATAAAGCCAACAATGCACATTAACCAAAAATATGCGAATGGGTCTAAAAATACATAGAGGAATAATACAATATATCCGAGAACTGCAGTGCAAGAACAAACACTAAAAATGTTCATTCTTTTGAATTTTAGTTTATTTGTTAATAAAGGATAAATAAATTGTCCTAAAAGTGTTGCTGCAGCATAAATTATTGTAAAGAAAAGTTGATACGTTCCAGCTTTAGAATATCCGAAATTAAAATAAAAATAATTAAGTCCTAAAGTAACTAAAATGCTACTTCCAGTGTAATAAAGTAACACACCAATAATTGAAGATCTAACTTGGTCATTCTTTTTGATAACTAAGAAAATATCTTTAAATTTCATCGATTCACTGCTTTTTTCTTCCTCTTCATCTCTTTTTCTCTCTTTCATAAAGAAAAATAATAAAGTTTGTGAAGCAATATAAAGTAAGCTGCAAATTAATGAAAACATTTTATATGAAATTGTATAGCCAAGTGAGCTTGATAAAACTGGGACAAGTCCACCAGCAACAAAAGCACCAATTGATACAAAAATTGATAGTAAAGTTGTTAAGTTTGCTCTTATTTTTTCCTTCTTACTAAGAGATGGCAAAACACTCCAGAAAGCAATATCATTCATCGTATATGTGAAATCCCAAAGGAAATAAAATACAGCAAAACATGCAACATAGGCCCATCCGTGAACTGGAATCCAAAACATCAAAATTGTTATAATTCCACTTCCAATTGATCCAATTAAAATCCATGGCCTATATTTCCCCATTTTGAAATGAACTTTTTCTACAATGAAGCCCATAATAGGATCATTAACACCATCCCGAATACGTAAAACAATGATAATGATGGTAATGACACTATACATAGCAACGTAATTATCATTTTGTCCAATTCCACAATATTGAGCAAACATTAATAAAAACATGCTTACGAATTGATAGCACATATCACGGAACATGCCACTTCCGCAATACAACCATTTAGTCAGTTTAGGGACACTTTCTCCCTCAAAAGTTCTATTTTGAAACATATTATTTGTTCCTTTCACTTGTTAAATAAGATATATTAATTATACTGCTAAAAGGTTACTTTATAAATAAAAAAATGCACTTTTGCAAGGATATTTAATAACGACTTAATTTTATTCAATAATATTATAACTCAATTTTTGATTTTTTTATCTGTTTTTGTATAATCTATATGGAGATAATTATGTATGACATTGAAAGACAACAAAAAATACTAGAAATATTAAAAAGCAACAAAACATACAGCGTTTATAAACTTGCAAATGAGCTTTACGTTAGTGGAGCAACAATCCGTAGAGACTTAGCTAAAATGGAAGAAAAAGGTCTTGTTATTAGAACTTTTGGTGCAGTTATGATAAACCCTGCTCCAACAAATAAAGAAACTTCCTTTGAACTTAGAGAAGCTAGAAATTTAAGTGAGAAACGTTCAATTTGTCAAAGAATAATTCCATTTATAAAAGACAATAGTTCTATTTTTATTGATTCATCAACTACTCTTTTACATATCGTACCTTTTTTACAAAATTTTCATAATTTAACAATCATAACAAACGGACTATTTCTTGCTCACGAAATAATCAATCAAACTAGTTTTCATTTGATTCTAACAGGAGGAGAAATTCAAACAAACACAAATTCTATGCTTGGTCCAATTTCATATAATACTATCACTAATTTTCATGCTGATATTTGTTTAATGAGCTGCGCAGCAATAGATAATGATTTTGGAATTTCTGAGCCTACTGTTGATGCCGCAGCTTTAAAGAAACTCATGGTAAATAATTCAGATTTGGTCATTCTTGCTGCTGATGAAACAAAATTTAACAAAAAAAGTTTGTATGCGACTTGTTCATTAAATGATATGGACGTTTTAATAACCAATAAAAAATTCACAGATGAAGAAAAAAACTTTTACAAAGATAAAAAAATAATATTAGGATAAAAATAAAAATAATTTGAAATATCACTAGTTACTTATATTGAATTTCATATACTGTAACTACATGAAATCACTAACGAAACCCTATGAAAATTTCAAAATTTCCAAATGTAGGGGTTTTTGGATTAATTTTTAATCATTTCATTGAAATGATACTTACCATTTATAAGAGTTAATTCTTTGCCTGAAGGTAACGTCAAAATGCATGTTGCGTTGATTGGAACAATAATAGAAACATTAAATTTATCATTAATAATTTCCCAATCTACACTTATTAAACCATAAGGAGAATATGTATTTGCTTTACATTTTTTTATGTTTCCTCCTAGTATTGGTTTAATTTTAAAGACCTTAAAGCCTGGTTCGATAGTTTCTATTCCTGCAATTCTTTTATATAAGAAATCTCCAATTGCACCTGATGCATAATGATTATATGAAACCATATTATCTGTGCCATCGTTTTTAATTTCACATTCGCCTTTTTCATTTAAGCCATCCCATCTTTCCCAAATTGTGGTTGCTCCTACTTTTACTTCGTAAAGCCAGGATGGGCATTTATCATTAAGAAGCATTTTAAAGGCTGTATCTTTTTCGTCATTGTCACTAAGAGCAAATAAAATATATGGTGTTCCTGGAAATCCAGTGCCTATACAATAATTATTTTTCTTAATTAAATTTGCTAAATTTAATGCTGCTTTTCTTTTTGTGTTTTTATCAAACATTTCATAATAGAGAGGGAGAACATATCCTGTTTGAAATTCTTTAATAAGTTTTCCGTTTTTATCAGTAAATTTATCAATATAAGCGTCTTTAACTTTATTAGAATAATCGAGATAGTACTTCGCTTTATCTTCATTTGCTAAAACACTAAAAGTCTTAGATAAAATATAATTTATATTTCTTAAAGAAGCTGTTGCTGCCCATGGATGTCTCGCTTGCCATTCACTCATTTTAGGTAAGTCGGGTGCAACCCAATCACCAAAATGAAGCATATCAATGCCTTTCCAAATATATCTATTTTCACCTACACTTAAGAATTTAGCCCGGAATTGCGAGGCTTTTACATATTTTTCCATAGACCCAGACATTTTTTGAAGATTATTTTTATTTCCATAATAAAGGTATTCATTGTATGGAACTAGAACTGTAGCATCACCCCAAAAATCAATTGCCTTTGTTGGCATTGTTACTGGAAAACCATATTTTGCACTTGGAATAGTGTTTGGAATGCCTCCAGTTTTTAATTGTTCACTTCTTAAATCTTTTAACCATTTATTTAAAAATCTATCCATTTTAAAGTTGAACATTGCAGTAGGAGCAAAAACTGCGATGTCTCCTGTCCATCCCATTCTTTCATCTCTTTGTGGACAGTCAGTTGGAATATCAACAAAATTAGATTTCGATGACCACATAATGTTACTTTGTAATTGATTTAACATTTTATTATCACATTCAAAGTGACCAATCGTTTCAACATCACTATATATTGCAATGCCTTCGATTTCTATTTCTTCAGCTTTTACACCTGAAACCTCAATATATCTAAATCCCATGTATGTAAAGCTTGGTTTATAATTTTCACCTTCTTCGCCTTTTGCTTTATAAGTTATTGTTGTTTTTGCTGTTCTTAAAAATTTTGTATTTAAGGATCCATCTGGATTTAAAATTTCAGCATGTCTAATAATAATTATTCTTCCTTTTTCAATATTTTTAAGTCTAAAAGAGACAATTCCAGCAAAATTTTGTTTGAAATCATAGATTAATTTGCCATTAGAGCAAATTAAATAAGGTCTAAAAATTTCATGTTCGACAACATTAACTCCATAATCAGCAAATAACTCTGGATTATTTTTAGGTCTATAAAAAGAAGCTTTATGATATTTTAAGTCTTCAAAACTTAATAAAGCATCATAAGTCTCTCCGTCATAAAGGTCACACATTTTAAACATTGAACTATTTGTAACTTCCCATGATTCATCTGAAGTAATATATTCGATAGTTCCATCTTCGTATACGACTCTTAATTCAAAAAGTAAACTTTGCTTATCTTCATAAAGTTTATTATTTCTAGTAAAAACAAATGAACCAACAGCCCATCCGCCACTTACTACTATATTTATGTCATTTTCTTCACTTAAATCCTTAGTGACATCATAAGTTTGATACATCAAATTCTTTTTATAATTTGTAAAACCAGGTGCAAAATATCTATTGCCAACTTTTTCATCATTTAAATACAAATTGTAAATGCCAAAAGCTGTTGCATATACTTTTGCTTCTTTGATTTTCTTTTTTAAATTAAAACTTTTATGAAAAACTAAAGGAAGAGGTGAGATTTTTTTCTCTTTAAAAGTATATTCTCCATCACTAATCCATTTTCCTAACCATTTTTCGCCAAGTTTTCCTGTTTCAAATTCAATATTTTTAAAGTCTTTATCGCCATCATTAGTTTCAACTTCAACTGAAGCAACATATTTTGAATATGGTTTTAATTCCTTTCCTTTATATATAATTTCTTTTTGATCAATAACATCTACAGTGTAACCATTGCAATTAAAAGTAGCCTTTTTAATGCCAACTCCGCTTTTATCGCTACTTAAAGAAAACGAAAAAATTGGATTTTTATTATCTGTAACAATATCTTTTTGTAATCCTTCACAATATAATTTTTCAATTTTTATCATTATTTTCGTCCCCTATTACATTCTATAATCTATTTTCTTTATAAAAAATTAAAAATTTGTAGAAAAAAGGCCTATCTTAAAAGAAAGTAGGCCATAAATTTTAATTATTTAATGAAATCTTTGTTTAAAGTAACATTAAAATCTTTTGCTAATTGCTTAAAGTCTTCATCAGTAATTGTTTGAAGTTTTTGTCCACCCATTGACTTAACTTTAACTAAAATTTCAGCACTTTTTTCAATTGTGTCAACAAGTCCAAATGTTGTATCAAAATCTGGTCCTGTTACAAAGATTCCATGATGCGCCCAAACTACAGCGTCGTATTTTTCCATCATTTTTGATGTTTCGATAGCAATTTCTTTTCCACCTGGAACCATCCATTTAACAACACCAATTCCTTGAGGGAAAACAACAGGACATTCTGTAGCCATTTCCCATAATTCATGAGTAAATGTTTTTGCATCAAGTGGTAAGACAAATGTTAAAGCTATGACATTTGTTGCGTGGCAATGGTAAACAATTCTAAATTTTCCATTTGTTCTTTTATTAACGACTTCTAAATTCATTAAATGACTTGGAAGCTCACTTGTTGGTCTTCCTCCGTTAACTAGCCCCCATAAAATCATGTATTTGCTACCAGTTTCATCTAACTTGATGATGCAAATTGATTCTTCAGGGAATTCTTTAACGTTCATCATGTATTTTCCACAGCCTTTTACTAAAAAATATTCATTTTTAAGTGTAGGAACAGTTGTGCCGATTTCTTGCCAAACGCTTTTTCTAAAATTTTCTTTTACTTCTTCAACATCAGATTCACTCATATGATAAGAAAGGTTTCCGCCATTCCTTTCATGCCACCCTCTGTTATATCCACGATCACAAAGTTTAATAAACTCTTTTACAAATCTAGCTTCTAATACTTTCATTTTTAATCCCTCTTAAGTAAAACTTCTTTCTCATATCTATGGATTTCGTTTAAAACATCCATGCCAATTTTCTTGCCGTTTTTATAGCAGAAATAGTCATAAACCGTGCCAAAGTCCATTGTTTTTAATCTTTCGGTTATAAACATACGGTCTGTATAGTTTCCATCGTTTTCAACTTTTTCAAGTAACTCTTTAGGTTCAAGCATTGCTCTAAGTAATGCTTTTTGAGTTGAACGAATTCCAACGATATAAGCACTAATTCTATTAATTGATGCATCAAAATAATCTAATCCGATTGATGTTTTCTTTAATAAATCATTTCTTACAAGTGTTCTAGCAATTTCATTTAATTCATCATCGAAAATTACAACATGATCACTATCCCATCTGACAGGACGTGAAACGTGCAATAAAATATGTGGAACAAATTGAGTAATTGCACTTAACTTATCACTGATATATTCAGTTGGGTGGAAATGTCCTGAATCATAAGTTACACACATATTGTTTTTAACCGCATAGCTTAAATAAAATTCATTACTTCCAACTGTGTAACTTTCAACTCCGATTCCAAAAACTTTAGATTCAACACTATCAATGTTGTATTTTGGGTCAATTTTTTCTTTTAAAATTTCATCAAGAGATTCTTTCAATCTAATTCTTGGAGCGAGTCTATCATAAGGAACATCTTTATAACCATCAGCAATCCAAATATTTGTAACGCAAGGAACTCCAGTTTCTTTTCCAAAATATTCACCAATTTTTCTACATCTTTTGCAGTGTTCAATCCAAAAATTTCTTATATTTTCATCATTACTTGAAAGTGTAAATCCTGTTGATGCTTTTGGATGTGAAAATAAAGTTGGATTAAAGTCCAAACCAATATTACGTGATTTTGCATATTCAACCCATTTAGCAAAATGTTTTGGTTCAAGTTCATCTAAATCAACTTTTTCATTTGTATCCGGATAAATTGCATGTAAGTTTAAATTAAATTTTCCAGGAACAAGTGATAAAACTTCATCATAATCTTGTTTTGCTTCTTCAACATTTCTAGCTCTACCTGGATAATTGCCAGTTGCTTGGATTCCTCCAGTTAATTCTTCAGCACCCATAAAGCCTCTAACATCATCAGCTTGCCAGCAATGCATAGAAATTCTTACTTCACTAAGTTTTTTAAGAGCTTCATCTGTATCAACACCGATTTTTTTATATTCCTCTTTAACACTTAAATAACGTTTTTCGAGTTCATTCATTTAATATAACCTCCAAATATTTTTTGTATTTATTTTTAAACTTTTCAACTTCTTCAGGTTTATAAATTTCTTTTTTAAGGTTTTTATTTAACGCTTCTCTAGCCTCTTTTAAGTCCTTAAATTCTTTTAAATAAATAAATTGAGCTAAGGCGTTTCCTACAACAGTTGCTTCGTTTTCTCCTATTTCAACTTCTATATTTAATGAATTTGCTATCAATTGATTAAGGAGTTTTGCTTGATTTCCTCCACCAATCACAATCATTTTATTAATTTTTCTATTTATTAACTCTTCTAAATTCTTCAAAGAACCCACATATTTAAAAGCCATTGATTCATAAATTGATCTAGCGACTTCGCCAAGCGTCATTTCACCTTTATATTGATTTGTCTTTTTTAAATATGAGTAATATTTATTAAGCATGTCCCTTGGTTTAGAGAATAATTCGTCATCTACATCAACATAAATGTCGTTATTAATTACTTTAACAGCTTCATCATTAAATTCTTGAAATGAATGTTTTTTATTATCAAGTTCGTTATAGTCTTTTCTTATTTCTTGAATAATAAATAATCCCATAATGTTTTTAAGGAATCTAACTTTGTGTTCAAGACCAATTTCATTAGTGAAATTAAATTTATAACTAAGTTCATTAATAATTGGCTCATCATTTTCAACACCAAGTAATGACCAAGTTCCGCTTGATAAATAACAAGTATTTTTATCAAGTTCAATACTCGCAACAGCACTTGCTGTATCATGACTTCCGACACTAATAACTTTAATTTCTGAATCTTTATTAACTTTAAATTCATCTTTTAGTTTTCCAACTAAACATGATGGATAAATTAATTCAGGAATTTGTGTCTTTTTAAGACCAATCGCATTTATAATTTCTTCGCTTATTTTCTTTTTTATAGGATTATAAATTGCTGTTGTAGATAAATTAGTTAATTCGATAAATTTATTTCCGGTTAGATAATAATTAATTAAGTCTGGGATTAATAAAAATATATCAAATTTTTTATCATTTTTTATATCATCATAAAGTTGAAAAACTGTATTAAAAGCTAAAAGTTGAATTCCAGTTTCTTTATATATCTTGTTATATCCACCAAATTTGTCTAGAAGATCATTTTTAGCATTTTCATTTCTATCATCTCGATAAGCTATTGGATCAAATTCAAGTTTATTATTTTTTAATAAGCCATAATCAACAGCCCATGTATCAACACCAATTGTTTTAATATCGTTAAATTCTTTTAGTGTTATCGTTAGACCTTTTTTAATTTCTTCAAAAAGATGACTAAAATCCCGTCTTTCATGGCAATCGATATATTTCATTTCGTTTAAAAAACGAAAAGTTTCGATTTTTTTAAAATTTTTACCATCATAATCAGTGACTATAAATCTACCACTGCTTGCTCCAATATCTATTGATAATACCTTCATAATCTTTATAAAAATTTTAACATAACTAATTAGTTTTAATTAATTATGATTAATTATTTATCAACAAGCACATTTTATGAGTGACTTACTCAAAATGATACACAATTAATCATAACTATTAATTTAAATGTAGGAAGACCTGGAGGTCAGGCCTTCCTTTCATTATTAAGCTTCTAATGCTTTTTGTTCTTGTTCTACTTTTTGTTTTCTTTCTAATTTAAAGAAAGAAGCAACGAGAGAAACGATTCCACTTATACCAAACATGATTGCTGAGCTAATTGCTACATAAACATCTGGTTTATATTTAGCAACAGTAACTGCAACATCATCATTAGGGAATAAGATATATGCAATACCTTCTGCACGATTATTAATTAATTCCATCATAGACATAAATAAGAAGACACAAACAACTACTTTTAATACATCTAAGGCAAAGTTAACTATTAAATCTATTTTTTCATTCTTGATTTCAAGTAAAGGTTTAAGTGCGAGTACTAAAGCAAGAATTAAAGCAAGTGATCCACAAACAGCTACTTCAGTAACTGAAGCTGCATAGAAATATCCAGCAACTGTAATGTTGGATGCGTAGAGAATGATTCCAACAAATGTAAGTACGAACGATGCTAGCCATAAATAATTGCTAACGCCTAATTTTTTAACAATGTTTTGCATTACGTTTTTCATTGTATTCATTACGTTTTTCATCTTTCTAGTCTCCATTATTTCTTAAATTTATCTAATGCGAATAAAACAACATAAGATAAAGCTGCGAGTCCAGTTAAAATTGCAGTTGTGACGATTGTTACATTTAATGCTGTTTCCCATACAGGAATAACACGAGTTGTCTTAAGATTTAAAACTGCACTATTTGCAAATGTGTAGAATTGATACTTTAAGTTTTGTCTTGCTTGTTCAACAAGTTTTTTATCGTTTTTACAATAATCAACTGTAATGTATTTCCAAGCGCTATCGCCTTGATCATGTAAATTATCTTTGTTGATAAATGAGTTGTTACCACCAAATTCAGCAATTTGTGTGATTCCAGCAATTGTGCATGAAATACCATCGAAGTATGGTTTTCCTGCTAAGTCAGTTGAGACAATACCAGTGAATCCCCATTCTTGTCTTAAGATATTTTGAAGCATACCTGAATGGTGGGATGCGTTAGTTGAACCAAGTCTATTAAATGCGATCATTACAGCTTGTCCACCTGCATCTTCAAGTCCACCTTGGAAACCTCTTAAGTCGGTTTCTCTCATTTTTTGTTCATTAATAAATACAGCAATACCTGATCTATTATGTTCTTGGTCATTGAATCCCATGTGTTTAGGACCGTTAATGATACCTTTTTCTTTACAGCCTTTTAAGATTCCATATCCAATTCTATTTGTAAGCATTGGATCTTCTGAAATATATTCATAGTTTCTTCCATTATATGGAGTTCTTCTTTGAGTTAATCCAGTTCCCCAAACTTGATATTTTTTAAGGTGTAAACCACCATTTCCTTCAATAAGGCCCCATTCATAAGCTAAATCAGGGTTGAATGATGAACCTAATAAAGTTTGTGAGTTAACGTTGTAATGATATGAAGTTGTATCATTAACTTTATCCTCACCTTTAATACCATTGACGCCTTCGTTTTGTCCAACGATTGGGTTTTCAATAATACTTAATGTATCTGTTTGGCTTCCACCATGAATAACAGCACCAATTGCTTCGTTAACACTGATTGAAGAAACTAATTTATCCCAATATTCATCATTGATATTGTTAAGTTGATCACCAGTAATACTTTCTGCATTGAAGCGTACACCATTGTCTTTTCCATCAACATTTCTAGCTTCTTCACCCTTTTGAACTTCGTATTGTCTTCCTTGAATTTCCTTAATCCATTCATCTTTTTTGGCAGAATCACCGATTTTTACAGCGTTTTTGTTATAATTCTTTGGATAAGTTCCTTCCCAATCTTTTCTAGATAAGTATGTAACTGTTCCTGGAAGATAATAATTTAAGTCTGCGTTTGCAGCTACGTTTGTAATTTTTGTATTATGATCTTGAGAGAATGTAACAGCATCAAATGCACTATTTGTCCAACTTACTGTTTTACCGAATTTTTCAGTATCAAGACCATCATTTTTATTTTTGCCTTCAGCGGCAAGAAAGTTATTTGTAGCTTCATGTGAACCACTAGCTGCAGTAAATAAATATTTTCCTGCGTCTAAAATGTAAGTTTTAGCTTTTGTGTAATCATAACTTGCTAAATATTTTGTCGGAATTGTAATTTCTACAGTTGCAGCACTATTAGCTTTTACATTTACTTTCTTTGAATTTAAGAATTGAACAGCTGATTTTTCAACTAAGTTTTCTTTATCGTAATTTGTATAAGGGGAATGTGCATAAAGTTGAGTTAAGAAATAACCATCTTTATTAGATTTGTTTTTAACTTCGACAACAGCTTTGATTTCTCCACCTTCCGCTTTATCAACTTTAACACTCTTAATTGTTTGTTCATAATCTAAATAAGATAAGCCGTGTCCAAATGAATAAACAACTTCATTAGCATAGTTCCAAGTTCCTGATGTTGAACCTGCAGTTGATGTAGCTTTTGATGAAGGGTTCATTATTGAATCATAATATCTTGTTTCATAATATTGATATCCAACATAAATGCCTTCAGCTTCAACAATATATTGACTACCATTGTAGTTCTTTTGGCCCCTACCAGCCGATGGGAATGAACCTGTCGAACCATTTAAAATATTTTCAGTTCCATATCTCTTATCTAAGTAGCCTGCTGCTTCACTGTTTTCAGCGATTTGAGTATCTGCAAATGAACTTCCGCCAAAATTTTGCAATGCAGGAGCTGACATATTATTTTTTACAAATGTATCACTTAATGCGCCAGTTGCATTTGCTTTTCCTGTCAAAACATTAACAATGCCTTGGCATTGATAGTCATTAATAACACCCATATAAGCAATAGCATCAACTTCATGAGCACCACCTTTTGTAATGTCATCAATTTCCATTGTATTACCTGTATTTAAAAGTACTACAACTTTACTACATGTTTCTTTTGCAAGATCAATAATAGCTAATTCATCTGGTGAAAGTCTTAAAGGATCTTGTTTAATTTCATTACCTTCAAAATCTAATGCGACTCCTGGTAAATATGTATTTGATTCACCTGCACCACGTGCAAATGCAACAACACCAACTGTATTTTGCTTATCAATTTTTGATTTCCAATCAGAAGCAGCACTTCCATATCCTTCTTCAGTGAATTTTGTAGGTGGAACTTCTCTAATTTGATATGCTTTCATATCGCCTGGAGCTGTTATATATCCTTTATTATAATTAGTGATTTTATTTCCGAAACGGTTTGTGATTGTAACATCATTTAAAATTTCTGTATAGATACCTTTCATTGTTGTATCTAATTCAAAACCATTATTTTCAAAAGCACCATCTAAGTCGATTTTATCAGCATTACCTGCTTTCAAATCTCCTGAAGATTGCATAAATGGTTTCCAAGCAGCTGCTCCGAATAAAGCAACCTTTTTAGTTGTGCTTGTGCTTAATGGTAAACAATTGTTATCGTTCTTCATAACAACTGTACCTTCTTCACCTTGTTTAATAGCATGTGCCTTAGCGGCAGCCATCATTTTTTCAGGTGTATCATAATCACTAACAAATTTTCCACCTGTAGTATCAATTTCATATGAACTTGTTCCTAAAGCGGAATCAATTTGGCTTCTCCATGTATCTGCAATTTTATAGCCAACATTACTAATTGCGAGAAGAGAACCCATTACAGCAGTTAATCCTAATAATGTAGGACGTAAAGCTTTGCTTTTCTTCATTCTATTTTCTTGTATTCTAAATTTATCTCAATTAATGAGGAATTTAGAATTTCTCCTTTCTTG
>OJML01000088.1_pt1 | contig 55819 bp, 37 predicted proteins | sample 1597221 | NCBI WGS metagenome assembly OJML01 (sample SAMEA2452123, study PRJEB22498) | human gut metagenome | biome: human feces; feature: human gut; material: feces | place: Australia | collected 2012 | reverse complement strand
CCAAAGAAACATAAGGGCTGACGCCGTAGCGAACCGCTAACGCGGAGAACATAAGAACAAAAGAGCATAAGAACAAAAGAGCGTCAAGACATACGGACATGGACTTGCGTCCATGTGACCTCAAGAACAGAAGGGCTACGCCGTTAAGACCTTGAACGTCATAAACAAGAAAGCAATAGCACTAAACGCTACGGCGTAGCCCTTATGTCTCTTGGGCCACCCGGACGTTAGTCCGTGGCCAGCCGCGCAGCGGCCTTTTGTGTGTCTTATATAAACTTATGTTGCTTATGTTTTCCGCGCTAAGCGGCTAACACAAACGTAAATTCTTTTGTTCTTATGTCCTTTTGTTCTTATGTTCTCCGCGTTAGCGGCAGATCTCATATCTCACTCAAGCTTTGAATTCAGCCCGCACTTGCTAAATCCGGAAGTTGAGTAAAAACAAGCAAGCTTGTTTTGTATTGCTCTCGGTTTGCACTATCTTTACATAAGATAGGCGGCACCTCGGCAATAAAAACAAGCAAGCTTGTTTTGTATTGCTCTCGGTTTGCACTATCTTTGCAACATGAAGAAACCTATAAAGAAAGCACTTAAATGGCTCGGCATAACGGTGGCTACCCCCATCGCGCTTTTTTTGTTGTTAGCCATACTGCTATACATACCCCCCGTGCAAAACTTTGCTGTGCACCAAGTGGCCAACTACCTGTCGGGCAACTTGGGCATGGACGTGCGCATTGACAAAGTGAGACTAGCCTTTCCACTCGACCTGGCCGTACACCACATGACTGCCGTTGAAAAGGGCGACACGCTGCTCAATGCCGACCGTCTGCGGTTGAACGTTAAACTCATGCCTCTGTTTGAGGGACGGGCCGATGTGGACGGTTTTGAACTGTATGGACTGGTTATTGACACGAAAAGCTACATTTCGGACACTCGCATTAAGGGACATGCGGGCCAACTGACAGCGGCCGCACACGGCGTGGACTGGGAAAAAGAACTCGTTAACCTGGACCATGCCCGTCTGCACGATGCCGACATTTATGTAACACTGAGCGACACGGCCAAAAAGGATACTACCGAGAGCAAAGCGAAATGGAACATTGCGGTGAAGAAGGTGGATATTGAGCGCAGCAAAGTGCACCTGCAAATGCCGGGCGACTCGATGCGCATTTATGCCAACTTGGGACGGGCCGCACTGCGCGGTGGTGCCTTTGACACGGGACGCAACTACTATGCGGTGAAAATGCTGCAACTGCAAGACTGTGATGTAAACTACGACATTCCCTACATTAAACCCGTGGCGGGCATCGACCCTAATCACATAGCGGTGAAACGCTTGACGCTCATGCTCGACACGCTGAGCTATAACAACGAGGGGGTGTTGCGGGCCGGACTGCGCGGACTGACGCTGCACGAGAAATGCGGACTTGACGTGACGCGCCTGAGCGGCAGTGTGTACATGGATACTACGCAACTGCGGTTGCCGGCTCTGCAACTGCGCACTCCGGCCTCGCGCATTGATGCCGATGTGGCTTTCGACTTCAAGGCGTTCAGCGCAGGCAAGGGCGGACACTGCCAGGCCATGGTTGACGCCAGCATTGGCTATGACGACATACGCACCCTGGCCACGGGGTATGTGGACAAGGCTTATTTGCGCGCGCTGCCGCACAAGCCGCTGGCCATCAAGGGTACCGTGAGCGGTAACATTGACCACCTGCGACTGCCCTCGCTCACGCTCAACATGCCGGGGGTGCTGCAGGCTTCGGCCAACGGCTACACCAACTATGTGACGAAGGACTGGCGCAACGGCAAGTTCGACTTTAACCTGCGCACCAAGAGTCTGGCCGCTGTGCGCCAACTTATGCCGGCATCGCTCAAGCAGAGCATCAATGTGCCCGATGGACTGAGTCTGCGCGGCAAGGCGGCGTTTAACGGCAGCCGCTACGATGCTGACATCAAGGCGGCCATTGGATGCGGTTCACTGACGGCCAAGGCTAAACTGGACGTTAAACGCGAAACGTACAAGGTGGTGGCCACGGCGCACCAACTGCCCATAGCCAGCATTGTGCGCGGTGTGCCGGTGGGACCATTCAGCGGCTCGCTGCGGGCTTCGGGCTCGGGGTGGGACGTGATGTCGCCACGGGCCTCGCTGACAGCTGACGCCAAGGTGAACGCACTAAGCTATGAGCACTATCCACTTGGGGGCATCAGTGTCAAAGCCAATTTGCACGGAGGCAAGGCGGTGGCGCACTTTGAGGCCGACAATCCGCTGCTGCAGGGCAATGGCCACATTGAGGCGCTGCTCGGCCGACACAACTACGAGGTGGCGGTGAAGGCTTCGCTGCCTAACATTGACTTGAAAAAGCTTGGGGTGACAACCGACACGCTGTATTTTGGTACCGACATCGACATCAAGGCCACTGCCAACAAGGCTTTTACGGCCTACGCGCTGAGCGGCAGCATTGCCAACAACCACTTTACCACACAGCGCATGAGTGCCATGGCCAAGGACATATTGTTTGACCTGGCCACAAGCCGCGACACAACCACTGCCAACATTTCGGCCGGCGACCTGAGGTTGCGCCTTGGGGCCAAGGGCGACATACCGCACCTTGGCACGCACTTGGCACGCTTTGCCAACGAACTGCAAAAGGAGGCGAAGACTTACAACATTGACCAGGAAAGACTTAAAACGTACCTGCCCGTCATGGCCTTTTACCTTGACGCCGGACGCGACAATCCGCTCTACAACATTGCCCGCATGAAGGGCTACTCTTTCTCGTCGGCTTACGTCAACCTTAACACCGACCCGCATGTGGGCATGACGGGCGATGCACGCATGGGGGCGCTGAATGTGGGCGCACTGCTGCTCGACACCATCGACACGCACATATTCCAGGACTCGACCGGCGTGCAAATGCGCGGCTTGGTAAAGAACGGCAAGAAGAACCCTAACCCGCTTGAGGTGCGCATGAGGTCGTATGTTATGCGCTCGGGGGCGGGCATCGAACTGAGTTACTACGACAGCGAGGGCGAACGCGGTGTGGACGTGGGACTGCAGGCGGCTCTGGTTGACGGCGGACTGAACATTCACCTTTATCCCGAAAATCCAGTGCTGGCTTACCGCAACTTTAAGGTGAACAAGAACAACTACATATTCCTTGGCAAGGACAACAGCATACGGGCCGACGTGGACTTGCTGGCCGACGACGGCACGGGCCTTAAAATATATGGTGAACCCAAGGACTCGGTGAACGACCTGACGGTGAGTGTGAACCAGGTGAACCTGGGCGAGCTCTCGGCTGTACTGCCCTATATGCCCAAACTGAGCGGCATGCTGAGCGGCGATGTGCACGTGACGGACGACAGCCAGCACAAGCAGTTGTCGGCCATGGCATCGCTCACTGCTGACAACTTTAAGTATGAGGACATGCCTTTGGGCAATGTGGGCATCGATGCCGTGTATCTGCCCAAAACGGGCGGCGAACACCAGGCCTCGGCCTTTATCAGCTCTAACGGCAAGGAGGTGCTGGCATGCAACGGTACTTACTTTGACCGCAACGGTGGCACCTTTGAGGGCGACGCACAGCTGCACGACTTTCCGCTGCAAATGCTTAACGGCTTTATGGCCAGCACCGACGTGGCGCTCAAGGGCATTGCCGGGGGCGACCTGAGGGTGAATGGCTCACTGGACAAGCCTGTGATTAACGGCTCGCTCGACCTCGACTCGGCACACATTTACTCGGACGTGTATGGCTTTGACTTGCGCACCGACGAACGGGCTCTCGACATTAAGGACAGCCGCATCATTTTCAGCGATTACCGCCTGTTCTCAACAGGTAAGGAGCCTATGGTGCTGAACGGTACATTTGATATGTCGGACTTTGAACGTATGCGTATGGACTTTGCCATGAGGGCAAAAAACTTTGAACTTATCAACACACGCAAAAAAGCACAGTCGATGCTCTTTGGCAAGGTGTATGCCAACTATGTGGGCACGCTGAAGGGCACTACCGACAACTTGTCGTTGCGCGGCAAACTGGAGGTGCTCGACCGCACGGACGTGACTTATATATTAAAGGACTCGCCACTGTCGGTGGACGACCGCTTGCACGACTTGGTGCAGTTTACCAACTTTAAGGACTCCACACAGACGGCACAACCCGAAAAGGCTGTGGACGGCGGCATGGACATCACAATGGGCATTAGCATCAGCGATGCGGCCATCTTCCACTGTAACCTGAGCGACGACGGACAGAGCTATGTAAAACTGGAGGGCGGCGGCGACATGACGCTGCGTATGACGCAACAGGGCGATATGCGCATGACAGGACTCTTTACAACCAACAGCGGCGAAATGAAGTACCAGCTGCCTGTCATTCCGCTCAAAACATTCCAAATTGTACAGGGGTCGTATGTGCAGTTTACGGGTGATGTCATGAACCCGACGCTTAACATCGCTGCCAAGGAGCGCACCAAAGCGGTGGTGACTGAGGACGACAAACAGCGCTCGGTGGCCTTTGACGTGGGGGTAAAAATAACCAAACCGCTCAACGACATGGGACTGGAGTTTACGATTGAGGCACCCGAGGACCTTAACATTCAGAACCAACTGGCCAGCATGTCGGCCGAACAGCGCGGCAAGGCTGCGGTAACGATGATGGCCACGGGCATGTACATGACCGACGAGACTATGATGTCGGGCTCGGGCTTTAAGGCTAACAATGCGCTGAATGCCTTTTTGCAAAGCGAAATACAGAACATTGCGGGGTCGGCTCTCAAAACCATCGACATTAACCTGGGCGTGGAGAGCGGCACATCGCAAACGGGCACTTCGACCACGGACTACTCATTCCAGTTTGCCAAACGCTTCTGGGGCAACCGCATCAGTGTGATTATTGGCGGCAAGGTGTCGACAGGGGCCGATGCCACAAACTCGGCGGAGAGCTTTATAAATAATGTGTCGGTGGAATACCGCCTTGACCAGGGTGCCACACGCTACGTGAAGGCTTTCTACGACCGCGACACGCAAGACCCGCTCGAAGGGCAGCTGACCAAGACGGGGGCCGGCCTTGTGCTGCGCCGCAAAACTGATAAACTGGGCGAACTCTTTATATTCCGCAACAAGAGTAAAAAGAAAACAGCTGGCAAGAACTGATAATGAAGCACTACATGATGACATACAAACATAAACTTTGCAATGTGCCGTGCGGCTTGTTACTCTGCGGACTGCTGCTCGCGCTGGCTGGCTGCTCAACTACACGCGCCTTGCCCGACGACGAACAACTGTATACGGGCATTGACAAAATAACCTACGCCGACGACCCGGCCATGATGCGCAAAAAGGGACGCGACTCGGTGGGGGTGATTACGGCGGTGGCCGACGCGGTGTCGAAAATTAACAGTGTAATCGAAGGCAAGAGCACACTGGGGGCCGACGAACTGCTTGTTAATAACAAAAAGAAACTGACCAAGGAGGAACGCAAGGCGCTAAAGGCGGCACAAGAACAGACTGAGGCTGACTTTGCCACTGCCAAAACCGAGGTGGACGCCGTGCTGGCTTATCCGCCCAACAATGCCATATTTGGCTCGTCTACCATGAGCTGGCCCTGGAAAATCGGACTCTGGGTGCACAACGGACTGTATGACGCTCAAGGCGGACTGGGCAAATGGATATACAAGACTTTTGGTACCGAACCGGTGCTTGTGAGCCAGGTAAGTCCTGAGATGCGTGCCAAGGTGGCTACCAACACGCTGCACAACTATGGCTACTTTCATGGCAAGGTGGACTATAACATTCTGTCGTTGAAGAACCCGAAAAAGGCGAAGGTGGCATATAATGTGCGGGCCGGGCAACTTTACCGTCTTGACTCGATAGCGTACTTGAACTACCCTGCCCCCATGGACAGCCTCATCAGGCTGCACGAGCAGGACAAACTGCTGAAAACGGGCGATGCCTTTAGCGTGGTGAACCTGTCGGGGGAGCAGACGCGCATTGAAACGCTGCTGCGCAACAATGGCTACTATTACTTTAATGCTAACTACACAACGTTCCGCGCTGACACAATACAACGCAAAAACTTTGTGCAGCTGCAGGTTATGCCCGTAGACAACCGACCGGCCAAGGCGGACCACCCATGGTATATGGGGCGCGCATATATCAGCATTCGCAACTACGACGGCGAACCGCTCGACACACAACTTGTGCGACGCCGCTACACTTACTACTTTGCTGGCAAAAAGATGCCACTGCGCGCCAACATGTGGCGCCATGCCATTACACACCGCAAGGGTGAAATGTACCGCTTGAGTGACCAAAAGATGACGGTTGAGAAACTTGGCCAACTCGGGGTGCTGAGCCAAATGGACGTGAGTTATGTGCCGCGCGACACTACTGCCACCTGCGACACGCTCGACCTCGTGGTGTCGGCGGTGATGGACAAACTGTATGACTCGACATTCGAAATGAATGCCACGCTGAAGAGCAACCAACAGGTGGGCCCGGGCATATCGTACGAACTGGCCAAGCGCAATGCTTTCAGAGGGGGCGAAAAGGTGTCGTTCAAGATTTTTGGCTCGTATGAGTGGCAAACGGGGACCGGTGCCAACGGGCGCAACTCGCTGCTCAACTCTTATGAACTGGGCACACAGCTGGCTTTCAAATTTCCACGCTTTGTATTCCCTGGCATCAGCCGTAGGCGGGTGCGCTTTCCAGCCACCACGCAGTTTGCCTTTGATGCTGACTGGAAGAACCGCTCGCGCTTTTTCAACATGGTGAGCATGGGCCTCAGCGCCAATTATCATTGGTACAAACGCGAGACGGCACAGCACGACCTGACACTCTTCAGCCTCGACTTTGACAAACTGAACCACACGACGCACACCTTCGACTCTATAATGAATGCCAACCCGGCTCTGTATGTGTCGATGCGCGACCAGTTTGTGCCATCGCTCAGCTACTCCTTTACTTACCAAAGCCGCTCGTGGCGCACCAACCCTTGGTGGGTGCAGCTTGCCTTCAAGGAGGCGGGCAACATCACCTCGGCCATTTACGCTGCCGCCGGACAGAAGTTTAATAAAAAGAACAAGGAGTTGTTTGGCAACCCCTTTGCACAATACGTAAAGTTTACAGCCGAGGCACACAAGCTGTTTAAGCTGACGAAGGATATCAACATTGCCACACGCGTGTTTGGAGGCATTATTTACAGCTACGGCAATAGCAACAGTGCGCCCTATGTAGACCAATTCTATGTGGGCGGCGCCAACAGTGTACGTGCCTTCACCGTGCGCTCCCTCGGTCCTGGCTCATATCGCCCGGTTAACTCGAAATACTCGTACATGGACCAAACAGGCGATGTAAAGCTGGAGGCTAACGCCGAACTGCGTGCCCGCTTGATTGGTGACCTGCACGGAGCCATATTCCTTGATGCAGGCAATGTGTGGACGCTGCGCAACGACCCTATGCGCCCAGGCTCACAAATCACCACATCTACCATCAAGCACATTGCGCTTGGCACGGGTGCCGGTTTGCGCTACGACCTCAACTTTTTGGTGTTGCGCTTTGACGTGGGCATTGCCCTGCACGCGCCCTACCAAACCGCCAAATCGGGCTTTTATAACATCGAGCGCTTTAAGGACGGCCTCGGCCTGCACTTCGCCATTGGCTACCCGTTCTAAGCTCCGCTGCCATTGGCTAATATGCAGACAGTTAATTAGGGCAGACGGGTAAAACATAAACATGCGAACGGACTCAAGCACTAAACGCTACAACTAAGCGCTACAGCCAAACGCTAGCTCTAATGGGGGCGACGCGTCTCGCATCGGGCATTTTCCAGCAGCCTCGTCCCGCGTTATCGGGATAGAGAAAGGAGGGAAATACGTACTCTCCTAAATAATAGCTGCATATTTTCCCGACGCGGGACGCGTCGCCCCCATTAGAGGTAGCGTTTGATGCTTGAGTCCGTTCGCATGTTTACGCTTTACCGTACAGGAATAACAAAAAAACTCCACAACCTTGCGGGGTTGCGGAGTTTGTTCTTTTTATTTCGTGATATCCCTTGAAGACACCAGAAATGTGTGTTTGAACGTAGATTAGTCGTTCTTGAGCGCAGTGCGCTTTTCCTTGATACGAGCCTTCTTGCCGGTGAGGGCACGGAGGTAGTACAACTTGGCACGACGTACTTTACCAATCTTGTTCACCTCGATGCTTTCGATGTTCGGTGATTCGATGGGGAAGATACGTTCAACACCTACAGTACCAGACATCTTGCGCACTGTGAAACGCTTCTTGTCCTGGTGACCGTTGATTTTGATAACAACACCGCGATACAACTGGATACGCTCCTTGTTACCTTCGACGATTTTGTATGCTACTGTTACAGTGTCACCTGCCTTGAACTTGGGGAACTGCTTGCCGGTAGCAAAAGCTTCTTCAGCAATCTTAATTAAATCTGCCATTTCTTTGATGGGTAATTAAATGTATTGTTGTCCGTCCCGACCCAGCTTAACGGGGAACTCTGCATCCCGACAGCGGCTTGGTGGAAAAGCGGTGCAAATTTACGACTTTTTATGCGCTCGGCAATGCTTTGAGGCAAAAAATATGCTCGAAATTATTGATTTCCAATAAAACCAGCGCTTAATGTGGCAATGTGCTAAAATGCTAATGGGCTGACGCCGTAGCGCGGTTTGTTAGTTGCTTGGCGCGTTAGCGGCTAACAAGCAACGCTACGGCGTCAGCCCGCTATAATTGATTTAGGGGGAGCATTGGCGAAGCCAGGAAAGCCCCTTTTGCGTGTTCCGAAATGCCACGATGTTGGCGCGCGCAGCAAAAAACGCCAAGTTAACTTTGCATGATTAACAGAAAAGAGTAATTTTGCCATGCCTTGCACAAGGTATGCACATCATGTGCAAGGCACAAAAAGCTGAGTAATAACAATCTTAACAACATACAGAAAGAGAAAGATATGAGTCTGAAAATTGTTGTGCTTGCCAAGCAAGTACCCGACACCCGCAATGTGGGCAAGGACGCGATGACTCCCGAGGGCACAGTCAACCGTGCCGCTCTGCCTGCCATCTTTAATCCTGAAGATCTCAACGCTCTTGAGCAGGCCCTGCGTCTGAAGGAGCAGAACCCTGGTTCGACAGTACATATTCTGACAATGGGCCCTCCGCGTGCCACAGAGGTCATTCGCGAAGGTCTTTACCGCGGTGCCGACGGTGGCTATTTGCTCACCGACCGTGCTTTTGCCGGTGCCGACACGCTGGCCACGAGCTATGCACTGGCACAGGCCATCAAGAAGATTGGTGTGCCCGACATCGTGCTGGGCGGCCGCCAGGCCATTGACGGCGACACCGCACAGGTAGGCCCACAGGTGGCCCAGAAACTTGACCTCAACCAGGTGACCTACGTCACAAGTGTGGACGAGGTGAAGAACGGCAAGGTGGTGGTAACACGCCACATTGACGGTGGCATAGAGCGTGTGGAAGCACCGATGCCCATTTTGCTGACCGTTAACGGCAACGCGGCGCCCTGCCGTCCGCGCAACGCCAAACTGGTGATGAAATACAAACGTGCCTCTGCACCCATGGAGCGCCCCGCCGAAGGGCTGCCTTATGCCGAGGAGTATGACAAGAAGCCTTATCTGACCATTACCCAATGGAGTGTGGCCGATGTAGACGGCGACCTTGCCCAATGCGGTCTGGCCGGCTCACCCACCAAGGTGAAGGCCGTGCAGAACATCGTGTTCAAGGCTAAGGAAAGCAAGCGCCTCACTGGCAGCGATTCCGATGTGGAGAGTTTAGTAAAAGAATTGTTGGACAGCCACACTATTGGATAAAGCACTATGAATAACGTATTTGTATATTGCGAAATAGATAAGACCACGGTTGAGGAAGTGTCTTTCGAACTCCTGACCAAGGGTCGCAAACTTGCCAACGAGCTGGGTGTGCAGCTCGAGGCCGTAGTGGCTGGCACTGGCATTAAGGGACACGTTGAAAAGGATATCCTGTCATACGGCGTGGACAAGCTGCACGTGTTTGATGCCGAAGGGCTCTTTCCCTACACCTCAAAGCCTCACACAAGCATTTTGGTCAACCTGTTCAAGCAGGAGAAACCGCAAATCTGCCTGATGGGGGCCACGGTCATTGGCCGCGACCTCGGTCCGCGCGTGTCGTCATCGCTCACCAGCGGACTTACTGCCGACTGTACGGCACTCGAGATTGGCGATTTTGATGACAAGAAGAACAAGAAGCACTACGACAACTTGCTCTACCAAATTCGTCCGGCCTTTGGTGGCAACATTGTGGCCACCATCGTTAATCCCGACCACCGTCCCCAAATGGCCACCGTGCGCTCTGGCGTGATGAAGGCCGAAAAGGTGGCCGAATACTACAATGGCGAGATTGTGTATGAAGACGTGGCTAAATTCGTGCCCGAGACAGACTACGTGGTCAAGGTGATTGAACGCCATGTGGAGAAGGCCAAGAACAACTTGAAGGGTGCGCCCATCATTGTGGCCGGCGGCTACGGTGTAGGCTCAAAAGAGGGCTTTGACTTGTTGCGCAAGTTGGCAGAGGAACTACACGGCGAGGTTGGTGCCAGCCGTGCAGCCGTTGATGCCGGCTACTGCGAGCACGACCTGCAAATTGGCCAGACAGGTGTGACCGTCCGCCCCAAGGTGTACATTGCCTGCGGCATAAGCGGTGCCATTCAGCACGTGGCCGGCATGAAGGAGAGCGGCATCATCATCTCTATCAACACCGACCCCGAGGCCCCCATCAACCAAATAGCCGACTACATCATCACAGGCTCGGTTGAAGAAGTTGTACCTAAACTTATCAAGTATTACAAGAGTAACAGCAAGTAAAACAATGGCAAATAATTATACTGACCACGCAGAACTGCGCTTTGAGCTTAACCACCCGCTCATGAAGCGTATCGTGGAACTTAAAGAGCGCAACTTCCGCGACAAGGACAAATATGACTATGCGCCGCTCGACTTTGACGACGCGATGGACAACTACGACCGCGTGCTCGACATCACCGGCGAACTGGCCGGCACTACCATTGCCGACAATGCTGAGGGCGTAGACCTTGAAGGACCTCATCACGAGGGTGACCGTGTACATTACGCCAGCGGCACAGCTGCCAATCTTGACGCCATGGTCAAGGCTGGCCTCAACGGCATGACCATGCCACGCCGCTTTGGCGGTCTTAACTTCCCCATCACGCCCTACACCATGTGTGCCGAGCTGGTGGCTGCAAGCGATGCCGGATTTGGCAATATCTGGAGTTTGCAGGATTGTATTGAGACACTTTACGAGTTTGGCAACGAGGACCAGCACAGCCGTTTCATTCCGCGCATCTGCGCAGGCGAAACCATGTCGATGGACCTTACCGAGCCTGACGCCGGTTCGGACCTTCAGCACGTGATGCTCAAGGCCACCTACTCTGAGGAGGAGGGCTGCTGGCTGCTCAATGGCGTAAAGCGCTTTATTACCAATGGCGATGCCGACCTTCACCTGGTGCTGGCCCGTTCTGAGGAGGGCACTACCGACGGCCGTGGCCTGTCAATGTTCATTTACGACAAGAACGAAGGCGGTGTGAACGTGCGCCGCATCGAAAACAAGCTCGGCATTCATGGCAGCCCCACCTGCGAGCTGGTGTACAAAAATGCCAAGGCCGAACTCTGCGGCGACCGCAAGTTGGGCCTCATCAAGTATGTGATGGCGCTGATGAACGGTGCCCGCCTGGGCATTGCGGCACAGAGCGTGGGCATATCGCAGGCTGCCTACAACGAAGGTTTGGCATACGCCCGCGACCGCGAGCAGTTTGGCAAGGCCATTATCAACTTCCCGGCCGTTTACGACATGCTGGCACTCATGAAGGCCAAACTCGACGCCGGCCGTGCCCTGCTCTACCAGTGCTCGCGCTATGTAGACATCTACAAGGCTCTCGACGACATTGCCCGCGAGCGCAAACTCGAGCCCGAGGAGCGCAAGGAGCAAAAGAAGTATGCCAAACTGGCCGACTCACTCACCCCGCTGGCCAAGGGCATGAACTCGGAATACTGCAACCAGAACACCTACGACGCCATTCAAATTCACGGCGGTTCGGGCTTTATGATGGAGTATCCCATTCAGCGCTACTACCGCGACGCCCGCATCACCTCTATCTACGAGGGCACCACGCAGCTGCAAGTGGTGGCAGCCATACGCTATGTGACCAATGGCTCGTACCTGGCACAGATGCGTGAGTTTGAGCAGGCCGAAGTGAGCGAGGAATTGAAGGGCATACAGGCACGTGCCAAGGCTATGGCCGACAAGTTTGAGGAGGCTGTGGCACACGTGAAGGAAGCGGCCGACCAGCCCTTCCACGACCTTTGCGCCCGTCACCTTGTGGAGATGGCTGCCGATGTCATCATGCTCCACTTGTTGCTGCACAACGCCACTGCCAATGCCGACATGTTTGGCAAGAGCGTGCGTGTGTATGCCAACTTTGCAGAGGCTGAAATTGCCAAGCACCACACCTTTGTAATGAACCTCAACCCTGCCGACATCAACGACTACGTGCAGGCATAAGCCACGACACTAAAGCAGGGGGTGTTCCTATTAACACTGGTTTGAACACCAACACATATCACGTCTGCATTGCAGCACGAGCTACAATGCAGACGTTTTATGTATTACGGTTGACGGGGTGACGGGTCAACCCGTCAACTTATCAACTTATCAACTTATCAACTCATCAACTCATTACTACATACCATGCACTTTCCAAACATTAGAACCATTGTGGCATACTTATGCCTTGCGGCCCTGCCGTGTTCGACGTATGCCGATAACTACCTGAAAGTAAGAGTCAAACAATGCGGCACATTATCTGCACGCGTAAAGGAAGCCAAATTGCAACGCAAACAAGGTCTGCGCATTGAAGGCACGCTCAATAACGCTGACCTTGCCTACCTGCGAAAGCTCTGTGGACGCGACACGGCGGGCAACGCTGTGCCTGCCATAACACATCAGTTAGACTTGCAACAGGTCACTTTTGCCACAGGAGGAAAGCCCTTCTTGACAAAAGACAACACGAGCTATGCCATCACCTCGGCCCATGCCATACCCGCAGGCTTGTTTGACGAGTGCCCCATTGACTCCGTCTTACTACCGGCCCTTACCGACAGCATCGGCACAAGAGCCTTTGCCAACACGCATATACGCACTGTCAAACTACCCGACTACGTGGTTCTGGCCAAAGATGCCTATAAGCTGAACATGAAGCTCACCACCGTATATACGGGCAAATGTCACAATGTCAGCACCGATGTGCTTAACCGAGCCTTTGCCTATTGCAATAATTTGTCACACGTCGAAGTGGCTGATGTTGACCGCGTGCCATCATACACATTTGTGGGTTGGCCAAGTTTGCGCACAGTAAACTTTAACGGTATCACAGGCTTTGTAGCCCCTTACACTTTCAGCCAATGTCCCGAACTGCAAAGCATTCACTTTAACCACATCACACTGTCAGTTGACGGGCCCGCCATTGCCGCAAAGTGTGACAAGCTGCACGACATCACGTTCAACGGCTTTTGTCTTTCGGCACAATGTACGCAGCCCGAGGCGTGCCAAGCATTTACCCATTACACCAACAACGCGCTGATTATTAACACGCTCGACGATGATTGGCTGGCCAATGCCGACAGCACCCAGCGCGCAAACTACAAACTGTGGCCCGAAACCTACGCAAGCATTATGCAATGGGGCAAGCGCATGCTACAAGTGGACAACCCTATAATAGCAGGTCAGGCATATTCGATTATACATACAATGCACATATTGGCCAAGATACATAATTTTGAGCCATACAAAGATGCCACAGACTCACTGGCGCAAGCCCTTGACAACAGACTGACAGCCATCTATCGCCAAGAGTTAATTGATGCCGGCGCATACGATCAAACCCATACTGACCTGCCCGCATTTGTCTATGACACACCTGCCGACAGTTTGCTACAACGCACGCGCCGCCTGCTCAAGGTTGACAGCATAGCAGGCCAAGGCAGCGACATCGACCGCATGAAGCGCATCATGACCTGGCTGCACGACCACATAAGGCACGACGGCAGCAGCGATTGGCCGAAATGTGCCTACAATGCGCCCGACCTTTATGCGCTGGCTCAAAGCGAGAAGCGCAGTTACAACTGCCGGTTCATGGCCATCATGCTCTGCGAAATGTACCAGTCGGTAGGCATTCCGGCACGTTACCTCGTTTGTGTGCCCAAGGACTATACCGAGGATAGCGACTGCCATGTCATCTGTGTGGCATGGAGCGACTCTCTGCAAAAATGGGTGTGGATGGACCCTACTTGGGACGCTTATGTCATGGACGAGAACGGGTTGTTGCTGCACCCCGGCGAGGTGCGTGAAAGGCTTGTCAAGGGCAGTCCGCTCTTTATCAACGACTATGCCAACTGGAACCACGAGAACAAAACAGACGTTGATGAATACCTGCGCCAATACATGTGCAAGAACCTTTACTACATTAACACGCCCCTGCGCTTTGGCGCCAACAACGAGGGAAAGGCCTGTCGCTGGCAACCGCAATATATCACGCTCAAGGGTGTCAATGCTCCCGGTTACTCTGGCTCTAACACTACCAATGCCGACTATTTTTGGCAATCGCCACGCTGACGCGGCACTTGGTAATGGCGGAAAGTAATACTGCTGCCCGTTAAAAGTCCAAAGCACACAGTAATGCTTTTGCCCTTACTGGTAGGGTGTTCAAAATTGGCATCAAAAACGCGACCGTTTTTGTTGCATTTTAAGTTGCCTGAAACGCGCTGTAAAAAACGCAAGCACTAATGGGGGCGACGCGTCCCGCGTCGGGAAAAGATGCAGCTATTATTTAGTATAGTTTGTATTTTTCTCCTTTCTCTATCCCGACGCGAGACGCGTCGCCCCCATTAGTGCTTGCGTTTTTTGCAGCACGCTATACACCCTCTTCCAAATTACGGAACCAACAAAAATACAGGTCAAAATTGGCCAACTTATTCTTTCACCATTACTTAGTTACAGAAAAGTTTGTACATTTGCATCACAAAGCCGACGCCAGCCGGCGCCAAGTGCTACATGGCTCCTACAAACAGCAAGTCGTATATGACAGGACAAAGTCAAACTAACACACAGCGTGAAGACGCACGCAACTCGGTGATTGAAACAGCCACGCAGATGTTTCACGCACAAGGCATACGCAATGTCACAATGGACGACATTGCGCATAAGTTGTCGATGTCGAAACGCACACTATACCAACTATTTACCGACAAAGAGGACTTGCTGCTTGCCTGTGTCATCAAACACGAGGGCGACGTGCGCACCCATTTGGCCGCCATCATATCGCAGTCGGCCAATGTGCTCGACTTTTTGCTTATCATATTCAAGGCAAAGATGAAGGAGTTTGACGAGATTGTGCCGGATTTCTTCGCCGACCTGACAAAATATCCACGCATAAAGGAGCATATTGCACGCAACAAGCAGCAACAGGAGGACGAAGCCGTGAGCTTTTTAGAGAGAGGCATCAAACAGGGCCTTTTTCGCGAAGGTGTCAACTTTCGCATCATCACGCGCCTTCTGTCGTCCACAATGGAGGTGTGCATACAAAACGGACTGGCCGACCAATACTCACAAGGCGAGATATTTCTTAACACCATTCTGCCCTACATACGCGGGTGCGCCACCCTGAAGGGGGTGGAAATGATTGACCATTTCCTGGCCGAGAATAACGCACTCTAAAAGCTCTGGAGGCGGAGGGGGTAAGACCAAAGCCTATGCAAGGGCGCCCTGCCCCACCCATCATTAAGCCGGGTTAGTGTTTTACCCCTGGCGACAGTGACCAAGTTGTTTATTGGCAAACCCACACATACAATATAATGAAGAAGTTATTACTTTTGTGCTCGGCCCTGCTGCTGAGCCTGACGGGCGCACGTGCCGACGAGGGCATGTGGCTGCTCAAACTTATGAAACAACAACACCTCGAGGACTCGCTGCGCAAGGCTGGCCTGCAACTGCCACCCGAAGCACTTTATAGCGAGACTGCGCCCTCATTGCGCGAGTGCATCGGCATATTTGGCGGTGGCTGCACCGGCGAGGTGGTAAGTCCCGACGGCCTTGTGCTCACCAACCACCACTGCGGTTTCAGCTACGTGCACCAGATGAGCGGCATTGGCCACGACTACATGAAGGACGGCTACTTTGCGCACAACCGCGCTGAGGAACTGCGCACACCCGAAAGCTTGACATTCACCTTCGTGGTGCGCATTGCCGATGTGACTAAACAAGTGAACGCCGAAGCTAAAAAGAAAAAGGCCGACGAGTATACCATGCAGAGCTATGGTTTTCTTGAACCGCTCGCTGCCAAGATGCTCAAAAAGAGCGACCTTGGCAAGAAGAAGGGCATGAATGCACGCATTGTGCCCTACTTCGGTGGCAACCAGTTCTACATATTCTACGAACAGACCTATCAGGACGTGCGCCTCGTGGCCAATCCTCCCTATAACATCGGCCAGTTTGGTGGCAATAGCGACAACTGGGTATGGCCACGCCAGAACGCCGACTTTGCCATGTTCCGCATCTATGCCGACAAAAATGGCGAACCTGCAGCCTACAGCGAGCATAACGTGCCACTCAAGGTGAAAAAATACTTGCCCATCTCGCTCAAGGGTGTTGACAAGGGCGACTACACCATGATTATGGGTTTCCCCGGTTCTACCTCGCGCTACCTTACTGCCTCCGAGGTCAACTTGCGCTGCCAGGGCACCAATGCCCCCATCGTGTTGGCCGGCAATCCGCTGCTCAAGTACTACAAGGACCTCATGGACCAAAGCGACTCACTGCGTTTGCTGCTTGAGGACGAATACTTTTCATGGGGTAACAGCATCAAGAACTTTGGCGGCATGAACGAGTCGGTGGAGAAGACTCACCTTATCGACCAGAAGAAAGCCGAAGAGGCCCGTTTCCGCGCCTTTGCCAAGCAGAGCGGCAAGGCTGAGTATGCTGCCGTTATCGACAGCATCGACGCCCTCTGCGCTGCCAACCTCGACCTGGTGCACGACGCTTCACTCTACCGCATTACGCTGGCTGACCAAAGCCTGTGGATGTCGAAACACACACTTGATGCTTATGGCAAGGCTCTGAAAAATGGCAAGGCCAAGGACATCGAGGCAGCCAAGCAAAGCATTATGCGCGAATACTTGAACACCATCAAGCCGCTCAACCTCGACATTGACAAGGGCAAGGTGAAACTGCTCACACCTTACTTTATCAAGAATCACAAACTTAATGCCGTGCCTGCCTACATGGCCGATGGCAAGGATTGGAGCGCATTCATCGACAAGGTGTACTGCCAGTCGGTGTTTACCGACAGCACCAAACTGGCCGATGCACTGGCCAAGAATGATTTCAGCCTTATCGAGAACGACCCGCTCTACCAGCAAATGGCTGCATTCAACAGCTACCGTGCCGACAATCTGAACGGTGCACTCGCTGCCTACGCTGCCAAACGCAGCGCGCTCGACAAGGTGTATGTGCGCGGCCTTTGCGAAATGTACGACTGGAGCAAGGCCCCCGATGCCAACTTTACGCTGCGCATGACTTATGGCCACATTACCGACCTCAAACCACGCGATGCCGTTTACTACGACTGGCACACCGTGCTCGACGGTATGTTTGAGAAGGAGAGCAAAACTGAGAGCGACTACTTTATCAACGAGAAGTTGCGCACCATGTATCAAGCCAAGGACTTTGGACGCTACGCCCGCGAGGACGGCAAGTTGCCCACATGCTTCCTTTCAAACAACGACATCACTGGTGGCAACTCAGGTTCGGGTGTGCTCAACGCCAAAGGCGAACTCATTGGTCTGGCCTTCGACGGCAACATCGAGAGTCTCAGTTCCGACCTCAAGTTCAACCCTGCCTTGCAGCGTTGCATCAACGTGGATATCCGCTACGTGCTCTTCATCATCGACAAGTTTGGCGGCAGCAGCTATGTGCTTGACGAACTTGACTTGAAGTAAAGCACACAACGCTACCTCTAATGGGGGGCGACGCGTCCCGCGTCGGAGCATTTTTCAGCAACCTCTGGACGCGAGAAAGATGCAATGTGCATACACTAAATGAAGGCTCACAGACAGCATTAATTACACGACTGTCTGTGAGCCTTTGCTTTGATTTCGTGGGACGAGGCTGCTGAAAAATGCCCCGATGCGAGACGCGTCGCCCCCATTAGTGCTTGCGTTTTCTATCAGATTGACCGGTTAAAAAGCAAATTTGAAGCCATGTAAAGGACTGTTGTACCAGGGCATTGCGCTCTAATGGGGGCGACGCGTCCCGCGTCGGGACATTTTTCAACAGCCTCTGGACGCGAGAAAGATGCAATGTTCATACACTAAATGAAGGCTCACAGACAGCATTAAATACATGACTGTCTGTGAGCCTTTGCATTACCAAGACATTGCACCCATCAAAAGAAGTGTACAACTTGTACACAAATATTTGTTCCCTCCCCGTCATCCCTCTTATAAAAGAGTGCATGTACTTTTACTTTCATCTTACACTTTTCATGCGTAACAAGTTGATATTCAATGATTTCAAGAGTGTAAGATGATTTCAAAGTATCTTACACACCCCTGCACACATCTTACACACCCCACCCCGCTGCCTTGCAGTCTGTTTGGACGTATGCGGCGGGATTTACGCCATAGGGACGCAGAGAAATCTGTCGGAGCAACAGACTTTTCTGTTCCCCTATGCTGTGATATCGCCCTCCCGTGCTTGTGCCGTGTGGCAGCATGTGGGGTGTGTAGGTTGTGCAGGTTGCGTGTAGGTGGATTTAGTAACATCTTACACTGAGAAAAGTATTGATAGCCAATGAGTTGCAACGTGTTTGTGTAAGATGTAAGATACTCGGCGTGTAAGTTATTGTAGTATGGTAAAAACCCCAAATGCGACTTTCACGTCTTGGTCCTTTTATAAATTATTGCTTTTCGGTGGAATGTAACCATACGACTACACAAAGGCGCGCAAAAGTTATGCAAATTATGACGTACCTTTGCATAAGATGCAAAAGTTATGCAAATTTGGAATGGCATTCCAAATTTGCATAACTTTTGCGCGCCTTTATGTAAATTATGACGTACCTTTGCATAAGATAGGCTGCAAAAAGACGCAAGCACTAATGGAGTCTCACCGGACTGCAATAAGAAAACAACTTTTGAGCACCTGCTTATGACCGACAAATATATCCCCCGCACATTAGAGGCCACCATTCGCGAGGCTTCGCAATATTTTCCAGTAATCACCGTAACCGGTCCGCGCCAGTCGGGTAAGACAACCATGCTGCACCACATGTTTGCACAGCTGCCCTACTACTCGCTTGAGGACCTTGACACACGTGAGTTCGCCATGCAAGACCCGCTGCGCTTTCTACAACTCAACGCCAACGGCATGATACTTGACGAAGTGCAGAATGTGCCACACCTGCTGTCGTACATTCAGGGGGTGGTTGACAACCAGCCAGACCGCCGCTTTATACTCTCCGGCAGTTCAAACTTTACGTTGCTGCGCAATGTCACACAATCCTTGGCCGGACGTACGGGGGTGTTCGAACTGCTGCCCCTGTCGCTCAAAGAGGTTAGCGACGAGGCTTACACATCAGATGTGGACAGACTGCTTTACAACGGTCTTTACCCGGCAGTGTACAAAGGTGCCAACATACCACGTTTTATTTATCCTGCCTACATCAAAACCTATCTTGAAAAGGACATACGCTCGCAACTTGCTATCAAGGACCTTACTCAGTTCAACACATTTCTGCGCCTGTGCGCCAACCGTATAGGTTCCGAATTCAATGCCACCGCACTGGCAAACGAGGTGGGCGTTACGAGCAAGACCATACAAGCCTGGACCTCCATTCTACAAGCCTCGTACGTGGTATACCTGATGCCGCCTTACTACGAGAATACGCGAAAGAGGCTTATCAAATCGCCCAAAATATATTTCTGCGACACGGGGCTGGCATGTGCCTTGCTTGGCATAGAACAACCCGAAAATTTGGCATTCCACCCCATGCGCGGCCATTTGTTTGAGAACCTTATCGTGACTGAAATGCTCAAACGTCGCCTTAACGAAGGCAAGGAGCCTAATATTTATTTCTACCGCGACTCTAATCAAAACGAAATAGATATTTTGCAAACCGCCCCCGAGGGGCTGCATGCCATTGAGGTGAAAAGTGCCATGACATACAGCCCGAGCTTTGAAAAGGTACTGCTCAAAGCCAGTTCTCTGATAAAAAGTAATATTGCACGACGTACCATCGTGTACACCGGGCAAATCGAAAGTCACAACTCTGGCGGCATTGATATTACGAACTTCCGCCATTTTGACTGTTGTTGAAGAAGAGTATGTGCCGTGTGCAGCATGGTTTTGAGAATACGCCAATGCGTCCGTATGCAAAGAAAGTTATGCAAATTTGGAATGGCATTCCAAATTTGCATAACTTTCTTTACGTTTTCCCCCCCCCTCGCACTATACGTGCTGGCAGCTGTCAAACAGTTTTTTGTAAAACGTGTGCTTGCAAAGCGTTTGTGCCGAACCGAGTATGACGAGTTTGTAGCGGGCACGGGTTATGGCCACATTCATGCGTCTGAGGTCTGACAAGAAACCTATCTGACCCGCCTCGTTGGCACGCACCAAGCTCACCATCACTACATCGCGCTCCTGCCCCTGAAAGGCATCGACTGTGTTCACAGTAATCTGCGCGCGCAGCGGACGCAAATAAGCATCGCGCTTTATCAATCCACGCAAATACTGCACCTGGGCACGGTAGGGCGAAATAATGCCGAAATCAACACGCTCCTCCAACAAGCGGTGGCGCCCCATGCGCTCTACATACGCCTTGAGCGTCTGCATGGTAAGTTCGGCCTCGCGCTTGTTGATGCGACCGTACGAACTGCCCACAAACTGTTCGTGGTTCAACACCACGCCCTCATTGTCGGCTTCAGTCACAGCCTCGCCCTCAAGGTGGGCCTGGTCGGTGTCAACCCACACCAAGGGGTCGTCAATATAGTCGAGCAGCGAGCGGTTGCGCACCTCAGGCGCGGCCTCAAGCTGTCCGTGGTAGAACCATTCGGACGAGAAACGCATCAGTGCCTCGTTCATGCGATACTGCACACGCAGCAGTCTCACTACCTCGGGCTTGCAGTGTGCCACCTGCTCCATGAGCGTGCGACCCAAACCACCGCGCATGGCCTCGGCACACTTCACAGTGGGGGGCAGTTGCTGGTGGTCGCCAGCCAGTATCACGCGGTCGGCCTTTTGCAAGGGTATCCAGCAGGCGGCCTCGAGTGCTTGTGCTGCCTCGTCGATGAACAATGTGTGGTAGTGTTGTCCGGCAAGCAGCTGATTGGCAGCCCCCGTAAGCGTGCAGGCTATCACGCGGCTTTGGTCGAACAAGGCATGGCGTATGCGCATTTCCAATTCGTCAGCACGCTCACGCAACCGGGCTATTTTTTGATGGAAGTTCTCACCCCGCCCCTTGCGCGGCAAGCTATAAAGTTGGCGTATGCTGCGGCGCACTTGCCACAAATCGGGATAGTCGGGATGCGACTCAAAGCGGTGCTCGTAGGTGTTGGCCAGCATGGCCTCAGTCACGCGGCTGGGGTTGCCAATGCGCAACACCGATATGCCGCGGTCGGCCAACTGCTGACACATCCAGTCAACCGCGGTGTTGCTCTGCGCACAGACCATCACCTGTGGTTCGCGACGCAGCACCTCGCTCACAGCCTCAACCAGGGTGGTGGTCTTGCCCGTACCGGGAGGGCCATGCACTATCAGCACATCCTTGGCACGCAACACATCGCGCACAGCCGCCTCCTGTGATGCGTTGAGCCACGGCAACCGCAACGGCACGGCGCTCTCAGCGCCCCAACTGACGGGGGCCGCAGAGTGAAACATGTCGCGCAAGGCCGCCAGACGGTTGCCCTTCGCCTCTATCACATGGTGCAAGGCATCGAACATCATGCGATATGAATAGTCGTCGAAATGCAACTGCACACCAGCACGCTCCAAACTCTGTAATTGTGCCAAAGCACCCTCGCCCGGCAACTCCACCACCATGCGGTCGGCTTCGGCATAGCTCACCGTGGCCTGGAAACTGAGGTAATGCAGCAAGCCGGCACCATCTTGCGAGAAGAAACATACCTGGCGCCCATACTCAAAGTTGTGCTCTATGTCGGTGCCCGACGGACGCATTATTTCAACCACAAAGCGGTCGAGCGAGTTGTAATAACTGCGCCCGACCGTTATAGGGAACCAGCAGTCGCCACGCTTCACCTTGCGGTCGACACCCATCATTTCGGTGTCGTGCTGGAATGTCTGTTTCTCATATTCGTACTCCTTCTTCAACAGAGCCAGCTGCTGAACAAGCGATACGTCTTTATTCATCTTTTTCTTAATAGTTTTGAGTTGACGGGGTGACAAGTCAACGGGTTGAGTCTGTCAATAACTACGGTGTTCCACACTCACGCCTATCATGGCGTTGTTACCTATTTTGAACTCTGCCGCTGCCCCTATGCGGTCGCGCGGCACATCGAAAAACACGGGGAAGGGGTCGCGCCGCACTTGGCGGCCCCACAGGTCGGTCTGCCGGGGCAAAAAGGTTTTCTGACCATAAGCGTACAAGTTGATGTTGTCGTTCACCTTGTAAGCCACCACACCGCCTATGCCCACATCGGTACGCCGCCAACTGCCCCAGTCAAAGTTGGTAGCAAACACGCCGGCTGCCACCGACAGGCGCGGGGTGAGCGGTTTGAGGTAGGCAAAGGCCGCCGTTTGGCCAAAGCCCACGCCCTTGGGGGCATGCTTGCCAAGACCGGCACTGACACTCAAGCCAAATTGGGCATTGAAACCCTCGTGCAGGCGCCAGCCCCAATCATTATACAAGGCACCATAACCGCCCATGCCATAGGCACCAAGGTTGACCACAGGCACATTCCACGGTAGTTCGGCGGTGATGCTACTCTCCGCGGGCAGTGGCACACTCAGCGAGTCGCGGGTTAATGAGTCGCGCGTCAACGAGTCGGCACGCTGTTGCTGCATAAAGGCATCATTCCACATGCGGTGCTGCGACGAATTATCATTCTTGGTTTGTGCCATAAGGCTTGTAAAGCCTGCCAACAGGCACAACACACAAAGTATCAAGCGTTTCATAATTATAATTAGCACACGCCGGCACAAGATGTCAATGAACTATCCACGCCAGCGCATTATTGTATATGTGCAAAAGTAGACAGAAAAAGCGAAAGCCTACACATAAAAGCTATTAAATAAGGCGAAATAAGTGTACCGCCTCATACGTGGAGCTAAATATGCCAGCAACATAAAGGCTAAGCAGATTTTAATTTATACTTTTGCAACGCACTACACTGACACACAATGAAAAAGACTCTCACGCTTATCATAGCCTTTACACTCTCAGCCCTTAGTCTGTCGGCCGCCACACCCTGGCTCAAACGTCCGTTGCGCTTTGTGCCGGCTGACAGTGTGGCCACTTGGGGCTACGACGGCCATGACTTGCGCACACTGGCCTACCAAACAGACTCGACCATTGCCCCACCCTATCTGCGTCTGACACGACTGGAATGGCAGCAACGCAAGCAGGCCTTCAAACAATGGGAAAACGGCACCCACGACCGCAACTGCGTGGGCGGCTCGGGCACGGACCTCGGTGCACCGCAAGGGTTGGCTGCCGCGCGGTGGATTGACCTGGCACGCCAACTGTTTCTGACACAAGGGCACGCCGACTACATGGACTATGCCGAAAGGGCCATATTCAACGCCGTCATGCACACTGTGAATGATTCGCTCGAGCCACGCGGCACCATCGACAAACTGCAGGCGGCGCAAATGTTGCTCTGCCTGCCGGGCATGATGTATGCCACCAGCAACGAGGGTGACTTGTACGTCAACCTCTACGCTAACAGCACCACACGCATTCCGCATCAAGGGGGAAGTTTCACACTCGACCAAATAACCGACATGCCACGCTCGGGCAGCGTAAAATTCCGTTTCATGCACATGCCCGCCCAAGGCATTGCCATGACGATGCGTGTGCGTGTGCCCGATTGGACAGCTCAGCGTTCCAACACACCTTATATATATGTAGGCGCCGAGCCAACGCAAACCACTATCTATGTGAACGGTCACGAACTTTCACCGCTCACTGTCGACTCAAAGGGCTATGTAAGCATTACCCGCACCTGGCGCAACCTTGACGAGGTGTACATTGACCTGCCGCTACAAGCACAATACATCAAGCCAGCCACCACACCCGACCATAATCGCATGGCCCCCGTCTACAACCAGGCTGCCATGCAATGGGGGCCACTGGTGTATGTGGCTAAGGGCGAGGGGTGCTACTTTTCGATGCAACAAGTGGCCCAACCCGCCAACGATGTGACGGCACAAGGCTACCCCATACTGCAAGGCACAATGTATCAGCACACCGACACCCCACAAGATGCCGCAGCTACAGGCGTGAAATTCATGCTTAAACCGTATTGTGAGGAGTGAAGACTGAGTGGGGGAATACAAAAATGCTTCGCTTTATAAATAAGGCGGGCATGTAATTTGCGCTTTCATGATAATTTGTTACTTTTGCATTGCAAATTGACAAGTCAAAGTGCTACATGCAGCGTGACAAAGCTCTGTGCATGCACACCAGACAAATGCAACAATACATCTAACAACACATAATATCTTTCAAATTAAAATGAAACCTACACTTTTTCTCCTGGCAGCAGGCATGGGTAGCCGCTACGGCGGCTTGAAGCAACTTGATGAACTCGGCCCTCACGGCGAAACCATCATGGACTATTCAATTTACGATGCCATTCACGCAGGCTTCGGCAAGTTGGTATTCGTTATCCGCAAGGATTTTGAAGAAGATTTCCGCCGCATCGTCCTTTCAAAGTACGAAGGCCACATTCCTTGCGAACTCGTATTCCAGAGCCTCGATGCACTGCCCGAAGGTTTCACCTGTCCTGCAGAGCGTACAAAGCCTTGGGGTACTAACCACGCCTTGATGATGGGCGAAAGCGTAATCAACGAGCCGTTTGCCGTAATCAACTGCGACGACTTTTATGACCGCGACGCTTTCCAGGTAATGGGCAAGTGGCTCTCTGAACTGCCAGAAGGTTCAACCGGCAAGTACTCTATGGTAGGCTTCCGCGTAGGCAACACCCTTTCAGACAGCGGTACCGTAAGCCGTGGCGTGTGCGAGAACGACGCTAACCACCACCTTACATCAGTAGTTGAACGCACTAAGATTCAGCGCTTCGACGGTGTGGTTAAGTATCTTGGCGACAACGACGAATGGGTGTCTATCCCCGACAACACTCCTGTGTCAATGAACTTCTGGGGCTTTACTCCCGACTACTTTGCTTACAGCAAGGAGTTCTTCAAGACTTTCCTTTCAGACCCGAAGAACATGGAGAACCTCAAGAGCGAATTCTTCATTCCTTTGATGGTAGACGAACTTATCCACAAGGGTAAGGCTACTTGCGAAGTGCTCGACACTACTTCGAAGTGGTTTGGCGTAACTTATCCCGAGGATCGTCCGGGCGTAGTAGCCAAGTTCCAGAAGCTGGCCGACGACGGTGTTTATCCCGAAAAGATGTTCTAATACATACAGAACAAACTAAACAAATGCTTGAGGGCGTGTCCAAGAAGAGAGGTTTATTTCTCTTTCTTGACACGCCCTCAGTGTTTATTTCCGGCATTTGGCAAAAGGCTACAATTTCATTGCGGTACTTTACAAACATTGCGGTTTATCATTTGATAAGCTAATCTTTCTGCGCCACGCGCGCGACTTAAATGGATTATTCCGCAATAGGTAAAGCCGTATTTCTCCACCAAATGCCGCATTATGTGGTTATCGCGATGGGTGTCGATGCGCAAATTGTCGGAGTGCTGTATGCAGTAACTTACTATGGCCGAAAACACGCCGTGCGCAGCTGGCAAACTCGTCACACGATGTATCACGTAATAAGGCATGCTTTCGTCTAACCATTTACCCTCGTATATGTGCCCGTATGACGGGTCGGGCCCTTGACGCAACACAAACGAACCGACCACTTTGCCTGCAGCGTCGCATACAATATAGCAGTCGCCACGCTGCAAGTCGTCATCTATGACTGCGCTTGACGGATAACCCTCTGGCCATTGGTAGGGGTTACCATTCTCTTGCATCGTACGGCGCGAGGTTTCCATCAGTTGCATTATCACCTCTGCATCATCAGGCATGGCTCTATTTATAGTATAACTTGTCATTCTGCTTAATACTGTTTATACTGAACATGATGCAAAGTTAATGCTTACTTAAATAGCAACTATAACCCTTTGGCAGATTTCTTGGTTAACCATACTAACGGTCAACACGTACAACTCTAAATCCGACGTTGCCATAACCCTTTGACGCATCACGTGCGTCGTCAGAATATTCGCTGCGGCAAGCATCGCGGCTTGAATCCCAACTGCCACCTTTCACTATCAGCAATCCGGCATCGTTGGCAGTAGATGTCCACTCCCAGCAGTTACCCCAAAAATCGATGCCCCCACAGGCACCAACCGTTTGCGCATAGAGGATGACTGATGTCAAACCAGCCTCAACGTGATCGCTGTTCATTTTAACGTCCTTAGGCATGTGGCCTGCTGCCAAAATCCATTCTTCCTCGGTGGGCAAGCGATAACTGTGTTTGCTGTCATTGCCCGACAGATAGTTGCAATAAGCTTGTGCTTGTGCGTAGGTTACGTTAACCACAGGCAGACTATCCTGCCCCTCGGCATACGAGAAGTTGTGGTCGTATGCTGCATATTCAATATTTGTAACCGGTGCGTATCCTATATAGGCATTGGGAGCTGACGAACCGCGCAGCACCATCCACTGGTCGGTGAGGTCATCGTCTTCGCGCGGGTCGATAAGACGCAAGAACTGTTGTTGCAATCGTATGTCGCGATTGTTTACCATTTCGTCTACAATGGCCTGCATCTCGTCTACCAACATTTGCTGTTTGGCATCACGTTCGAGTTCACGCAGTTTAGCCTTTTTGCGTGCCACCACCTTGTCGTACTTTGTGCCCATTTGGTCGAGCAGTGCTTGCTTGTTCTCCTCAGTGGGGTTTTTCTGATATGCAACCAGTGCATCTTTGGTGTCCTTGTCAAGTCCCGGGCGTTCCTCCTCCACCAAGGGTGCGTCGGGGTCGTCAAACTCGAGGTCACTCTCGCGCAAGTCGTCGGGGTGAATGAATTGTCCCGCCTCAATAACCTGGTGTACGCCAAAATACTGTGCCTCGAGTCCGTCCTTGTAGATGGACAAACGGTAGCCGCTGCTCACGTCGCATGGCAGTGTGGCCACATAGTAGTCCTTGCCTGGCTCGAGGGTTTCGCCATCAGGAGCCTTGATGGTCATTATTGAATGTCCGGTGGCGAGGTTGTAACCATCAACGCTCTCTATCTCGACATGGGTGATGCCTGTAAGGCTAAAGTTTAGCCGTATGCCGCCAAAAGCATTTTGACATAAAGGAGAGTTGCTCAACCCAAGGTAATTGGCATTGAGGTTGGCCTGCTGCTCGCTGGCTATGGTGAGCTTCAGCCCGTCAGCCCCGTAAGCGGCCAACACGGCATTGGTTGGCGTGGCGGTGCTGTTGACACTCATACTGCCGACTTCGTTGAGCTGGAAGGTGTGGCCCATTACGTTGAGTGCGGTACCACCTGCAGTGTAGGTCATTTGGCCCGTCATGCTGGCCGGAAACTGGTAGTCTACGCTGCCCACCTTCACATTCAGAGTTTGCGCTGCCACTGTAAGGGCCATGCTCAGCAATGCTGCTGTGATACAATACGTTCTTTTCATCATTTTACTATCAGTTTGTTAGTACCGTTATTACTCTTTACAATGTAAGTTTCTCCTTTTTGCATTTGGGAGACGATTATTTTGCGTCCGTCGAGTGTGTAAATGTCAGACGCATTTTCGGTAATTTGTTTCACCGTGTGAATGCTTGTGGCCACACTTTGCTCGGTAGTGGTAAAGTACATCATGCTCAAATTGTCAAGCGCAAAGGTTTGGTTTGCTATAGTGAGCGTGTTGTTGGCGAACGAGAATTGCAGGTCGGTAGTGACAGGCACAGACGATTTGGCACCTTCCGAAGTCTCGAATGTGATGTATGGGTAATCACCAGCCATGGCATTGAGCGCCAGTGGCGAAAGCAGTGAGAGTGATAATATCAGCTTTTTCATAAACATTGTTGATATATATAAGTAGGTGTTCAAAATTATTTTATACAATCAGTAGGTGTCATTCTCACATTGAAAGCACATTCTCGAGGCGCATCTGTTCCCTTCGGCCTCGGTCACATAGCCCGCTATGCTCCCTCACCCGAAGGAAACATCTGCGTCCCGATAATGCACTTTCAATGTAAAAATAATTTTGAACACCTACTTATGTTGTTTATTGTCATGAGTGTTTGCGGCGTGCCCTGTCAGCCATACGTTTCATCATGCGGTGTTCGATGCGGTACATTTGTTCGATTTGTTCATCAGTCAGGAACTTGCTGTATTCGTCATAGTACCTTTCACGAATATCGAGTATCTTCTGGCTGCGGGCAAAGCGTTCTTTCACTTCAGAGTGTCCGGCACGCGGTGTGAGGCGTTTGCCAAGCGCCCAAATTTCGCGTTGGCAAGCACAATAGGTTCTTACCAGACGGTCGGTTTTGGCATCGTCCAGTCTGAGCTCGGCGGCAATGCGTTTGGCCTGCACTTGTGCCAGTTGCTCGCGACTGATGCGCTGTTGATGATTATTAGTTTGTGCAAATGCGGTTGTCGTGCCGACGAGCATGCAAAGCATAATCAGCATAGACTTTATAAATCGTTTCATAAGGCTTGATGTTATAATTGTTCGTTGATGTCGTCAACGTATAGGTTGTCTTGGTAAACGCTCAGCAAGTAGTCTTGGTCAGTTTGGCTCAAATGGTTGAAGGCCTGGTCGATTTGCTGGTCGTAATTGGCAATTTTCTCAGTTGTTGTTGGGGGTGTCAGGTAGTTATGTGTTATGACTGCGGCTATTGTTACAACGGCTGCGGTTGACAATGTGGCTGTAATGATGCGCCACAGACGTTTGCGGCTATTTGGCTTTTCGACAGGGACTTGCTGCGCGAGTTGCTGCATTATTTCGGCATTAAGCGTGTCAAAGTAGCCAACGGGCACAGAATAGGGCATGCGTTTGCCTATATATGTTGTGCTATTGTTAGTGGTCATAATGGTAATGCGGTTAAATGTTTTGTGTGAGATATTGCGCTATTTTGTTTTTGGCCAGATGGTAGTTAACCTTGGCTGTGGCCTCAGAACTATTGGTGGCTTGCCCTATCTCTTTATATGACATGCAGTCGTAATAGCGCAGCGTGAAAGTTATTTGCTGCTTGGCTGGCAGTGAACGTATGGCACGCTGCAAGACTATGGCTTCGGTGTCGTCAAAATTGATATAGGGATCGGCTTCGGGCTCAGCCTGTACTGCAGACAGATCCTCAGTGTCGAGTGATATGACAGCCGGGCTGCGCTTGCTCAGTAATCGTAGCGCTTCGTTGGTGGCTATGCGGTAGAGCCATGCTTTAAGCGTGCCGTTTTGCTCGAACTGACCGATTGAACGGAATGCGCGTATAAAGGTCTCTTGCACGGCATCGTTGGCATCGTCGTGTGTCACTACCAAACGGCGTACGTGCCAATATATGGGCGCTTGATATTTGTTAAGCAACATCTTGGCCCCAGCATTGACATCGTGCTTGATGGTGTTTAGTATTTGTTCATCTGCGGTGTCCATGGTGGTGTGATGTTACTACAACTGTTGGCGGTTTGACTACTACGACTTCTCTCCTATTGTTATGCCTGTGATGGCAGCGTGTGTAATGTTCGTTAACGGTGCAACTCGTGACAGATAATATACATATCACGCCGAGTGCGAATTGTTTTATATGAGCGTGTGTAACTTTCATGAGGCTTGGTGTTTGTTGTTATGATGTATGGTTTGGTGAAAGCCTGCCTTCTGTCATTATAACCCACTGAAGGGGTAAAAGTTAATTACGATGCGTCATTTTTTTGAGTTTAACGGGCTATCATTTTGTGTGTTTCGCTTGTAGCATCGGTGTATATGATGGTTCGCAGATATATGCCGTGCGACATGGGTGCTTGCAGTCTTTGGCCATCAATACTGAAGTATTGCGTTTCTTTGATGGCCCGCGAACTGTTGCTGACAGTTTTTATTGCTTCGAGCGTGTTATTTAGTTCGTGCGCAAACACCCACTCAAGACGTTCTTTTGTAAACGCTTTTGTGCAGGTTGTTTCATGGTCGTAACCATCTTCTGTCTCGAAACGGTATTCGCCACCCAAACTATCGAGTTTTTGGGTGAACGTTTCAGTACATTCCATATCCATAACGACATCTGCTGTGCCCACAACTGTGAATACGGGAGTCTGCGCCACACTTTCGGCATTATAGCGTGTGGGGTCGCCTGCTACAGCCATGCCTGCTGCAAATACGCCTGGATAGGTGGAGAGTGCATTCCACACACCGCTTCCACCCATTGATGCGCCAAATATGTAGACACGCGTACTGTCTATATCGTGGTTTGCTGTGTAATCGTATATCAGTCCTCTGATTTGAGCAATGTGTTCTTCGTCCCACTGTGCGTTTTCGGGACACTGCGGCACAATGAACGTGGCTGGCGTGCCGCACTGTTGCAGATAATTGACTATGGAGTCTGTGGCAGCTTCGGTTAGAGGCTTTTCGTTATCGCTGCCACGGCTTGTGCCACCATGCAGGTATATTACCAAAATGGATTGGGCAGAAGTTTCGTTGGTGTTGAATGTGGCTTTGCGATATTTGAGTAATAAATGCAAATAATTGCCACTTTCTCCTATAAAATCTGCGTCTTGTGCTTTAGCTTGGAGTATAGCCCATAGAAGCATAGCAATAATAAAGCTTATAGTTTTCATATTGTGATATAATTATTTGAATGCTTTCGCTATGTATAACCCGGCTTAGCGGCAAAGGTAAAATGTATAGGCGGAAAAATAAAACAAAAAAAGCGGACTGCCCCCGCTATGTGTGGGAGCATGTCCGCTTTTGAATGCTTTTTTCAGTAGGAGTCTCTTACTGATGTAGTGCGTTAAGCGTTAGCTTCTTCAACTGAAACTACGCTGCGGTCGCGCTGACCGCGGTGGAAGGTAACTACACCGTCAACAAGGGCGAAGAGCGTGTGATCCTTACCCATGCCTACGTTCTTACCAGGATAGTGTACAGTACCGCGCTGGCGTACGATGATGTTACCAGCAACGCAGGTCTGACCACCCCAAATCTTAACGCCTAATCTCTGTGAAGCCGATTCACGACCGTTCTTAGAACTACCTACACCTTTCTTGTGTGCCATTTCTTTCTAAAACTTTTAAGGATTAAGCAATTACGTTCTTGATTGTCACTTCAGTGAACTGATGGCGATAGCCATTGAGCTTGCGATAGCCCTTGCGGCGCTTCTTGTGGAAAACGAGCACCTTCTCACCCTTAACGAGCGGAGATACTACTTCGCATACTACCTTGGCGCCTTCTACAGTAGGAGCACCTACCTTTACGTCGCCGTTGTTGTCAATCAACAACACGTTGTCAAATTCAACAGTCTGGCCGTTTTCGGCGCCGCAGATGTGGTTTACATAGAGCTTCTTGCCCTCTTCTGCTTTGAACTGCTGACCGTTAATCTCTACGATTGCGTACATTTGTATTATATGTATAAACGGGTTTTTCCGGGAGGCGGACTGCACCCGCAGTCTCTTGTTTGGCCCCAGCGGACTCTAAATCGGCTGCAAATGTACTGCTTTTTTCTGAAATACAAGCATTTGCGTGTCTTTTTTTGCGCTGTCGGAGGGGTTTGACCGGTATTTTGGGCATACTGGTTGCTCCGTGAGCAAGTTTTTTGGGCTTTTGCTTTGCACTACATATCGTTTGCACTAACTTTGCAAACAAAACTAAAAAGAAGAAACGCATTATAATAATGATGACAGCTAACGAAATCCGCGACTCGTACAAGAAGTTTTTCGAGTCGAAGGGACACACCATTGTGCCGTCTGCTCCGATGGTGATTAAGGACGACCCCACTCTGATGTTTACCAACGCTGGTATGAACCAGTGGAAAGATATTATCCTTGGCCAACGCGACCCCGAGCCACGCCGCCGCGCCGACTCGCAAAAGTGCTTGCGCGTGAGCGGTAAGCACAATGACCTGGAGGAGGTTGGACATGACACGTATCACCACACCATGTTTGAGATGCTTGGCAACTGGAGCTTTGGCGACTACTTTAAGGAGGGTGCCATTGACTATGCCTGGGAGTATTTGGTTGACGTGTTGCACCTTAACCCGGCCGACTTGTACGTGACGGTGTTTGAGGGTTCGAAGGAAGAAGGCCTCAGCCGCGATGACGAGGCTGCCAAGTATTGGGCCAAGCACGTGCCTGCCGACCACATTATTGATGGCAACAAGCACGACAACTTTTGGGAAATGGGCGACACGGGTCCCTGCGGCCCCTGCTCAGAAATACACCTTGACAGCCGTACACCCGAGGAGAAGGCCAAGGTGCCAGGACGTGAACTCGTGAACAAGGACGACCCCCAGGTTATCGAAATCTGGAACATCGTGTTCATGCAGTTTGAACGCAAGGCCAATGGTTCGCTCGTGCCACTGGGCATGAATGTGATTGATACGGGCATGGGCTTTGAGCGACTGGTGCGTGCTATTCAAGGCAAGAACTCTAACTACGATACCGACATCTTCCAGCCCATCATCAAGAAGATTGGCGAATTGTCGGGCTTTGAATATGGCAAGGACGAGAAGATCGATGTGGCCATGCGCGTAATTGCCGACCACTTGCGTGCCATTTCATTCTCAATAGCTGATGGCCAGTTGCCGTCAAATGCCAAGGCAGGCTATGTGATACGCCGCATTTTGCGCCGTGCCGTGCGTTATGCCTACACTTTCTTGGGCCAACGCGAAGCTTTCCTTTGCAAACTCGTACCTACCCTGGTGCATGAAATGGGCGAAGCTTTCCCCGAACTCAAGGCACAGCAGGTGCTTATCGGCCGTGTGATGCAAGAGGAGGAGGAGAGTTTCCTCCGCACGCTTTCAACTGGTATCAACATGCTTGAAAACGTGATTGCACAGACCAAGAAGGAGGGCAAGACGGTGGTTGAAGGCGAAAAGGCCTTTACACTGTTCGACACTTATGGTTTCCCGCTCGACTTGACTGAACTCATCTGCCACGAAAATGGCATGGAGGTTGACGAGGAAGGCTTTAACACCGAAATGCAAAAGCAAAAGGAACGTGCCCGCAACGCTGCAGCTGTTGAAACCGACGACTGGGTAATCCTTGCCGAAGGTGAAACAGACTTTAAGGGTTGGGACGTAACGGAGTGCGACTGCCACATTTTGCGCTACCGCCGCGTGCAACAGAAAAAGCAAACTTACTACGAATTGGTGCTCGACCAAACTCCTTTATATGCCGAAATGGGTGGTCAGGTAGGCGACCAAGGCGTACTCGTGGCTGGCAACGACAAGGTGGAGATATTTGACACCAAGCGCGAGAACAACTTGCCTATACACCTTACAAAGAAATTGCCCGCCGACGCCAAGGCTACCTTCCATGCTGAAGTGAACGTGAAGATGCGCCGCGGCAGTGAGGCCAACCACACCGCAACCCACTTGCTCGACCAGGCGTTGCGCGAAGTGCTCGGCACGCATGTGGAGCAGAAAGGCTCACTTTGCACCCCCGACTACTTGCGTTTCGACTTCTCACACTTCCAGAAGGTTACTCCCGAGGAATTACGCCAGGTGGAGCGCATCGTCAATCGCCGCATACGCGAGGACATTCCATTGCAAGACCACCGCAACGTGCCCATGGAGGAGGCCAAGAAACTGGGTGCTATCGCCCTGTTTGGCGAAAAGTATGGCGACAAGGTGCGCGTGGTACAATTTGGCAGCAGCGTAGAATTTTGCGGTGGTTGCCATGCCAAGAGCACCGGACGCATTGGGTTGTTCCGCATCGTTAGCGAAAGCAGTGTGGCCGCTGGCGTACGCCGTATCGAAGCCATCACTGGCGAGGCTGCAGAGGAGAGCGTCTACGCACAGCAAGACGTCATGAGCAACCTCAAGTCATTCTTCAACAATGCCAAGGACCTTACCGCTGTCATCAAGAAGACGATTGAGGAGAACGACGGTTTGAAGAAACAGGTTGAGAGCTATGTGAAAGAGCAACTTGTTGCCTTGCGCGACAAACTCGTGGCCAGTGCCACCGACGTGGACGGCGTACGTCTGATCAAGTATGTCATTCCTACTGCTATCGAGCCTAACGCCGTCAAGGACCTCGCCTTCCAAGTGTCAGGCATATTGCCCAACGACACCTTGTGCGTGTTTGGTTCAACACACGAAGGCAAGCCTTTGCTCACTGTCATGATAAGCAAGAACCTTGTTGAGAGCAAAAAACTCAATGCGGGCCAACTCGTGCGCGAAGCAGCCAAGCTCATCAAGGGCGGTGGCGGCGGTGCACCCCACTTTGCCACTGCCGGTGGCAAAGACGCCAGCGGACTTGAAGAAGCCGTAAAGAAGGTGGTTGAGTTAGCACTGGCTTGATAAGGGTGTCACAACTCGTTATCAGATAATACAATATATTGAAAAGGCTGACGCGATAAATAGAGCATACTATTTGTTGCGCCAGCCTTTTGCTTAACGACATACGCCATGGAAAACTACGAGGAACAACCTGTACTGACCCGCCAAACGAATTGGGACGTATTGTTTTTCTATCAAAAGTCTGACGTCATCTATCAGCTGACGTTTGCCTTCTGCAACAGATTTATACACCCTTACAAGGACCGCACACGTGACCAAATGATACAGGCCGCACGCTCGTGCAAACAAAACATCGTAGAAGGGCTTGCCGATGGCGTAACGTCAACCGAGATGCAACTGAAACTGCTCAACGTGGCACGCGCCTCGTTAAAAGAGCTGCGCGAGGACTTTGAGGATTATATCAAGTCACGCCATAAGCAAATCTACACCGCATCGCACTCTCAATACGAGGCTATGCTCAAATACTGCCGCTACCATAACAAGCTGCAAGACTACGCGCCCTACTTTGACCAGTGGACTGACGAGCAGATGTGCAACTACGCGCTCACCCTCTGCCACATGACAGACAAGATGATGATGAGTTTCTTAAAGAAACTTGAGCAAGAATTTATCACGCAGGGTGGCATAAAGGAGCGCATGCACCGTGCACGCACGGGGTTCCGCAATAAGCAAGACGAGCGTCTCAAGCAGTTAGAAACAAGTTTACCTGCCATCAAGCAAGCATTGCAGCAAGCCCAGTCCGAAGCTGAAGCATGGCAAAAGGCTTACAACGACCTCAAACAGCGCGCCCTGGCCGCTTACTATCGGCAAGCCGATGAAATAGCCGCCCTTAAAGCTGAAATAGCAAAGCTAAAGGGCAAAGCTTGAGGCCATGCCATAGCATGAAGAATATGGTATGAGTAGAGGTTCTAGAACAACTAAAATAATCTATAACTGCCAGCCCCCACCCCACCACAGCGCCACTTTTCTCTCTCCTTTTGCATAACCTTTCACAAAATGAGAGCATATAGTAAAATTGTGCATAGCCAAGCGCGCACGATAAAACAAAAATCGTAAATTTGCTTGCGAATAGTAACAACAAACACTCTTAACGACCCTATTATTATATGGTAAAGATAACAAAAGAGGCCGCCTTGCACTACCACGAAATGGGCAAGCCCGGTAAAATCGAAATTGTACCAACAAAACCCTACCGCACTCAGACCGACCTTTCGCTGGCATACTCACCAGGCGTGGCAGAACCTTGCCTTGAAATTCAAAAGAACCCGCACGATGCCTATCGCTATACAAACAAGGGCAACTTGGTCGCCGTCATTTCTAACGGCACCGCCGTGCTCGGACTGGGCGACATAGGCGCCATGAGCGGCAAACCGGTGATGGAAGGCAAGAGCCTCTTGTTCAAGATATATGCAGGCGTCGATGCCTTTGACATCGAGGTGAACGAAAAAGACCCCGAAAAGTTTATCGCCGCAGTTAAAGCCATAGCGCCTACCTTTGGCGGCATCAACCTCGAGGATATCAAAGCGCCCGAATGCTTCGAAATAGAACAACGCCTCAAGGCCGAACTCGACATACCGGTAATGCACGACGACCAGCACGGCACGGCTATCATATCGGCAGCAGGCCTTATCAACGCCCTTATAGTGGCTGGCAAAAAGATTGAAGACGTCAAGATTGTTGTCAATGGTGCAGGTGCTGCCGCCATATCGTGCACACGCCTTTACTGTGCCTTTGGTGCCAAAAAGGAGAACGTAGTGATGCTCGACTCCAAAGGTGTTATTACAGCCGACCGCGACAATTTGAATGCGCAAAAACGTGAGTTTGCCACCACACGCACCGACGTACACACCTTGGCCGAAGCCGTTAATGGTGCCGATGTCTTTGTAGGTTTGTCAAAGGGCAATGTACTCACGCAAGACATGGTACGCTCTATGGCCAGCAATCCTATCATCTTTGCACTGGCCAACCCCGTGCCCGAAATCTCTTACGAAGACGCCACAGCAGCACGTCCTGACGTACTGATGAGCACAGGCCGCACCGACTATCCCAACCAAATCAACAACGTAATTGGTTTCCCCTACATCTTCCGTGGCGCGCTCGACACCGCAGCAAGTGCCATCAACGAAGAAATGAAGATGGCAGCGGCCCGTGCCATTGCCGACCTGGCGCGTCGTCCGGTGCCCGACATCGTCAACCGCGCCTACCACGTGCGCAACTTCACCTTCGGCCCCGACTACTTTATTCCCAAACCCGTCGACCCGCGTTTGATTACCGAAGTGTCAATGGCCGTTGCCAAAGCCGCAATGGACAGTGGCGTGGCACGCACACCTATCAAGGACTGGAAAGCCTACCGCCAGCACCTGCGCGAATTGATGGGCCAAGAAAGCAAGTTTACCCAGAACCTCTACGACACAGCACGCAGCAACCCCAAGCGTGTGGTTTTTGCCGAAGGCACACACCCCACCATGCTCGAAGCCGCTGTGCGCGCTAAGGAGGAGGGCATCTGCTTCCCCATATTATTGGGCAACGATGTGCAAATACGCAAAATTGCCGAAGAGCTGAAACTCAACCTCGAAGGCATTGAAATACTCAATCTGCGCAACGACACCCAAAACGAGCGCCGCCACCGCTATGCACAAATCTTTGCCAAGAAAATGGAGCGCAAGGGCTATACCCCCCAAGAGGCTGAAGACAAGATGTACGAGCGCAACTACTTTGGCATGATGATGGTAGAGACTGGCGAGGCCGATGCATTCATCACGGGTCTTTACACCAAATACTCTAACACCTTCAAGGTGGCACGCGAGGTTATTGGTGTGCGCGAAGGCTACAACCACTTTGGCACAATGCACCTGATTAACACCAAGAAAGGCATTCTGTTCGTAGCCGACACACTCGTCAACCGCCACCCGAGCGAAGACACGCTCTACGACATTGCACGCCTCTCTGCCGAAACAGTACGTTTCTTCAACCGTACACCGTCTATCGCCATGCTTTCATATTCGAACTTTGGCTCAGACAAAGACGGCAGCGCACTCAGTGTGCAACACGTGGTTGAACGCATGCACAACGAAATGCCCGACTTGGCCATTGACGGCGAAATGCAGCTCAACTTTGCCATGGACAAAGACCTGCGCGATGAAAAGTACCCCTTCAACCGCCTCAAGGGCATAGATGTCAACACACTCATCTTCCCCAACCTCTCTGCTGCCAACTCATCATACAAAATGGTAAAGGCGCTTGAAGACGATGGCGAAGTAGTTGGCCCTATCCAAATGGGACTTAACAAGCCTATCCACTTTACCGACTTCGAAAGTTCGGTAAGCGACATCGTCAATGTCACCGCTGTTGCCGTGATTGACGCCATCGTGATGGAGAAGAGAAAGTAAGAAACAGAAATAAGCGCAACAATACAGAAAGACACAAGCGGCACAGCATGAGTATGCAGTGCCGCTTGTGCCGCTTTTACACAATATGTATGCTATGAACAATATATTAAGGCCCTTGGCATTGTTTGCAAGCATCTTCCTTGCCGGCACACTCGGTGCCCAGACCATCATTCCCCTGCAACGCGGACAAGGGGGCATCAGGTCGAAGACGGTGGACGACTACAAGCGCGAGCAACATACCGACAAGCGTGAGCAATCTGACTCCCTGGCGTATGTTGACAATTTGCGGCGCGCCTTCAACGCCCTATACGCCGACTCCTTGGGGCAGGCCGAAACCTTGTTTAACGAGGCACTGAAACTGCGTCCCGCTGCCGAGGGTAATCACATAATAAAGTATAACCTGGGATTGGTTGACATGGCACGCGGTCGAAACGTGCAAGCGGTCGAAAAACTTACCGCTGTCATCAAGGACTACCCCAACTACTTCGATGCCCGTTTGGCGCGCGCCGAAGCCAACCTGCAACTTGGACGTGCCGCCGAGGCACAGGACGATGCGCAGCAAGTGCTCGACCAGCCCGAACTTGACGGCATCACGCCCCAGCTGCTTGAACGTGCACGCTTTGTGCGCGCAGCAGCCCGCTATCAGTTGAGGCTCTTTACCGAAGCCCATGCCGACCTGCAGCACATCATATCAGCCAACCCGCAAAACACCAACGCGCAAATACTCGATGCACTGACACTGCAACAAATGGGCCAGCCCAAGGAGGCACTCAACCGCCTTAACCTTATTGTGTCGGCACACCCCGACATGGTAGATGCCCTCAGCACCCGTGCCGCAGTAGAGGCCGAGCTCAACATGCCAGCCCTTGCACGTGCCGACTACGACCGCCTTGTTGAGTTGCAGCCCAACGAGAGTGCCTACTATATTGAGCGGGCCAAGATGCTGCTGCGGTTGGGCGAGAAAAAAGCGGCACGCACCGACCTTGACAAAGCTATCAAGTTAGGCGTGCCGCATGGTATGGTGCAGCCCCTTTTGCAGCAGGCAAAGTAGCGGGGCAAGGAGTTCGTCATCTGTGTTTCTTCAGCACCAGCCGGTGGTCGATGCACGAAGGCAACTCTTCTTCATAATGCGTAACCATGATAAGCGTCTTGCGCGTATTGCGCATAAAGCAGTCTATAATGGCTTGAGCGCGCTTGCGGTGACGGTTGTCAAGCCCGTGAAAAGGCTCGTCAAGAATAAGCAAATCCGGGTTCTTGACAAAGGCACGCACCAACATAATCAAGCGCTGTTCGCCCGACGACAGCGTCATATAGTTACGATCGGCCAAATGCAAGGCATCAAAGGCTGCGAGCCACGCCTTGCAACAAGCGCGTTCAGCCTCCGAAGCATGCTGATACAGCCCTATCGTGTCGCGCAATCCACTTGCCACAATATCAATAGCCGGCAGCGGTTTGCGGTAGGCCGAGTACATCTCGGGCGACACATAACCAATGCGGCGCTTTATGTCCCAAATGCTTTCACCACTCCCGCGCTTATTGCCAAACAGCCTGATATCGCAGGCATAAGCTTGCGGATTATCAGCACACACCAGCGACAGTAGCGTACTTTTGCCCGCCCCATTCTCGCCGGTCAAGGCCCAATGTTCACCCCGCATCACCAGCCAGTTCAAGTCCTTCAATATGGTGCGCTGGCCATAGCGTATGTTGATGTGTCTGAAATCAATCACCTCATTGCAGGCAGCAGGTGTAAAGCGCTCCTCTGTTGGCGGGGTAAAAGCCGGCACCTCACCCACGCGTGCCCCGTCCTGCTCTATCTGAGCATAAGCGGTGGCGGGCAGCAGATTGCTCACACGCTTGCCATCCACATAAACTATGTGCTTTACAAACGACGGCACATCGGCCGGACGGCTCACCACCAGCACCAGTGTCAAGCGTTGTGCCAACAGCCCGAGCACCCGCGTCAGCATCACGCGGGCGTCCTTGTCAAGGCCGATGTAAGGATTGTCTATCACAAGCATCTGCGGACACGACATCAGCATCTTGGCCAACTGCATACGTCGCAGTTCGCCGCTCGACAGTTGGTTAATAGGCTTGTCGGCATGCTCGTCCATACCCAGTTCGGCCAGCAAGTCCAAGTCTATCTCGGGCGAAGTGCCCTGGTGCAAGTCTGTCCATGCCGCACGGGCCTGTTGCAGCACCTCGCTCACTGTGGGAAACGTCTGCTCATCGGCCTGGTTCCAGCGCTGCTGATAGTAAGCCGGTTCATTGCCACCATACACATCGCGAAAGGTCACAAGCCGCACATTATCGGCCACGCGGTCAGCATTATTGCCACCAAAGTCATACCGTGCAGCATCGCCCAGCAGCGGGTGAGCACCAGTTATAATATCCACCAGCAGCGATTTGCCGCCACCATTAGGGCCGCAAATTGCCAGTGCCTCGCCAGCCTCTATTGTGAGATTGAGCGGCTCGGCCAAACGAAAATCGGGGTGACGCGTCACCCCGTTTGTTATTTGTAGTAAAGGCATGCTTATTCGTAAACGTTTTCTATCTCCACCACATACATGGTGTGCAGCGAGCCGCCCGGCTGATCATTGTACCAGCGTGCAAGAGCCTCTTTGTCAACAAACTCGTCGGCCTTGAGCTCCGTGCGGAACATTTTGCGTCCCTCTATGGTCAGTCGAGCCTCCTCAAAGCCTATGGCGCCGTGTTCCGTTACAACGGGAGTCAGTCCGGTTTCCTTCACCTTGTCATAGTCGCGTCCCGACTTTGAGCCACAGAAATTGTACACCTTGCGCATGGCCTCGCTGTGGCCAAGGAAAGAGAGTGTCAAGTATTCATTCTCTTCAATCAGCGGATAGGTAGCACGTTCCGGACGCACAAAGACAAATGCCACAGGCTTGTTCCACAGCCAACCTATGCCGCCCCACGAGGCCGTCATCATGTTGCAGTGTTCCTTATTGCCAGCAGTTATGAGCATCCATTCCTTGCCTATCAGTTCAAAGGCATTCTCTTTAGCCAAAGCTTCAACAGTTGTCTTTTTCATTGTTGCATTTTTTAGTCATTCGTATTATGCCGCTAAGTTACAAATTTATTTTAGTTACGCGCTGACTGGATTATCAAACAAATTGACAAGTCAACGACTTTACGGGTAAGTCATACCTCAAATACGCAACTTAAGTTATCTTACTACGATCGAAGTAAATGCTTACTACGTTCGAAGTAAGCACTTACTACGTTCGAAGTAAACGCTTACTACGTTCGAAGTAAGCATATATATCGGTCGTTTCACATGTTTACTACGACCGATCGCCGCCGTTATTCGTACCGCACTTGCTAAATCCGAAAGTTGAGAGCATATAATTGCACCATGATGGCAAGTACTCCCATTCCTCATATTTTATTTGTACTTTTGCCATATCGTTCAGAATGTTGTTTGCCTTTCATCGCAGCAGCAGGGAACGTGACATTTCTAACACAGCTAAATCCCGGACAGCATATTTACATGCCAGACATGCTTGTTGCCATTGTGGCATTGAAGCAATACGCTGCGCTCAACAAAGGGGAATACGCGTCTACTGTGAACACATGGGTGGACAAAACAAAGAAGGAATGGCTCGACCATTCTCCTATCATCGGCATGGACATCGATGCTGGCCCCGTCATCATGGGACTGAGCCCTTCTGGCACAGCCTTCTCAACAGGAGCCGCCACCTTTTTCAATGACAATGAGGTAAGAGGCAACATTCTCCGCACCGCCGAGATTTGTGGAAATACGCTATCATCGGGCAACAAAAAGCACTACGCACTTGCAAACTTAGCCCTGGTCGGCGAGGCAATCATGCTTGCCATGCGTACAAACGCACCGGCCAACCTGTAAACTAAGGACTCCACCAACGGGTTTAATCACTTGTACATAAAGGCGTTATGCACATTTTTTTGTAATTTTGCAGCCGGAAATACAAAATCACACAAACTTTATTGAATGACAACCAACTCTGAACTGACAAGAGAGCAGCTAATCCGTCACAAACTCGACTTGTTGCTGCGCACCGGTCAGCTACTGGTGGAAAGTGCGGCCGACACCAACCGTATTGTACGCAACATGAACCGTGTTGCAGCCTTCCTCGGACTGCCCGAGGAACACTTGCACATCTACGTGCAGTTCAACATGTTGATGGTAAACCTCAGCGACGACGAACACTCCTTCACAAAGTTCCAACGCTGCAACAAGCATGGTATCAACATGACCACCATCTCGCTCATCAGCAAACTCTCGTGGAAGGCTATACGCCAGGACTACAGCATTGAGCAGTACGCCCAGGAACTTGAAGAAATAGCCAACCGTCCGCGCAACTACACCCCCGTACAAGTGGCCATCGGCACCGGCTTTGCGTGCGGCGGCTTCTGCATACAGTTCGGTTGCGACTGGACAGCCTTTTTCTACGCCTCATTTGCAGCAGCCATTGGCATGTACCTGCGCGGTTTGATGCTGCGCAAGGGGCTTAACAACTACATGGGCATAGCCATTGCAGCATTTATCAGCACCGTAATAGCCTGGGCCACCACCTATTTGCCCTCATCGTGGACAAGCACACCGCTTCACCCCCTGTTGGCTTGTGCCCTGTTCATTGTGCCGGGTGTGCCACTCATCAACTTTGTCGACGACATGCTCGATAACTACATACAAGTAGGACTCACGCGCGCCATCAACACCTTCCTCATGATTGTGGCCATGTCGTTTGGTATAGCGTTCTTCCTCAAGCTGTCCAACTTCGACCTCACGCAGTTCTACACCATACCCATGATACCCCACAACTCTTACCTGAGCTACGCTGCTGCTGCAGCCATCTCGGCCATGGGCTTCTCTATGATATTCAACATTCCGCGCCGCCTGTTATGGGTTGTGGCCATAGGCGGCATCATAGCCGTGTGCACACGCAACTTTGTCAACCTTGGCCCGTCCAACGACAACATAGGCCTCGACATGGGCCTTGCCATCGGCTCGCTTGCCGGCAGCGCCCTGGCCAGCTTAATTGCCGTCAAGGCCGTACACTGGGTGCATGCCCCCAACCACGTGCTCTCCATACCGAGCGTAATCCCCATGGTGCCCGGTGTACTGATGTACCGTGCGCTCGTGGGCTTGATTGAAATGAACGGTGTGGTGGGCGAACTCACCAACGCCATGAAATTTGGCATGGCATCAGCCGTCACCATCATGTGCATCGCCCTTGGCGTGGCCATACCCAATGTCTTTGCCCGCCGCTGGGTGGCCAAAGACCGCCAGCGCAAACTCAATCAGCTCATTGAGGAGCGTCGCAAACGCGGCCACTTTATCGATTTGGCAAAGCTCTAATATAACAAGACTGAAGGGCTGGCAGGCTGGCAACATAAACCAACCTGCCAGCCCTTCAACTTTCCTTTCGTTTATACCCTACCACCACATTAGCGATATTAGTAAACAAGTTGACAAGTTCGCACGGGGGGGGCACAGGTAAGTTTGCCATGCGTCTCAGCATTCTGACGTTTACATAATAAACAGCATACTTACTTGTCAACCCGTTAACCCGTCAACCAAGATTTCCACCATGTTTCAAGAGGAGCATAACATACTCACCCAGCAGCAAGGCCGCATTGAGGTAATATGCGGTTCCATGTTCTCGGGCAAGACCGAAGAACTCATACGCCGTCTGAAGCGTGCCCGCATAGCCCGCCAGCGTGTCGAAATCTACAAGCCGGCCATCGACACCCGCTATTCCAACGACGACGTCGTGTCGCACGACGCCAACTCCATACCCTCCACCCCCGTCGAGTCGGCCCGCAGCATATTGCTCATGGCCTCCGACGCACAAGTGGTGGGCATCGACGAGGCACAATTCTTCGACGACGCCATTGTCGAGGTATGCAACGAACTGGCCAACAGTGGCAAGCGTGTCATTGTAGCCGGACTTGACATGGACTTCAAAGGCATACCATTCGGCCCCATGCCACAACTCATGGCCATAGCCGAGGACGTGACCAAAGTGCACGCCATCTGCGTCAAATGCGGCAATCTGGCCCATGTGTCACACCGCATCGTCAAGGACGAGCAGCGCGTGTTGCTGGGCGAACAGCACGAGTACGAACCGCTCTGCCGCCAATGCTATAACAAAGCACTAACAAACAACGGATAACTATACAAACTAACGGGTTAACAAGTGTGGCATCGCCCTGTCTTCAATTATTTCAGCAAGGCAAGCATGCGCACTTGTTAACCCGTTTTTTCATTGAATTCCCTCCAATAAACGCACCAATATTCTGAAAAACACTTAAAAACAGAACTCCCTATTAAAGAAAGTCAATAAAACGATTGGGGGGGGTAATTTATAAGTATTAACTTTGCGATGAATTGATAACCAGTTCAAAAGGCAAGCACCTTGTAGGACGCATGCACTAATACCAAAGTATCAACAAATCTATTTTTACTTAAACCTATTTTAATGACACATTATTTACGTTTACTAAGCCTTGTTGTATCAGCCATGCTGTTAGCTGTCAAGGCTGTAGCTGGCATCAAGGTGAGCCAGACACTACCCTCTGCGGGTAAGCCAGAGCATTGCTACACCATGATGAATGCCAACAACTACTACTGCAACGCCACCACATCGCCCACGCAGACAAAGGACAACTATGCCCAGTTTGCCTTTTATGCCGCCAGCGACAAGGCCAACACTTACTACATCTACAACGTAACAGCCAGCAAATGGGTGAGCTACGACCAGGCTGATAGTTACAGCGCACAAACTGGTTTTGTAAAGATGACCGACAGCAAAGTAGATGCCGCGGTCTACAAAATCAGCGAACTCAGCACTGGTGCCTACGAAATTCAGCCCTACACCACTACCGGGGTAGCAGCCATCTACCTCAACTGGTACAAGGGGGTCGGTAATGACAACCCCACAGACGGCAACGTCACACTCGGTCTTTGGACAGACAATGGCACCAAGGACAAAGGTTCTAACTGGACACTCAAGGAGGTTGGTGTGCTGCAAAAGTACACCCTGTTCAGCGATGGCATGCCGAGCAATGCTACGGTCATCATCAACGGTCAAAGCTTTACAGGACTCAATGCCCAAGGCGACCAGTCAATCAATGCTGAAGAAATACTGGCAAGCGACATCACCGTCAAGGTGGGCGGAGGCTATCTGGCTAAAGTAACCATTGACAATGCCAACTATCAGATTGACTTCAAGTTCATACAATACTTCACCCCCACGGCGAGCATCGATGCCGAAAAGCAGTATCCCTACATTTTGAAGATGCCATCAGCCTACATCAAAAAGTCGGGCGACAACCTGGCACACACAACAAGCGCCAGCGATGCCGACCGCTTCGTGCTTATCGAGGCTGAACAGGGCAAGTACTACATCTACGACCGCACCGCCGGTTGCTATATTTACTACACCAATGTGGCAAACGGCAGCAATCAAACTACGACTGCCAACAGTAACGTAAAGTACACCACCGACAAGGCCACTGCCAACACCTGGCAGTTGATGATGCTCTCCGAAGAGACAGTAGCCATCATTCCTGGCTCGGTAGAAAACCCCACGGGCAATACACCGTCGTTCAACTTTACTGGCGGTATCGAAAACAACGCCGTACTTAACCTGTATAACGCTAATGACCGAAATTCGGCCTGGCAATTCATCGACCCCTCAAAAACTCCGATGCCTTTTGCCACACTGATGTATGCCCTGCCCGGTGCGCAATACATTCACAAGTTGCCCACCAAAACTGGCGAGACCGTTACAAGCGTTGACTTTGGCTCAATCTCAACACTTGCACTGCACGACGACCGCGTGGCCATTGGCAACAAATACAAGTACATCAGCGGTACAGCACCTGCCGAAGAGGGCGAATACGAATACACCCTTAACCTGACTAACGAAACAGGCGACGAAATTCAGTCAAAGGTACGCCTCATCGTTAGCAATCATCTGCAGTCACCCACTCCCATGATGGCCTGGCTCACATGGAACTGGTTTGCACGCGCCATCAGCCACGACAAAATGGTTGAAATAGCCAAGGGCCTTGAAAAGTACGGCTTAATCGAAGCTGGTTTCAACACCATCGTACTGGACGATGCTTGGGCCAGCCCAACCAACGACAAGGCAGCCCTGACCTACGACCCTGCCAAGTTCCCCAACGGCATCAGCGGTCTGAAAACAGCCCTAAAGGGCATCAACAACAAACTGAAAGTGGGCATCTACAGCGACGCCGGTTCTATGACCTGCGAGAACTACCAGCCTGGCTCATACGGCTACGAGGCTGCACACCTTGCCCTGTTCGACTCATGGGGCGTTGACATGCTCAAATACGACTACTGCAACTCTCAGGCCGGCACCAAGGTGAGCTACACTCAAATGGGTAACGCCGTGGCCAAACTCAACGAAGAACGCCAAGCCAAGGGCGAAATTCCCTTTGTGTTCAACATTTGCGAATGGGGTAAGACCAAGCCTTGGGAATGGGGTGCCGAAGCTGGCGGCTCAAGCTGGCGTGCCACAAGCGATGCCCGCGAAGATTGGATAGGCAACAACTCACGTCCTGGTGTGCTTGGTGGTGTTGACGAAGTGCGCAAACTCTGGATGTACGCCGGTGTCAACCGCTTCAACGACCTCGACATGATGTGCATCGGCCTTCACGGCCTTGGCGGCCCCAGCAACAACACAGCTGGTCACCAAAGCAATGGTGGAAAGATTACAGGTTTGACCGATGCCCAGGCCCGTTCACAGATGTCATTGTGGTGTATGTTTGCCAGTCCCCTGGCCCTCACTTGCGACCTTCGCGAAACACCTAAGGGCGAGGCCAATGCCAATGTACAGATGCCCAACCCACTGATAACCGATGCCGACATCGCCACACTGACCAACACAGAGGTACTTGCCATCAACCAAGATGCCCTTGGCCAGCAGGCTGAATACATGGAGGCCCTGTCAACAGGCACAAGCAACTATTCTAACACAGGCTACGACGTTTATGTCAAGGACTTGACCGACGGCCGCATGGCAGTTTCTGTTACCAACCGTGGCACAACTGCTGTTAGCGTACCCGACATTCAGCTTACATCTATCTACCTGAAGGCTGACAACAAATACACTTGCCGTGACATCTGGGCTAACACCGAGTCTGAAATTGAAAACACACTGAGCCCGGGCACTCTCCAGCCCTACGAAACAAAGGTATACGTACTGACCGACAAGGCCACCGTCACCTCACTCGCTGGTGTTACCACCTCACTCGCTTCAAAAGGCTCAACCCGCTACGATATCTCAGGCCGCAAGGTAGCCGAGGACTACAAAGGATTGTCTATCAAAGACGGCCAAAAGACGCTTAAATAAATTATCCAACGGATAATTAGTAAAATACTTAAAATGCGAAACGACAGCGCTGCATGGCGCTGTCGTTTCGCATTTTGTTATTATTACTGTCCGCTATACTTCAATGTTGCTTCCCCTGTCACAAAACGCAAGCACTAATGGGGGCGACGCGTCCCGCGTCGGAGCATTTTTCAACAGCCTCGTCCCACGAGAATAATGCCATGTTCAAACACAAAATAAAGGCTCACAGACAGGACTAATAACAAGCCTGTCTGTGAGCCTTTTCCTTAGGAACCGTCAAGCGGTTCCATATCGTAGTAATACCCTTTAGTCAATCTTGCGCTTCACAATGGCCGAAGCACGCTCAAGCGCCACATTGATGTTGGGACAAATGTGATCCTTGCCCAACAAGTGGCAGAACCCATTGTGCTCAAGCACACTATACACATTGGGCGTAACACCCGAAAGCACAATGTGGGTGCCCTCGCGATGGCTCATTTCACACAAGTTCTGCAGGTTGTGAATACCCGTTGAGTCGATAAACGGCACACGACGCATACGAATGATGCGCACCTTGGGGTGATCCTCCATGGCAGTCATCAATTCCTCAAACTTGTTGGCTATGCCAAAGAAATAGGGACCATTTATCTCGTACACCTCAACACCCTGCGGAATGCGCAAATGCTCCTCGTGCACCTCGGCATCAGTCTCGTCATTGGGGTCAATCTCGTCTGCTATCACCTTGATTTGGGTTGATTCGGCCATACGTTTCATAAACAGCAAGCAAGCTATGAGCAAGCCCACCTCAATGGCTATGGTGAGGTCGAAAATGACGGTAAGCAAAAAGGTGATGAACAACACTATCACATCGCTCTTGGGGTTCTTCATCAGCTGCATGAAAGTGCGCCAGCCACTCATGTTGTACGACACAATTACCAGCACACCGGCCAGACACGACATCGGGATATAAGCAGCCAAAGGCATCAGCACCAAAAAGATGACGAGCAGCACGGCAGCGTGAATAATACCTGCCACCGGTGTACGGCCACCATTGTTGATGTTGGTCATGGTGCGGGCTATGGCACCCGTACACGGTATACCACCAAACAACGGTGTGCAAAGGTTGGCCACACCCTGGCCTATGAGTTCCTGGTTTGAGTTGTGATGGTCGCCACACACACCATCGGCCACCGTGGCCGAAAGCAACGACTCAATAGCGCCCAACACGGCAATGACCATGGCTGTGGGGAATAGGCTCTTCACACTCTCCCAACTCAGGTTGGGCACCTGCAGCGAGGGAATGCTTGCCTTTATCTCGCCAAACTGGTCGCCGATGGTGAGCACCTTCATGTCGGTGTAGGTATTCAAAAAGTAAACGCCTATGGTCATTACAATAATGGCCACGAGCGAGCCGGGCACCTTCTTCGACACCTTAGGAGTAAGGGCTATTATCACGATGCTCAACACACCTATCGCAGTGGTCACCCAGTCTACTGTGTCAAAATTCTGAAAGTACACCAACCATTTCGACAGGAAGTCGCCAGGCATTTTGCCAGCAATGGTCAAGCCAAACAAGTCCTTGATTTGGGTGGTAAATATGGTCACGGCTATACCGCTTGTAAAGCCCACCACAATGGGGTACGGAATGAACTTAATGATGGTGCCAAGATGGCAAACGCCCAACAATATCAAGAAGATACCCGCCAACATAGTGGCCAGCATCAGTCCCGACAAACCCAAATTGGGGTCGCTCACAATGCCGTAGATAATTACGATGAAAGCACCCGTAGGACCACCAATCTGCACACGGCTACCGCCAAGGGCTGACACAATAAAACCGCCAATGATGGCGGTCAATATGCCCTGCGAGGGCGATACGCCCGAAGCTATACCAAAGGCTATGGCCAATGGCAGTGCCACAATACCAACAATTAAGCCGGCCATGAGGTCGGCTGCAAATTTGGCTTTGTTGTAATGCCGCAACTCGCTCAGCAAGCGCGGCGCAAAGTAAGAATTACTCATTAAAAGGAGTTAGTTATAAGTGATTTAGTAATTGTGCTGCAAAGTTAAGACTTTTGACCGAGATATTAAAATTTGTTGCAGTTCTAATGCTCGCTGTGCTCGCGTTAATGTGCTAATGTACCAATGTGACGCTCGCTAATGTGCTAATGGACTGGCGCCGTAGTGTTTACAAAAGCATCGCATCAGCAGCAAACACTACGGCGTCAGTCCATTAGCACATTGGCATATTAGCAAACCAGCGACCAAAGCAAATATACATTAAGTCCACTCACCAGCACTGCCAAAGCGTAAAGCAGCACGGTGGTAAAACGACTGTTGCGATAAGCGCCCATCACCTTGGCCGATGACGTGAGGCGCACCTGGGTGAACATGGTAAATGGCAACTGCAAACTCAACACGGCCTGCGACACAATAAGCGCCTTAAAGGCATCGCCAATAAAGAGCAACAACACAAAAGCACCTACAAACGATATCAATATGCCCGCACGCGAATGCACGTCCTTCACATCGTATGGTTCATTATAGATGCCCGCAAATATGGAGCCTGCCGCCATGCCACTCGTCACCGTGCTCGATATGCCAGCCAACAACAAGGCTACGGCAAACACCACGGCCGCACCGCCGCCAAGCATGGGGGTGAGCAGTGCACCGGCCTCGGGCAACTCGTCCACCAGGGTGCCATGAGCAAAAAAGGTGTCTGCCGCCAGTATGATCATGGCCGAATTGATGGCCCAACCTATGGTCATGGCCAGCAGTGTGTCGTAGAACTCATATTTCAGCGCGTGCTTTATTTTGTCGGCACCCGTAAGGTGTATTTGGCGACTCTGAATCACCTCAGAGTGCAAAAACAAGTTATGGGGCATTACCACAGCCCCCAGCACGCTCATCACCACCAGTATGCTGCCCTGCGGCAAAGATGGCACTACCATGGCCTCGGCCACCTGGCCCCAATGTGTGTCGGTCAGGGTAAGTTCGTACAAAAACGAGAAACCTATGAGCGACACAAAGGCTATGATGCCGCGCTCCACCCGTTTGTACGAATTGGTGAGCAGCAGCACGCCGCAAGTGAGCGTGGCTATGGCGGCCCCCACAATGAGGGGCAGGCCGAAGAGCATTTGCAACGCAATGGCCGCGCCCAATATTTCGGCCAACGAGGTTGACACCGATGCCCCCATGGCACTCCACAGCACGGGGCGGCTCACCCACCGGGGCAGGTGGCGTGCGGTGGCCTCGCTCAAGCACTGCCCCGTCACAATGCCCAAGTGTGCCACGTTATGCTGCAACACAATAAGCATGATGGTTGACAGCGTAACCACCCATAGCAGCGCATAGCCAAATTGCGAACCGGCAGCAAAGTTCGACGCCCAGTTGCCGGGGTCGATAAAGCCCACCGTCACAAGCAGTCCGGGACCGATGTGACGCAGTATGTCAAGTCCGCCACGCAACGACCCCTCGCGCATGGCCCAATGTGTACGCCAATGGTGTATGATATCTTTCAGCATAATGATAGTAATAATTGGTTGGAGATATTGGTTGGCAAATTCACCCGCCCAAGTTGTGAATACAAAAATAGTATTTTATGCACAAGCCAAGGCTGTGCGACAGCCAAAATACCCCCTTTTGGGTATGACTTAATTACACAATGCGGGACGCGTCGCGCCCATTAGTGGTAGCGCTTGCTGGTAGCGCTTGGTGGTAACGCTTTGTGGCTGCGTTTGGTGCTTGAAGAAACGCAAGCACTAATGGGGGCGACGCGTCTCGCGTCGGGAAAAGAGGCAGCTATTATTTAGTAACGTTCGTATTTTCCTCCTTTCACTATCCCGCGGGACGCGTCGCCCCCATTAGAGCTTGCGTTTTGTGGTAAAGTTTGGTTGTAGCGCTTTATCGCAGCGCGTTTCAAGCCATACGAGCCTGAATCCGGAACTTCAATTAGTAATTCTCGGCTCTCAGCTCAAAGTAGCTCTGCGGGTGGTTGCACACGGGGCAGATTTCGGGAGCCTTCTGGCCTATCACAATATGGCCACAGTTAGAGCACTGCCATACACTGTCGCCATCGCGGCTGAACACAATGGCGTCCTCAATATTCTTGAGCAAACGGCGGTAGCGCTCCTCATGCGCCTTTTCGATGGCGCCTACCATTTCAAACTTTGCGGCTATCTCGTCAAAGCCCTCCTCGCGTGCCTCCTTGGCAAAGGTGGCATACATGTCGGTCCACTCATAGTTCTCGCCATTGGCAGCATCGGCCAAGTTGTCGGGTGTGCCGGGCACTGCGCCGCCATGCAGATATTTGAACCATAATTTGGCATGTTCCTTCTCATTGCGCGAGGTCTCCTCAAAGATGTTGGCCATCTGTACATAGCCGTCCTTCTTGGCCTTCGAAGCATAGTACTGGTACTTGGTGTGAGCCTGCGATTCACCGGCAAAGGCTGCCTCGAGGTTCTTTTCGGTGCGGGTTCCTTTAAGTGTTTTCATATCAATATATATTAGTCAAGTTGTAAAAAAAGAGAGTCCTGCACTTACAGCCGTAGCGGCGCTATGGCATGCAGTTTGCGGGACTCGTGAAATATTAAAGTTTCAAATCGGGCAACACAAGTGAAGCCTTATTTGTTACCAAAGTAGCGCTTGTACAAGCCCTCGAAACCGCGGCCGTGACGTGCTTCGTCGCGTGCCATTTCGTGTACGGTGTCGTGAATGGCGTCGAGGTTCAGTTCCTTTGCACGCTTGGCAATGCGGGCCTTGTCCTCGCAAGCACCAGCCTCAGCGTTCATACGCTTTTCGAGGTTGGTCTTGGTGTCCCACACGCAGTCGCCGAGCAATTCGGCAAACTTTGAAGCGTGCTCAGCCTCCTCAAAAGCATAGCGCTTGAAAGCCTCAGCTATTTCGGGATAACCCTCGCGGTCGGCCTGGCGGCTCATGGCCAGATACATGCCCACCTCGGTGCACTCGCCATTGAAGTGTGCGTTGAGGTCCTTAATCATCTCGTCGTCGCAGCCCTTGGCCACACCTACTTCGTGTTCGGCCACAAACTGCATGGCACCGTCCTCCTTCAGTTCCTTGAACTTTGAAGCGGGCACACCACACATGGGGCATTTTTCGGGAGCATGTTCACCTTCGTATACGTAACCACAAACTGTGCAAATAAATTTCTTTTTCATAATGAGTTGAGTTTTAGTAGATTGTTGTTGCCTCGTTCCTTGCCACACCGTGGGTGGGAGCCTTGGCAACGGTTGTTATGTTTCGTTGTTGAGTTAATTATCCATGTCCAGTGCGGCGCACCTTGGGCAGCAGCCGCGCAGGTAAAGTTGTGCGTCCTCCGTTTGAAATTTGTCAGGCACACAGGCGCATTTTCTCAATTCGGCCTGATTGAGTTTCATGTCGTACACGCGGCCACAGCGTGTGCACAGAAAGTGTGCGTGTGGCGAGGTGTCGGCATCAAAACAGCAGTTGCGCTCATCAATGGTCAGCTGCAGTGCGGCGCCCTTTTCGGTGAGCAACTTCAGGGTGTTGTACACCGTGGTCTTCGACAGGGTCGGAATGGAGGGGTGCAGTGCCGTGTAAATTTCATCGGCGGTGGGGTGCGTGCGGTGCTCTATCAAGTAGGTCATCACCGCCATGCGTTGCAGCGAGGGTTTGATGCCATGGGCTTGAAGATAGCTGAGCGTCGTGTTCGTTTCCATTCGTCGATTATTTGTAATGATTACAATTATGATTACGATGCAAAAGTACGGACTTAGTTATTACCATGCAAGTTTTCGGGCAACTTTTTTTGCCGAAATATGATTTTTTTACCCTATATGTGTTCTATAACATAATAAGGCATGGATTTTAATTCTTTGTAAGGTAGAAAAGTGCATAGTGCAGACAAAAACCTCTGTGTACACACCTACATTTATTTTTTTGCCAAACTGTCTGCACTCTGCACTAAACGCACAAATAGCATTGATATTCAGCGCATTGCGCAGTGTAGACACCCTCAAAAATCGTATACACCATTGTGTGCACGCGCCTCTGCACAATGCGAGTTTACCACAACAAGAGAGCGGTTTTACGGCATAGGGCGGCAGAAAAATCTGTTTATCCGACAGAAATTCTGCTCGCCCTATACCGTAAAACCGCTCTCTTGCAACAGAAATTGCTTACTGTGACGCGTAATGTTGCAAGTTGGCGTTCAATTATTTTATCAGTGCTTTCCGGTGAAGCGTAAACATGCAAACGAACTCAAGCACCAAGCGCAAGCTCTAATGGGGGCGACGCGTCTCGCGTCGGGAAAATGCAATGTGCATACACTGATTACACGCCTGTCTGTGAGCCTTTGCCATAATTTCCGACGCGGGGACGCGTCGCCCCCATTAGAGTTTGCGTTTGGTGCTTGAGTCCGTTCGCATATTTATGTTTTAGCGGACTGCAATATATCAAAATAGTTTCACCGCACAACAATATGTTAATGTGACGTGCACACAATGGTGCAGATGGCTGTGTGCAGACAGTAGTGCATACAATTTCTGCATTTGTCTACACGCCGTTACGTATTGATTATCAGAGGTTTAACCTCTAAAAGTGTAGAGTGTAGACAAAACGGCAAATTAAAAATTGTAGGGGGTGAGTGTATGCACGAATTTGTCTGCACTCGTCTACACTTGCCTGCACTCTTCTACACTTGCCTACTACATGGTCATTTGCGCGGCAGCAGCCTCGGCACAACGTTCGCCGTCGACAGCGGCACTAACTATGCCACCCGCGTAACCGGCACCCTCGCCACAGGGGTAGAGACCGCTGATGCTGACATGACACAAGGTGTCGTGATTGCGCAATATGCGCACTGGGGCCGAGGTGCGGGTTTCAACAGCTATAACGATGGCCTCGTTGGTAAGGAAACCACGGCTGCGGCGGCCAAAAGCGTTGAAGCCTTCAATCAGACGCGTGGTGATGAAACGCGGCATCCAAAAGTGGAGGGGCGACGACACCAGACCGGGCGAGTAGCTCGACTTGGGCAGGTCGTAACTCAAACGACAATTAACAAAGTCGGCCATGCGCTGCGCGGGGGCGGTTTGGCTGCGGTTGCCCTGTTGCCAGCATGCCTTTTCGAGTGCCTCTTGCAGGTACATCATGCGCAAAGGGTTGGCCGGATTGTTGATGTCTTGGTGTGTCTCGGCAAAAGTGCCATCGGCCATGGCCTCGGTAAGGAAGGGGGCAAGCTCGCCGTCGAGGTCCTCAGGACGTGTTTCGACCACCATGCCCGAATTGCTCCAGGCGGAATTACGCGACGAAGGGCTCATACCGTTCACCACAATTTGCTGCGGTCCGCTGGCTGCGGGCACAACTATGCCGCCCGGGCACATGCAGAAACTGTACACGCCGCGGCCGCCGCTCTGTGCCACATAGCTATACTCAGCTGCGGGCAAATACTTGCCACGCCCATTGGCGTTGTGATACTGTATTTGGTCGATGAGTGTGGCGGGGTGTTCCAAGCGCACGCCCACGGCAATGCCTTTTTGCTCGAGTGCCACACCTTGCGCGTGTAAATAGCGGTAAACGTCGCGCGCCGAATGACCCGTGGCCAAAATGACGGGGCCGTAGTAGGCTTGTCCGTTATGGCAGGTGACGCCCTTAACGGCTTCGCCTTCGATGATCAGACTATCTACACGGGTATTGAAATGCACCTCGCCACCGCAGGCTATAATTTGGTTGCGCATAGCCTCGATGATGCGTGGCAGCCGGTCGGTGCCTATGTGGGGGTGGGCGTCAATCAAGATGTCGGTGCTGGCACCAAACTGGCAGAATACACGCAATATTTTGTCAACATTGCCACGTTTCTTTGAACGGGTGTAGAGTTTGCCGTCGGAGAAGGCTCCTGCCCCACCCTCGCCAAAGGAGTAGTTGCTCTCGGCATCGACCTTGTGCTCGCGTGATATGAGGGCAATGTCCTTGCGGCGTTCGTGCACATCTTTGCCACGCTCAAGCACCACGGGACGCTTGCCAAGCTCTATCAGACGCAAGGCGGCAAAGAGTCCGCCAGGACCGGCACCTACCACCACCACACGGGGGGCACGACTCACATCTTGATAGCTGACGGGCTCGAAGTCGAGCTGGGGCGGCATTTCATTGACGTAAGCCTCGACGGTGAGGTTGACAAATATGGTGCGCTGGCGGGCATCGATGCTGCGCTTGCGTATGCGCAGGGCATTGATGGTGCGCACATCTATGCCGCGCTCCTGCGCTATGTACTGCTTGAGTGCCTCCTCGTTATAGGCTATGTGGGGCGGCACACGCAATGTGATGTGGCGGT
>OJML01000082.1_pt1 | contig 57937 bp, 48 predicted proteins | sample 1597221 | NCBI WGS metagenome assembly OJML01 (sample SAMEA2452123, study PRJEB22498) | human gut metagenome | biome: human feces; feature: human gut; material: feces | place: Australia | collected 2012 | reverse complement strand
GTTGCGCTCGCTCGTCGTTCCCGAGGGCGTCAAGACAATCGAGGACGAAGCGTTTCGCGGCATGACGAGCCTTGAGTCGGTCAGTCTGCCGCAGTCGCTGAAAAGAATAGGGCGGTTCGCGCTTGCGGACTGCGCGAGCATAAAATCGATAGTCGTGCCGGGCGAGACGACTTATATCGGCGTTTCGGCGTTTTCGGGCTGTAACGCTTTGGAGGAAATCGAACTGCCGTTTATCGGCGAATATCGCGACAGAGAAGTGCACGGGCATTTCGGGTATATCTTCGGCGCGAAAAGCTATGACTACAACTCCGATTGCGTGCCGAAGTCGCTGAAAGTAGTGCGCTCGAGCGGCGCGAGAATAGCCCCCAACGCTTTCAACGGTCTGAGCACGCTGAAAAGCGTGGAGCTGAGCGGCGCGGTCACCGTGGGCGAAAACGCTTTTTCGGACTGCACGGGGATAGACGAAATTATCCTGCCTGCCACCGTGACCGAGCTTCACCGCTACGCATTCGACGGGTGGACGGAAAATCAGTCGATTGCCCTGCCGTCGGCGCTTGAGAGCGTAAAGCTCGGCTACTGCGAGGCGAAAATCAGCTATTATTAAGCGGCGGATTAAGTTTGTTCCGCTAGAAACCGAATAAACAATAAAACAGCCGCCGCGCGATAAGAAAAAAACGCGCGAGCGGCTTTTACTATATAAAAATCATAGGCAAATAGTCCGGGAAACGCGGCGCGAGCGATTTTCGGGCGCGCCTGATCTCTAGCCGCGTTTCCGCCTCGGTCCAAGCCGAACAGCGCGTTCGGGTACACGCCGAACTTGTCGTAAATCGCCCTGATGCTGTCATAGCCCGGCTTCTTTTTGCCGCGCAGTCATAGCCCGACCGTGGTCTGATTCACGCCGAGAACGGCAGCGAGCCCCTGCTGACTCAGCCCGTTTTCCTGCATCAGTTGTTTTATCACGTCCTGAAATTTCATATCGAAATTATAAAGCTAATCAGGTCAAAAGACCTTATATAATTGAGTTATGCCGTAAAGCTATTACACCGTTTATGGTCGCTGCGCGCGCCACGGACGGGGAAGAAGAGGAGAAAAATGGAAAGAGATTACGAGAAATACTCGATAAAAATCACGTGTCTGACGGCTGTCGAACTCGCTTCGGCGGCGCTCGCACTGCTGCTTGTGATTTTCATACTGTTCGTGCCGTATTTTTGCAAGACGACGGTAGAAGAAATCTTGGGCGCGGAGGAATTCAAATCGTTTGACGAATACTTTTTGTATCTCAAGCAATTCACGCCGCAGGAGCTGATGCGCGGCGAGCACGTTACCTCCAAGTCGTATTCGATGTTTGAGGAGCTGACGTTCCTGTTCAAGAACTATCGGCTGGCGAACGACAAGGACGGACTGTTGAGCACCAAGCTTATGACGGTAATGATTTTCCCGTTCTCCGCAGTCGTAATGGGTATTATAATTCTCGTCATAAACGGTAAGACATTATACGACAGAATCACGGATTTGGTGCACCCCGAAAAATCGGTTATGCTGAAATACGACGAGCTGCAAAAATCGTCCGCAGGCTCGGTGCTGTTGAAAATCGGCAAGGGCTACCTAATTTACGTCATGCTCGTAAGTTACTTCGGCACGCTGATGTACGCCAAGATGTTCGAGGATTTAGACTCCGAGCTAACGAATTACAGTCACATAATAGGCATGGACAAGGTGAGCGGATTTTTTTCGGTGACGGTTGCCATTGCCGTCGTCTATATCGTCATAGCGGGAATCGGCAAGGTGCTGAAAAAGAATCTTAAAACGGAAATCGTGTCCGCGAAATACGACGACGTGGGCAGCGGCGCGTTCGATTACAGCCGCTCCCCGAGGCCAGGGTACGGGCAGAACAATCAGGGCGCACAGGGTTACGGCAATCCTCCGCAGTCCAACCTCCGCAGTATACTCAGCCGCCCTACACTCAGCCCGGGTATAATCAACCCAATCAGCCGAGTTATAATCAGCCCTACGGTACGCAGTCCGCACAGTCAGACCGAACAGTCAATCGAAGGACAACTTCGCGAATGTTACGACTTTGCCCGTCGCAACAAATTTCTATTATTCTAAATTGCTCTTACCTAAATTGCAATCCCGACATAGTGTTTGCAAGTTGTCTATTGTGGTTTCGCCACCTTTTGACCAAGGTATAATATGATCTACTTGTAATTCAACTCCTTGTGTGTTTGCAGGAGAGCGTCCACACATGCAACACTTAAAATCATCTCTTTTCATAACCAAAAACCGAAGTCGTAAATTTATATTTCGATTTGATTTAGTAACTTTTGCGTTTATATTATTAGTCAGAAATTGTTCATTATCTGTTACATTTGTTTTATTGATATAATCTACAAAAGCATTAAGGGCCCCACGCCAGCCATTAAACCGCTTTTCATACGTTCCCATTGAATACTGTGAATGTTTTGACATATCTTGATATGACGGTTGCTTACCTAATAAAATCCATACCCTTTCTATATCTTCAAATAGTGATTCATTGCTAATATTTAAAGCAGATCTCGACATTTTCAAATTAGCCAATTCTAAACATTTAAACCAAGATTTAAATCGTCTTGTGAGAGTTGTTGCATGAAAATTTTTGATTATAGTCATCTATGGTTATAGTTTCTTTATTTAGTTTTTTTGCAACTCTTTTCAAATCGTTTATTAATTCCGAATCCGAAACATTTCTATGATAATCATTCAAAACAAATTGCATAATTAGGTACCTCTAAAAACTCTTTTTAAATTAATTATAGCATGTTAAATTAATTATAGCATGAAAAAAAGTTTTTTTCAACAATACAACATACCTCCATATTTAATTTTGCCTTTCGGCACTGGAGAAGTATCACAAGACGAAACGCAGATAAAGTTCAAATTCTGTTGCCATTGAGAATATCAACGAAAAGGTTAAACCCGCAGCGAAAAAAAGTATCGTAGAAATAAAAAAAGAGCCTCGAGCCTGACTCTTCAATAAAAATTCGATTTTTAAGTACGTATTTTCGCGATGAAGTTGATATTCTCGCTGCCAAAGTGATACAAACCACAGACGAAAGGCAATTGAAATATGGAAATTTAACTAACTGCAAATAAAAAGGTTAAGCATTAAATCAACGCTTAACCGCAAATCGTATAGAAAATAACAGCTTGGGTTCAAATCCCGTTTGCTATTCGCTTGTGATTTGAACCCGTATTTTTGGCATAAAAAAATGAACCCGAACTTTAACCTTTTTATGGGTTCAGTTGGGTTCATCTTGGCGGAGAAGTAGTAACGTAAATCGAATTTTATAGTCACTCAACACTAACCAATCTAAACGTGAATTCATTCCATATTATTTTCGTCATCGAATCTTTTTTTATCAAATATTGCACGTTCACCGTATACAAGAATAGGAACAAGCGTCATTTGTTGTAATTTTTCATAAATTTTTTGACTAACTTGCTCTTGACTTTCGCATAAATTGCCGGAATCGTCCGTGTATTCAAACTTTAAGTTATATATCGTGTAATTAGAAACGCAACCGTTATTATTTTCAGTCACTTCCGTTTCGGTTAAGTCTGTTATTCTACCGTTTTCGGAATGACCTTTATGGGCAACCTCAAGTGACTTTTTACCGTCGATAATCATTTTTGCTCCGTTGCCAATGAAACCTATTGCCGCAATAATCATTATTCCGCCAATTAGGCACATAAATATTGTTCCAAATTTATCTTCAGGGTCGTATGACTTGATTCCCGAACTAATTACAATAATAGCAATTAGCACAGCAATTAAGGCGATTACAATTCTTACAATACCACCAACCATAGTTCCGCGATTGAAATTTTTCTTTTCCATTGAATTAACCTCTTTACATTTTCGGCAAAACTGAATTATGCATTTTGACATACTTGTCTTGCTTGTTTATTATTATAGCATAAATTGCTAAATTTTTCAACCGCTATTGAGTTTGCGAACGTAGAATTTCGGAATAAACTTCAAATGGCTCTATGGCGAGTGCTTGACACACTCCTTTCTGTCGCCCACGAACCTTTCGCGGCATAAAACCGTCTGCAACTGCTATGGATAAAGCGATACGAACACGCCATACGAACCCCGAAAAGACTGAAACAACGGCACGCGACAATCGAAAAACGCAGATAAAACCTTAATTTTTGTAAAAGCAAAACCTAAACCAAACACTTTCGTATTCGATTTAGGTTTTGCTTGGCGGCACGAGTGCCACTCTCATTGAACTCTTGATTGAATTTTGATTAGAATAATATGTTGCAATTTATCTATTTTGACAACAAAGTTTGTCGTTGTCGCGGGTTCTGTAGAGAAGGTGCGATAACTGGGACTTCCTTTTTTGAGAGTTGTTTGTATTAAATTACACATCGTATGTTATTATCGTCAAATTATATCAAGCAAAGAAACAAGATTTGTATCTATTTCCCAAAAACATCTTGAATAGAATATTTTACAGGATCTGTGTCATCTAATGAAACAGCAAAATTCCTTATTTGACTTATTATTGGATAATCTTGGCCATCAAACAGGTGAGGTTGTTCGCACAACGCATCAATTGCAAACTCATCGACAATACCAATATTTTTTAATCCTATTTTTTTAGGATTACCAACAATTGAATGTGTTAAAAACGATTCCAAGTCTTTCAAATGGGTGTCAGTCAGTTGAGAAAGCCTATAATAAAGATCCTGTAAATATTTTTTTAATCTAAACTCAATTAAATCGCTAACATCCGACATTGTCGAATAAATAAGTTTGTTTCGGTCTTTATCTGTATAATCTCGAATTCTAAAGCCTCGATTTATGAGGTCGTCGTGTTCGATAGGGGATAAAAACCAAACTTCTTCATGTCTTCTTATCGTTGTAATAATATATGGTTTTTCATTGTTCTTTACACTAATTTCTAAACTACTTTGCACAAGTTTTTTTATAGTAGTTCCAATTGCTACATTATAAAATAGTCTTGCAATAAACCTATGCTTTGTCATGCGCTTTGATAAAATATCATCACCAGAGTTTGACCATTCATAAATATCTGCTAAGATAGCAACAACTTTTTCGTAACATTCATAGTTGCTAAGTTTTAATGCGGCAACCATTTCTAATATTTCAGCATTAGTCTTTTGTGCAATTTTTTGCTGAACTTTTTTACTTTCTTCAAAGCCAAGAAAGTAATCGAAGCAATTATATTCAGTTGTGGTTTTAATATATCCTTCTGTAATTCTGTTTTTTATTTTTTTATCTGAAAGATATGTTTTGAGAGCGGGTGATTGTTTATCTTCGGTAGGTAACGCAAATTTTTTTGCCGAAAATTCGCAAGGTTCACTAGAAGAATTTAATTCTCGTCTAATGGTATCAAACTTTAAATTTTTTGTCTCAACAAAAAACCTGAAAATTCTGCCTTGAAGACAATTGCCCAACCTTCCAACTCTTCCTAAAAGATTCTTTTTATCCAACTCTGCATTATCAAAACGCCCCTTCTTCGCTAAAAAGAAAAGATTGTTTGCGTTTAAATTCACACCTTTAAGCAATGTATTTGTACAAAAAATGTGGTTAATCCCAGATTTTTCTTCTGCAAAGATCGTTTCAATTTGCCTTTTTGTGAACGTGTCCAAATCCCCTGTGTGGATAGCAATACCTTTTTTCAAAAACTCAATAAGTTCAAAGTGTTCATCGATGTAATCTGACAAATAGCGTATCAAAGCCCTCTTTCTTTTATTAGAGCATTCTTGACCATCTAACAGTATATTAATAGCAAATAATTCGGCTATATCGCTTACATCATTTTTTTTGCAAAAATAAATGTTTTTTTCCTTTAAACTATTTATTTCATGAGACGCGCAGATTTTATATAAATCATACTTTATAGAATCAAACGTTTCACCAGGACTTACATCTTGAATATCGAGTTTTATCTGTTTGGATTCATTAAAAAAACCTCTATTATAAGTTACATCATATAAATTAAACGTATTATTCTCTTTTTTTATTAGATACTTTATTGAAGAAGTTGGTGAATAAAGCTCATCAATTATTAGCGTATTATTTAAATCCAAATCAATGAATTTTCCTATAAACGAATTATAGGGAGCATTTATATATGGCATTAAAAAAGCCATTGGAACATTTTGCGAATCTAAAACGGCTATTGCTTTGGCTAAAAGAACGCTTCTCTCGTTGTCGCTGACCTTTACAACATTGATTAGATCCTGGACTTCGTCAAGCACAACATAATCAAATTTATAATCAGGGAAACTGTTATTATAAATTAAGAATCTCTCTTGCGTAAAAAGGAATATCGCTTTTTCAGGTTCTGGTCGCATATAAGGTGTTTCTGTAATAACTATTTGATCAAGTTGATTATTAAAATAGGAGTTTATGTTTTTCCTGTATTCATTAATTAGTGATTTTGTCGGCAATATAACAATAAAATTTTTAATAATCCCTTTTCCCAGCGAAACCAACAGGGATTTCAATACTGTTCCAGTTTTTCCATATGATGTGGGAGCAGAAATGATTATATTTTTTCGTGCTAAAATGGAAAAAAGAATATCTATCTGGGCATCCGTCAATGCAGTCTCATTATCAAAGACTTTTCGTACTTCGTAATTAATCTCTGCGGAGAAATCAAACGGTAATAATTTTGATGTATATTTAATTAATTGCTGTAAATCAAGTTTGTCTATGATTGTTAATATTGTGGTTAATAGAGGTTCTTCAATTTGTCTATTTCGTAATTCGATTATAAAATTCAACCAAAAAACCAAATACGCCACCTTTTTTGATTTTATTTTTTCATCGGATTCAAAAAGAATAGAATTAAAAATTTTAATGAAAACCAAATTGCAGTTTTCAGATGAAAAATTTTGGCAATCAGTTTCACATGATAAAAAATAATTAGTGTACACTTGAAATTTTTCCAAATATTCAAATTCATTCTGCATTTTTTTGCTCATAGTCTTTTCCTTCCATTTTTTTAATTATTTTATCGTATAATCTTTCTAAAGAAAAATCCGTAGGTAATTGGACATGAAAAGCGTTAAATATCTTTATTTTTTCAAATCTTGGGCAAGTGAACTGTTTGCAATCAGAGCCGCTCGCTATGCAGTTTTTACAATCCAAATACTCCTTTTTTATATATTTTTTTATTTCTTCCTGTGAAAAAGTGTCGCTAGGAGAAACGATACAAACATTAAAAACCAAGCTGGCATTGCTTAAGAGCTTTTCAGTATCGCTACGATTGCTTATTAGTTCTTCAGTAACCTCTAGTAATTTGGGATCTAAATCATTATTTCGAATATTAGTCTTACAATCATATAGCGAAGCTGTTTTTATATCCCCTTTACAAAATAATGATTCTACGCCTTCATAAACTTTCTTTGCTGTCGCGTTTTCATTAAGTGTAGATGTACTGGTTTTAAATTCAAATACCCATATACGATCTCCTCTGTAGAATACAGAGTCAACGCCAAATTTTGGATTTTCAATATCACTACGTTGTAATAAATAAAGTGGTAAAACATCATGGAATTCTTTTAGGGCTTCGTAAGACAGCAAGTTCATATATATTCCATCATTTTTTTTATATCCTTCTTTTGGGTTTTTTAATGAGTTTTTAAGTGTTTTTAGCTTATCTTCCAAATTGGTTTTTAGAAAACTTAATGAGTCTTGATCGTTTTCTTTCATGTATGATAATATTTTGTTATTTTTTATTAATTCATCTGCCAAAAATTCGTGTATATCGCCCTCAAACTCATATGTACAATACCAAAATTCATCTAACTTGTGATTAGATAGAGGAACCTTTGATAGATTTCTTGTAAAATTGTTTAGCACAGTTTACCTCCGTACATGTTAGTGCTGCAGCATTATATTTATCAATACTCTATACTTTCTTCATCCAGTAAAAAATCGAAAATACTCATTGTAACAATGCCGTTTTCATCGCGTTTACGCTTGATATCGTCTTTTACGACAATTATTTTTTTAAAAAAGTCTTTGATATTCAGTAAAGAATTCTTTTCTTGCGCTTGTTTTTCTTCGGAATCCATTGCAAAAGCCGATTGCATATAAAATTTATTATTACCGCGATTTGCGATAAAATCCACTTCGGCGTAGTTACGAACGACCTTTCCTTCCGCATTTCGTTTTGCGGTTTCCACAATGCCAACGTCTACGGCAAATCCGCGCTTTATCAGTTCGAGATAAATCACGTTTTCCATAATGTGATTTTCTTCTTGTTGACGAAAGTTGAGCGCGGCATTTCTTAATCCCAAATCGGTAAAATAGTATTTCGACGGGGTGGATAGATACTTTTTGCCTTTTACGTCGTAACGCTTTGATTTATCTACAAGAAAAGCGTCTTCGAGATACGCAAGATAATTAGAAACAGTTTTATCCGCGATAGGCAAGTTGGCAACACTTCTGAACGTGTTTGAGAGTTTTAGCGGATTGGTGAGTGAGCCTATGCTTGACGCAAGAATTTCCACTACGGCGTTGATCTGTTCTTCGTTTTGGACTCGGTTACGGTCGATAATATCATTGAGATATACATTTTTGAGTTGTCCTTTCAGATAATTCATTTTCGCTTCTTCGCTTTGTTGCAAAAGGACAAGCGGCAATCCGCCGTAAGTATAATAATCTTTCCATCCTTGCGTAACCGTTCCGTCATATACGGACATATACTCCGAAAAAGACAACGGCAAAATACGCACTTCGTCGCCACGTCCTCTGAATTCCGTTACGATGTCGGTAGATAAAAATTTTGAATTGCTGCCCGTAACGTAAATATCAACGTTAGGCAATTTCAAAAGTCCGTTCAAAACGCCCACGAAATTATCTGCCAGTTGAATTTCGTCAAGCAGAATATAATATAATCCGTCGTCGGCAATCAAGTTTTTGATATATCGACTCAATGCTTTGGGCAAAAGCAAGTCGCTGTTTTCGTCATCGTCAAGCGAAATTTTGATAATATGGTCGTCCTTTATTCCCTTTTCTTTCAGATAATTGTAAAAAAGCGTGTTGAGAAGATATGACTTTCCACACCGGCGAATACCGGTGATAATTTTTACCAAGCCATTTTGCTCTCTATCTTTCAGCTTTTTCAAGTAAACGTCTCTTTTTATGCTTTCCATATTGCCTCCGTTACGAAAAAATGTAACAATTCGCATTTTTATTTCCTGTTTCTATTATATACGTACAAAAAGCAAAAGTCAATATTATATTACGAAAAAGTGCAACAAGTTGCAAAAATTTTTCGATGGAATATTTATAAATAGGATTTCGGGTTGATTTCTTTTAGAATTTGTGCTATAATAGTAGCGATTAAAGTTCTTATAATATTGATTATCAGGAAGTTGGAGCGTGAATCATGGCAAAAGAAAAAGTGGAAAAATCTCAATCTCTTGAAAAAACTTTGTGGGCTGCGGCTGATAAACTTATCGGTGCGGTTATGCCGCACGACTATATGAAAATGGTTCTCGGGCTCATTTTCCTCAAGTACGTTTCCGACCGTTTCGATGCAAAATATAAGCAATTAGTTGCCGAAGGCGACGATTTTGAAGAAGAAAAAGACGCATACGCCGAAGATAATGTCTTCTGGATTCCCGAAACCGCCCGTTGGGGTTACATAAAGCAATTTGTAAAGGACGAAAAGATCGGTACTATTCTCGATCAAGCCCTTATCGACATTGAAAAAGAAAACGATGAACTTCGCGGCATATTGCCTAAAGTTTATTCAAAAGGCGACGTAGACAAACGCCGTCTTGGCGAACTCGTCGATTTGTTCTCGAACAATCTTTCCACCGAGAATATGACCGGCGATTTGTTCGGCAAATGCTATGAATACTTTTTGGGCGAGTTTTCAAAGAAATTCGGACAAAAAGGTGGCGAATTCTACACTCCGCGTTGTGTCGTTGACCTTATTGTCAATATGATTGAACCGTTCAACGGTCGTGTATACGATCCTTGTTGCGGCTCCGGCGGTATGTTCTCTCAATCCGCAAACTTCATTAAGCAACACCAAGGAAATATCAACAATATTTCCGTTTACGGACAAGAACTCAATCCCGACACTTGGCGTATGGCTAAAATGAATTTGGCTATTCGCGGAATTACGGCAGATTTGGGCGATTCTTACGGCGACACTTTCCACGACGACAAGCACAAGACGTTGCGCGCCGATTTTATTATGGCAAATCCGCCGTTCAATATCAGTGACTACGGTCAGCCTTCACTTTTGGAAGATCCTCGCTGGATTTACGATATCCCCCCTCAGGGAAACGCCAACTATGCTTGGATTCAGCACATTATAAGCAAATTATCTCCTAAAGGTGTTGCCGGCTTTGTTTTGGCAAACGGATCTCTTTCCACTTCTTCTAAACAAGAATACAATATTCGTCAAAAAATGTTGGAAGAAGGCATCGTAGATTGTATTATTGCCTTGCCGACAAACCTTTTCAGCACGGTTACAATCCCCGCTTGTTTGTGGTTCCTGCGTAAAGATTGCAGAAATAAAGGTAAAACGCTCTTTATCGATTGCCGCGAAAAAGGCATTATGATTGACCGTAAAATCCGCGAATTGACTTATAACGACGTTACCGTCGGTCATCAGGACAACGACGAGATAATCGAAAAAGCCAAGGCTTATAACCTTGCCACTTATGGCGACGAAAACAAAGGCGATATCGAAAGCATTGCCGCTGTTTACCACGCTTGGCTTAAAGGTGAAGGATATGAAGACGTTAAGGGCTTCTGTAAGTCCGCAACGATAGAAGAAATCAGAGAAGCCGACTATTCACTCGTTCCGGGTAGATATGTTGGAATCGACGATTCCGGAAAAATGACTGAAGAGGAGGTTAAAGTCGAGATAGTAAGAGTTAAGCAAGAATTGAAAGAATTGATGGAAAAAGGCAAAGAACTTGACGAGAAAATTTATGCGATACTAAATAGCGACGATTAACACTTGGTATCAACTATGTGCTGTTGATAGGACAATGAAAAATCGGGAATTTCCAATTCGTCAATGACCGATTGTTGAACGCGTTGACGTCCGGAACTGCCAACCATAGACTTTATAGCAGGTTCTCGAACCAAAGAGGAAATCGTTAAATAATAAATAAAATCAGGACAACTAATTCCATCTCTTGCCCTAAAAACTATGTATTCAGTGGAGCCAAAGCCGACTTCGTTATCATCTAATATCGAAACGCAAGCGGTTTTGCCGTTTTCAAGGCAAGGCGTAATACGCGCCATTATTGTATCACCATTACGAAATTTGGCACCACCCAAGTATGGTTCAACAGAGTAGTTGGAAACATATTTAGTATATGGTTCAATTTGATCCATCGAAATCTTTTTCGACATAATCCCCTTGGGCAACTTTTCACACGGATTTATTTCCGCAAAATCTGATAATCTCATAGGTATCCTTTATGAAAATAAGTAATGTTGCAAGTATTGTTAATCAAAAACTTGATGGTTGTTTATTGGACAATCATACATACATTTCTACTGAATGTATGTTGCCAGACTGTGGTGGAATAGAAGATAGTTCGTCTATACCTAACGGAAAAGCCACTCGTTTTGGTGTAAACGATATTCTTCTATCAAACATTCGCCCGTACTTCAAAAAAGTGTGGTTTGCCACTTTTGAAGGCGGTTGCTCTAATGACGTAATTTGCCTCCGTACCACAAGTCCAAAGTGTTCATCCAAATATCTGTATTACGCTATCTGTACGGATAAATTTATAGACACTTTCTCGGCTTCTTCAAAGGGAACAAAGATGCCACGTGGCGACAAAAATGCTTTATTATCATACGAAATCCCTGACAGAAGCATAGACGAACAACTTTGCATAGTTGATATTCTCGGAAGTATCGATAATTCTATTGAAAAATCAGAACAAATCATATCAGAAATTGAGCGGTTGATACATTTACAATTCTCTGTTTTTTATGGTGGATTAACTACAAAATCAACTATTGGAAAAGAATTTGAGTGTTGTTTGGGTGGAACGCCAAAAACAACTTGTCCAGAGTATTGGGACGGAAACATAAATTGGATAAATTCAGGCGAAGTAAATAAGTTGAGAATCTGTAACGCTTCAAAGAAAATATCTCAATTAGGAATGGAAAAATCAGCCACAAAACTTCTGAATAAGGGTACTACAGTTATTGCTATTACGGGAGCGACTTTGGGGCAAGTGAGCCTTTTAGAGATTGATACCTGTGCTAATCAATCAGTAATAGGAATAGGCGAAAATCAAATAAAAAAAGACTTTATCTATCCATTGATAATGCACCACATTTCAGATTTAATTAAAAAGCAAACAGGTGGAGCGCAACAACATATCAATATGAACGATGTCAAATCATTGGAAATAATGGTTCCTACTTTAACACAATATCGTGACTACTCGTTTGAAGTGATGCCGTTATTCGATTTACAGTCATCATTATGTGTAAAAATAGAAAAAATGAAAGAATTAAAGGCGCTTTACTTAAAAAAGTTCTTTGGATAGCCTATCGGCGCACAGATATATACATAAGCCTCCGTTAAAATATTGTTAGCCACAAACGGCAATATTTTGAAGGAGGTTTAACTTTTTATGTTAAACAGTTACGAAAAGCAACTCAGGCAAACCAACTTGGCAGACAACACGATTGTGTCTTACTGTCATTCTTTGAGGCAATATCTCGAAATGTACGAGAACGTGTTTACAAAGAAAAATCTGTTATCTTACAAGGGATTTTTGATTGAGAATTATTCTCCCAAAACCGTAAATCTTAGGATTTTAGCAATCAATAAGTACCTTGAATTTAACAAACTGGATAAGTTAAAACTTAAGCTGATAAAGGTTCAACAAAGAACGTATCTTGAAAACGTCATCAGCGATGCCGACTACAAATTCTTCAAGAACAAATTGAAAAAAGACGGACGAATGAATTGGTATTTCATTGTAAGATACCTTGCCGCAACCGGTGCAAGAATTTCGGAGTTGGTACAAATCAAAATCGAACACGTTCACAAAGGCTACATAGACATTTACGGCAAGGGCGGAAAAGTTCGGCGTATCTACATACCCAAGTCTTTGCGTGTGGAAACGCTAAAATGGCTTGAAGAAAACGGCCTTGAAAGCGGCTATTTATTCTTAAATCGGTTTGGCGAAAAGATTACAACACGCGGAGTCGCTCATCAATTAAAAATTTTTGCCGCCGAGTACGGAATGGATACAAAGGTTATTTATCCGCACTCTTTCAGACATCGTTTTGCTAAAAACTTTCTTGAAAAATACAACGATTTGGCGTTTCTTGCCGACCTTATGGGACACGAAAGCATAGAAACAACACGCATATATTTACGAAAAACAGCCAACGAACAACAGGAAATTGTAGATAAAGTTGTTACTTGGTAAATAGCACTAAAAAGTTCCTCGGTTTCAACCGAAGAACTTTTTTAAGTAGAGTTGCTTTAATTCGTTGAGCTTTGAATTCTCCTTTGAAATAATCAGAAGTTTATTTATTATACAATCATATTGTTTATAGTTTTCAATATCGTTGCATTCAATACTGTAATTTGCAAGCTCTTTTATTCCCAAATTTTGTTGTACACTTCCTTTGGCAAGCGATTTGATTGCCGTACTATGAGATAGCAAAGAAAAATAAGTAAAGAATGGCGAAGGACTAATAACTTTTAATACTCGTTGATTGAGCAACGCATTGTCAATATCAACAATTCCGACTCGCCCGACCTCACCGGTCATAGTAAGTAATATATCTCCGATGTGCAGGAGACTTTTTGTATAGATATCAGTATAGTCAATCGTATACGCGTTTGCACTATTAAAACCATCATCGGTAATGTTTTTAATCGTAATCACTTTATGATCTCCGTTTGTTCTGTAATCGCCGCTTTTAAAGGCGTAACCATTGATAAAAGTGAACAACTCGCCACAGCCGCGTTTTTCACCTCCCAAATTACTTATTTGTTCAAACAATCGAAGTCCGAATTGAAGAATTGTTTTCTTAAAAGAAAGGTTGTTTTCTATCTTTTCATCAATACTTCCGAGAATATCAACCATAGGTTTATAGGTAACTTCTAATAGTTTTTTACTATAAGTACCTATAGACTGTCCATAATGGATTGAAAAATTTTCTTTTTTATGTTATAATATAAAAAAATACACGAGGGAAAAATGCTTTTCATTGCTTTGGATACTAATATCATAAGAAAGCAAAATAATCAGATAACAAACATCATGGATTTTTGCTTTTCTAATTTTGTTTCTAATGAATTACCGTGTTTGATTAGGCAATTTTCCAATAATGTAGAGATTAAAATTGCCATTCCGGAGGTTTGTATAGAAGAATATATTAGGCAACGCACAGAAGATTATGTAAGTTGCGTAAAAAAGTATAATGAAGTTGCTGCAAAATTAAATACTGCATATCCAATCACTATGCCCGATTTTTTGTGTGAGGGTGCTTATGTGGAACAACTTAGAAGTGACGCATTGGATTATTGCAAAGAAAATAACATAGTGATAATAAATTGTATGGATTTTATTGATTGGAATAGCATGTTTAGAAATTCGATAAATAGGAGGCTTCCTTTTAAGAACGATGGAAATTCTCCCTTTAAGGATGCTATGATTTATGAAAGTTGTTTGGGTTTTGTGAAAAATCATGAATATGATCAATTGATTCTTCTTACATGCAATAGCAAGGATTTCAATCTTTTGGATAGTCTCCATAAACAAAATAATTTTAAGATTATATGTCCAAACGAAACAGCTATGTTGGGAGAACTTATTAGCGGTGTAAAATATTTTGGAATAAATATGGATGTTGATTTTGCTACAAGTGGCGAAATGTTTGCAAATAGTGACGATGTGCAAATTAAAATTAAGGAGGCTTTTCAGTTGCACGTTCTCACATTGGGATCTTTTTCCGCGCCTTTAATAGTCCAAAATGTAAATGGAAACTATGACTATACATATAACATAGACGAAGAAAATGAGCAGGTTGAGATTATTGCAAATATAATTGATGGCGAAGAAGAGGGGTTAAATGCTATGCATTTGTTTTTTAACAGAGATAATGGAGGATATTTATTTAGACAATGTGCAATTATTGTCGAGAACGTTAACGGGGAGGAATTATTAAATGCATAGTATTTTTACTGAAAACGATTTGGAAAAAGCCATTATCGATAAGTTATGCAACTTAGGATACATTTATTTGAATACTTCTGACCCTTGGACAGTACAACGACAATTATCAGATTTTATAAATGATTCGTTATTGCTTGAACAACTTCAAATCATTAATCCAAATATTCAAACGGATATTTTAGAAAAAGCAATTGCAATGCTGAAAAATATCGATAATCCCTCTTTGTTTGAACGCAATCATATTGTCCATAAGTGGTTGACCGACGGCATTCAGATTGATGATTATCACAGCGACGTAAACCCTCTTGTTCGCTTTGTCGATTTTGTTAATATCAAAAATAACATATTTCAAGTTGCAAACCAACTTAAATTCAAGGAAAGCCGCAATTTGCGAATCCCGGACGTTATTATCTTTGTAAACGGCATTCCGCTTGTTGTGTTTGAGATGAAGTCAATCGAATACAACGAAGATACTTTCATTGAAAGAGCTTACGAACAGTTAGGCCGTAACGGTGAAGCGGACGGCTATCGTTTTGATATTCCCACGCTGTTTAACTACAACGCATTTTTGGTTATCAGCGACGGCGCAAACAATAAGGTAGGCACGCTTACTAGCGATATTACGCGTTATAACGAATGGAAAAGCGTTGACGGAGAAATCGGATACAAAAAGAATTACGCATATAAACTCGACGTTCTGCTTAACGGATTGCTTAAACCGGAACGTCTTTTAGACGTTATAAAAAACAACCTGTTCTTTATGAACAGCGACAAGGAAAAACCTGTAAAAATTCTTGCGCAGTATCATCAATATTTCGGTGTTAAAAAGGCTTATGACAGCATCAAACGATCATTGAAACCTCAAGGCGACGGCAAAGCCGGTATCGTTTGGCATACCCAAGGAAGCGGCAAGTCATTTTCCATGGTAATGCTTGCGCATAAACTCATTACCGACGTTGACATGAAAAACCCCACTATTGTGGTGCTGACCGACAGAAACGATTTGGACAATCAATTGTTCGGGACTTTTTCCAATGCCGCCGAGTTTTTACGGACGCGTCCCGTTCAAGTAGAATCGAGAGAAGATCTACTCAGTAAAATCGGAGAGATAAAAGAAGGCGGCATTGTATTTACAACCCTTCAGAAGTTCGATAAAAACAATATCGTTCCCAATAAGAGAACGAATATAGTCGTTATTTCAGATGAGGCTCACCGTTCGCATTACGGTATTGATGAACAAATCGTATATAAGAAAAATCCCGACGGAACGTTTACGTCTATTTCCAAATACGGATATGCAAAATACATAAGAGACGCGCTGCCGGAAGCAACGTATATCGGTTTTACGGGTACTCCCGTTGAATCCGGCGATCATTCCACTTCTGCGATTTTCGGCAAAACTGTTGACACTTACGATATGACGCAATCGGTAGAAGATGGTTCTACCGTAAAAATATTCTATGAAAGCAGACTTGCAAAGGTTTGGCTTGATGACGGCAAGCTGAAGGAAATCGATAAATATTACGACGACCTCGCAAATCAAAACGTTTCGGAGGACGTAATTGAAGAGTCTAAATCGAAATGGTCGTCAATGGAAGTTATTATCGGAGATAACGATCGTTTGCATTTGCTTGCGAGCGATATTCTAAAGCATTATAACGAAAGAAAAGACGTGTTGAATGGCAAAGCAATGATTGTCTGTATGTCAAGAAAGATTGCCGCAAAACTTTACTATCAGATTGTAGGGCTTGCGCCGGAACTGAAAGAAAAGATTGCCCTTGTCGTTACCGAAAGCAATAAAGATACCGACGAAGAAAGAAAGCTTTTCAAAGATAAAGCGTATCGCGAAAACGCAGCGAAAGAATTTAAGCGCAAGGACGGAAGCATCAAAATCGCAATTGTCGTCGATATGTGGCTTACAGGATTCGATGTAACCGACCTTGACGTAATGTATATAGACAAGCCTATGAAAGGTCATAATCTTATGCAGGCTATAGCCCGTGTAAACCGCGTAAGCGTGGGAAAAGAAAGCGGATTGATTGTTGACTATATCGGCATTAAAAGGTCACTTGAAGAGGCGTTAAATACTTATACGGCGAGAGATAAAGAATTAAACCTTAGAGATATTCAGGATACTGCCAAATCCATACTTGAGGAAAAGCTTTCTATTCTCGACGAAATGTTTTTCCACGTTGACAAGAAAGGCTTTTTCGGTGGAACAAATTCTGTCAGGCTTAAAGCAATACAGAACGGCGCAGATTTTGTCCTTTCGACAGACGATATAAAGAAGGCTTACCTACAACTTACAAAACAACTTAAAGACGCTTATGTGGTGTCTATTGGAATTCTTGATGAGGACTATAAAAAGAAAGTTTTGTATTACTTGGCAGTCCGCCACTTTGTTCAAAAGGTCGAACGTGGCAATTTGCCGACTAATATCACTCCCGAAAGTATCAATAAGCACGTTGAAGAGTTGATTGCCGAAGCAATTAAGGGCGACGAGGTCGAAATTCTCACAAAAGTAGAAGATACCGAACAAAATCGCGATATTTGGGATCTGCTGAGCGAAGAAAAAGTCGAAAAATTAAGGCAATCTCAACCGCCGCATGTTTTCATCAAAATAATGGAGCGCTTACTCAAAGAGGCTGTGAGGGAATATCGCGGTTATAACCTAGTAAAAGCCAAAGAATACAGCGAAAGATTGCGTAAATTGTTAGAAACCTACAACACCCGTGAGGATGACCTTAAAACAGATATGACCATCGTCGGTTTGATTGCGTTTTCGCAAGAAATGGTCGAAGATGAAGCCTATGCAAAGAAAAATAATCTGACAGGTCGCGAACGCGCATTTTATGACGCATTGGTTGCCAATAAGAGTGCCGTTGAACTGATGTCGGATGATATTCTGCGTGTTATGGCAATGGAATTAAAGGCTATCGTTGAGGAATACGCAACGGTTGACTGGTCGAAAAAGAAAGATACGCGCGCAAGAATGCGCATGCAGATTAAAAGACTTTTGAAAAAATACAACTACCCGCCTGATTATACTGAAGAAGCAATTTCTCGTGTCGTTGATCAAGCCGAATTTATGATGTAAGGAGGAAATAATGGAATTAGGTAGATTAGAAGAACTTGATGTTAGAAGAGTTTGGGCGCATGAGCAATATGATTTCTCAAGATGGCTTTCTTCCGAAGAAAATATTAAGTTACTCGGAGATACACTAAATCTCTCTTTAACCGATATTGAAACAGAAAAGTTTGTGGGTTCATATCGTTGCGATATAATCTGTAAAGATGAGTTGACCGGAAAAACAGTTTTAATTGAAAATCAATTAGAGCCGACAAATCACGATCATTTAGGGAAAATCATTACATACGCTTCGGGACTTGATGCGTCGGTCGTTGTTTGGATAGTCGCATCAGTAAGAGATGAACATGCAAGCGCAATCGAATGGTTAAACAAAAACACTACCGACGATCTTTCTTTTTTCTTGGTAGAAGTTCATGCATATAAAATAGGCAATTCTGTTCCTGCGCCTATGTTCAAAATAATCGAGCAGCCAAATGATTTCTCAAAGCAAGCAAAAACAATGGCTAAGGCGCCGGAAATCAATGAATCTCAAACAAAGAGATTGGAATTTTGGAATTTATTTAATGACTACATAGATAAAGTCGGAAAGCCTATTAACAAACATAAAGCTACAACAGACCATTGGTATACGGTAGCGATAGGATCTTCTCAATGTCATATTTCCGTTGATTTGGTAAATAGAGAACATAAAATCAGAGTCGGAATATGGATTCCTGACGATAAATCGCTTTATGATAAGTTCTTTGCCAATAAAGATGTAATCGAACAAACCGCAGGACTTCATTTCAATTGGGATCGGCTTGATTCGAAAAAAGCTTCCTTGGTTTGTACATACATTAAGGGGTTGGATTTCAATAATCAAGCAAACTATAACGAACTAATGAAAGAAACTTTGGACAAAGTTTTGCTCTTAAAGCGAGTTTTTACCCCGTATCTTTAATGAAAGATTATTGAGCGATAGATACTAAGAAATATATGATACAAGGACAACTCAAATGATAACTGATAAATTTGTCAAAGGATATGCGGTACTAAAGAGTGAATGGTTCAATAGGGACATCTTAGATGAATATATCCCTTTCGTTGCGACTATAATTATAGAAAACAACATAGATGAAGTCGACGAACTTTTTCTAACGAAAAAGCTTAATGAAAAATACAATGATATTTTTCAAGAAAACTTTGTTAGACAAATATTAAGTCAGGCTGTAAGAAAGGGAGTTATTATTAATAATAGGGGCAAATTTGTAGTTGATAAGACCAAGGTAAAGCAATATGCAATAAAAATGGAAAGCTTTGATTTCGATTTCGAGTTGCTTATTGATGATTTTATTAAATATGCAAATGATAATCGTTATTTCCCGTCTAAAGAAGAAGTAAAACGATTGATTTTTGATTTTGTAGATAAATACGATGATCGAGTTTTATATAATAACATTGAAGACATTCCCATTAGCAACAATGTCTTTTTGTACCATTGGTGCAATTATGTTATAGAGCTAACCGATAATAATAAACGCTTGAGTGAATTTTTTATAGGTCTTTGCTTTGGCAACTTGATCAAAAATGCATTGTTCTATACAAGTGAAGCAGCTTCTTCTTTCTCGAATTTAACAATTTATTTAGATACTCCTATGATATTTGCCGTAATGGGTATGGATACACCCGAAAGGGAAAAATCATATAAAACGCTGTTAACTAAAGCTGCGAAAATAGGGATGTCTATTCGTGTTTTTGACCATAATTTTGAGGAAGCAAAAGGAATTATGGAGCGAGCATCCCGTTGGGCAATAAGTAGTCAATATGAGCAATCGAGAGCCAATAAAGTCGCTCAATTCTTTTATGAATCAGGAATGGATGCAGAAGATATCGACGAATATATCCATGACTTTGAACAACAACTCAATAGTAAGGGAATTGTGAAAGAAGAAACAACATATCGCACGGAAGAAAATGCTTTTCAAGCAGATGAAAAGCATCTCTTTGATGAGATTAAGCAAGAATATGGAACACGTTCGCTTAAATATAATTCAGAAGCGGAGTATGATAATTCTATACAAACAGACGTTAGATCTTTGGTAATGATACAAAGAAAGCGTGCTGGAGCATATTCTACAGACTTAAATGCAGCACGCTGTGTTTTTATTACGACTAACGGAGTAGTAGCAAAGGTTAGTAAAGATTATACACTATCAAATGAATTAACAAAGGATAAAATACCAACCGCTATTACTGCAGATATGTTTGGCACCTTATTATGGTTAAACTATCCAGATAAAAATGATTATGTGGAGCAAAAGTTATTAGCAGATTGCAAGGCTTTATTAAAAGCTTCTCCGCAAATGATAGCCAGATTCAATCTTGAATTGGATAAAGCGTATAAAAAGAAAGACTCGGATTTAACTGAAGAAAAATTTTTATTCTTGAGATCTCATCCTATAGTCCAAACGTTTTTATTGGATGCAACAAGTGGTGACTATACGCAGTTCGACACAAATACTTGGCGATCTGTTTATGATAGAATAGTCGCATCAGCCCAATTTGATGGCGAAAAGAAGTATACCGAAGAAAAATCAGAGCACGAAAAAACGAAAGGAGAATTGCAGCAAGCAAAAGACATAATAGAGTCGAAATCAGAAAATGAAAAACGATTAAATGAAATAATTCTCCAACAGCAAGAAGAATTTAGTTCGAAACGTGCCTATATGTTGACTATCTTGATATATGCTGTTCCGTATTTAGTACTATCACTTGCAATTATTTTTGTACAGAGTCTATTCGTAAATTGGACAATAAAAGGAATATGTCTCGGAATATTGACTGTAATTGTTGGGGCGCTACTGCCAATATGTTTCTCAAAAATCAAGAAAAGAATTCAAGCAAGTATTATTAAAAAAATGGCAAAAAAAATAAATAACAATAAGTAAACACGGCAACCGAAGCCGAGAGAAAGGTCAATCCGATCTCACGGCTTTTTATTTGCATTAAAACTGTTATTTAATTGTTCTGTGTATATATTGATTTTCGACTTTCATTCCTTTTGTACAATTGAGGTGATAGTGTGTTTAAGGTCGGAATTGCTTTAGAAAAATATATTAGTGGGAATTTATAGCGGCAGAAGTCTGCTTTTATTATAGTCGTCGGGATAAAGTTTTTGTCACGGCGGCTTTTTGTTTGCGAGAAAAAACAGTAAAAATCATGTAAAAACGGTTGCAAAACGAAATCTCGTGTCCTTGGGTATTATGGAGGGATATTTTTTCGCGTAAAGAATTTTTTGGAATATGGCTATTAGACCGTCAACTTTACTATTTTCATGTCCTTGGTATATATGGGAGGAAAATTTTTCTATACACCCCGAACTTTCGGATTTTCGTGTCCTTGGTTAAGTGGGAAAAATTTTTTCGCAAAAATTTAGTAAAATACCCCGACAAAAGCGTTGTAACTTTCCAATATAAGTAGGAGGATTTTAATTTTTTCCTAAAACACCCCGCCAAACGATATGTAAATGTCCGTATATAGTGAGGAGATTTTCTTCTGTAAGAAAAAAGTTTCGTGCAGACCGTTTACTTTCGTGCCGGAAGTTTCCAATTATAGTAGAGGGATATTTTTCAGAAAAGTACGAAGTTTTTACTCTCTGTTGTCCATATATAGTCAGGAGATTTTCTTCTGTAAGAAAAAAGTTTCGCGTAAACCATTAAGTCTCGTACCGAAAATGTCCAATATAAGTAGAAGGAGTTTTAAGATTTTTTCTAAAACACCCCGCCAAAAGGTATGGTAAGTGTCCAATTATAGTAGGAGGATTTTTTGAAAAAGTTCGGTGAAACACCCCAGCAAAGAGATGAAAACTTTCCAATATAGGTAGAGGATATTTTCAAGAACCTACGAAAAACACCCCCGCAAACAGGCAAGCAAATGTCCATATATAGTGAACGGAAAAGGAGATAACAGATCATGAGTTACAAACAAGTGTACCCGCCTTAGCAGGCAGAAAACGTAAAGCAAAAGCCCAAAAAATAAATTTGAAAAAGGTATCGGGAAACAAGCAGGTAAAGAGACGCTTGGGGACACTTTATGAACAAGGTAATTAAAATACAAACAGCAAATCAGGAATTACCTTTGAATATCGGTGTGAATCGGTTTTGTAAGAACGAATGTTGTTGAAAAAAAAGTAAAAACATGATATAATATAAAAAAGGTTTGGCAGACAACAGAAACTCGGTATAAAAAACTTAATATAGAAACAACTAGAAGCCGCACAAAAAATGTGCGGCTTCTTTTCATCGTGTAAAATATAGTAAAGACAAAAAATCAAGGAGATTGTAATGAAATATAATCAATGGTTGGATATATGGCTCGAAAATTACGTAAAACCCACTACAAAAATAAAAACATATACGATATATAAGCAAATTGTCGAAAAAAGATTGAAGCCAAGATTGGGAGAATACGAACTGAATGAAATTTCTCCCGTAATATTACAAAGTTACGTAACTGAATTGTTGCGACAAGGAAACGCAATTACGGGTACCGGATTATCGGCGAATACGGTGAACGGTATTATAACCGTAATTCAAAACTCTCTGAAACTTGCTTGTACGATAGGTGAGTCCGAAAAGTATATTGCAGACAAAATAAAACGCCCGAAAACAAGCGAAAAAGAAGTGAGTTGTTTTACGGCGGCGGAACAAAAGAAGATTGAACGAGCCGTTTTAGCGGGTAAAAGGCAGAAAATGTTCGGGATAGTTCTGTGCTTATATACGGGGTTGCGGATAGGAGAATTATTGGCTTTAACGTGGAAAGATATTGATTTTATTAAGGGCGTACTATCTGTGAATAAAACAATACACGACGGAAAAGACGAAAACGGACGTATTTGCAGTATCATCGGTGTGCCGAAAACGCAATCGTCCGTGCGAAGTATTCCGTTACCGAAACAATTGATACCGGTTTTGAAAAAGATAAAAAAAGAAACCGAATCGGAGTACGTCGTTTCGGACAAACGTCGCGGTGTTTCGGTAAGAGTGTATCAGCGGAATTTTTCGGTATTGTTAAAGCGAATAGGCGTGCCTCACAAAGGTTTTCACGCTTTGCGGCATACGTTCGCAACGCGAACGTTGGAATGCGGAATGGACGTGAAAACGTTGTCTGAAATACTCGGTCATAAAAGCGCGACGACTACGCTTAACAGATATGTTCACTCTATGGCGGACTACAAAAAAGAAATGATGAACAAACTTGGAAAGTTGCTTTGAGAACATTAAAAAGGTGTCACCTATCGGGATGAATACCGTGAACGCTTGCAGGCGGCAATCGAGCGTAAGATTGCGGGAAAAGAGATCGTATCTTCCAAAGAGAAAGGTTCGGGCAGCGTGTCCGACCTCATGGAAGCGCTCGCCAAAAGCCTTGAACTTGCCAAAAAACCCAAGGCGTCCGTGAAGCGTTCCATGAGAAAGAGAAAAGCGGAATGAGCGATCTGTTTGAGGTAAAAAAATATTTCTCCCATGCTGCTGTGCGAAACGGGGCCCTTTGACGACGCGGACTATATCTTCGAGTTGAAATTGGACGGTATTCGCTGTATCGCGTATTTGGGCGAGCGAAAAACCGTCTTGCAAAACAAGCGTTATAAAGACGTGACCGCGTTCTATCCGGAATTGCACGATATGTGCCTCTGCGTCAGACGGAAAACGATTCTGGACGGTGAACTCGTCGTACTCACAGACGGGAAGCCGGATTTTTACGCCTTGCAGAAGCGCAGTCTGATGGGAAACGCATTCAGAATTTCTCTTGCGGCAAAGAAGAATCCCGTGCAGTTCGTCGCCTACGATATTCTTTATCACGACGGGAAGGAGCTGACCGTTCTTCCGCTCACAGAACGAAAAAAGTATCTCTCCGAAAAGGTGACGGAGGGGTACAACCTGAGCGTTTCAAAATATATTGAAAGAGAAGGTATGGCGTTTTTCGAACTCACCAAGCGCGAGGGGTTGGAAGAAATCGTCGCCAAAAAAAAGGACGGGAAGTACCATATCGGAAAGCGGACGCGCGACTGGCTGAAAATTAAAGCGATGCAGGACGAAGATTTACTCGTGTGCGGGTATCAGCCGGACGGAAACGAAAAGGTCAAAGATTTGATCCTCGGCTTTTATGACGACGAAGGGAAACTTCAATGCCGCGGTAAGGTGTATCTCGGCGTATCGGGGGAGGAGCGGCGCGTCATAGAAGAATTTGCGAAACGCAACCGCGTGCGAACGCCGTGGTTTGAAAAATATAAGCACGCAGTTTGGCTGAAACCGAAACTTATCGGCACGGTGCATTTCATGCACGAAACACGGAGCGGCGGTATGCGTCAACCCGTCTGGAAAGGTCTGCGCACGACAAATAGTATAAAATGTAAAAAAACACGCAGTGGTTTTTCGGCTACGTGTTTGATTTTTGCTTTGTTAATGTATATAAATCCGTTTCATCGAAACTGATTCGACAGATGAAACTTTTTTATTGAAATGCAAGGCTTATGGGCGCGTTCTCTTTGGTCTTATCGTTGCCAGGTTTGACTGGGCGGGTAACCGAAATGCTTTTTATAGACGCGTGAAAAATAGTACATATCGGCAAAACCGCAGGAAAACGCTATGTTGATTACCGTACCGTCTCTGTTTTCGAGCATTGCCCGTGCTTTATTCAGGCGCAGAGAGTTTATAAATTGCAGAGGACTCGTCTTATAAACTTTATGGAACAACCTTCTCAAATGCACTTCGCTCATTCCGCACATGGCGGCCAAATCGGGAAGATTCAAGTCGCGGCTGGTGAAATTTTCCAATATATATTCGTATGCGGGTTGTATTTTTTTGGTTTCGTTGTAATTGTTGTAAATAGTATAGTCGTCGATAATTTTTGCGTAAATTTCGTAAAATTTTGCAAGACATCGGATTGACCGTGAATCTTTTTCGTTCAGAAAGATGACGGAAAGGGCGGAAAATAAATTTTGATACGATTCGATGTTTTTGATTTTAAGCGACTCGCTTTCCCTTTTTACGCCGTCTCCGAAACAAAAATTGACGCAGTAAAATTTGTAATCGTCACAATTTACGCGAATGGTATAATATTCGCCTTCTGCGAGAAAGAGAATTTCCCCTGCGGTCGCCGTAAAATCATGTGTCGGCGTATGGTAAAAACCGCTTCCCGATAAAATAAACACGAAGCAAGACGTTGCTCGCGGCACTTCGTTGATGTCACGATACCTGCCGCGGGGCAAGCGGTCTTTATAACAGCCGTGAAACTCTTTTATAGGTTCTATTTTTCTGTAAATTTTATTTTCCATAAATCGAATATACCATAAATATCCGTATTTTTCAAGCGATATTCAAAGAAATTAAAAAAATTTCATGTTCGAAAAATATAACATCGGTTGTTTTCTATATTTTCAAAGTTTCCTTATGAATGTATAATAGAACAAGACTTAGGAGGAAGGATATGGAATCATTTGAACGGACGTGCGGACGGCCCCTTATCTTTCGCGGCGTTATGGGAGGAAAGTCGCATGATGAATTGGTCGCTCATGCAAAGTCAGTCGGAAAAGATTTTCAGAGAGAAAAAGCGACTGAACAATACGCATGTCTTGTAAGCGAAGTTATGGATTACTGCGCCGTTTTGATCGCGGAAGGGGATCCCTTTATCTCTCTGACAGACGGAGGCGGAATTTTAAGCGAATTTTCCGCCGCCCGCAGAAAAAAACTCGAACAATCGGACGAGGAGTCGGATGAGTATGAAATTCGTTTGCGCCGTGGACAGAGGGCGTATGCCTTTCAAGGGCATGAAGATTTCGGTCATACGTGTCCTGGCTACGAGCGGCTTCTTTCCGCCGGTATTTGCGGAGTGATCGATGAGGCGAAAGCGCTATTTGAAAAGGAAAGGAATGCGCCGAAAAAAAATTTTTATCGTTTGATTCTCCGCGTGTGGACGAGCGCGCGTTCGCTTGCGTTGCGTATGGCGGATGCGGGAGAGGACGCAAATGATGAAAATTTATCGCTTGCGGCAAAAAATCTTAGGTTTTTGGCAGATCATCCGCCAATGACCTTCATGCAGGCGCTCCAGACCATTGCGTTATATTATGAATTACAACAAAATATTGAAGATACCCCCGTTCGTTCGCTCGGAAAACTCGACAGACTGCTGTATCCGTTTTATCGCTACGACGTAGAAAAGAACAATAAAAGCGTAAAGGATATTGAAGAGGAATTTTCATATTTTTTGCGCCATCTCGACAGTTACAAGGCCTGCGCCAATATCCCTTTTGCACTGTGCGAAACGGATCCGTCTTTACCGCGCGAAAACGAACTTACGCGTATTCTTTTGCACGTGACGCTGCGGTGCCGTTTTTCCAATATAAAAGTACATTTGAATTACCGTTCTGACCTTTCCGAAGAGATCGTTTCAATGGTGAACGATGCTATCAGGTCGGGTTCGAACAGCGTTGTGTATATCAACAGCGATATTACGGTAAGCGCGCTGGAAAAGATCGGAATAGAGCGGGAGGATGCGGAAGATTTTAATGTGGTAGGATGTTATGAGCCGTGCGCGCGCGAAGAAATTCCCTGCAGTTGCGCGGGGAGGTTGAATTTCGCAAAAGCGGTGGAACTGGCCGTCAACAGCGGAGAGGATATGCTCACGGGCGAACATTATGCGGCCACCGCTCCCGATTGCGACGAGATATGTTCTTTCGAAGAAATGATGGAGATTGTTAAAACGCAGTTGCGGGCATTTGCGGAAGGCAGCCTTGAAAGCGCCAAACAAAGGGAACGTGTACAGATCTACCTTCATGCGTCGCCGCTTCTTTCCGCAACTTATCCCTCTTCGTTTTACGGAGGTAAGGATGTATATGCGGATTACGGAGCAAAGTATAACAATACGTCTATTTGCGGAATGGGTATCGCCACCGCGGCGGACAGTTTATACGCTATACAAGAGATGGTGTTTCGGCAAAAAAGAATGAAACTTTCAGAGTTTACCCGAATCTTGCGCAAAAATTGGCAAGGGGAGGAGACCCTTCGGCTTTATATTAAAAACAGAATCCCGAAGTACGGAAACAATGTGCAAGAGGTGGATGCGATCGCCGCGGAACTCGTCGAATATACGGCAAATCTCATCAACGGTAAGCCGAATGCCCGCGGAGGAGTTTTTCGGTTTGCTCTCTTTTCCGTGGATTCGCGTTTTCCTTTGGGTGAACATACGGCGGCTTCTGCCGACGGCAGATTCAGCGGAGAACCGTTATCAAAAAATGCAGGAGCGTCCGCCTGTGCGGACAGAAACGGACTACCGGCACATTTACTTTCCGTGCTTTCATACGATCATACGCTGATTCCGGACGGAATGGTGCTCGACGTCGTACTCCATTCGTCGTCGGTAAGCGGCGAAGACGGACTCAAAGCAATGAATACCGCGGTGAAAACGTATTTGGACAAAGGCGGGTTCGCCGTACATATCAACGTACTTGATGCCGAACTATTACGCAGGGCGCAAAAGCATCCCGAACAATACGCAAACCTTCAAGTGCGCTTATGCGGGTGGAATGTTTTATTTTCTTCACTCAGTCGCCGCGATCAGGACGAATTTATCGCTCAGGCGGAGGTCGCGCAATGAGGGGAAGGATCTTTGCGGTTAAACCATTTGCCGTCCATGACGGAAACGGGATCCGCACGACGGTTTTTTTTAAGGGTTGCCCGTTGCGGTGCAAATGGTGTCATAATCCGGAGGGACTGTCTTTTGAACCGCAACTCTCGTTTTTTGCATCCAAGTGTATTTCCTGCGGCACGTGCATGGATGTATGTCCGCAGGGAGCCGTTTTATCGACAGGAAAAATCGATCGAACGCGCTGTACCACCTGCGGCAACTGTGCGGAAGCGTGTCCTACGGCGGCCCTTGTGGTACAGGGGTATTCGGTTACGGAAGAAATGCTGTTTCAAAGGGTCACAAAAGAAAAGGTATTCTACCGAGACGGAGGAGGCGTCACTTTTTCAGGCGGAGAATGTTTATTGCAATCGGAATTTTGCGCAAAGGTATTGCGTCGATTAAAACACGCGGGAATCAATACGGCGGTGGACACTTGCGGAATGGTGGAGCGGAAGGATTTGGAAGCGGTGGTGCCTTTTACGGATACTTTTTTGTATGATTTGAAAGCGATTGATCCGAAAGTGCATAAAAGATGTACGGGTGCGGAAAACGAGCAGATCTTGGAAAATCTGACTTATCTGAACAAAGAGGGGGCGAATGTAGAAGTCGTAATTCCTCTCGTAAAGGGATATAACCTCGGAGAATGGAAAAAAATGCTCGTCTTTTTAAAAAATCTTGAACGCATCAGAACGGTCAAGTTATTAAAATATCACGGTTTTTATTTTTCAAAATATGAGGCGCTCGGTTGGAAAATTCCTGCGACGGATATTTCTGCGCCGACAGAAGAGGAATTTGCCGCCATAAAAAATGCCTTCGCGCGCGAAGGGTTTATTGTAAAAATATAACGACGATATGAGGGAAAACAAAATGGAAGAAAAAATTTTGCTTGATACCGATATAGGCGACGATATCGACGACGCCTATGCCTTGGGTCTGTTGCTTGCGGGAAAAGCGAACTTGATCGGTATCACGACCGTTTACAGAAACTCGATTCAACGGGCAAAAATAGCAGGTAAAATATTACAACTGTTTCATCGACGCATTCCTGTTTATGCCGGCGAGGATATACCGGAAAAGCAACCTCTGTTTCGTTTCGAGTGTTCGGATCAAGGCAAAAAAGCAGTTGTTCCGCACTATATATCCGCCGAAATGGCAGAGGTATCTTTCAGGCGCGGCGCTGTTGATTTTATTTTGCGAACGCTGGAAAAGTTTCCGAATCGGATAACGCTTCTGGCGATCGGACCGCTGACGAATCTTGCGCGGGCATATGAAAAAGATCCGGACGCTTTTCGTCTTGCAAAAAAAATTATGCTCATGGGCGGGAATTATTCGGAAAAAGAAGCAGAATGGAATATACTATGCGATCCCGAAGCCGCGGAACGGGTTTTTTCGTCAGGTGTGCCGATTACGGCCGTGGGAATTGATGTTACGAGAAATTGTACGTTTGACGATGCAATGCTGGCTTTTTTGCGCAATTTGAACGAGGAAAGATTTCGATTACTTGTCAGGATGACTGAAATCTGGATTCGTCAAAACAGAGAAAAAAACCAGCCGCCGACTATGCACGATCCGCTCACTGCGGAAGCGCTGCTGTTTCCTTCTTTGCTGCAATACAGATACGGCAATTTCAAAGTCGAAACGGAAGGTAGCCTGCGGGGCGTAACTCTTCCCGATTCACGCGGAGTTAAGATCAAATATGCCGTGCAAGCAAATTATGGCGAGTTTTTCAATCTCATGAAAAAGTTGTTCGGTAAGGAGGAAAATCACGATGGCTAATATAAGAAGAAAGGATTTTTGCGATCAAAGCGTGAATTTTTTGATTGCGGCAATCCCCGTAATAGGTTTTGTTTTGTTCGGATTGATTCCGATGGGGATCTCTTTATTGGTCAGTTTTACTTCGGTCAAGCAATCGTTCATTACCGAAAAGATTGTATTTATCGGATTCCAAAATTACGGGCGCCTTTTTCATGACAGGCTGTTTTGGAAGTCGTTCGGCAATACTTTACTGTACACATTAAACGTTCCTTTTTCTCTCGGGTTTGGGTTGATCGTGGCCTATTTGGTAAATTCCTCTTCAAAAGGTCAAAAATTTTTCAGATTTGTATTTTTTATTCCGTATGTCTGTTCAACGGCGGCAATCGCTCTTTCGTGGAAGATTATGTACAATTACGAATACGGAATTTTTAATGCGGTATTAAACGATTTGGGTTTGAAGGCAGTGGGATGGATTACGAACCCGAACGTGTTTATGTTTTCAACAATGTTGATGACGATTTGGGCAAGCAGCGGTATCTGTATTATTTTATATCAGGCCGCGCTTGCCAATGTCAATCCGTCTTATCTCGAAGCGGCGCAAATAGATGGGGCGGGGGAGATCACCGTTTTTTTCAGAATTGTATTTCCCGCAATTTCTCCGACGACGTTTTACCTTTTGACAATGAAACTGATCGGTTCGTTACAAGTCATGGCTGAAACGCAGATGCTTTCAGGAGACAGCACTTCACTAAACTGGGCAGACTCCACGGTGGTGAATTATCTGTATCGGATGGGGTTTATAGATCCGATCTATTACGGTCAAAGCATTGCATCGGCGGCGGGGTGGATATTGTCTATCATTATCATATTGATAACATGGCTGAACTTCCGGCTCGGCAAAAAATATGTAAATTATGACATAACATGAGGTGAACAGATGAAAAAATTATTTGCATTTCGTTATGTCAGCCTGCATTTGTTCGCCACATTATTCTGCATGGCAATGATATTTTCGGCGCTTCCATATCAAAACGAGACGGCGCACTCCGTTTATGTTTCGATTGCGGTGGCAAGCGGTCTGTTGTTCGCCTGTTTGTGGGGCGGCGGTACGATCGTCCGTTCCAAAGGTTTGAAAAAGGGGCGCAGGGCGGATGATTTCAGTTCTGTCGTTGCAAAAAAAATCGTGCTGTATTATTGGCTCATGATTGTGCTGTTTATCGTCGTACTGCCTTTTTATGTGATGCTCGTTGTATCTTTGGAAGACAGTAAAAGTGCAAGCATTATTTCGTTCAGATGGTGGCCCGGAAAATTACATTTTGAAAACTTTATCACGGTTTTAACGGACAAAGCGCTGAGGATTACCGTTTGGGAAGCATTGTTCAACACTCTGTGGGTCAGTACATGGCCTTCGCTTGTATGTGTATTTGTCTCGTCGCTGTCGGCTTATTCTTTTTCCAAGTTAAAGTTTAAAGGAAAAAACGTACTGTTTGCCGTTTTGATCATGACGATGATGGTTCCGGGGTGTGTGACGCTTTCCGCTTCTTATATGTGGTTTGACAGGTTAGGCTGGCTGCATACTTTTATGCCCCTTATCGTTCCGTCATTGTTCGGGGGCGCGAGCGTCGTGTTTTTCTTAAGAGAGTATTATTCGGGAATCCCGGACGACCTGTTGGGGAGCGCAAAAATTGACGGTTTGGGTAAATTCGGAATATTTTTCGGCATCATCCTGCCGTTATCCGTTCCTGCGTTCGTTGCGCAGTTGGTTCTCACCTTTGTTTCTCGGTTTAACGATTATATGGGGCCCTTGATCTACTGTGATCGTTCTTATTTGTACACGTTGGTGAAAATGCTGAACATTTTACGGAGCGGAAACGAAGATATAACCTACATAGCGGGAACTTGCGTTGTCTCTATATTGCCGTTATTGATTTTGTATGCCTGTTTACAAAAAGTGATACTATCCGGTATATCCATGTCGTCCGGATTAAAAGCATAAAAAATTATTCAGTTATTTTTTTTGGTAAGGAGAAAATTATGAAACACAAATTGAAATTTATTGCGGTTAGCATTTTAGTCATGGCAGCGGTGTTCTTGGCCGGTTGTAAAGGGTTTGGCGGACCTTCAGGCGATGCGCAGATTGTTTATTTTTCTTATTATAGCGACAGCGACAGGAATGTGTTGAAAGAGATGGAAGATCTCATAGATGAGTTTAATTCCGGATACGGGAAAGAAAACGATATCTATGTGGAAGGGGCCGGCGTAAGTTCAATAGGAGATCAGAACGTAGTGCTGTCTACGCAGTTGACTTCGTCTACCGGAGCGGACGTGGTAACTTTACCGGATGAATGGTTTAAGCCTCACGCGAAAAACCTTGAGCCTTTGGACGGTGACGTCGGTACGGAAAGCATATACGAAAATCTTTATTCCCGGGTCGTTTATAATTCGGATAGCGGGTTACACGATGAGAATGCAAAGTTATTAGCCGTCCCCGTCTATAATAACCCGGCGGTCCTCTATGTGAATTTGTCTGTATTGCAAAGCGTCGGGGTGGTTTATATCAGTGTGGAGGAGGATGATCTCGATTCGTTCAACGCGGGCGGAAAAGATGAAAACGGCAAAACAAAATCCGATTTGGGACTGAGTGATGTTACCGTATTAAAAAAGGGATTTCAGCGCGATACGCCCTACGTATACGGTGTAAACAAATGGCAATCCCCTGCGGCGGACGAAACAATGATATTTAACGATAAGATCGCCATGAATTGGGACGAAACGGACGACCTTGCCCGCATTTGCATGAACAGTTTCAACGGCGGAAAAGGCGCCGACTACGGGTTCGGTACGCAATGGTGGAATTCATACGTTTGGTCGGTAGGCGGAGATTGCTTGCTGAAAACGAATAACTATCAGGACGGCGGCGTGGGCTATAATTATGGGCTTGCAGAAGATTATTCCAACTACATTGTCCTTTCCGATCAAGGTTATCAGGGCGAATTTACGGGCAGGCACTATGCAAAAGGAGAAACGCTGGAACTTCTGGATAAACTTGAAGTTCAGAAGGGCGAGGAAATTACTCCCGATTCGGATGGAAGTTTTCGGGTAAACGGGCAGAAAGCAAAGATAAGAAATTCCGTTTCCGCCGCCGCGCGGGAAGGAACATTGGCGCAACTTCCTTCTACGAAAACGGCAATGACAAGATATGCCCTCTTAAGCGCTGCGGGATCGGAAAAAGTTTCCCCCGATTACGCCACCGTAAAAGATAATGGAATTACGTATTTTACCAACGACAGGCTGGCCATGATCGTAGAGCGCGTTTCTAAACTTGCAACCGTGAACAGTAAAATGGAGATCGGCGATTATACGGTAACGTATACCCCCGTGTACAAAGAATACGTTTCTCCTGCGGACGCTTCGTGCGACGAGGTGAAAACCCAAGGAAAATACGCAACGCACTCTCACATGACAAGCGTAGGAATAAGAAAGGGAAGCGAGGTAAAAAAAGAGGCGCTCGTGTTCGTGAAATGGTTGGCGGGATCCGCGCAGAAAAAACTTGCCGAGGACGGATTCGGATGCGTCAATGCCGAATACGAATCGCTCATGCTTTCCGTTACCGATTGGACGAAAAATACCGCTATAATCAATGAGGCCAATAAAATTTCCGGAAAGGGAGACTGGGCGTATTTAAAAAGCCGCTCCTGGATAGACAACTGGGCGACATTCCTGAATTCCGGCGTTGCATCGGGAAATAAAACGATCGAAGAATTTTTTGGGGCAAATGTAACGGATCAGGCAAACGCAGATATCAAAAAAGCATTTGTTTAATCTTTTAGAAAAAAAATCAGGAGATAATAGAAATATGAAAAAAAGACTTTTTGTTTCCGCTATAATCACGTTTGCGTTCGCCCTGTCGCTTTGCGCGTGCAGCGGCGGATATGAAGCCATTTCCATCAATTACGGCACAGGGGAAAATTCTCGCGGGCAGGTGAACGATACATTTTATTACAGGAACGACTGTTACGTCAGCGGAGCGGACCCGTTTGTACTATATGTCGACGAAAAGGATGACCCTGTAAACGGGGGATATTATTACATGTATTGTTCTGTAGGCGAAAGTTATTCTCCCGACGCCTTGCCGGACGTTCAATGTATGGGGATCGGCGTGTATCGTTCCGAAGATTTGAAGGAATGGGAACGCGCGGGCGATTATGACGGTTACGCAGTGATCAGCAAATCGGGAGAATGGACGAAATCCGATTTTTGGGCGCCGGAAGTACTGGCGTATAAAAATGAAGCAGGGGAACCCGTATATTACATGTATTATTCAGCCAGTACGAGTTCCGTCAGAGGCAGTAACGACGACATGTATCTTGCCGTTGCGCAGTCTTTATCGCCCGCGGGCCCGTTCGAACTGATCGTTTCGGGAACAGATAAAGACGGAAATGCGATCGGCAACGCATCGATCTTTGACGTGGCTAAACAATATGACGCGGCCGGTTTCAGCGTGATCGACGCGGGGATATTTCAAGACGGAGATGCTCTTTATCTGACATTTGCGAAACAGAGCGATACACGCTCTCCCGCCTACGGAAGAGGGACGTGGGGAGTAAAACTGAAGGATCCCGTAACGCCCGACTGGTCGACGTTTACGTGCCTTACCTTGCCGAGTTATTATGAAACGGAAGAGTATCCTGCCGGCACTTTAAGTGTTCCGGTCGGGAAAAACAAGATGGAGATCGAAGAAGTCCTCAACGAGGGGCAGTTTATTTATCGGCACAATGGTCGTTATTATCTTACGTACAGTCCTTACGGATTCGGAAATAAAGGATACTGCGTGATGCAGGCGGTTTCCGATTCGCCGCTCGGGCCTTATAAAAAGATTGAGATCGGAAAAGGCAATCCTGTAATAGATACCGTTTATTCCGAAATCGATTCGATCGCAGGCCCCGGGCATCATTGCATCGTGGATATCGGAGGCGAACCGTTTTCGTTTTATGCTAAACATGCGAATCCATCGAATTTTACGGACGCGAGTCTTCGCTTGATCGGTATGGATCGTCTGTCTTTTACGACGATCGAAGGGCAAGAGGTTTTAGTGGGGAACGGCCCTACCGAGTCGCTCCAGTATGCCCCCGAAATATTGACCGGGTATCGCAATTTAGCAAAGGACGCAACAGTGACCGTGAAGTCCGGAAGCGGAGAGGAATATCTCAACGACGGTCTGCTCACGATCCAATCTTCACTGCAAAACCGTGAATTTGAAACAAATTCGGCTACGACCATCACGCTCACGTTTTCCGAAGCGGTGGAGGTCAGTTCCGTTATGGTTTACAACAGCGAAGACTATTATAAAGCATTTTCTAAGATAGACAGGATCGCTTTTTGGTTTGAAGATAAGACGGAAATAAACGGAAAGCGTTATGATTGTGCGGTAATAGAGGAACTTGCTTTTCCGTCTTCGCAGTACGATCTGACAAAGAAAACGATTGAGAAAGGATCGGCTGCCGTAGCGGACTTTTTACCCGTTAAAGTCAATAAGATCACATTTACCGTTTCAGCAAAAATTTCCGATACGGACAGGCGTGGAAACGCGTATTCTACGATCGGGATCTCTGAGATCGTTGTTCTCGGAAAATAAAGAATTTTAGGAGGGAAAATCATGAAAAAGATTTGCGGCGCCGCCGTATTGTTCGTTATCATCATCGCAGCGTTGGGATTAAGCCTTGCGGGGTGCAAAAACGCTTCTTTGAAGCCTGATCCTGCCGCAGACGGATACGATTCTTCATATGAAAAAATCATACCGTCGAAGTGCGATGCCGAAATGCGAATTGACGGAGAACTGACTGAAAATTGGTGGCAAGGGAAGAAAAAATTTGTAAATTATTTTTTGGAAGATTCGGGCGGGGATATGGCGCACATTGAGGTTGTCTCCTGCGCAAGCGAAAAAGGTTTTTATATCGGCGCGGTATGCTATGACGGCGATATAAGGTACAGCGGCTATATGGGGCGCAATCGTAATACGACGTTGGAACTGTATATGACGGTCCCCGGGCAGACGATCATCGATGTAGTGTGCGTAGATGTGGAGCAACTTTATTCCTACAACAATCCCGCGGTCTCTCAGTGGGAATATGCCGTTAAAACGGAGGGAGAGATTAACAGCGGGGAAACGGAATATTTGTCTGTCGAAATATTCATGCCTTGGGAATCTTTGCAAATACAAGAATTCGACGTTGCCGACGCGCAGGCGCAGCAGGTACTCATCTATCCCGTTTACCGCGTAGCGCTTGCGGAGGGCGGTGTCGCACAACTGTGCACAAAACCGTGGAGAGGGGATAAAATCGATCAACTGTTCATTTTTGACGGAACGGGTTATATTGGCGCGGATGCGGCCGACGCATTGATCGGAGACGCCCCGAACGGGTATTCCAAGCAAGGACTTTGGACCGGCTTGGAAGAGATCGAAAAAGATCGCGATGAAAGCAACGCAAATGTTACCGTCTATACAGGAGAAGCGAAAACTGTTTCGGGGTATATGAACGCTGCATATTTGAAAACGGCACGGGCGACGAATTTTTCATTTGAAGCGACCGTACTGCCGTATGGGATTCCTCACCGCGACGGCTCCGCAGACGCAGGTCTTACCGTTACGGGTACAACGGGAACAAGCGTCCAGTTGCTTTTGAATCTTGGCGATGCTGCCAATACGAATTACCGGACAAGGTCCGACGGAAAAATAAATTTCAGCAAAATATCCGCTGCTGCGGTAAACTGGAACCTGGCGGCGAACGGATCTATCGAAAAGACACGGGTGTATGCCGTCGATAAGGATCCGGAGGGCGATCTCGGGGTAAAGTTAAAAATCGTAAAAAGGGGAGCGGAGTTTTTTGGCTTTGTCGACGGAGTAATGGTTTGGACAGCCGAGCAGAACCGCGTAGGCGGCGACGCGTATCTCGGTTTTTATTCGGCCCGCAGCGAAGTCGGCTATACGGATATCCGCTGGACGAACTATGACGGTACGGGCGGGCTTGATCGGCTTGACGCCGACCTCGCGCAATCCGGTGTCCGCTTTGCGGACGCGGAGATGGAAGGGGAAGGCTCCGTAACATTAGACAAAACCACGTTTGTTTCAGGCGATTCCGTCAAATTAAGCATTGTCGGCGGCGAAAATCATATTTTGGTCGATCTTTTAATAAACGGACAGAGTGTCTACGATGACTTTACAGCCAATGCGGTTATTGTCGGCACCCATACGGAATACATGATTCAAAACGCAACGCAGAATATTCACGTAAAAGCCGTTTTCCGTTCCTATCAAGGCGTTGCGTTCAGCGGGAGGCTTTCCGTCGAAGAAGGCGATTATTCTTTTGCGGACATCGTGATATATGCGTTCCGTAGCGATAAAAGTATAATCTCCTTCTATCAAGCGGTTGCAGAAAACGGGGCGTATTCTATACTTCTTCCGTCAGGAAGTTACGATAAACTTTATTTTATAGACGGCAAGTACAAAACATTTTTCAAAACTTTGCCGAATGGAAGCGGTATCGTTATCGGAACCGATCCGATTACGGATGCCGATTATACCTTGGAAATGCCTGAGTTGAATGTGCAGAATGATCTTGACTGCGCCTCTGATTGGGAATACGTAAACGAGCATACTTATCGGGTGACGATTTCGTCGAGCAACCCTTCGTTCTATACCGCGAAATATTTTGATGCAAGCGCGTCAAGCGGTTTTGCCGGGCAATTTATCGTAAAATTCACCGTATCGGGACTTCCCAACAGGCAGAGTGCCGGTATTGCATTCAAAACGAATAATGGAAACGATTTGGTTCTGCGTATCATGCCGGACAGCGCTCAAAACAAGGTTTGGATCGGGTTCACCCGCCGCGGTCAGGACAACAGAGATTATAATATCGGAACGCGCGTCGGCTCCTCGGCATATATCGGGGAAGATATATCTGTGACGGTCGTGTATTACGAAGGAAAACTGCTTGTGATCCTGAACGGACAGATGTATGAACCCGCGGTGAGCGGGTATATGCAGGAGGCGTTTGATTTTTCTCAAATCCTCCGCGAAAACGTGGAAATGATCGGATTGGGCTGCTATCAATGTACGGCGTCTGTTCTCTTTTCCGATTGTTTCTACGCAACGGATACGGACGAAATATTTGCCGCTGTCGGCAGAAGCGTTCGTATTGAAGAGTTGGATGCGTCAGACGGGAAAATTTCACCCGTTTCAGGCGTTTACGGCGGAAAAGCGCTTGCCGGCAGTGAAATAAGTTTTGATGTGACCCCTGCGGCGGAGAGAACGATCACCGTAAAAGTCAACGGCGAAGCGTTAGAGTGCATCAAAGAGAAAAACGGAATATTCACGTATGTTTATGTGATGTCAAACAGCGACGTTGTCATCTCTTTCGAGGTGCGCCGAGGAGGGGAAGTGACCGGAACACTGCCGTCAGGACATTCGATCGATCAGATTCGGGCTGTTTCCGATTCGGGCACGATCACTTTCGGTTCGGATGTCATCGAAAACGACAGGTATCGCTTATATCTTCCGACGGGAGCAGAATACCGATTATATTTTGAATCTGCGACGCATGAGGGTGTTATTTCGAACATTACGCCTCAGAGCGCAGGAGCGGTTACGGCCGACCTCGATTACATGTCGCAAAAATTATACGGCGCAGAGAACGGAAGTTGCAGCGCGGATTGGCAGATGACGCAAACGGGGACATATAGCGTTACGGTATCGGACAGTACGAGCGCAAATTATTGGACGGGAAATTATTTCGGTTCCGCGCAAAATTTTATGGTGAAGGTGAGAATCCAAAACTTGCAGGCTTGCGGACAGGGAGGGATCGTATTCAGGACGGATTCGGAAACTGCGATCCTCAGAATCAAACCTGAAAACGGGCAGGCTTATGTAGGAGTCATGGCGATCACGGCGAATCAGAACACAGGCGCCAGGGCGTCACTTTCGTTCGACGGAAACGACTTTACCATTACCGTCGTTAAAGACGCATCCGGTGTGAAATTTTATGTCAACGACGTTTTATTCGGAAATGATACATACCAACAGTATCCGTTCAGCGCTTTGGGCAGTGATGTAAAAATCGGACTCGGTTTATATCAGGCGACGGGAACCGTTACTTTTTCGGAATATTCATTCGTAACCGACGAGGAAAGCATCGCGGAATACATTGCGCAGCACGCATAATTAAAGGAAGCGGCTTTTTATCAGAAAAATTTTTATATTGGTGTTCTGTACAAATTCGGCGGCCGATGAAAAAATCGGCCGTCTCGATATTGCAGACGGTTTTTGGCAGTGTGTTATCGGGCGAAGTAAGCGAAGAGGAAAGAGAGGAATCGGATTGACGGGAAAAATATTTTCTATTGAAGAGTTTTCTACTTACGACGGCCCCGGGATTCGGACGACTGTATTTATGAAAGGGTGTCCCCTTTCCTGCTCTTGGTGCCACAATCCTGAGGGGCAGAGTTTTGAAACGCAGTATATACGAAGTCCGAACGGATGTTTGAAATGCGGCAAATGCGAATACGCAGGAAAGCGCATTGGTGAAACAATTATTCTTACGGGAAAAAGTGCGGGGGGGCATGTCCTCGCGGACTTGTAAGGGTGTGCGGGATAGAATATACGTCTCGTCAACTTGCGGACCGCCTAAATATGAACGCTGAAATTTTGCGTACTTGGGGCGGCGGCGTTACTTTTTCAGGCGGAGAACCGCTTTACGCGATCGATTTTATCTCTGAAACCGTCAAATTTTTAAAAAAGGGGATTTCCGTTTGCTTCCAAACGAGCGGCGTTTCTTCTACGGAAGTGTTTGAAAAGGCGCTTTCGGTGAGCGATTTTATACTGTACGATCTTAAATTGATGGATAATGACGAGTTCCGCAAGTTTTGCGGTGCGGATAATTTATGTATCCTTCACAATTATAAAATACTTGCCAAAAGCGGCGTACCTTTCGTTACGCGTATCCCGCTTATACCGAACGTAACGGATACGGAAAAAAATTTGAAAGCAATCGCTCGGTTTATGTATGATAACGAAGTGAATTATGCGGAACTGTTACCTTATGCAGAAATTTATCATGCTCGTATAAATTTAACTAATGAAGAGCAAACTTTAGACATTGATGCTTCTGAATTTGGTTCAAGAACTTTAGCAGCATATAAAGGTACTAAAGATGCTGATATTAATGAAAATATTTTTACTAACACACAAGTATCTGATAAAGACGAGAGCAATTATATTAAATTTATATTCACTAATAAAAGTGGTGTAAAATTCACAGTTACTTTTGATGGTTATTACAATATATAGAATTTCAATTATATTAATTTTAATATAAAAAAAACTGTAAGCATTATGCTTGCAGTTTTTTTGTTATTTAAAAAAGTAATCTATGTAATCTATAAAGTAAAATATCATACAATATATATTTGTTAATATTATAATAAGATAACCCTTGAACGCCAAGAAGTTTTGCTTTGTGAACTCGCCCGAAAGTTGCTCGAACATAAAGGTGGCAAACCGAAAACGATACTGTTCATAAAATCAGTATTTATAGTAGGCAAGGAAGAACCTTTATGGTGTTTATTAAAATCTATTGTTGAAAATAAAATATATAAGTATTCAATATTTATTGGTTGATACGGAATTAAAACTCCTGTATTAAGGTCAACAACAGATTCTTGCACCAAAATTCGTTTTTTGTTTGTTAAAACTGCGCCGCCATTTTTAGGAAAAACAATAGAGCCCTTTGGGAATGTTTTTCTTGAAGCTTCTGAAATGTAATATTGACTACTTTTTACCATAAACTTATTGTTTTCTGGCGTATTCATATCAGAAACCTTAAAATATGGAATAGTGCCAACAGATGATAATTCTTCGGGTTTAGGTGTAAAACCACCTGTTAAGGTAGAAATGTGTTTTAAGCGAATATACTCCCAACTACAAGGCAAATCAAAATCTATCTGCAGTGAAATATCCTTTATTTCAGTACTGACCTTCTCATAATGGCAATTATACCCTTAAAAAAATTTTATAAAAATACTCCGCAAAAACGCTTGACGAACAAATGTTCGTATGTTATACTAAAATAGGTTTGGTATAATGTCAAGCCATTGCGCCGTAAGTAAGGCGTTGTCGGGCGTGAAGATATTGCCCGATTTCTCTGTTCCCATTTGTGGATTCGGACAGGATAATTACCGTCGTTTACCATAGAATTGAAGTCATGTGTAGCAATTCCGCGACGGGCGTTGAAATCGTTAAAAAGAGAGATTTCAGCGTGGGTTTTATTTTTGTACGATTTTTCAGATAAAATCGACTAAAAATTAAATAATCAGGATTAAAATCCGTGCGAAGAACGAGCCTAAAAAGGCAATCGAAATCGCACGGATTTTTTGTCCAGAAATGCAAAATCGGAGGTGCATTATGTAACGAAAAATAAAACTTAATACTTGTGTTTTAAGTCGGTGATAGAAAAAATATCAGCGGCTTTTTTGTCGTCTTTCGGGAGGTTAAACAATGAAAAATTACAATCAGTACCGTCCGCCGTAGCGGGAGAAAACTTTGAGAAAAATGTGGAGCAAAACTTAAACTATTGGGCAAAGTGTAGCCCACTATACTTCGCAGGCGAAGTTGTGGGCGCGACGCGTTAAGCAAACAGTCCTGTGGACTGTTTGTAGCCAAAGCGGGGAGCAATTTATAATTGCGACCTGGCACGGAGTGTGCGAGGCTGTGAACCCACTATAAAAACAGTCGACAGAGATTACCTACACACTTTGCTCAACGAGAAGAAAAACAAATTTCAGGAGGAAAATCATCATTTCATATTTAGTGTGTCATATGGAGAAATACCATAAACAAGACGTTGCTCCTATCGAAAAGGAAAACGAACGGGACGAAAAATACGAAGCGTCAAATCCACAGATAGACAGCGAGCGAACAAGAAACAATTATCGCTTTACGCCATATTTCGGGAAAACTTACACGGAGTTTATAAACGGCAGAATAAAAGATTTAGGCTTATCTCCGCGCAAAGACGCGGTTGTTATGAACTCTTTCGTGTTAGGTTCGGATAAAACTTTTTTCGACGGTTTAGCCAAGATAGAACAATATAACTTTTTCTCGGACTGCTACAAATACTTTGCGGAACGTTACGGCGAAGAAAACATTATTGCGGCGGTAGTACATAACGACGAAAGCACCCCGCATATGCACTTAAACTTAATGCCCGTAACGAAAGACGGCAGGCTTTGCAGTAAACAACTTTTCGACAAGCCGCAGTTACAGCAGTTACAAACGGATTTTTACGAAACTGTCGGAAAACGTTGGGACTTACAGCGCGGCAAAGAAGGCAGTCAAAAGAAACATCTTTCCACTGTCGAATTTAAGGCAAAAAAGATAATCGAGCAAGCCGAGGCGATACGGGAAGAAAATCAAGTTTACGCAGACGCTTTGACCGAAGCAAAAAGCGGAAATATTCCGAGAAAACGCGGAAAGTTACAGGAACAAGTAATCGCTTTAACGGCAGACAACAGCGACCTTTCAAAGCGACTTACAAAGGCTATGGACGAAACGCTCGAATATGCCCGAAAAGCAGAAACTTTGTAAAAGGAAAAGGATAAGAACGAAAAGTATGTCCACGCAGGAAAAACTTTGGCAAAAATCGCCCCTAACACCTATCGGGGAATTACTTACGATATGGGCTCAGTTGGACTGTTCTTTTCGGCGTTTGCAGATTTCTGCACGCCTTCCGTTCAAAGACAAATACCGCTGTTGCAGAAAATCGAACGAGAAATGAAGGAAGAAAAAGAACGCTATGAGTGGCTAAACGGGAAAAACGGCGCGCATAAGTAAAATTTAAGGCAGCTTTTACTCTCCGTTCACATAAAAGAGCTTGACTCTGAACGCAGAAAACAGTAAAATATAATCGTCGTATAGATACGATGATATATTTACGGAGGAGTTAGGAATGAAACCGAGAAGCGAAAGAGATAAAAGATACGAAGAAAAGCATAAAAACGAGAGCAAAGCCAAAAACGTGGTATGGGGAACGAGTATACCGAGAGAAACGGCGGAAGAAATAGACGCATTTTTGAAGAAACACGGGTATACGAAAGTTAGACTCATTGAAGAAGGATATAAGTCGCTGTTGGAGCAGGCGGAAGAGATAAATACCTACCTTGCCAAGATAATAGACGGCTACGACGATTTCTTTGATTTTGAGTTGCGCAAATTCGAGGAAGAGAAAAACAACAATAAAACGTAACAAAAACTAAAATATCGAACAGGAGGATTTTTGTGTTTATGGAGAGAGAACATAGTATCCATCCGGAGAGAGAACATAGTATCCGCACAATAAAAGTAAGGAGAATTGAATCAACGAAATAAAACGCAGGTATCGAAAAATGGGAACGAAAAATTAAAAAGGCAACGCAAAGAGAGTTTGGTTATCGGAAAAACGATATACGAAATAACGGCGGAGGAAAAAGACGGAGTAAAACCAACGCCGTTGATAATACTGCAAGAACTGATAGACAGGCATCTTTGCGAAGCAATATACAGTCCTGATTGCTGTTTGGAATTTGACGGAGGTAACACAGATGTTAAATATGCAAACGGCATTGAATAAAAAGAAAAATGTAAACGGAGGTGATAGAACAGTAACGGCATTATACTGTAGATTAAGCCGCGACGACGAATTAACCGGTGAATCAAACAGTATAACGCATCAAAAGGAAATTCTTGAAGATTACGCGAGAAAACACGGTTTTACAAGTTGCAGATTTTATGTTGACGACGGCTTTTCGGGAACGAATTTCGATCGTCCCGACTTTCAACGAATGATGACGGATATAGAGAACGGCGAAGTCGGAACGGTTATCGTCAAGGATATGTCGAGATTCGGCAGGAATTACATAATGGTCGGATATTATACCGAGATATTGTTTCCGAATGCAAAAGTTCGTTTTATAGCTGTGAGCGATGGTGTGGATAGCGTTTCGGATTACGACAATGAGTTTACGCCGTTTCGCAATATTATAAACGAATGGTATGCCCGCGATACGTCGAAGAAGGTAAAAGCGGTAATACGGGCAAAAGGTATGGCGGGAAAACATCTTACCGCCGTACCGCCTTACGGATATATTAAAGATCCGAACGATAAAACGAAATGGATTGTAGATACCGAAGCGGCGGAAGCGGTAAAACGCGTATACGAAATGTATTTGTCGGGAATGGTTGCAAGCCAGATAGCAAAAGCATTAACGGCAGACGGAGTAGATACGACGCTTGTACATTCTATGAAATGCGGATTGCCTGTGAGAACGAGAAGCTGTTACCCCGAAGTGTGGAACAACACGATGGTTTATCGTATTCTCGGTTGTTACGATTATACAGGGTGTACGGTAAACTTCAAAACGTCCAAGCCGTCGTACAAGTCGACAATGCAAGTGTTTCTTGACCGCGACAAATGGGTAATTTTCGAGAATACGCAAGAGCCGATTATCTCTAAAGAAACTTTTGAGTTGGTGCAGGAAATACGAAAAAGCCGCAGAGTCGTACCGCAAGTAAAGGTTGGAGGCGTAAAAGAAAAAATAAAGTACAGACCGCGAAACTTAAATAAGTACATAGGCAAGGCGTTCTGTGCCGATTGCGGCGCGAAAATGGTATACAGTTGCAGCAACAGAAAAGACGGACGAGAATACCTTGTGTGCGCAAACTACAGAAAGAGAAAGAAAAGTTCTTGTTCGAGACACGGAATTCGTATCGCCGCATTGGACGAAATTATCCTTACCGATTTGAGAAAAATCTGCGCGTATGTAAAACGTCACGAAAAAAAGTTTATAGAGCATTATCTTGATTGTTCGCAGAAAGAAAAATTAAAGATAACTGCTTTGGCGCAGGCGGCATTGCAAAAAGCGAATATGCGAAATGTCGAATTGAATACGATTATGCGTAAATTGTATGAGGATAAGGCACTCGGAAGGATAACCGACGAGCAATACAATGTTTTTGCGGATAGTTACATTACCGAACAGAAAAACTTAAAAACAAAAATAGCTGAAATCGAAATGCGATTAAGCGAAGTGAAAACGGAAAGCGATAATCTGACCAACTTCATTTCTCTGATGAAAAAGTACACGGAATTTAAAGAACTAACGCAAGAAATTCTTTATTCTTTTGTGGACAGAATTGAAATCGGCGAAAAAGAAAAGTTTTCTCATAATACGCAAAAAATAAAAATCATTTACAACTTCATAGGTGCGGTAGACATCCCGCAGGAATAACGCCGAATATTGCATTTTCAAGGGTAAATAAACCTTGGGAAAAAGTGTCCCGAAGAAAAGTCAACGAGGATAAGGTTTTCCCAAACTATCGGGAAAACGATATGAAGAACAAGTCGGAAACCGACTTTTCCATGAGGCGCAATAAAGAAAAAAACAGAAAGCAAACATAAAAAAACATAGTATCTACGTTCCATTTCTGAAAAAGAGCTTGACATTAGCAAGAGAATGGCGTAAAATAATATTGTCGTATATATACGATTATATGTTTACGGAGGAATGAAAAGATGGCAAAGTCAAGAAAGGAAAAAGACAAAAGATACGAAGAAAGGCACAAGGAAGAACGCAAAGCCAAAAACGTTATATGGGGAACGAGCGTTCCGAGAAAAACGGCGGAAGAAATAAACGAGTTTCTGAAAAAGCACGGCTATACGAAGGTAGAACTTATACAAGCGGGCTACGAAGAACTGTTAGCCCGACACGATACCGCCTTTGCAAAATTAAAGGACGGCTACGACGACTTTTTTGAGTCCGAACTAAAACAATTTGAAGAAGAAAAGAAAAAATTCGCAGACGAAACCGAGCAAGCCGAATAACCAAGAGCTATCGACGGGCTACGTTCCCTCTCTGCGAAAATCTGAAAGGAGGATTTTGCGGTAATGGTGAGAGAACATTACAGCCATCAGGAAAGAGAACATAGTATCCGCGCAATAAGTATGAACGTTGAAGCGGATACAAGAAAACACCGTTGAGGTCAATCTGTCAACGGGACACAAAGAAAAAGGCAGATTAACTCTGCCGAAAGAAAGAATACAAACAAGCGCAAAATTTTTAGCCGATATTTTACTCGACTATGCGAGAAACGGCGGTAATATGGACGATTTAACGCCCGAGAGCGTATTCGGCAGGAGGAAGCAATGAAAAAGCGAGTAGTGATATATGCAAGATTCAGTTCTCACAGTCAGACGGAACAGTCTATCGAAGGACAACTTCGGGAATGCTACGAGTATGCAAAAAGACAAGACCTTCTCGTTGTAGCCGAGTACATAGACCGTGCGCTTACGGGGACTACGGACAAACGCCCCGAATTTTTAAGAATGATCGACGACAGTAAGAAAAAGACTTTCGACTATGTTCTTGTTTACCAACTTGATCGCTTTGCCCGTAACCGTTACGACAGCGCGAATTACAAAGCAAAGTTAAAGAAAAACGGCGTGCGTGTTCTATCTGCAAAAGAAAACATAACGGAAGACGCAAGCGGAATTTTAATCGAGGGCGTGCTGGAAAGTATGGCGGAATATTATTCCGCCGAACTTTCGCAAAAGGTAAAACGCGGAATACGGGAAAGTTACGAAAAAGGTTACTTCATCGGCGGATACGGATTATTCGGCTATGACATCGTGGACAAAAAATGGACGATAAACAGTTACGAAGCGGATATTGTAAGAGATGTTTTTACAAGATACAAAAACGGCGAAAAGGCGAAAGAAATTATTGCAAGGCTGAACGGACAAGGCATTAAGACGAAAGCCGGTTCGTCGTTCAATATGAACAGTCTTGCAAGGATAATCCGCAACGAAAAATACATCGGAAAAGTAACTTCGCACGGCACGGTTTACACTAACGTCATACCGCCTATCGTGGACGAAGAACTTTTTTATGAATGCAACGTCATTATGGACAAGCATAAACATAAACCGCGCGATAGCAAGAGCGAACAGCCGTATATTTTAAGCGGAAAATTGTTTTGCGGATTTTGCGGTAGTCTTATGACCGCCGAAACGGGAACAAGCCATACCGGTAAACTTCATCATTATTACAAGTGTTTCGGAAGAAAACGCAACAAACACAGTTGTAAAAAGGCAAATTACAGACAGCAAGACCTTGAAGATCTGGTATTCGGCACGACGGTTAAATACGTTCTGCAACCCGACGTAATTCAAACCGTTGCCGAACAGGTCGTTTCAAAATTCAATTCGGAGATAATAAAGACCGCAACGCTTGAAAATCTCGAAAACGAGTTGAAAGCCAAAGAAAAAGCGATAAATGCACTGCTTACCGCCATAGAACAAGGCATAGTGACTAAATCCACCAAAGAACGACTGATTTCTCTCGAAACGCAAAAAGATGAATTAGAGACAAAATTTTACTTGAAAAGGCTCGGCAGATAAAACCGCTCGAAGTGGACAAAGTAAAAGCGTTTTTAACCTATTTTGCCCGTAAAAAGTATGAAAACGGGCAAGAAAAAAACGAGTTTTTCAACTCGTTCATAAACCGTGTTATTTTGTATGACGACAAAATTTTAATCTTTTACAACACCGACGATAATCACCCGACGGTAATTAAGAGGAAAGACACGGAAGAACTTATTTCGCACCTTAACGACATAGCGAGCAACGGCAAAACCGCAACAAACGACTGCCCGAACACAACGGGAAACAGCATCCCCATCGTACAAAAGGAAAACTCGCCTGAACCTCAAGGGTTCAAACGAGTTTCACTTGGCGGAGCGTTAGTAACGTAAATCGAATTTATACAATTATAATTGCCTATGCCAATATATTAATCCCATATGAACTTTGTGTAAAGTAATTAAACCCCGCTAATAGTGTTTTAATCAAGTGGAGGAAATCCTGGATAACATCTTTGAGCATTTGCATGCCCCAAAACTCTACCGATAGAGGTAATTGATAAACTGTTGGGGATTTTATCCCACCAATCATGCACGGCTTTCAATGCTGGATAGGTATCAAATTTTTCGTAAAATTTATTTAGCACAAAATTTTTCTTTTCGTCCGAAACATTATATAATTCGACTATTTTATGCAGGCAATCTTTTTCGTCTTGAGAGAAAGGTATATCATTTCCTGCTTGATTAGTTTTACTCAAGTTTTCAATTTCATCGGTTGTCGATAATGGCAATCGCACATAATTGTCTATTAATTCATGATCAACAAGAATATTCCCAAGATTATACTGTTTTAATAAATCTATTGCTTGTTGATAGTTGTCCGAATTTTTTTCAATACCAACACAGAGATATCCATCAAGATTTTGCATGTAAAATGACTTCAATTTTTTTAGTGTACCAATTGAATTTACTCTTATTGCCTTTAAGATATCTAATTGATCTAACCAATCATCATTATCGGGCAAATTGCAAACCAAAAGGCTTTTAAAGAGCGTATTCATCACATTCAAACCTTCCGTGATATTCCCTGTAATAGGACGCACCCCAGATATTGCCGTAATAACAGTTAATGCTGTAAGACATTCGTCTGATATTTGCTCTACAATTTCTACGGCGCCGTTTATGCCGATACAACTTGCTTTATTATTTTGCTTTTTATATCGATGAATTAACAATTCCGATAAAACACTATAATCACTCTCTCTTGTGGTCGTGGCGGCTTGTATTTGCGCTTTTCTATATACTAGCTTAAAAGCAGGATCGTTAAATATCTCCAATGCATTCTCTATTTCAGCCAATTTTGGTATAAACCGATTTTCAAAGTCAAGCATTCTTTTTTGAGCCAAATCATCTGCATTTGAAAAATACTCCTCCATCACTTTTTTTGCAGAATACTCTGAAATCTGTTTTGCTTTGTCTTCATCAAACTGCTCAATATTTATAATGGTAAAATTATCCCCTTGATAATTGTTTGAGTTTGCCACTGAATTTATTTCTTTATTTGTTTTTGTCATGGTTGTTTTCTCCGAATTGCATATTGTTACAATTATTCCCAGATGAGATGTTCTGTTTGTTTGATTGTTTACAATTATAAATTGATATTCCACCAAACACAGCAGAAATAATGGCAAACACGCCTGATATTATTGCGCAAATGATTTCAATCATAACTTTCTCCTTTGTAATGTCTAATATTTTTGCGGTATTTATCATCAGTCTACAGTCCTAAATGCCGCTTCTGAGATCTTTTTTATAAGGTGAATACACACCGTGTTGCCCGCTTGTTTGTATTGTTCTCTCTCGGGAACGGAAAGGGGAAAAGAGAAGTCTTTCGAAAAACCTTGTAACGCAAGACATTCCGTCGGCGTGATATTTCGTATACCGAAATTATCTTTTATAATCGGCACTCGGTCGTAATACGTTCCCATATTCGCTTTGAGCGTAAACGATATGCCGTTTTTGCTCGATTGAATACCGTAATCCGCAAATCGATACAACTGCTTTTCGTCGGTAATATATCGACTTAAACGTTGATACCTTGCCGAATCGGGCGAATAGTAATATTTGTCGTCAGCTTTTACGGTTACGTCTATAATATCTGTTATTCGTTTTTCGAGCGGAACTTTTTCCGGAAACGTAAAAATTTCACAGGCGGTTCTGTCCGAAAATGCAACGATATACATCCTCGTTCTGTGTTGCGGAATGCCGTAATCGCAAGCGTCTGCAACAAGGTAGCGAATAAAATATCCGCGTCCCGCAAGTTCGTTATGAATAACGTTAAACGTTTTTCCGTGGTCGTGTTCCGTAAGATTTGCGACATTTTCTAAAAATACAATAGAGGGATGTTTCGCATCGATTACTTTTCCGATTTCAAAGAACAAATTTCCTCGTTCGTCCGAAAAGCCTTTTTGTTTTCCGCAAACCGAAAACGGTTGGCAAGGGAACCCTGCCGCAAGTATATCGAAATCGGGAATATCGTGTTTATCGATCGTGCGAATATCGCCTTCGACCAAAATCGTATCGGGAAAATTGTGCCGATAGGTTATACAGGCGTATTTATCGATATCGTTAGCCCATAAAATTCTAAAATCTAATTTATAAGTACATAATTCATTCCGTATTCTAACTCTTTTACAATTTCTTCAACAGAATTATTTTTAGCGTAGACATAATGCGCGTTATTTGCGATTTCCGTAAACTCTCTAAATATTGTATCTATGGATTTCTTGAGATTATCATATATGATAATTCCTCCGCAATATCTTGCTCGGCATTCGACGATTTCGTTTAAAAACATTTCCTTTTCATGTAATAAAAAATTCATTCTTTCCGTTCGAATAGATGCTCTTGCACAAAATTCATCTACAATTTCCATATCGGCAATTAAATATGTTCCGTCAATATCTTTATTTACTAAAAACGCGCGTTCTGGATTGTACAATTCAGACAAAAACCGTTGTTTGCTTATTTTCATTAGACTCCCTTTTTTCGAATATTACGTCATTATGATATTCAAGAAACACTTTATCTGGTAGAAATTTCTCAGGCAAGTGTATCATTTCCCCGTCATAACATAAAAAGTATTCTTTAATAATATCCGAATTGTTTTGCTTTAAATCTTTAGATATCAATATTTGCCCGTTAGGTTTGACTGTAATATATCCTTTATCAAATGCTTTGTCGTGAAGGGCGTTTAAACACAACCCGTTTCTTGGATTCGTTTTTTCTGAATCGGTACTTTCTTTCCATGGCTTTATATGGCTGGCTATCAACATATCTGAGAACGGCAATCCCGTAATACAACATTTGCAATTGTAGGAAGCCAACACCGCGGAACGGAAAAACGATTGATTTACACGTTGCTTAATAACTGCTTCTTTTTCTTTGCCTAACGGCATACCTGTGTTATTTATGAACGGTGCGATATTTGTTGACTTTCTCGCAATTATTTGAGCACTCTCTACGGACAATTCGTCCCAATGCTCGTTAAATTCATTCCAAATTTCGCCGTCTAATTTGCTGGCATTTGTTAAACCGACAATGCCTTTTCGTTTTAGATTTTCGTCAAAAGATCCGAAGTTTCCGATTTTCATATTGACAGAACTCGGCGATCGCCCAATAATATTGGCAACTCGAATTACATCGGGGTGATTTTTGGATGACTTGTTAAACGGTATTTTGCAATACAAGTCGAAAACAACGATTTCCTCTTCTCTTGTCCAGTTTCTCATAATAAAACCTCTTATGTATTAAAAAACTTGAATCGTTCCGACTTATATGTTTTTTGAGCGCATTCGTCCCATTCGCTGACGAATACCGTTTTCAATTCGTCGCCGAAAGCATTTTCGAAACAGAGCCGAATGCCGCCGATACCTGCGAATAAATCAATACTTTTTAACATTTTATATTCTCCGTTTTTTTGTAAGTTGAGTCAACCGTTTTTTCTGTTGTTATAAGCACGTTCGATTTTATCTGCGCATTCTTGAAGATTCTTTTTGATTTCGAAATCCCAAAAGCGCATTACGAGCCAATCAAGGGAAATAAGTTCCTGCGTGACCTCGTAGTCATGTTCGATATTACGCTCGATTTTAGGAATCCAATAATCGCGACGACTTTTAAAATCATCTTTTTGGTGTTCCCAATCATAACCGTGCCACATTTCCCGTCAACGAAAACAGCGATTCTTGCTCCAAGGAATACAATATCGGGTTTGCCGTACAACTCTTTATAGTTTTTACGGTAGCGAAGTCCGCGCCGCCATAATTCCTTTCTAAGCAATAATTCGGGTTTGGTGTCTTTGCCTTTGTTGCTTTTCATATTGCGGGAAATCTGTTCTTTCGTGTTAGCCATTATTTTCGCCGAAAGTCAAGCCTTTCCGTTCGCATAAATCGCGGAAGGCCTTTTTTGCTTTTATGCTCGGCTCGGTTTTGCCGGTCTCCCATCTACAAACGGTAATCGAGTTGACTCCGAGTTCGGTTGCCAACTCACCTTGAGTTATCAAAAGGAATTCTCTCGATTGTTTTATTTTTTCGGCATAAGTCATAGTGCGTCTCCATTATCATCTGATTAGCACTATTTTAGCATTTTTTATAGCAAAAGTCAATGGCAATATATAGAGTAAAAAGAAAATGTTGAACGAAAAATTTCCAAATGGCACTTTGGCGGGTGCTTGACTTATACAAGCGCGACGCTTCGCGTCGCGGTCAAGCACCCGCCAAACAAACTCACTAAACTCAGATAAAAAGGTCAACTTTGGAGCCTGAGCGAAACGGGGCGTTCGCCGCTAAACCGCTTGGCGAATTGCCCCGTAATTCTTCGCACGGCGGCATATTTTGAGTTTTTGCTCCTTTTCTTTTTTCCAAGTATTTTTGCTCCGTTTTGTTTCGGGCGGCGTTTTCCTGCGCCGTCCTTTTTACTACCGCAAAAACCATTTTTTAGTCCTTTTCGAGTATGACTTTACTCCCTGAAAACATCAAAAATCCACGCAAAACCTATTTCAACCCATTCACGCTTTTTTATCGGCGTATGATATAATCGTAGACGTTACAACGACATCACATTTTGGTACATTTCGGTCACATAGATGTCCTTGTATTTGCCAAATTCCCGTGGTATAGTTGTAACGCAATCGAATAGTCAAAGGCGTATAGCAAGAATAGCAAGCCGAGTTTTTTAAGTCAGGAGCGAACTAACTATCAAACGGCGTAAGGACAGATAGCGAAAAGCATTACACCCGTGAATAACAGGGTCGGAGGCGGCATTTTAAGGGCGAAGTACGAAATTTTACGGTCGTATTACGTCCTTTTTCTATTCCTTTTTATGTGAATGCGACAAAATTTGTCGTATTTACAAACTATTATTTTCTCGAAGTCGCAAAAATCTTGCGAGTTCGGGTAATAAAATCTATTTCAAAAAAAGGAGGACGAAAAAATGCTGCAAACAAACCTAAAAGTCGTAGCCGTCGGCGAGCCGAATATCGAAGCGTTGACCGACGGCGAAAAACGAACTTTCTTTGAAAGTATATTTTCAAGGATAGTCGAACTGCACCAACAAACGCAAACCGAAAACAAAAACGAAACCTGACTTAAAAGCCGAAAAATTACGCAAAAAAACTAAATAAACTAAACCGAGTAAATAGAAAAATATTAAATTAGAAAATAACGCTAAAAAGCGATAACATAAACGAAATGAAAGGAACTGAACGGAAATCTATTTATGACTTAAACTAACCGAATTGAACTGAATTGAATTGTAATTAAACCGAACTGTAAACGGCAGAGTATGAAATTGTATGGTGTTTCGTATTCTGTCGTTTTTTTATTTTCTATCGCCATACAAAAAATCTAAATCACAAGGAGTAAAAAACTATGAACTACGCAAATATGAAAATCTACTTTGACGGCGGTCATTACGTCGGAATACCGCAAGGAGCGTTTCCGAGCGGAAAAGGCTGTAAAAGGCGCGCCGTTAAACCTATGAAACAACAATCGACGGCAGAGATAATGCCGCCCGAAACCCCGAAAGAACGCTTTGAAACGGCATATAAAGAAAGCCAATCGCTACCCAAGCGAGAACGCAAGGCGCATATAAAATCCGCTTTGAAAGACGACTTTGTCGACAAAACCGGATTAAACGCTTTCGTCGAAAAAAACACCGAGAGAATGAACACCAACGCCATAAGACGTAAAGTAAGGCTTATGCGAAAGTTGCGTTTGCAGGACTGGAATTTTTTCGTAACTTTTACCTACTCTAACGAACTTCACACCGAGGAAACGTTCCGCAAAAAGTTATCTAACACCCTGAAACACCTTGTTGCCCGTAACGGTTGGAAATACGTCGGAGTATGGGAGCGCGGCGAAGATACGAACAGACTACATTTTCACGGCATTTTCTATATCCCCGACGGCAAAATGATAGGAAAACTCGAAGAAGTAAAGGACTACGACACGCGAAACCACCGTATGCAAACGACATACCAAAACACGCACTTTCTGAAACAATTCGGGCGTAACGACTTCAAAGACATTGCCACACAGGACGATATTTCCGAGGCAGCAAAATACATAACGAAGTATATGGAAAAGTCCGGCGAGCGTTTAGTCTATGGCGGCAAATTGCCGACTTACTTCCGCTCGGACGTTTTGGACGAAGATGTTATATGCACGTTCGGAATTGACGACCGCAAAGTATTGCTTTTCGATAACTTTACCTGTATCAACGAGGGCGAAATTCTCGGAAAGGTAAGCAAAGAAATTATATCGCAGTTGCCGCATTGCAACTAACTAGTCTTTCGGATCGGGAAAGGTTAAACGAAAACGACTTTTTCGTCAAGGGTAAAGTGCATTGCTTGGCGCAACCCTTGACGATAAAAGCCGTAAGCCATAAAAGAAAACAATTTTAATTCGTTTCCGTTTTCTCCGTTCCCGTCGAAAGACAAATCTAAAAAATAAAATTAAAGGAGTAACAAATTTTGAAAACAGCAGTTATTTACGCTCGTTATTCGAGCGATACACAAACGGAACAGTCCATAGAGGGACAACTCCGCGTATGCAACGAGTATGCGAAAAACAACGACATACTTATTTTAAGAACTTATATAGACCGCGCTATGACGGGTACTAACGACAATCGTCCCGACTTCCGTCAGATGATTGAAGATAGCAAAAAACACGATTTCAATGTCGTACTCGTTTACAAATTCGACAGGTTTTCGCGCAATAAATACGAAACCACGAAACACAAGAAAACGCTTAAAGACAACGGCGTTAAAGTCGTTTCCGCTACCGAATATATTCCCGACAGCCCAGAGGCGATTATACTCGAAAGTATGATTGAGGGCTACGCAGAATATTACTCTGCCGAACTTTCGCAAAAGGTAAAGCGAGGTATGAACGAAACAAGACAAAAAGGCAACTTTACAGGCGGAACTATCATTTACGGCTATAAAGTAGAAAACCACAAAGTCGTGATTGACGAAGAAAAAGCCGAAGTAGTAAGGTTTATTTACGACCAATACGCGCAAGGCGTTTACGTTAAAGACATAATAAAAACGCTTACCGAAAGAGGTATTTTCAACCGCGGTAAAAAGTTTGCGAGAAATACCGTCTACAACATACTCAAAAACGAAAAGTATTCGGGTATTTATAGACACGGTAACGAAGTTTTTACAAATATGTATCCGCAAATCGTGTCGACGGAAATTTACGAAAACGTAAGGCGAAAGACCGAAACCAACAAATACGGAACTCGTAGCGTTGAAGTCGTGTATCTTCTTCGCAACAAAATAAAATGCGGCTACTGCGGCAGTCCCATCTCTGCCGAGTGCGGAACTGCTAAAAACGGACAGAAAATACGCTATTACAAATGTTTGGGACGAAAACACCAAAGCGGTTGCAAAAAGTCGCAAGTCAGGAAAGAAATACTCGAAAAATATCTGCTTGACAACGTATGCGAGCAAATGCAACGCCCCGAAATATTAGATAAAATGGCAACGTATTTACTACAAGTGCAGGAAAACCGAATAAAACAAAACTCGGTTCTGACAAATCTCATAAAAGAGAAACGCCAAACCGAAAATACGATAAGCAACATTATGCAAGCCATAGAGTTAGGCGGACAAAGCGCAACGGTTATGAAACGTATGCGAGAACTCGAAGAAAAACTGATCGACATCGAAAAGCGATTGACGATTGAAAAATCTCAGACGGCGTTCAGACTTTCCAAAGAACAAATAATTGATTATTACAAATCCGCGCTTGAAAAAGAACCGCTACAACTGATAAATTACTTCATAAAAGAAATTCAGTTGTATGACGACAAGATGATAATTATCTACAACACCCCAAAGACGATAAACCTTGACGAAAGTCAGGGTTTTTCTTTTTACGACAAAAACGTTAAAATGCCGTATGTGATACAAAACAGAGAGTATTACGGACTTAAAGATTTCAGACTTATAATGCGTATCTGACAATAACGCAGACGATTTATTCCACGATGTTCTTGACGTGAGCCTCTCAGGAGCGTGTCGATAGGCAAATAAACCGACAACCGACAGCCCCGAGGGGCTTTTCGTTTGCCTTTGGCAAGATAGCCTGACACACTCCTTTCTCACGTCAAGAACCTTTCGCGGCATAAAACCGTCTGCAACTTGACTTTTGTAATAAAAATCTGTATAATAATTTTGCCAAAGCGTTAAGGTGCTTATTAGCCTTGGCGCGTTAAGGAGGTGATGTTTATGAAAGCCTTACTTAAGGCTCTTATGATAATTTCTTACGGAGTTATCAAACATAAATAAGTTGGCTCCCAAGTGGCACCGTGGGGCACCTCCTTATCTCTAAAATTTACGGCTATTGCATATACGCATTAGCCGTTTTTACTAAAAAATAAAACCTAAACCAAACACTCTCGTATTCGATTTAGGTTTTGATTGGCGGAGAGATGGGGATTCGAACCCCAGTACGGTTTCGGCCGTAACACGATTTCGAATCGTGCGCATTCAACCGCTCTGCCATCTCTCCACGGGTGCGGCTTTCGCCTTGGCAGCCTTATATTTATAGCACACAACGCGGCGGTTTGTCAAACGATATTGCGGTATTTGCCGTTATGATTTTGTAAAAGCGGCATAAAGTCGGCTATACTTCGGCAAAAACGGGCATGAAGTCGGACACCGTGCGCTGCGGTATAATCTCGACTCAGCTTCGGGATGCCGAAAACCGGCGCAGGTTAAGAAAAGCGTCTTGGCTCGGTTCGTGCAAATAAGAAGCGGCGCAAAGTCGGCGGAGTTTTGGAAACGCGGCGCGGAGTCGGACAGCAAAGAGGGGGCGTTTTTGTAGGCAAGACAACTTTACGGGTAATCTGCGCAAAAGTCGGAGATTATTCATGGCAATAACGGCGATATTAAACGGTTATCGTGCGGCTGTTTTGCGATTAAATCGAACTCATTTTTTGCATGGTAAAATCTCCGACTGCGCGGTGATAACGCCGAATACATAAATGATTTTCAGTCGTAGCAACATAGTGCGCAAGCGCAGCGTGGGGAAACGGTAGGGCGGTTGCGTTTAGCTGCGCTCGGCGTTTTGTGCGTGCGACGAAAGCCCGGCGAACGACGGACGGGTAGGGGAACGGCTTATGAACGGGCACAAGCTAAAATTATACTAAGGCGAGGCAAGCGGCGCGGCTTGAAAACTTACAGACAAACAAGTTCGCCGCCTGCAATTAAATTTGTCCGATAATGGCTAATTTTCACTGCGCAAAACCAATAATAGCCGACTGACCGATAAGCCGAGCTCAGGATTTACGTTTGGCGTAGCGAATGAAGAAGGCGTCGCGGCGTTCGCGCAAGCGGCGCAACAGCGTTTCGCGGTTAAGCTCGTCGAGGTAAGCGAGCGAAATATGTACTTTGTCCGACGCGGAAAGCAAGGCGCGCTCGTAATCAGCGCACGCCTCGTCGAAAATCGATTTGTTCATGGTTATTTCTTCCTTTATTAAATTGTCGGCGTGCCGTGCGGAGCGATTAGCGCCCTAAGCCCGACACATAAGCAAATTGTATCACGGAGCGACGAGTATTGCAATACGTTTTTCGGTGTTTTACGCTCGAAAAATCGCTTGTTTTGTCGAAATCGCCGCCATGTGGCTCATAAAGCCATCCTCGGGAGGGAGGAAGTCAGATATCGCCGTCTGAGAGAATAATACCCGGTGAGTCGTCAAAAAGGCCGGCGCGGAGCGTTTTTAGTTGACACGGGCGCGGCGTTCGTATATAATAGCCTCGTTGTCGCGTGGCCGAAGAAGCGCGGCGTTTCTTTTCGCTTGAGAAGCATGCGAGGGAAAGCAAAGGACAGAAAAATGGTAAAGAACGAAGAGGCTTCCGCGCCGAACGGAAGCGACGTGAAGAATACGGGCTCCGACCGCGGTCATGCGGCGGTCAAGCTGACGGTGTTGTGCATGGTTATGTACGCGTGCTCGTACCTGTGCCGTAAGTCGTTTGACTCGAACGTCAACGAAATCATGGCGTTTTACGGACAGGCAAAGGCGGCGGTGGGGCTTATCGGCACCTGTTTTTTCGTGACCTATGCGGTGGGGCAGATTTTCCACGGCGTGATGTGCAAGTACTACAAGCCGCGCCCCGTGATGTTTATCATGGCGGCGGCGATAAGCGCGCTGAACGTGATAATGGGAGTAATCCCGAAAACCGGCTTTACGGCGCT
>OJML01000074.1_pt1 | contig 59817 bp, 56 predicted proteins | sample 1597221 | NCBI WGS metagenome assembly OJML01 (sample SAMEA2452123, study PRJEB22498) | human gut metagenome | biome: human feces; feature: human gut; material: feces | place: Australia | collected 2012 | reverse complement strand
TGCCGGTGGCGTGCCTGCTGGGTGCTATTTCCGTCATTTCCGAAATGGTTTCCAACGGCGAGTGGACGGCCTGCGTGGCGGGCGGATTTGCCCCGCGCCAACTGTTTAAACCCGTCATTATGTGTATTTTAATCGTGGTGGCTGGCACTATGCTGATGCAGGAATTCGTCGTACCTCCGCTCAATTTAAAAGCCGATAAAATTTACTATACCCGCATCAGCCCGTCGGATTCCTTCAACCCGGACACCGAACACGACGTAGTGATAAAAGTTTCCCCTACGCAAATGCTCTTTGCCAAAGAGGTGGACTTAAAAAAGGGAACTATGACAAAGGTTTCATTGGATACTTACGACGATGCCTGGGACATTGCGGCCCAAATCGTAGCAGACCAAATGGTCTGGGATGCAGACAGTAAAAATTGGCTGTTTTCCAACGGTATTAAGCGTACCTTTGTGGACGAAATGGATACTACCGAACAACACTTTGAACAGGAAGATTCCCCCGTCAGCACCCGCCCGGACGAAATGTCCGTCAATAAAGTAGAGGACAAACTGTTAAGCATACGCGATTTAACCAAGCGTATTAATTTTTATAAACAAAGCGGCCTTGCGCACTATGCCGCAGAAACTATGCGCCAATCGCGCCTGGCTACGCCGTTTGTAACGGTGATTATGTGTTTGCTCGGGATGCCCTTTGCCATTAGCGTACGCCGCAAAAGCAAAATTGTAAACATTATTGCCTCTATGGTAATTGCATTTACGTTTTGGTGGCTGATGTCTATGTTTACGTCTATTGGCGAAAACGGCTACATCAACCCCTTTATTGCGGGCTGGGGGCCGGTAGTATTTTTTAGCACGGTGGTATTTTTTGAATTTAAGTGGATGAAACTTTAACCACTAGCCAAGACACACAAAAGTTTTTATAATAGTTTTAGTTGTAAAACTGCCCTAAACCAGTTACGTTTAGGATACAATTTGCATCTGTTTTTGGAACCGTATGCAGAATACGGTGCGCTACCGGGATACCGGCGGTTCAACTCTAATCCAAAAGCAGTCGTTTTAAGCACGGAATAAACGGCTTAATTACCCGTTTGTTTCGTGCTGAGTGCTTTCTGCCATATTTTTTATATATGGCAAAAAGCCACGGTTGTTATTTTTGGGTTATTAGAGTTGGCTCAAATATAGCAGCCGTTTTTATTTGCCTATTTTTCCAAAACAGAGCACAAGGAGAAATTATGCAAACAAACCACTCGGGCTTTACGCTCATAGAATTACTTGTAGTCGTACTGATTATCGGTATTTTAGCCAGCGTTGCCCTGCCGCAGTATCAAAAGGTGGTAGAAAAATCCCGCGCCGCAGAAGCCATACAAAACCTAAAAGTCCTCCGAGACCAACAGGCCTTATGCAGGTTAGCCCAAGAAGACGAAACCCATTGCTGGCAGGGGAAAAATAATAACAATTTGTTTACCAATATAAATATTGAAATAAAAGGAACAGAAACACCTATGTGTGATTACGGCACAACTGTTGGACCTGCAACTAAAAATTTTGAATATTGGGCAGATGCTGAATATATTTTGGCTATCAAAAGACCGTGTGATAAATATCATTTCGAAACAACTTCTTACCAAGGAGATGGTTATATTTCAGGAAATACTGTCGTATGTTATAATGACACAAACGAGAAAGACTGGTGTAAAATGTTTGGTGGAGAAGGTGTAGCAATTCATTAACTAATAGGCCCCGGGGAAAATTTCCCCGGGGCTTGTTGTTGGTTGTTGAAGCAAAATTAAACAAACGGTTTTAAGAGCGGCTTACGCGGTCTATTGCCGCCAACAAATCGTCCGTATCAAACGGCTTATACAGCACACCGTCCGCACCCAAGCGTTCGGCCTCTTCCAAAATGGAATCTTGTCTTAATCCCGTTACAATCAGCACTTTAACCTGCGGGGCCATTTTTTTCAGTTTAGCCAAAATATCCAAACCGTTTTCCGTCGGGAAAAATACATCTAGCAGGATAAGCCCTACACCGCTGCCTTCCAGTTTGGAAAACAACTCCGCCGAACCGCCCGCTTCAAACACGACTTCAAAGCCGGAGGATTCCAACACATTTTTAATGGCGGAACGCAAGATAACAGAATCATCTACTAATGCGATTTTTAACATATTATTTTACATACGGGGCCATTAATTTTTCCCCAAAATCTAACAATGCCTGCGTGTCTTTTTTAGTGGCCGTTTCGGCATACACGCGCAAGAGCGGCTCCGTGCCGGACGGGCGCAAAAGCAACCACTCGTCATTTTCAAAAATAATTTTTAATCCGTCAAAAGTAAGCGTTTCGGCAATGCGCTGCCCGTTGATTTTTTTCGGTAATTTCTTGCGCATTTTTTCCGCCATTACGCCCTTATCCACCGGTTTAGCCAAGGGCAAATCGCGGCGCATATATACAGACGCACCGTATTCTTCGGCCACTTCGGCACACAGTTCGCTGGACTTTTTGCCTGTTTGGGCCATAATGTCCAAAAATGCCAGGGCCACCGTCAGGCCGTCGCGGTCCGGCAAATTGCCCTTCCAGGCAAATCCGCCCGATTCTTCCACCCCAAAGGCCACATCATCCAAATTCATACGCTCGGCCACATTTTTAAAGCCTACACCGACTTCCTCAAACAGCATTTCGTGTTTGCGGGCAATACGTTTCAGCAGATAACCCATAGAAACGGTTTGTACAATTTTCCCGTCTAATTTTTTGTGTTTAATAAAATAGTCGCACAGTACGGCGGCAATCACACACGGAGTCAAATAGGTGCCTTTTTCGTCAATTAAGGCTACGCGGTCTCCGTCGCCGTCAAAGGCTACACCCAAGGCGGCCTTTTTGGCTACCACCGTTTTTTTAAGTTCGGTCAAATTCTTTTCCACCGGTTCGGGCTGCTCTCCGCCAAAAGTTGGGTCGTGCTCTGCGCGCAGGGCAATGACCTGTTTTTCTGGCAGGAACTTTTCCAAATAACCAGCCGCCGCACCATACATATAATCCATTACCACTTTACCTTTAAAGGTTTTTAATTTTTTGGCATTAATATGGCTGGCGACATATTTTAAATACACGTCGGTAACGTCCTTTTTGTCGGCTTTTTGTCCGTAAAGGAGCAGCACGGAATTTTGGTCCAGCAATTCCTCCACTTCTTTGGTAACACGCGCCGGAGCCGAACCGCCCGCCAGTTTAATTTTAATACCGTTATAGTTGGCCGGGTTGTGGCTGGCCGTAACCATAATGCTCATCCAACATTTACTTAAACTTAAACACGCGGCCACCGGGGAAGAAATGGGGCTGGCGGAAAGAGTAACATCTATTTTATTGGCACGGAAGATACTTGCAATATCGGCGGCAAACAGGTCCGACATAAAACGTCTGTCGTAACCGACGAAGATTTTAGGGGCTTTGGAGCCTTCCTCTCCCGGAGCGTTTTCGTTGATATAGTCCGCCAAAGCCTGTGCCATACGGCGCACATTTTCAAACGTAAAATCCCAAGCAATCACGCCTCTCCAACCGTCGGTGCCGAACTTAATTTCAGATGCCATACTTTCTCCCGTTAAAAATATTAAATCTATAATGTCTTGCAATTTCCGTATTGTTGTTTCTATCTTTAAAACGCAACCTTTGGAACCGTCTATAAAAATTATTTTAAAGATGACAAAATTTTTACTTGTCTGAGCCGCTTAGGCGAGTTGTAAAAATGTCCTTTAAAATAATTTTTATGGTTCCCCGGTTGCGTGGTCTTTTTCGTTCTTTTTCTGCCACCAGAAAAAGGACAAGAACCTTTTTGCTTACTTTTTCTGCAATGAGAAAAAGTTACAAGATATTTTTTGAAACTTCACTTTTTTAATAAAGCAAAAAAGTGGAGGTGGGGGGATTCGCACCCCCGTCCGAACATCTTCTCCATCCGGGCACTACAAGTTTAGCCTTGCTTGATTAACCGCAAACTAAGCGCAAGGCGGCACGTTTGCGGTTTAGTTCGTTGGTCTTATGCAAAGCCGGACGAACTGCGCCTGCTTTGCAGCATTCCATATATTGACCGCACTCCGCTAGCGTATGGAAGACACCAGCGGCGCGGTGGGACTAAGCGTTAGCCCAAGCGACTTGATTGTCGTTAGTTATTTTTGTGGCCCTATTTTAGCCGGCCTGGCCAACCGGCACTTGCTCCCGGGCGGCAACAGATACCCGTCGAATCTATTACACCCCCGTAAAATACGGAAATTGTCAAAGAACGCTTTCTGTGAATTAGCATTATATTGTATCATTTTCTTATAACAATTTTGGCAAAGAAAGGCAACCTTATTATGTATGTAAGCACAAAACCGACTATATATTTGATTGACGGGCTGAACCTGGTACGCAGTTTTTTATACGAATTTGCCCGCACGGAAGAAGAAGTAACCGCAGATTTTTTGGATTTTTTGGCCGATATCTCGCAAGACGAGCATTACGCAATGCACCAATACGAAGTGATTTTTGACGGCTCTTTCCGCCCAGTAGGCCCGCTTTACCGCGGGGGTGTGCATATTTCTTTTTCGGAAGAAGACAGCGCCGACCAAATTATTTACGAACGCGCGGACTATTTAAGCCAAAGCGGCCAGCGCGTAATTGCAGTAACTGACGACAGAATATTACAAGAATCCTTAAAAAAATTAGGTGTAAAAACACTGTTTTGCCGTAAATTTTACAACGGGCTTAAAACATTTGACAAGTAATTTTCGGGCGGCAATATAAAAAAATGTACAAGTGCGTGTTTTTTTGTTAAAATAAATCTATAAGAGGGCTGGTGGCGGAATGGCAGACGCGACAGACTTAAAATCTGTTGACCGCAAGGTCGTGGGGGTTCAAGTCCCCCCCTGCCCACTTAAAAATCCTGCCATTTAATTACACCCACCAGTACGAAAAAATATGTTAGAAGACATCAACCGTACACTTGCCAAATGTTTTGGCTGGGTTAGCACAGTTTTGCCTTTGGGGCTTAAATTTTTTGCAATCGCCGTGGCTGCGGCTGCGGTCTTTTTGTTTTTTGATTTCCGCGTGCTTGGCCTTTTATTCTTGCTGATTGGCTGTTTCTGCGCATTCTTCTTCCGCGACCCGAAACGCGAAACCATATTTACTGATGACGAAATCGCCTGCCCGGCAGACGGCACCGTTCTTTCCATAAAAACAGAAGATGACCCCAACTCCGTTGTGGTGCGCATTTTCCTGTCTATCTTTGACGTCCACGTCCAACGCGCGACCGTAAACGGAAAAATCGGCGATATTTTTTACAACAAAGGTACTTTCCTGTTTGCAAACAACCCGGAAGCAGACAAAAACGAACGCAACCTTATTCAAATTTTTAAAAACGGCGACCCCGCCCGTTTTGCCCACGTGGAACAAATCACGGGTGCTATTGCGCGGCGCATTGAGTGCTGGGTCAGCCCCAAGCAGGACATTAAAATCGGCGGGCATTTAGGGTTGGTGCGTTTCGGCTCCCAAGTGGCTGTATATCTGCCCAAAGATAAAGTGCGCGTATTGGTAAAAGAAGGCCAAAAAGTGCAGGGCGGCATTACCGTGTTAGGCTTGTGGAAATAGAGGATTTTATGGAAGAAAATAAAGAAACCAAGGTCGTTGAAAAGTTGAAACACACCGGCGCAATGACGGCTCCCTCGCTTTTTACGTTGGGGAATTTAGCGTGCGGTTTTTTCTCCATTTTGGCTGCCTCCAAAGGAAACTTTGCGCACGCCGGGTGGCTGATTTTATTCGCAATGGTATTTGATATGTTTGACGGCCGCGTGGCCCGTCTGTTGGGCGCAGAAAGCAACTTTGGTGTGGAAATGGATTCCTTGGCAGATGCGGTTTCCTTCTGCACGGCTCCGGCCTTGCTAATGTATTTCTTTGTACTGCATACGCAGCCCTTGTGGGGCGCACCCATTGCGTGCGTGTACGCCTGCTTTGGCGTCTTGCGCCTGGCTAAATTTAACGCAATGGCCTATGCAGGCCAAGGTTCTAAAAAGTATTTCTCCGGTTTGCCCACTCCGGCGGCGGCGGCTATTTTGGCCTCGTTTGCCATTTCTTACAGCATTATGCTGGGCGATATGGGCGGAAGAAATATTCACTTTTTAGCCTTGTATTTGCCGCACCTGTACAATTTTGTATGGTTTGCTATGCTTGTATTGTCTTTATTAATGGTATCCAATATCCCGTATGCCGCCTTTAAGGCCAAACGCGAAAAACGGTTAAGCGTATGGGTGTTACTGCTGATTGTATTTTTGGTTGTAATGCTGATTCGCTTCCCGCAGGACGTGATTTTTATCGTGTTCTCGCTCTATGTAGTATTCGGCTTGCTAGCCGTACTGTATCGGGCATTTAGAGGCATTAAAGTAGAAAAATAAATTTGTTTGTCTAAAAAACCCGGGGCCATTTAGACCCCGGGTTTTTTAGGTAAAACTTACCAATTTTTGTGCCGCCAATAAATCATTACCAGCCATACCAAAATCAAACATACGCCCATAATCATCCAAAAGGCGTCCGGGTGGTTGGAGAGCGGCAAAGCCACGTTCATACCGTAGGCACTTACTACTAACGTAGGCACCATCATCCAAATAGTAATAACGTTTAGTTTTTTAATCAGCAAGTTTAAATTGTTGTTGACGATAGAAGCGCGCGCATCCAATAACTGCGCCAAAATGTTGGAATAAATATCCGCCTGCGTTTTGCATTGCATATTTTCTACAATGATGTCATCCAACATTTCCTCATCTTTTTCGTCAAAACCGATACGGGCGGAAAGGTTACGCGTTTTTTCAAACACAAACCCGTTGGAGGTAATAGCCTCGGCGTAGTACACCAAACTTTTTACCAAACTAAACAGGTTTAGCAAATAGGTATTATCCACAGACTCGGTGATTTTATCTTCAATTTCCTCCGAAATCATATGAATAATACGCAAGTGTTCCACATAGTGTGAAATAGAGTTATACACCAGTTTCAAAAAGACTTCTTTAATAGACGATACCGAGTGAAACCGTTTGCCCACAAACAGCGGAATATCTTCCGCCAGCACCACAATTAATTTATCTTCAAATAAAAACATACCAACAGAAGCGACCTTAAATTCCAACTGGTCTTTGCCGGAATAATTTTTGGGCCGTTTATAAATCATTGCAATATGTTCGGGCTCAAACTCCAAACGCGGCAACTCATCCGGGTCTAGGGAAGATGCCAATGTGTGTTCGTCAATTTGATAGGACTCCACCAAAAACCGCTGTTCGTCCACCGTCGGGTTTGTATATAAAAATACCTGCGCGGAAGACGAATCTGTTTCCAGCAGTTTTTTATCTTTTATTTCATATTTTTTAAGCATTTTACGCCTCTGGGCCGGATGATATATACTTAAATGATACCACCTACAAACCGCCTTGTAAAGTTTTTTGCCGTCTTATTTGCGGGCAAAAGCCAACTCTTGGGCCAAATAAGTTTTTGTTTCGCCAAATACCACCCCGCGCAACAGCCACAGGGACAAAATATTGGGCACGCACATTACCGCAATCGCAGTATCGGCCAACTCCCATACCAATTTAGGGCTCAAAAAACCGCCCAAACACATCATTAAAAGCCATAAGACATATATGGGTTTCTCCACATTTACCCCCAGGCAAAATTGGGCCGACTTGGCTGTATAATAACTCCAACCAACCAAGGTGGAAAACGCAAACAGCGTAAGCGACATAAGCAGAAAATACGACCCGCCCGGCAAAGTGGAAAAAGCACTTTGTGCCAGTTGCGCCCCAAACAGCGTACCGCTCTGCCAATCGCCCGCCACTACCACCGTTACCCCCGAAAGTAAACAAATAACCAGGGTGTCCCAAAATACCGTTGTTGCCGACACCAACCCTTGACGCACCGGATTGGGCGTTTGGGCAGCCGCCGCCGCAATCGCGCCGCTGCCGCTGCCGGCTTCGTTGGACAACACCCCGCGTGAAACGCCGTAGCGCACCGCTTCTTTTAGTGTAATTCCTATTGCCCCGCCTACTAATGCTGTACCGCTAAATGCGCTTTTAAAAATACAAACCACCGCCCACGGGAATTTTTCCCAATGCAAAATAAGCACGGTCAAACACAACACTATATACAACACCGCCATTCCCGGCACCAGCCATTTGCACAGCGCGGCAATTTTACGCACGCCGCCTAAAATCACGCTTCCAGTCAGCACGACAAGCACCGCCGTAGTCAAATAAGCAGGCACACTAAAAACAGAGCCATAAATCGCCGCCAAAGAATTGGTTTGAATAAGCGCATCGCCAAACCCCATTAGGGCCGTAGCCGCCGCAAAAATAAGGGCAGTCTTCTTCATATTAAGCCCGTTTTTAAGCACATACATCGGGCCGCCGACATATTCACCCGCTTCGTTTGTTTCGCGGTATTTAACGGACAGAACCGATTCGGCATACTTAGTCGCCATCGCCAAAAAGGCGGAAAGCATCATCCAAAAGAGTGCCCCCGGCCCGCCTGTGGATACCGCCGCGCTGACGCCCACAATGTTGCCTGTTCCCACCATAGCGGCCAAGGCCACCACCAATGCCCCGAAACTGCTGATAACACCCGCTGAGCGGCTTTTTTTGATAGAAAGAGAAATCGCGCTAAATAAATGTTTTTGGATAAAGTGCAATTTACAGGTAAAATACAAACTAATGCCCACAATCAAGGCGAGCATCGGCGCACCCCATAAGAACGCGTTTAAACGGACAATTCCCTGCGTAAAACTTTCCATAAACAAATACTCTCTTTTTTGTATAGTATATATGTGTGCAAGCGCACAACTCTAAAATTTTACAAAAATATGACTATCTTATTTCCAAAAAATAAAAAAGCCGCACTAAAAGAAATCTCCACCCCCGCCGGTTATGTAAACCACGTTGCCGCCGGGCTGAAACTGCCGGGCAAGGCTGTTTTATGCCCTATTTCCTCCTTAACTCGCTATGTAGAAAGCCACGCCAAGTATAAAAAATATAATTGCGAGGCAGACATTTACGTTTTGGAAGGACAAAATTTGTGCTATGTAACCAATTTCGGTTCCGGCGCGCCGGGTATGGCAATGGCCTTAGAGGTGTTAATTGCCTTAGGTGTAAAGGAATTTGTGTTTATCGGGCTTGCCGGCTCGTTGCAAGAAGAAGTAGAACCGGCCGACATTGTGCTTGCAAGCGAAGCCTTGTGTGATGACGGCACTTCTCCCTGTTACACCAATAAAGAGACCGCCAAACCCTCCAAGACGCTTTTTAGCAAACTTTCAAAGCAGTTGGAAACAGATGGTAAAAATTTTCATACCGGGCGAAACTGGACAACGGACGCAATCTTCCGCGAAACCAAAGCCGAGGTAAAACACTATCAAAAAGAATCCGTTTTAACGGTGGAAATGGAAACGGCTGCCTTTTATGCCATTTGCGCCAAACGCAAGGCACAGGGCGCGGCGGCCTTTGCCGTGAGCGACGTACTAGCCCGCTACAAATGGGAACCGCACTTTGGCGAAAAGTCCATTTTCCGCGCGCTAGAAGATATTTTTATAGCCGCCCAAAAAGTGCTGAAATAGTTTTATTCGCCAGAGAAAAGCCCCGGGGCAAATATCCGGGGCTTTTTATTTGGCACAAAAAACAATTTTAATAGTGCGTCCGTTCGGGGTCTTCGGGCAACGGCTCAATAGCCTCCAAGCGGCTCCAAAACTCGTCAATAGACTGAATACGCTGTTTGGGGTCCTCTTTCAGCGCATCTTCCAACAGTTGGTCCACAGCCGGGGGAATATCCGGTGCCAGTTTGGAAACCGGCACAATTTTTTTATTGGCGATATCAAAACCCTTTACCGTCCACGGCACTTGCCCCACCAAGGCTTCATACAAACACAGTGCCAAGGAATACACATCACTCTGCTTGCGCATAAAGCCTTTCTGCTGTTCCGGCGCCATATAAGCAGGCGTTCCGGCCACGGTGCGGGCGCCCGTTTCGTGGTCCACGGACTTTTTGGCAACGCCAAAATCCATCACTTTGGCTTTGTCATCATCAAAAATCATAATGTTACCGGGCTTCAAATCGCAATGGATAATATCCTGCGAGTGCGCATAGTGCAAGCCGCGGCAGACATATTCAAAAATCTTTTTAGCCTTGGAAAAGGGCAAACGTCCGTCAATATCCAAACGGGTTTCCAAGGTTTGCCCGTCCACATATTCAAACACTAAATAGAGCGCACTTTCGGACTCAATAACCGTATAAATTTCCACAATGCACGGGTGGCGCAGCAAGGCCACCATACGCGCTTCGGACAAAAATTGCTCGCGCACATAAGAACTGCGCACCAATTCCGGGCGCACGCGTTTGATAGCCACCTTGCGCTTTAAAACTTTATCATAAGCCTCGTAAACTTTACCCATACCGCCTTCGCCTATTTGGCGGATAAAATCGTACTGTTCTTTTACGTCCACTTCGCGGCGGCTGAAAGCATTTTTCGGCTGGCGGAAAACATCTTCATAACGCCAATATACAAACAGTAATACCGCCACAAACACCGCTAAAAAGTACAGCGTTACCCAACGCGGTGCGGGCTTTTTGGCCGCTGTTGGCGTGGTTACATCATTGGCTGTTTTAGAGGCTGTTTTTTCGTTTAATTCCAGTTGTAATTTTTGCGCCAGACGGGAGGCGGGATTCAGTTTTAAGGCCATATCCGCATCTAATCGTGCGCGCTCATAATTTTGCTGTTGCAAATAGGCCCCTGCACGCAAGATATAGGCGCGCGAGTCCTGCGGGGCTACGGCAATCGCTTGCCCGGCCGCATAAATCACATCTTCGTATTTCGCTAAGCCGTCGTAGGCAATCGCCAAAATCAAATGGAAGCGGTTATCTACAAAATTTTTAGCGGTTAAATCATTTACGCGCTTGATAGCCTCTTGGAATTTTTGTTGGCGGAGCAAATCGTTTAAGCGGGCAATTTCGGCATTGCGGGCAGCCTGATTGAAAACAGCCGCATTGGGGGCCGGTGTTGCGTGCGACGAGAAATTTCCCCCCACCAAAAGCGGAGCACTTTGGTTTTTGGGCGCGGCAAACGCGCTTGCGGACAAGCATAGCGCAACCATTAATAAAAACAACGCCTTTTTCAGCATAAGGATATTCTAGCACAAAGAAAGGCCTTTGTTCCAACCGATATATAATTACTATAATAAGCATATGACAAAAAAAGCGATTGGCGTGTTTGATTCCGGGCTGGGCGGGCTGACAATTTTAAATGCACTGCGCCGCACCTTGCCGCACGAAAATTTAATTTATTTCGGTGATACCGCCAATGTGCCGTACGGCTCTAAATCCAAAGAAGCCGTAACGCGCCTATCCCTGGCCATAGGCCGCTTTTTACAGGAGCAAAACGTCAAACTGATTGTGGTGGCCTGCAATACCGCCTCGGCCCAAGCATTAGACGAACTGAAAAAGAAACTTGCCGTACCTGTTATGGGTGTAATAGAACCCGGCGCCACCAAGGCGGTCAGCGTTACTAAAAACGGACATATTGCCGTACTAGGCACAGAGGGCACCGTAAACAGCAAGGCTTATCCCAAGGCACTTTTAAAAAAACTCCCCAACGCACGTATTATTCAGCAGGCTTGCCCGCTGTTTGTGCCGCTCGTGGAAGAAAACTGGACAAACAAGCCCGCCGCCGAACTGATTGCGCGCGAATATTTGCTTCCTATACAACAGAGCAGAGCCGACACCGTTATTTTGGGCTGCACCCATTATCCGGTACTAAAAGGGGTTTTATCCCGCATTTTAGGCGAACAAGTCAAGTTGGTGGACTCCGCCGACACCTTGGCCGAAGCCGCGCAAGTTTTCCTACGCAAGCACCATTTAGCGCAAACCTCAGGAAAAGGGCGCATAACCGTTTATGCCAGTGATGCCCCGCAACGCTTTAAAAGGCTGGCGCAAATTTTACTGGCGGATAAAATATCCACGGTGCATTTAAAAAAACTTTTATGAAAATTTACGCAGATAACCAAATGCTGGCAGCAGGTTTAATTGGCGGGACACTTTCGCGCCAGACAGGCAATATGCGCGAAACTGCCCTCCAAACGCCCATTTATCAGGAGTTGGATATCCCGCCGGAAAAAATTTTGCATTTTCACCAAACTCACAGCGATAAAATTATTTTTATTTCCTCGCCTGACGAAGCCTGGACTTTTGCCCCAAAACCGCTCCAAGAGGCTGATGCGTGGGTATTTACTAACTGCCCGGGGTGGGGAGCGGCTGTTTTAACCGCAGATTGCGTACCTCTATTTTTATGGGACAATACAGCCTCCTCTTTTGCGCTCGCCCATTGCGGGTGGCGCGGGGTGGCTAAAAAGTTGCCCTACAAAACCGCTTTGGCCTTAAAACAAGCCGGGGTAAAAAATCCGCTTTTCGCCTTTTTGGGGCCGCATATCCAAAAGTGCTGTTTTGAAGTACAGACGGACACCGCCTGCCAATTTTCAGCCCAAAGCGTACTTCACCAGAACGGTAAGATTTTTGTAGATTTAAATGCAGAAATACGCTTGCAACTGGAACAGGCCGGACTAGCGCCCGAAAATATCCACGCGCCTAACCGTTGCACTTGTTGTGATAAGGAGAATTTCTTTTCGTGGCGGCGCGACCACATTAGGCAAAATTTGCTTTCCTTTATTTACAAACCCTTGTAAAAATGCCCCTGTTATGGGGCATTTAAACTCTTATTTGCTTTCCGGCGGGAGCGCCTGCGGGCCTGTGTGCCGGCGAAAGAAGGAATCACTAAGCCATTTAAGCCCGCCTTTCTCTATACGGAAAGACATCAGGTTGGAACCGATTACGCTAAAAAAGATGACCGCATAAATTACGTCTTGCACCACGGAACCGTCCGGCAGTTGGGAGGCTATCATAGCCGCCAACACCGCGCTGACAAGCCCGTTGGGGCACATAGCCAAAACAGCGGAACAATCCTCGCGGGATAAGTCTTTTGACAAGCAATAATTTACCACCGGAGCGCGGAAGATAAATTTGGCTGCCGTTAATATAAAACCAATAGCCACCAAATCTAACCGTCCGATTCTCATACAAATACCCATATATACAAAGAAAAGCGTTTTAAAGATAAATTCTACTTCCTCAAAAAACACCTTTTCCCCGTTATTTAAGGTAAGCAAATTACGGAAATCTAACCGCGGCAGGCGCAACCGTTTGATAAGCCGCATATTCCCCGCCACCACGCCAAATGCAAGCGTGGCAATCGCCCCGTCCCCACCGATAATACCGCTGACACTATACACTAAAAGAACAAACGCAAATGTAAGCGAAATGGCATTTTCCAATCGGCGCACGCGGTTTAAAATACTCATCCAAAACACCCCGGCCGCCAACGCAAAAACAATACCGATAGCAAAGGATTTGATAACATCAGACACTAAAACGGATGCAGTTAATGTTTCCCCGTGCGAAGCCGCCGACAATAGCGCAATCGCAAGCACAATGGAGTAAACCCCCGTTAAATTGGCCTCCAAAAACAAAATGGTTTTGGAAGTTTTGGAAACCTGCAATTTAGCAAGCAAGGGCGAAATAATAGCCGTAGAGTTATCCGCCACAATCACGCCGATAATCAGCGCATAGATTTGCGGCACTTTTAAAAGTTCCTGCGCCAGAAACGCAATCACCAAAGTTACCAACGCAAAGCAAACCGTAGTTAATAAAAGCCCCTGCCCTACGGCTCCGCGCAAGGACAAAATCCTAAATTCCAGTCCGCTTTTAAACAACACCACAATCAGGGCCAATGTGGTAAAAATCTCGCCGGCTTGGCCGAAAGACTGCGGGTCCACTAAATGGAGTACCGGCCCCATCAGCATCCCCAACACCATCAGGGGTAACACGTCCGGCAGGCGCGTTTTTTCAAACAAAGAAGAAAAGATATGCCCCAATACAAGGAGCAAACCGATAAATAAAATGGCATAGGTCATATATTTATTATACGAAAAAGGGCTATTGCACAGGACAGGAATATTTAATTAAATATCCCTATGGAACACAATGCAAAAATTTTACTGGCGGACGATTCTCACGCTATCCGCTTTTTAGTTTCGGAAATTTTAACCAATGCCGGGTTTACTGTAATAGAAGCCGAAGACGGGCAGGAAGCCATTGATAAAACCTATAAAGAAAACCCTGATTTGTTGATTTTAGATTACGAAATGCCCCACAAAACAGGCTTTGACGTAGTCCGCGAGGTCCGCAGCCGCACCGGCTATTTACACACGCCGATTATTATTTTTACCGCGGTGTCGGACAAGTCCACCAAATTGGAAGGATTGGGCTTGGATATTGACGATTATCTAACCAAACCCGCCGACGAGGACGAAATTGTCGCCCGCGTAAAACTGTTATTAAAACGCAACAAGCAAAAAATGGATTGCAATCCGCTTACGCGCCTGCCGGGAAACCCGTCCATACAAGCCCGCGTGGAGCAGGAAATCGCCTCCGGGCGGCCTTTTGCCGTTCTGTACTGCGATTTAAACAACTTTAAGTCCTTTAACGATAAATACGGCTTTGAAGCAGGCGACCGTGTGTTAAAAACCGAGTCCCAAATTATTGTATCTGCCGCTATGCAGGACCCGGCCTCTTTTGTAGGGCATATAGGCGGGGACGATTTTATTGTCGTTTGCTCCTTTGATAAGGCGGACACAATTGCCCAAGAAATTACATCCAAAACAGATGCCGTTGCTCCCTCTTTCTACAACGAAGAGGACCGCACCAACGGATATATGATTTCCACCAACCGCAAAGGCGAAACGGAAAAGTTTAATTTCCTTTCTATCGGTATCGGCATTGTGCATAACACCAAAAAACCGCTTACCTCGTTTGCAATGGTCAGCAATATCGGCAGTGAACTTAAATGCTTGGCTAAAAAGCACGAAAACGGCAGTTTTTATGTAATGGACCGCCGCGGCGCTTGATTTGGAAACAACTACAAAGGCCCGGCTCTTAACGGGCGCGGGCCTTTTTTTCATAAGAAAAATTACCTCTATAACATTTGGTGCAACTTACACCCGCCCCACACCGCCGCCAAACAAACCAGCACATTTAACAGAACATTAAGCCCTGCCCAAACAAATTCCCGGTTGTGGTACAGCGTAAGCGTATCCAAAGAAAAAGAGGAGAACGTCGTAAACCCGCCCAATACACCTACTATCAAAAACAACCGCCCGGGGTGGGTGGCAGATTCAAAATACGGAGCCAAAAACCCTATCGCCAAACTCCCCAACACATTGACGGCAAGCGTAGCCCAATGCCCGCGCCACGATAACGCGGCGGCCAACACTGTAACACCGTAACGCAAAGAAGCCCCGGCAAAGCCGCCCAAACCGACATATAAAAAATTCATCATATTGCTATTTTACCAAAACAAAAGGAGCGGGCTACCAAGACCGCTCCCTATAAATATTTTCCTTTTTAAGCCAACAGCCGTTGGGCTTGTCTGATGAGTTCGTCCAAGTGTTTCTGGCTGATAAAGGTTTCGGCATAGATTTTTAAAATATTTTCCGTGCCGGAAGGGCGCACCAACAACCACGAGGACTGCAAATAAATTTTAATGCCGTCCGTATCACGCACGCGGGTTACCCGTTCGCCCGCCACTTGTTGGAGCGTATCAAAATCGGCCGATTTTAAGCCCTTTACGCGCTTTTTGGTGGCCTCATCTGTCGGGATATCCACGCGCGTATAATAGGGAGTACCATACTTGGCGGTCAGCCCGTCATACAGCGCAGCGATATCGCCTTCTACGGCGGTAATTTCCATTAACAGACATACCGCCAAAATACCGTCCTTTTCCGGGGTCCAGCCGCTGACGGACATTCCCGCGCTTTCTTCGCCGGCCAATACATATTTGCGCTTTACAATGCCCTCCACAAAATATTTAAAACCGACATTTACTTCATCCAATTTTAGCCCATACCCTGCCGCAATCCGGTCCAACAACGACGTTGTACCCAAGGTTCTACCAATGGAACAGGCTTCGCGCACCTTTTGGTGGCAGTATAAATAATCTGCCATTACGCACAAGGCGTGGTTCGGCGGAATCAAACTGCCCTTTTTGGTCGCGCAACCGAAACGGTCCGCGTCCGGGTCGCTGGCGCCGGCAAAATCGTAAGTGCCGTCTTCCACCAATTTGATAAGCGGCGACATAGGATATTTAGACGACGGGTCCATACGGATTTTACCGTCGTGGTCAATCGGGATAAAGTAGAAAGTCGGGTCCTGTACCTTGCTGACAATTTCCATATTATCCAAATGGTAGGTTTCCTTAATGGCTTCGTAAAAAGCCAAACTGCTTCCGCCCAATGGATGTATAGCAAATTTAAGCGGGGAAGCGGCAATCTTTTTAAAATCAATAAATTTAGACAAGGCAGTAACATAAGGGGTAACCAAATCGGCCTCGCGCACAAGCCCTTTTTTACGCGCCTGCGCCAACGGCAAGGCTTTTATTTCATTCTGATGAGCCATATAATAATTGGCATACTTTTCAATTTGACCCGTTACCGCAGCATCCGCCGGCCCGCCGTTGGACGGGTTGTATTTAAGGCCCATATCTTGCGGCGGATTGTGGCTGGCGGTACCGTTTAACGAGGCACTCGCACGCCCGCTAATAATTTCAAATGAAAAAACCGGCGTGGGTAAAGGCATATCGGGCAAAATAATGGTTAGGCCGTTTCCGGCTAACACCTCCGCGCACAAATTGGCCGTATCACGCGACATTAAACGCGTATCCCCCCCTACCAAAATAGGCCCTTCAATATGCTGCTCCTGATGAATCCGCGCTACCGCCTGCGCAATCGCGCGTGCGTGCAATGCACAAAAACCCGTCCCCAAACTGCCACGGTGGCCAGAGGTGCCGAATTTCACAGGCACAGGTGTACCTTGCGGGTTAAAAAATTGTTCTCTTAATGCGTTTACGTCAATTCTTTCTTTTGTCAGAGTTCCGGCTAATTCGCTTACCATAATTCACTCCTGGGCGGACGGTTTCTACTCCGTACCCGCCGGACGGGTTGCACATCCCCCCGTCATTTTCTATCATATTATATATCTTGAAATTTCGCAACGGAGAAAACTATGAAAAAACTGTTAGCCCTTTTGGTCGCATTTTTCACCTTGGCAGGCTACGCTTCCGCCACTAATATTGCGGACGATTTCCGCGCGAATTATTCCGCGGCTTCCGACTTATCTGCCTATAATAAGGACATTAACGCTATGATTGGCGTGGCCGATTTTCACACCGGTAAAGGCACTACGTTCCCGGGGTTTGATATCGGGGCAACATTAAGTGCTGTAAAACCCTCCGACAAGAACAATATTACTACTGACGATTACCTGTATGCCGGTTTTATTACCGCAGAAACCAAAATTCCGGTGCTGGATTTGGGGGTAGTGGTGCGCGGTACGGATATGAACGGTTTTCAATCTTTGGGCGGCGGATTAAAATATCACTACAATTTATTTGATACGATTCACTTGTCCTTGGCTGGTTTTTATGACCGCGGCAAGACTGATTGGTACACCACCGACCATTACTCTGCCTCCGCCGTGGCCTCTATGAACGTGTTGTTCTTCACCCCATATGTGGGGGTGGGTTACGACTATGGCGAACTGAAAACCAAAAACCTGGGTGCGGAACGCTCCACCAAAGACGGAGCCGTACGCTATACGGCAGGCGTAAACGTAAAACCGTTCCCGTTTGTCTATATGTTTGGCGCTTACACTTACACGGCTGACAACCACGCCTTACAAGGCGGCATCGGGCTGAACTTTTAACCTTTTATGGATTACAAACAAGAATTAAAAACTTTCTTTGGCGAGAACTGCCTCTTTAACGAGCCGATGTCCAATCACACCACCTACCGTGCGGGCGGCCCGGCAGAGGTGTATGTTTATCCCCAAACGCACGAGGAATGGAGTTTCGTTTTAAAATTGGCCCGCACCGCCAATATCCCCCTGCGCCTTATCGGCTTTGGTTCCAATATCTTGGTAAGCGGAAAAGGCTTGGGCGGCATTGTCTGCTCTACCAAAAAAATGAACAATATCCGCGTAGAGGGAGACCACATCCGCGCCGAAGCCGGAGCCGCACTGGACAAAGTATGCGAACTGGCCTGCAAGGCAGGTCTTGCTGGTATGGAAAAATTATCCGGCATACCGGGCAGCGTGGGCGGAGCAGTATATATGAACGCGGGTGCGTTCGGACAAGAAACTTTTGATTGTTTGGAATATTTTGATGTAATAGATTTAGAAGGCCGCCCGGGAACGCTGTTAAAAGAGGACCTGAAATTCGGCTATCGCCGCGTGGAGGGAATTTCAAACTGTATTATTTTGTCTGCCGGCTTTAAACTGGCCCCAGGCGAATTTACACAACTGCTAGAAACCCGCCACACGATTCAACACAAGCGGATAGAAAAACAGCCGCTTGAATATCCCTCCGCCGGGAGTGTGTTTAAACGTCCGGAAGGAGATTATGCGTCGCGCCTGATTGATGAGGCGGGACTGCGCGGGTTGGCGGTCGGCGGGGCCAAAGTGTCCGAAAAACACGCCGGGTTTATTGTCAATTTCAACCACGCAACTCCGGAAGATATTAAATCTTTGATGGACCAAGTTCGCCAAAAAGTAAAGGAAAAACACGGAGTGGAATTGGAATTAGAACAAATTTTATGGGGAAAATTTGATTAATTTCCCTATACAAATAAAATTTTTTTAAAAAGTGTTGACGTAAACCGCAGAATTAGTTAAAATATATATGTAGCAGGTAAAGGAGTCGTGGTGTAGCCTGGTTAACACGCTGCCCTGTCAAGGCAGAGACCGCGAGTTCGAATCTCGTCGACTCCGTATTTTAGTTTTGAATAATTAGCATAAATCCCCGTTAGGATTAACTCCCGACGGGGATTTTTTTGTGCGCCACTTTATATAAAAACGGCGCATTCATTTCAGTTTGGTGGATATCAGGAAAAGCTGGCATTTATCCATAAATAAGGCTTAAACGGATAATTATTTTGCCGCATAAAGCGGGGGGGGCCAAATATCCGTCCAAGCCTTTTTTATAGAGAGATAGAAACTTTTTTTGCTTTTTTCCGGAGCAACCAGGCAAACTAATATCCCCTTGTGCCGCTCAAAGATTCGTCGTTCTCCACCCAGTCCTGCACATTAATTACGCGGTAATCATTTTCCGTATCTCGGATAACCACTTTCTCTATCCCCGCGTTAATCACCATACGTTTGCACATAGAACAACTGGACGAATTTTTAATATATTCTCCGGTATCGGCTTCACGCCCGGCTAAATAGAGGGTTGATCCCAGCATTTTATCGCGCGGGGCACTGATAATGGCATTGGCCTCGGCGTGTACACTACGGCACAGTTCGTAACGTTCCCCGCGCGGAATATTTAACTGTTGGCGGATACAATATCCCAAATCTGTGCAATTCTTCCGTCCGCGGGGCGCTCCCACATATCCGGTAGAAATTACTTCGTCATTTTTGACGATAACCGCCCCATAGCGGCGGCGCAAACAAGTGCCCCGCTGGGAAACCACATCGGCTAAATCTAAATAATAATTTACTTTATCGCGCCTGGGCATAATCCCTCCTATATCTTTGTTGGTTATTATAGCAAATATGCTTTAAGCAATAAATTACCTACCGGTAAGTATAAAAGATATAATTTTATATATGAAGATTTTTTTATCTCTTTTGCTGATTTGTTTTTCCCTTTCCGCCTTTGCCCAAACTGTGGGTAACGTGTCGGTTTCGTCCACGCGGATGCGGCCCGAAACCCTTAAAAAATTATTCTTGCTAAAACCAGGAGATACATTTTCGCCGGAAATCTATGAAAAAGCCCAAGATGATTTGCACCGGTTGCGCGTATTTAAAAAGTTGGATTTTACCGCCACCCCGCAGGGAGACAAAGTAGATATTACCATTAATGCCCAAGACGGCAGTTATATTTTCCCCCTCGCCTTTGCGGCCGGCGGTGCCAAAAGCGCGGCAGGTGTTTCTTTGGCGGGAGGGAACTTGTTTAAACAGGGCGAAAGCACCTTCCTGTTTGGGGGCGGCAGCCAAGACGGCATCACCGCTAGCGCCGGAATCACCCAAGGGGATGAGCACCTGTCTGTATCTTACACCAAACTGAATTTTGACCAACGTTTTTACAGCGGATACCGCTCCAATATGTTTGGCGTATTCTCCACCACCGACGACGAAGATGAATACACAAGCGACTTAAAGGCGCAAGTTCACTCCAAAAAAGAACAATTTTCCGTTACCTATTCACACCGTTTTTCCCGCACCGTCCGCGCGTTTATCCGCCCGGAATATGTCCGCTATGCTTATTCCTCTCCGGGGTTTGATAACGGTAACCATAATCAAATTACCGTGGGCCTTCACCTGACGGACGATATCCGCCAAGGTACTAATATGGGCGCACTTTCGGGCTATGGGCTGACCGACAAGGAAAAAAGTCTGCGCAATTTACCCCACCCGCGCCAAGGATATGCCACCGGTATCTATTATACGGGCGGCGGAAATTGGACGGGAAGTGATTATACCCTTGCAAAACTGGGTCTAAATGCTGCGTGGGTACTGGAACTTAAAAACCGCCATATGTTTATTGTGCAGGGCAAGGCGCAGCACGCGTTTAAGGCTTCTTTCAGCAACGAGATTTTATCGGCCGATTTACTTACCTTCGGCCGTTACGACCGCCAAATCCGCGGCGAAAGGGGGGCCGGTATCGGGACTTCGTTTGTTTATTATCTGTTACGAAACCGCACAGGTCTTTTGTCCTTGGCTCCGTTTTACGAAAATGCCTATGTATATGCAGGCGGGAAATACCGCTCCCACAGCGGCGCCGGAGCAACACTTTCTTATAAATTATGGCGTTTTCCGCTCCCGCTGGGTATTAATTATACCCACAATCTGCAAGACGGCGGGAACTTGGTCGGATTTGTTATCGGCGGGGCCTTTTAACTAACCTTTTTTATCCTAAGTAAAAAGATGCGCTAACTGCTATACTGGCGGTAAGGAGCGGCTTTGCCGCATCCGGCAATAATTAAACAGGGGGTAAAAATATGGGAATGAAAGGAAGAGAAATTGTACAACGAGCAGGGTTGGATGTTCAAGCGTTAGTAACCGCTTTAAACAAGGCTTATTGCGATGAGTGGCTGGCGTATTACCAATATTGGGTAGGTGCCCAAGTGGCTACGGGGGTGCTCGCACCCAAACTGATAGAGGAAATGGAGGAACACGCAGCCGAAGAATTGGATCACGCTAAAAAACTGTCCAAACGCATTATAGAACTGGGCGGAACACCTGCTTTATCACCGCAAGATTGGTACAAAGAAAGCACTTGCGGCTATTTAGTACCCAAAAACAGCGAGTCCAAAATTCTGTTAGCGCAAAATCTTCAAGGTGAAAGATGCGCCATAGAAGTTTATAATAAATTGTTAGATATGGTAAAAGGCAAGGACCCGATTACCTGCCACTTACTCCGCGAAATTTTAGAAGACGAAGTGGAACACGAACAAGACTTGGAAGATATCGGCCTGGATATCAAAGATACCACAGGAAACGATTGCGGCTGTTGCGCCGGATAAAAACCTCTTCCGATAAAAAGCCCCGCTACTAAGCGGGGCTTTTTGAATCAGTTTCCTATGGGATACGGTGTATAAGTCCTGCCGTTTTTCACAATATTTTTCCCTTTTCTGCTGTCCGGACGGACAAGACGTTTTTCGTCCGCTTCCCGCAACCGAAAGGGCTTCAAATACATTACCGTCGTTTTAGAATCAAACTTTTTCAGCCAAGCAGAAAATTCCACCGGTTCTGTAAACAAAAATTTATCTATTACCACAGGCACAAACTGGCCTCCGCGCCGGATTACCGCCAACGCGGCGGCGTGATATTGCCATTTTGGATATTTTTGGCCGTCCGGCGAAACAAAATTATTTTTTCCGTCCGCCGACACCAGGTATTCCCCTTTTTGCGAACGCATTGTAATTTCATACAAACGCAAGGTGCTTGTACTCCGTGTGTTTTTCCGGCCGACTACGGCGCGGCAAATTTTGCGGCACGAATCATACGTGCAAGCGGCACACTCGTCCGTAGCGGGACGATACAAGTATTGTTTGGAACTGGAATTATAGCGTCCGGCAGTTTTATCCAAAACATCCAAACTGGGCGCGTTTTCCTCATACAGCACCACCTGACGGCTCAACTCTTGCAAGGACGCCTGCATATATTTTTTTAAAAAATTCTTTTCCGTCCCGGGAACAGAGGCCGTCCATTTGGCCCGGGCCAAAACAAAACCCGCACGTCCGTTTTTCCCGGCGGAGTTTTTCAAGGTATTTAAAAAAGCCGTTTCCACATAATCATTTTTCAAATCATCCACATTGTATTTGGGCAAATGTGCCTGACGGAAATAATCAGCCAAACGGGCTTTGATTTCCTTTTTATGACTGCGATAAAAATCTAAACTATCCTGCGCATTAAAACGGTCGCGCATATGCTCAAACGCATCCAACGCACCAAAATAGTTTGCATTCAAGCGCGCAGGAGCCTGTGCGGCTCCGTACACGGAGGCCGAAATATACATTTGGTACAAATACCCCGCCATTGCGGAAATGATGTCAGACGAATCAAACCAATACGTCATCCGCTCCCAAGTGCCCACCTCGTCAAACACCTGGGTTGACACCGGATAGTACCGCATCCACGCCAAGCGGTTTAAGCCGGGGTTCTTTTGTGCAAAAACGGAACCCGCCATTTTTTGTTTTAACTGTGTATAAAAAGGAGACGAGAGCCGCTGTGCCTGCGCAGAAACGCCCAGCAATCCCAAGGTGCAAACGAATATAAAAAACCTTTTGATACTCTTCATAATGTATAGTATAGAAAACAAACTACTTCATATCAAGGGACTTTGGGTACTCTTTTGTCTGGGCCAAAAGACCTATGTGCCGGGGAAAAGCGATATTCACCAGATTATTTATTATAATATAGGAGAAGTTTCACTTCCGTTCAAAAGGAGATATGCTATGTGGTATGGAATATCGGCCCTACGCACCTTTGAACAATACGCGCTGTTCGGCGTACTGTTTATTGCGGTGTTGGGCCTTTTGTATGCCTTATTTTTGCGCAAGCAGGTTATCAGCGAAGATGCCGGCACCCCGGAAATGTTAAAAGTTTGGGGCGCCATTAAGGAGGGTGCCAACGCCTACCTGAAACGACAACTCAAAACCATTTTGCCGTTGATTGGCTTACTGACGGTCTGCCTGTTTTTATCCGTCTATATTGTGCCCGTATCGCAAGATTCTATGGAGCGCTTTGCGGGGTTGTCTCCTGAAAAAGTTAAACTCATTGCCGCTTTTGGCCGTGCGGGGGCGTTTATATTAGGGGCGGTCTTTTCGCTTTTGGTGGGCCAGTTGGGTATGCGTATCGCCGTGGATGCAAACGTCCGCGTAGCGGCGGCTTCCAAACGCAGTTTTGGCGACGCCTTACGCATTGCCTACCGAGCCGGAACCGTTACAGGGATGCTGACAGACGGGCTTGGCCTTTTGGGCGGAACGCTTATTTTTATTATTTTCGGCATTGCCGCGCCGGACGCGCTGTTAGGTTTTGGTTTTGGCGGCACGTTACTTGCCTTATTTATGCGTGTAGGCGGCGGTATTTACACAAAAGCCGCTGATGTGGGCGCAGACCTTGTCGGCAAAGTGGAGGCCGGAATTCCGGAAGATGACCCGCGTAACCCCGCCGTGGTAGCCGATTTGGTAGGCGACAACGTGGGCGACTGCGCCGGTATGGCCGCTGATATTTTTGAATCTTACGAAGTTACCATTGTTTCCGGGCTTATCTTGGGGATTGGCTTATGGAGAATTACGGGCCATCACGAGTGGATTGTTTATCCCCTTTTGGTGCGCGGTATCGGCGTTTTGTGTTCCATTATCGGCACTTATGCGGTAAAAGATTCCAAACGCTCCGCCGGAAATGCTATGAAGGCTATTTTTAAAGGGTATAGCATTTCTGCCGCTATTTCCGTAGTCATCTTCGGGGTATTGGCCTATTACTATATGGACCAAGTCCCCGGCGGCTGGTGGAGACCGTTTGCCGCCACCACCATCGGCATTATTTTGGCTATCGGCATTGACCGTTTAACCGAATATTTTACAGGTACGGAAAATAAACCTGTACAGGAAATCAAAAAATCTACCGCCACCGGCTCCGCCACTACGATTTTGTCCGGTATTGCGGTAGGCTTTGAATCGGCCGTATGGACCACCCTGGTAATTGCGGCGTCTATCTTTTGTTCCGTCTTTATCTTCGGTACTATTGACGGTCTGACTCCGGCGGAAAAGTTTAACTTTATCCTCTACGGGGTAGCGATGACGGGTATCGGGATGCTGACCCTCACCGGCAACAACGTGGCAATGGACTCCTTCGGCCCGATTGCCGACAATGCCAACGGCATTGGCGAAATGAGTTGGCACGGTCAAGAGGACAACGAAACCAAAAAGGCCCGGCAGATTATGGCGGACCTGGACGGTGTGGGAAACACTACCAAGGCTATTACCAAAGGGGTGGCTATCGGTTCAGCCGTAATTGCGGCGGTATCGTTGTTTGCCTCGTATATGGTGGACGTAAGCAATGTACAGCGCTTACTAAATGATGCTTGGGCCGCCGCAGGCGAAAGCAAAATGCTTACACTTTTGTCCCAAGTAGGCATTGTGGTTTCCAACCCGGTTGTATTCGTAGGAATGCTTATCGGCGGAGCGTTGCCGTGGCTATTTTCCTCCTTTGCTATCAACGCCGTCAGCCGTGCGGCCGCGCTTATCGTGCAGGAAGTCCGCAGACAGTTTAAAGGCGGGGTATTGGAAGGGAAAACCCAGCCGGACTACACCCGCGCCGTAAGTATTTCTACCGTCGCAGCGCAAAAAGAATTAATTATTTTGGCCCTGTTGGGAATTGTCTCCCCGGTGGTGGTGGGTCTTGCGTTTGGGGTGGAAGCCTTAGGCGGATTTTTAGCCGGGATTATTGTTTCCGGCCAGTTGCTTGCCGTATTTATGTCCAACGCGGGCGGTGCGTGGGATAATGCCAAAAAGGTAGTAGAGGACGAGCCTACGGACTTAGCCGCCAACACAGGTAAAGGTTCCGAACGCCACAAAGCCAGCGTGGTGGGCGATACGGTGGGCGACCCGCTCAAAGATACGGCAGGTCCGGCAGTCAACCCCTTAATTAAGGTGGTAAATATGGTGGCCGTTATCGTAGCGCCGATTATCGTCAATTATCACAACGATTTTACCCCCTTGGGCAAAATCGGCTGGGTGGTAGTAATTGTACTCTTGGCGGTATTAGGCTGGGCCATTTTAACCAGCAAAAAACCCGCCCAAGAAATTAAATAAGCAACTTGCTTTAAAAACTCCCCGCTTGTAAAAACGCGGGGAGTTTTTCTTTTGTTTTTTGGTATGATATGAATATGACGATTGCAATTATTCTTATTATGCTTGGCGCGGGTGTGGGCTTATGGGCCACCACGCGCACCCGCACCGCCCGTTTGGCGCAAATGGCGCGCCTGAACGGCTGCCGCTTTGATAAAGAAAAGGACACTGTAACCACCGAACTGACAGCGGGGCGGCTGGAATTTTTTACGTTATTTTTTCATCAATACCAAAACGTCTGCACCTGGTCGGACAATTTGGCCTTTATGCGCGTAGCTGACGATAATATTTATACGGACGACAATCCCAAAACAAAGCCCCTCAAATTAACGCTCTTTACGGCGGAACTGAAAAAGAGGCAGTTTCCCGCGCTTAAAATAGCACCGATAGACTCGCAGTTTGCGCCGTCGCAATATGCGTTAATGAAGACGAATATCCCGGCGGTGGACAGCCGCTACCGCGTACACGCGCCCACACCGGCGGCGGGCCTTGTATTAACCCCATTTTTAATCGGGCTATTAAAAACGCGCGGGAATATGTATTTGGAACTCAACGACAATGCCCTCGTTTATCACGAAAACACCTGCATTTCGGTAGAAGATTACCAATCTTTCCGTTTCCGTGCTATGCAGATTTTGCACGAACTGGAAAACGCTCTTATTAAATTGGAAAAAACCGACCCGGCATCCACTGCCACTTTATCGCCCAAACCGCAGGACGAAGCCGAATTGCGCGCCGAAGCAATGCTAAAAGCACTCTGCTCCCCGCGTGAAGCGGCCGGCCAAAAGGAAGGCAGCGGCTTTCGCGGAGTATGGATTATTATGCTGCTTGCGGTACTGCTAGGCATATCGCTTTTGTCTTGGTTTGCGCTTAACAACTGGGTACAACGGTAGTTTTACATATAAAAAATCCGCGCTCTATAAAAGCGCGGATTTTTTTATTTAATTCCCAAACTTTTTAAAAACGCCTTGTCGTTATATGGTCGGCCCAGGAATTTCTCCACCATTTCGTTTTCGTCATACACCGTACCGGGGGTATAGATGTACTTACGCAATTTGGCTCCCAATTCCGCATTAAACAGCCCCTCGTCCTCAAAGCGCGAAAAGATATCCTGCGCAATCACCAAAGACCACGCATACACATAGTAGCCCACATCATACGGGTCGGTCAAACTCATAATATGCCCGAAACTCGCCTGCGGATAAGTGCCTTTCGTCATCGGGATACCACTGATATTGTGCATCATTTGGGCATACAGGTTAGTAGAATCCACGCGCTTGGCGGCTGTATGCAAAGCCAAATCGTACTGGCCCAAAAAGTTCTGCCGCAGAAAAGCAACCGCCACGCCCACATTTTTGGACTTGACCAAAGATGAAATCAACCCGTCCGGCAAGGCTTCGCCCGTTTTGTAATGGGCGGAAATCTTTTTAAGCACTTGCGGCTGCCACGCCCAGTTTTCCAACAGTTGGGAGTGGGCTTCAATATAATCCCACGCCACATTGTCGCCCGTGAGTGTAGCGTATTTGGAAGTAGCCATAGACATTTGCAAAACGTGCCCAAACTCGTGGAACAAGGTTTCCACCTCGCTGTGCTCCAAGAGGGACGGCATCCCCTTACCCGCCGGAGTAAAGTTAGCCGCAATCACCACAGAAGGGGTTTGCATTTGCCCGTCCGGTAGTTCAAAGCGGTCCACAAAACTCCAAGTGGCAGCGTGGGTATATTTGCCGTCGCGCGGGAACAAATCCAAATAAAAGTTGGAAATCAATTCGCCCGTTTTCTTATCCTTAATTTGATACACCACTACTTCCGGGTGCCAAACGGGCAAATCCGCTTGGGTAAATGTAATTCCAAAAAGGTTTCCAAACACTTCAAACATCCCGCTAATCACTTTATCCGCCGGGAAATATTCCTTAATTTTATCGTCATCTACCTGGTAATATTTCTTTTTGTACTGGTTGCTCCAATACGGCAAATTCCACGCGGTCATTTCGTCCGCCTGCTGCCCGGTGGTTTCCTCTTTTAGTTTTAAATAGGCCTTCATCTCATCCTGGGCAAGCGGTGTAACTTCCTTTTGCAAATTCTTTAAAAACGCTTCCAACGTTTCGTAATTTTTGGCCATACGCACCGGAAGTACATAGTCCGGGTAGCGTTTAAAACCTAACAAAGCGGCCTGTTTGCGGCGCAGTTCAACGGTATCTTCCAGCAATTTTACGTTTTCTTTACCGCCGCGGCGGGCAAATTTTTCCTGCAAGGCTTTGCGCGCTTTCTCGCTCTTGGCTGATGACATAAACGGATTATAGTCCGGGTATTTTAATGTAACGATATATTTCCCGTCCTTCGTGCGCTCCAAACGGTTGATGTAGGTTTCGCCCAAGCCGTCCAGTTCCTCACGCCCAACCACCAGTTCATCTTTATAATTATTTAAATTAATATTATACCGGGTAATTTTATTTAAGCGCTCCGTGTTTAGTTGAGCATACGCTTCGGCATCCTTTTCCGACAGGGCCATACCCGCCCGTTCAAAACGCTCCAACCATTTGGAAAGCAAGCGCATATCTTCGTGGTTTAACTGCGGGTTCGTGTCTGCGTATTCCTTTAAAGCCTTATACACATCTTTGCGCGCAAAAACGGAAAGTTTTTTATCCACCCCTTTGGCCTCCAAATTAGCGGCGGCTTCGCGCACGGCAGAATCTTGGTGAAAATACGATAAGAGCGATAAATTCTTCGGCACAAACCAATACGAGGTATAGGCATCCTCCAACGCGCGCACAGTATTGGTAAAGTCGCGCCGGTCAGCCGGGATAGCGGCCAAAAAGTTCAAATTGATATCCAGTTCCTTCGCTGCGCGTTCTTCCAACGCGGAAATTTCTTGGGGCGTATAGTCAAAGCGGAGATGTCCGTTTTTAAACATATCGCCGTAAGCGCCTGCAAAAGCGGCACAGGGCAGCGTTAAAGCCGCCATACTCATTATTATTTTATTCATAGGTAAATTATAGAAAATCCGTTCTCTCTGGGCAAAAAGCAAGCGCGTAATTTCCTATAATATAAGTATGGAAAAAGAACAAGACGTAACCGTAGCAAAAAGCGCGGGCTTTTGCCCCGGAGTGAAACGCGCCATTGATAAGGTACTGGAATTGGAAGCAGCCGGGAAGAAGCCTGTCTATACCATTGGGCCGCTTATCCACAACAAGCAGGTAACGGATATGCTGGCTGCCAAGCAAATCACGTCCATTGACCGCCCACAGGAAGCGGCCGATAAAGCGGGCGTGTTAGTTATCCGCGCGCACGGTATTACGCCTTCGTTTCAAAAGGAAGTGGAAAATTGCGGGATGGAAGTAGTGGATGCGACTTGCCCCTTAGTTAAGCACGCGCAAAACATTATTGCCAAATACGCCGGACAGGGTTATCACACCATAATTGTAGGCGACGGCGGGCACGCAGAAGTAATCGGTTTATTAGGCTACACCCAAGGCAAGGGAACCGTAGTTTCCGGGCCGGAAGAAGCCGCAAAACTCCCCCACTTTGAAAAAGTAAATGTCGTTTCGCAAACCACGCAAAAAGAAAGCGTTTTTTACGAAACCGCCGAAGAAATCAAAAAACACGCGGACGAGTGCCAAATTTCCAACACTATTTGCCAACCGACTAAGGACCGCCAAAAGGAAACCATTGAACAGGCCAAAAATGCCGATTTAGTGATTGTCGTAGGCGGACGCCACAGCGCAAACACCGCACGGTTGGCCCTTTTGTGCAAGGGCTTGGCCCCGAGCGTACAGCACGTGGAAACGGAGAACGAAATAGGCCCGCTCCCTGTGGTGCGGGCCAAAAAGATTTTTATTACCGCCGGGGCATCTACCCCCAACTGGGTCATTGACCGGGTGGCCGCCCGTGTACGCGAACTGCGAAAGCCGGACCCAAAATCTGTTTTATCCCATTTGCCGCAAGCCATATGGCACTTTTTGGTGCGCAACTGTTTTTACACCGCCTGCGCGGCTTCGGCCTTGACCTATGTATGTATGCGTCTGGAAGGCATACCGTCTAATGGGTTATTTTTGGCTTTTGCGGGTTTATTTGTCTATGCGTTAACGGCATTTAACCGTGCAGCCGAAGCGCAACCCGGGCAGAACAAACGCTTTTTAACGGGAGCCAGTATAGTGGCCGCTTTGGGAGCCACTGTAATGGCCGTTCTGTTAGGCAAGGGAACCGCCGTACTGGGCGTACTCTTTTTAGCCTTGGGCTTTGCGTATCCGTTTAGGCACCTGCTTAAACTCCAACTTTTATCGCTCCCCGGCACCAAAGACATTGTAACCGCCTTGGGCTGGGCGTATGCGTGCGCGTTTTTACCGGCTTACGCCAACGATCTTTTATTAAGAAAGGCCTCATACCTGGCGGTATTTTATACGGTACTGCTTGTTTTTATGCGCTCCGTAACACTGGGTTTTACATCTGCCAACAAGGACCTGATTATCGGGCGCGAAAGTTTTTACAAAGCCTTTGGTATGACAAAAACAAAATGGGCCGTTACGCTCATTTTGCTTGCCTTAACGGCGGCATTGGGCACCTTGCTTACGATGACCTGGAAGCCTGCCTTGGTAGCAATGCTTTTACTGGGCCATTTATACACCGTTTTTATTGTAATATATTATTATAGTAAGACCACCACCCGCAGCGTGAAAGATGAAACGCTGATTGACGGCCAGTTTTTTGTACTGTGGGCATTAAGCGCATTAGCCGCTTATTTGTAATTTGGAGGGGATAAAAATATGACTATCAAAAAAATTGGTATTTTAACCGCAGGGGGCGATTGCCCCGGTTTAAATGCCGTCGTCCGCGCAGTAAGCAAAAACGCTTTGCGCCACGGCATTGAAGTTTTGGGCCTGAAAAACGGTTTTGACGGACTTGTACGCAACGAATTTATCCGCATTACGGACGAAACCGTTTCCGGTATTTTGACCTTAGGGGGAACTATTTTGGGTACGAGCAACATTGCCAACCCTTTTAATTATACGCTTCCGCCCTTTGGCTCGCCGGAAACCCCGCGCGATTTGTCTTCCGTAGCCATGCACAATTTTAAAGAAAACCAGTTGGATGCGCTGATTACTATCGGCGGAGACGGCACATTGCATATGTCCCAGCAGTTTGTGGATATGGGTATGCCGATTGTAGCCGTACCGAAAACGATTGATAACGACTTATCCGCCACCGACCAGACCTTTGGGTTTGACTCCGCCTTGGCGATTGCCACCGAAGCCATTGACCGCTTGCACACCACCGCGCAGAGCCATCACCGCGTAATGATTGTGGAAACAATGGGCCGCTACGCGGGGTGGATTGCTTTGCGTTCTGCCTTGGCCGGCGGGGGCGACATTGTGCTTATTCCGGAAATTCCGTATAACGAGGATGTTATCGTCAACTCCATTTTGGAACGCCGCAGTAAAGGAAAAAATTTCAGTATCGTAGTAGCCGCCGAAGGAGCAAAAAACGAACAAGGCGAACAGACCGTTGCCCGCACCTTGCCCGGCAGCACGGACCCGATTCGCTTGGGCGGTATTGCGGCTAAGTTGAGCAATATGATTGAAGATCGCACCAAAATTGAATCCCGCGCCTGCGTACTCGGCCACACCCAAAGGGGCGGCACGCCTACGGCCTTTGACCGCTGGCTTTCCACTCTCTATGGGGCCAAGGCTTTGGAAATGGTGTTAGAGGGTAAATTCGGCTATATGGCCGCGTTTAGAGATTTTAAAATTACAGAAGTAAAAATTACGGACGCAATTTCCGATTTGAAACGTGTGGACCCGAACGGGGACGAAGTGAGAGCCGCGTTGGAAATCGGTATGAGTTTCGGCTCGTCCACCATTGGTTGAGGGAAAAATGCAAGATAATTTAGATATGATTTACGGGATTCACCCGGTGATGGAAGCGCTGAAAAGCAAAAAGCGCAATGTTACGCAGTTATATGTATCGGACAGTAAGGCCGGCCACCGCGCTGTGGAGGAAATCATCCGCCTGGCGAAACGGTGCAATGCCAAAATTGACCGCATTGACAACAAAACGCTGGACCGCTTAACCAGAAATGCCAACCACCAAGGGGTAATGGCTAAAATCCAGCCCATTAAATTAATGAAACTTTCTACCGCAATGTATGAGGCTGACGGCAACAAAAAAGACCTTTGGCTCGCCGTGGACGAAATGACCGACCCGCAAAACTTGGGCGCCATTATCCGCAGTGCGGCCTGCCTGGGCTTCTCTACCATTATTCTGCCGCAACGGCGCACGGTGGGCATTACGCCTGCGGTGTACAAGGTAGCCTGCGGGGCCATTGAAAATATTAATATTGTGGAAGTAGCCAATCTGTCTGCCGCCCTAAATGATTTGAAAGAGGAAGGCTTTTGGGTCTATGGGGCCGATATGGCCGGGAAACCCATTAACACAATGGAATATGCTTCCCCGGCGGTATTGGTAATCGGTTCCGAAGGTTTTGGTATCCGCGAAAAGACGGCTGAAAATTGCGACGAAATTATATCTATTCCGCAAAAAGGCGGGGTAGAAAGTTTAAACGCTTCCGCCGCGGCGGGTATCATTATGTACGATATGATGTCCAAAGTGCAGTTAAAGAAATAAAAGAAATTCTCTTTTGAAAAAAGCCCCGCTTACCGCGGGGCTTTTTTACAACATTATAACTTGTGTTCCCGTAACGGGGCCAAACATCTTGCAGTAGGATTTTCCTTTTTCGTTATACCAGCGGCACGCTAATCCGCCGCCCTTCATCCAAACGATCGCATAAATGGTTTCCTTTGGTAAACGGTTGCATACGGCCAACACCTCCGTTTCCGGCCAAGGGCCGCCTACTGGGCGGCAGGCAAAATATTTTGTTTTCAGCGAATTAACATAATAATTAATCCGTTCTCCTGGAAAATCTAAATCCAGTTTATCAATATCTTTGGCATATTCTCCGTTAGCCATAAAATACAATTCTTCCGCTCTGCCAATGGCGGACACGAGCGTCATGGCTTCTGAAATACGGCTTTTTTCTACTGCCTTTTCATATTGTGGCAGTGCTACCGAAGCCAATATGCCGATAATTAACACGACTACTAATAATTCTATAAGAGTAAAACCTTTCATTTTTTCTCCTTGTTAAAGCCTTTATCTTTGACCAAAACGACCCTTTATACACATTTTTATACGGCCGATACATCCGGGTATATTCACTGCGAATTATCAAAATTTTAACAAAAAAAAAACAAAACAACCCCTTTAAAAATAAGTCCTGCGGACGGCTTACATTTTCCCCCTCTTTTGACTAGTGTAGCCACACTGTTTTTGTAAGGTTGCAAACAAACGAAGCGGCATCAATAAATAAAACAAGGCAGTCATAAAATTTGGTCGTCGGTCTGAACTGCCGCCCTTACCGCTAGGCATCCCCCTGTAAGGTTTCTGTACGGGGTCTATTAATATGTTTCAGAATCCACATCTTGGGTAGTTGCCGTCATCCTGGAAAGTTGTAGTCCAGGATCTGTCGTTACTCTAAAAGAGGCAAACAACGGATACTGGAACGCTCCGCGCCGGCAAACCTTCCAGTACGACCTTGCTCTCTATAAATGCCCAACAACACAATTGCTAAATCCTGAAACCCTGCGGGCCACACCCTAGCGAGCCGCCAGTTCGGAATGCCCTCTCTAAAAATTAAACGGGGCAAGAATATAAAAAATCCTTGCCCCGTTGGTTCGCTTTCAAAAAATGTTTTATAAATAAATTTCTAACGTGTCTAACAATTTTCCGTTTTCGTTATAGGCTTTTAAGGTCAGTTTACGGTCCACCACTTTGACAGAAGCAAAGTGCCGCGCCGATACAAAGCGCGCCGTAGAAGAATCCCCGTGCTCGCGTTTGGTAGGGGCCGGCGCCGCCGTACCCAAAGTTACATATGTTACCCCGCGCGCAGACGGTTCACCGCGGTACATTGGAAAGGTTCGCTCATAGTCAGCATCCCCCCCCTGGATAACTAAGTCCACGCGGTAATCTTCAAAAATCTTGCCCCAAGCGGCAAAAACCTCGTTGCGGCTGCCGCGCGCCCCAGTAGAATATGCCGGCGCGTTCATTACCACAATTTTCCATTTTTCTCCGGCCGAAGCCAGGGTGTTTTTCAGCCAGTCGGTCTGCGCCGATTTCTCGCCGATTTCCGGCGCCCAGACAGCCCCCTCGGCTACATTGGTATCCAAAAACACAAAGCGCACATTGGCCGTATCAAACGAATAATACTTTGGGGTGGCCTTGCTCCAAGACATATCGTGAAAACGCGTGTAATTGGTGCGAAGGAAGGACTTGCTGTCGCGGCTATCGCGGTTTGGACCGTATTCATTGGGACCCAATGCCACAAAAAGCGGATTTTTGGCAAGCACCGCTTTAAATGGAGTAAAAAATTCCCGGTCGGCATCTGCATTTAAGCCGGATGCCGTAATATTGCCCGTGTGAATTAAAAAGTCGCTCTTTTCCTTTACCATTAAATTAGCAAGCGCTTCGCGGGCACGGGCGGCTTCGTCCACCGGTTCCGGATTTTCCTCGGTGGGCAAAGGCTCCGGCGCACCCGTTTGGCCTAAAACCAAAAAGTTTACCACCTTTCTTTCTGCCGAGAACAACGTGCGGAAAGAACCCTCTATCGGTTCCTGCACACCGTCGCCCGCCGTATTGTTTACATACAGGCGGTAACAAAAATCTTGGTTAGGTACAAGACCGTACAGCACCGCCTTGTGAACGGTGCTTTCGGGAGTAACCGTCATAATTTGGTTACAACGAGGAGCGGGGCCGTATTCCAACCACGACGGTGTATCCGCATCCGTCTGCCATTTTAAAATCATAGTGGTTTGGGTCGGGTCCTCAATATATGGGCCTCGGACTACTTGGGCCGCCTGCGCAAACACGGCGGCAAAAAGAATTAAAAATAAGATGAAAAATTTCTTCATATTTTTTATTCTACCAAATAAAGCGGTTCCGTATAGTGAAAAAACATACCGCAAATGCTTTAAATTTGGTTAAATGGGGGTATATGAAAAAAATCACTTTATTTTTTACCTTGTTGTTGCTTTCTTCCGCCGCTTTGCAGGCCCGCACCGTAGATGTATCGGCCGCGTATATCGGCGCATCACATTTTGACCAGGCCCGCGTCAGCGCGGTGGCTGCTTGGAGTTTGAACGTACTGGCCGGGGTAGAAGCCAAATATGTAAAGGAAAACGCCTTTAAGGACCCCGTTTATTCCGTCAATTTGCCCATAGAACTGGATTTTGGCTATTTAAAATTAGACTTAAAACCCTTTTACTATTTTAAAAATAAAAGTCAAAACGAATCTTTCCAAGATTCCTCCGCTTACGGCGTTTCCACGCGCCTGATTATGACATTAGAAGATGATACCGTCAATGATTTATACACGCACGCTTATTTAGGAGCGTCGTTTGCGCGCCAAAAAGGAACCTTGGCTTATACGGACGGAACATTGTCTAACGAAGATTACTCCCAATTTGCCTACACATTGGGCCTTACAAAAAATTTCTTCCGCCGTTTCGGCTTTGAAGCCGCAGGGACAGTCTTTCAATATCCCAACGGCATTGAGGGTGTAAAATCTTTCCGCGGTATTATGGACCAACAGGAATTGGCCCCCACCCAAACCTATGACGTTGTACACGACTTGGGCAAATATGCCTTGGGCGCGCGGATGACGTGGATGTGGCCGGACAGCCAGTCCTCTCTTTATTTAGGATACCGCTACGGAGAATTTTATACGGCTGACCCGGAGCATTCTTTTATGGCGGGAAATACCTTTGCCATTACCCGGGATATCCACGCGGACTTGGCTTATAACCACGTCCGTACCGTGCATAACGACAACAAACGCGACATTTTATACGTCCGGCTGGTAGGCTCTTTCTAGGAGAAAGATATGACCGAAGAAGAAAATGTATCCATTAATGCACGGGCGTTGACTTTAATTTCCCATAAGTTAAAAACGCCGCTCTCTATTATTAACGGCTATTCGGAAGCCATTTTATCCCAAGCCGGAAAGGAAAAATTTTCCCCTTTTACCTCCAAAGCCTTGGAAGAAATCAACAAACAGGGGGGCAAAATGTCCCAACTGGTGGATAAGTTACTGGCGTTTAACAAAGTAATTACCGCCCAACACGAGGGAATGGAAAAACAATCTGTTTTATTAAAACCGCTTATCAAAGAGTGCGCCTCCAAGACCATTACCTTGGAAGAAGAATGCGCCTTGCCTGTCAGGCCGCAAGAGGACAGTTCCGTTAAACGCGGCACCTTTGTAGAGATTGATTGCCCGGAACGGTTAAGCGTTACCGCCAACGAAGAAATGTTGCGCCTGTGCGTACAGGAGTTGCTCGCCAACGCCATTAAATTTAATAACAAAATGGAAAAAATTATTAAGGTACAATGTGCCAACCACGGCGACAGCATATCCCTGTCCGTACGCGATTACGGCGCAGGCATCCGCCCGCAAGACGTAAACCGTATTTTTGAACCGTTTTATCAGGTAGATGATTTTTTTACGGGGCAAATAAGCGGTTGGGGGCTTGGCCTGCCAATGGTTAAACGTATTTTGGACCTGCACAACGGCTCTATCAGCGTTGTGTCCGACAGAGGACTCGGCTCTATTTTTACTATTAATTTCCCAGTATTATGACTTGTTGTGAAGAATTATTAACCAATATTTCGCACCAATGCGACCTCTTACGCGACGAAATCGCCGCCGCGGCACAGTCCCTGCGCGAATTTAACCGCCGGCTGGAACAAATTTTACAGCAACTGCGCAAAAATATAGACGTGCGAGACGGAGATTTTGCCACACAGTTTAATGATTATTGCTTGGCTTTTCGCAAACAATTAGACGACCGGGAACCTTTTTGGACACAAGCCCGTGCCGCCGCACGCCAAAGCAAAGACAGAGATTGGACCGCTGACTTGGCCTTAGCCGCCAAGGGTTTAAACAGCCGGGCAAAAACGCTTTCCCGCGCGTGTGATGAACTGACAACCGCATATGATTTATTTGCTAAAAATTACAAAAATTTTACCGCCGCCAAATTAAACGTATGGTTGCTTACTTCCTGCCAAAGCGACGTGGAAGCCCTGACAGGGAAAATTTTATTTTTAGCACGGGAAATAGCCAAAAAAACAGAAAAAAACAGGGGGCAAAATGCGTTCTGATAAACCGTTTTACTACTATTTAAAAGCCAGTGCCATTTGTCTGACAATTATTGCCGCGGGTGTAGTAACGGCATTTTTGGTCTATACCAAGACGCTGTTAATTCCGCTGGTTATTTCGGTTTTTCTCTACACTATTTTAACGCAAATCACACTGTTTTTAAAGCACAAATTTTCCTTTCCTTCGTGGCTCGCGCTGACGGTATCCATTGTTCTGTGTGCGGCTTTTTTTGCGGGAGTAATTTTGTTTACCGTTAATTCCGTAGGCGGATTTTTAAAGGGAGCGGAGGTCTATCGCCAGAATCTTATTGATACCATTGCCGATATTACCTCCCGTCTGCACCAGCACGGTATTACATTAGACCAGAAATTTATTGAAACGTACCTGCGCGATTTGCCTGTTTTTAATTGGCTTAAAAACTTCGGCAGTAAAGTATTTAGTTTGGTATCCAACACCACGCTGATTATTTTGTTTATGACGTTCTTCCTGCTCGGCAGTAAAAAGGCTCCGCCCATTACCAACCCGGCTATTAAGGAAATGCTATCCAACGTGTCCGTATATTTATCCGTCAAATTGGTGGCGTCCTTAGCCACAGGGTTTGTTGCGGCGGCTATTTTATTTGGCTTTCAAGTAAAATTAGCCGCGCTGTTTGCGCTGTTCGTCTTTTTGCTGAATTTCATCCCAAGTGTAGGCTCTATTATTGCGGTGCTATTGCCTACCCCGGTGCTGTTTTTGCAATACGGCTTAGGGCCGCAGTTCTTTGTGGTCGTAGGCTTATTGTCCGCCACGGAGTTCGTCATCGGCAACTTATTAGAGCCGCGCTTTTTGGGCGAGGGGATGGACCTGCACCCGGCGGCGATTGTATCTTCCCTTATCTTTTGGTCTCTTGTTTGGGGCGTACCCGGTGCGTTCCTTTCTGTGCCGATTACGGCCTCCATTAAAATTGTATTAAGTAAAATCAAGCATACGCGCCCGGTAGCCGAGTTTTTGGCAGGCCGCCTTCCCCATTAATACAAGCAATAAAACCGTTGTGTTTTAGCCCGCATTTTACACCATTAACAGCCCTCGCCAAAACCGGGGGCTGTTGCTGTATGTTTTGGTTGTTAAGAAGCACGCAAAAACGCCGCTCCTGCAAACAGAAGCGGCGTTTTATAGAACAATTAGATTTTTATTTAGCGGCGGCTACGTCGCGGCGGACCTTATCAAATAAGTTACTCTTGGTCGCGCGCTGTAAGAAATCTTCCCACTCTTCGGGAGTCAGTTCAAAATCGTCCATTACCTGATAGGAAATTTCCTTTGCCGTGTCCTTAGTCGTTTTTTTGGCCTGGGCATATTCGTTTTCCAGTTCCACATAGCGGCTGGCGATAGCGTAGTCAATATCCTCTTGGGAATAATCCACCCCGGCATTATCCGTTGCCAAAGAATTGGTATCGGTAATACCTTCCACCTTTTGCTCTTGGCTCGCGCTCTGGCGGAGCGGCTTGTCGCCGGACGGGATAAACATTTCGCTATGGTCAGCGGTGCTGGCAGGCAGCGCAATCTGAGGCTCGGTATCGGGCGAATTGGTTACGCGCCCCATCATTAAATTAGAGCACGCACTGGGATTTACAATAAAATAAATACTTAAAATAATAAAAACCAAAATGGCTGCTTTGAGAAAAATTTTAATCACAAAGACCTCCTATTCCCTTATAGAATACTAAATTTTCCCCTGTTTTTTCACGTTTTTTTGCAAATTTGCCCCTTGCAGTTGCTTTACGCTTTCAATAAATTGGGGATTTGTAAAAATTTGCTGAACCGTTTTGGCAAATTCGGGGTTCTTCATATTTTCTGATACAATCTGCCCCACTTGCGGATTTTCCTGTAAAATCTGCGCTAATTTATCCCCGCTGAGCACGCCTAAATTATCCACTTTACCTTGTGTGGCCTCGGCCAAAGCACGATTAAATTGGCGGATATTAGGGTCATCTTTATAATCATCTAAAATAGACACAATGGTATCTTGTGCCTGTTGGATTTGCTGTTCCTCGGTTAAAGGCGCATCTTCCAAATACACGTCTTCGGGTACCGGTTCAAAAGCCACCGGGTAACTGACGGGCTGGGCCTGCGGCGCAGCCAAGGACACGGGCACATTTTGAAAGGAAAACGCCGAAACGGCCGCCGCTTCCCGCTCGGCCACCTTGCGTTCGTACACTTGGTAAACGCGGGCCGCGCCCATATACAGGAGCGCGGCCGCCATAACCGCTATTAAAGCGTAACTGGTCTTGGACATTATTCCATATCCAGCAGTTCAATATCAAAAACCAAGGCCGAATTGGCCGGAATTTGACCCACCGGGCGGTTGCCGTAAGCCGTATCCGCCGGGCAAACAACCTTGGCGCGCGCACCGGGTTTCATTTGTTGGACAGCCTTTGTCCAGCAAGGAATTACGTCGGTTAAGTGGGTTTTAAAGGCTTCGCCGCGGTCACGGGAACTGTCAAATTTCGTTCCGTCAATCAAGGTTCCCGTATAATGTACCTTTACGGTGCTGTCGGCCTTAGGCATTTTACCCTTGCCCGCGCGGGTGAGTTTAATCATCGTGCCGTTATCTAAGGTTTTTACTCCTTTTTCTTTTTGGAAATTTTCCATATATTCCTGTTGGGCGGCCTGGCGCTTGGCGGAAATCGCTTTGGCATCATCCTGGTATTTTTGAATGATTTGCGGTTTGTATTTTTCCAAGTCCGTTTGCGCTTTTTTGTTAAGCAGACTGTCGCGCATACCTTGGGAAAGGGCTTTGTAATCGTCCTCGTTATCCAAGATTAACTGGCGTTTTAAATTATCCCCCAACAAAAACCCAAGCGAATAAAGCATTTTATTGCGTTCGGCCGGGTCCTCCACGGCGGCGGTATCAGCCGGTTTATCGGCTGTCGCCTGCTGCGCCAAAGCCAACACCGGCGCACATAACAAAACGAATACTAACAGTTTTTTCATTATTATCTCCTATTTGGTTTTTAAGTAGGCTTCCAACCGGGCGGTAATCTGTCTGGCCGCCTGTTCCCCCACGCTCTGCATACTCTGGCGTTGGGAATCTGCCGCACGGGAAGTGCCCGCCCGTTCGTGTACGTTAAAGCGGGAAAAAGTTGCCCCCCGCGCCACATCCACCAAACTGACCGAAGCCCCGCTGGAACACCACACAAGCCCTTGAACTTTTTGGGAGTCGTAACCGTCAACCTCTGTGATAATTTTAACGAGCACCGCTTCACTCCCGTTAGCGGCATCCGCCACTCCCAACCCCATTTGGTTGAGGGCATCTACCACATAAGTTACCATTACTTCGCTTTCCACTCCTTCCACTTCAACCGCCACTAAGACAGCGGCCATTTTTTCTTTAAGCACATCTTTATAAGCGGAAAATTTTTCTGCCTCATACGCCTGTTGCCCCGCATCTAAAAACTGGTACATATCATCCAGCGCCGCACGGCGGGAAATAAGCGGCTGCATTTTAAAGGCTATCTTTAAATCGGCAAGCGGTTGTGCGGGCGCAGAAAACTGGGCAGATAACCCCGCCAGTTTAGCATCAGTTTGGTCTAATAACGGAGTAAGCACCTTGCGCGCTTTTTCGCGCGGCAAAACCGCAAGCGCGTAATAATGCTTGGCGGACACGTCCGCATCCCGCCACACTTTTTCCACGTCGGCATTGGCAATTAAATCCGGAACGACCCCTTGGTCGGCGGCGGCCGGGGCATTCTGCACCATTTCGCGCTGCATATTGGTAAGCGCATTTTGTGAGGCCTCGTTTTTGCTCATTCCCTCTCCGGCTACCACATAGTATTTAGCCGAATCATATTTGGACATTTGATAATTGACCGTGTTTTTATTCATACCCGCGCACGCACTTAATAAGAACGCTGCGGCACACATCATAATCATTTTTTTCATAGTTCCCTCTAATAAGCCGTACGGTAGTGCAAAAACACCCGCCCTCCGCGCGGCACATTTACATTTTCAAAGGTATGTTCTCCTATTATATTACCATTTCCGTCCCGAAACAACACCCTGATATTTTGATTACCCGGCAAGACAAAAATCCGCGTCATACGCACCTCGGCAGGCAAGGTGAACCATTGGCGGGTATCGGCCTTTTCCAAGGCGGCCCCCAACGCGCTGACAAACATCCCTGCCAAGTCGCCCGCCGCGCTGTTATCCGCCGCCGACGCTGCCGCTTGGCGCGCCTGAACGGCGGCAACTTCTTTTACCACCGCGCGCGTAGCCGTACGGAATAAAATACCGGGCATTTTTTCTTCTAAATCCAATTTGGCAAGTGCGGCAAAATCTGCCGCTTTTTGCGTTGTATAAACTTGCCCGCCGGCCAACACCCACGAAGATGCCACCCGATAGGGTTGGTTTTCCAACTCCGGAAAAGAAAGTGTTACCGCCGAACCGTAAAGTCCCGCCATAAGGGCGTTTTGCACTTCGGGCGCGACCTGTTCCGCAGTTTCCGCCGGAGAGGAAGCCATCACCAAGGCCTTATCCCAAGCCACTTGAATCGTTTGCGTTTTTTTAAGAGGCAACAAGCCGTTATAGTGTAGAAAAATCACTTCACCGAAAGAATTGGCATCAGCGGGAACCGAAAATTCCGGCATTACGATTTTTAATTTATCCCCCAAACGCGCATAAGCATTTTGGGCATTTTGGCGGCAAATGCGCGCATCCGAACGCTGGCCGACAGATTCAAAAATCAAACTGGCAAAATATTGTACAAAAGGGTCGTCGTTATATCCGGTGCGTTTGGTGCCGCGCAACTCATCCAAAAAGAAAACAGCCCGGCGCATTTCTATTGCGGCGGCAGACAAGTTTCCCTGTTCCAAAAAATTTACGGCGCGGTAATAATAAGTAAGGGCGTGCTCGTAATTCGCCGCGTAATACGGCGCGGTCAAATCGTTAATCACAAAACGGCCCAAAGAACCGGTAATGCTTTTAGCATACAAGTCATCTATATATTCTTGTGCCGAGGCAAATAACGCGTCGCTTTCGGCGGGCTGTCCGGCATCGTGCAAAAGGGAAGCGCGGTCCAAATAAAAGAGCGTGGCATCTTTCTTTTTGTAATATTTATTTTGTTTGGAAAGGATTTGCTCCTCTGCCTGTTTGAACTGCCCCGCAGAGACCAATTTATTTACTTCTGTTTTAAAACGCAAAGAAGGCGCCGCACAAGCGGAGCAAAACAAGACCAGCCCCAAACAAAATGCACGCGCCTTCTTCATAAAACTACCAGGTTACTTTACTGCGTTTAACGTATTTTTTAATTTGCTTTTGTCCGTTCCAGACAATTTGGTTCGTTTCAATGTTAATCAGTTTCATATTTACCTGATAAAACACCAAGGCTTTGCTTCCGGACTTATCCACTACGGAATTTAGAACGCCGCTCAACATAAAGTCGGCCCCGACTTCTTTGCCAAACGCCTTACGCGTCGCTTCGGAAGCAAATTCATCCTGCTCCAAACGCTCCGTGCGAATTTCGCCCCGCTCCGTAGAGGACGCCACAAAATCCACCTTAGCCGAATTAATAAGAGCGCGTTGGATTTCCTCCACGAACACCCCCGTATTGATATGTTCCATTGTGTTATTTGTTACCGTACCGACAATCACCACAGGTTCTTTGCCCTTGCGTGTTAAATAGCGGTTATACCAGCCGCCCTGCAAACAATCGGTAATCATTTCCTGCGCTACCATTTGTGCGTCCGTATCGTTCCAACCGCCGCTAACATCTTTCACCAAATTGGTCTCCACACGTTTTACGCTGGGAGAGCAGGCAAATAATAGCGGCAAAGCCAAAAAGACTAATAAGAGTTTCTTCATATTTTCTCCTTAATTTTTAGAATTTGACAAATTTACCCGGTCGCATATGTGCTGACCGACCAGAGAACCTTCCTCGTGCGAACAATCAATAGAGCCTTGGTCTATATTAATATCAAACCACTTGGGATAATTTTTATGCGCTACACGCACCAAATTCCCCTCCGCAAGCGAAAAGGTATAATCACTGCATACCATTTCTATTTTCCCCTCCGCGCGCTCCACCGGACAAGGTAGGTCTGCGCCCAACAGTTCAAAATCCGGTGTATAGGCTTTATAATGTTCTTTATAAGAAGCCTCGGCAAATGCCAGGGATTTACCAATGTCTAATGCTTTTTGCGCGGCGGCAATCGTGCGGTGTTTTTCGTACTGAGGCCAACCTAAGGCCGCGCCAAAACCTATCAGCATTACCAACACTAAAACGATTGTATGAATAGAACCGTTACGTCCCATAATTTCTCCTTTATTTTTTTATATTGTAGCAAAAACCTGCTAATGATACGGCACAATATTGGGATGAATTCCCTTTACCTTTGTAATATACAAAAATTTTCCTGTACGATACCCCTTTTCCAAAGCCGGGGACATAATCACCAAAGTAACCGCAAAAATAATCAACACCACCCCCAAAGCCGTCGTGAGCGTAAACGGTTCTCCAAACACACATACTCCCACCGTCATAGCAGTTACCGGCTCCATAGCACCCAAAACAGAAACAAAGGTGGAACCAATCGCCTTAATAGCCGCCACCAAGGTAATGTTGGAAATAACCGTTGGGATAACGGCAAGCAGCAGTAAATTTGTCCAGCCTTTCGGCGAAGCGACCCCCTGGAACTTTCCTAATAAAACCGTACCAAGCGTTAAAAAAATGCCGGTAAAAACGAATAAATAAAAAGTAAGTTTAGTGGGACTCATATCCTTGACACACGATTTATTAACCGCAATAATGTATATCCCATAAGATAAGCCGGACAAAACCGCCAACGCGATACCCGTCCAACTCACCCCGCCGCCTTTGCCGTTCCAAGAAAGCAAGGCCACCCCACTGACGGCCAGCAAAATGGCAAGCATCGTCCAAATAGAATTGCGCTCCTTAAACACCGTAATCATAATAAGCGCAACAAAAACAGGGTATAAGAACATCATTGTCGTAGCGATTCCGCTCGCTAAATAGTGATAGGAACCGAACAGAAACACGGCCGAGCCGATATACAAAATGCTAAGCCCCGCCAATGTGCCAAACTCCTTGCGGTTCACCTTAAAGGCGCGCCCCGTTCCCGCCATAAAAACACCCATTAAAACAGCAGCCAATAAAAAACGGTAACACAAAATAGACGGAACGTTCAGTCCGTCTGCAAAAAGGGGCAGCGTAAACAGCGGAATCAGCCCGAAGGTGGCCGAAGTAATCACCCCGCAAATAAATCCTTTCCAGTTAAACATATATATATTCTATCTTACTTGCCGCGCGGGCGTAAAACACCCGGAGCGGAGTCATTCCGTTCCGGGTGTTTTTATATCATAAGGCTCTGTTTATTTTTGTTGGCCGGTGCGGTCTTTCTTGTCGTGATAGTGCGTATGAAGCAATTTATGCGCCAGAGGGCCGCCCACTTTATCCAAAATACGGCCGTACAATGCATTGACACCGCTGTTATCCTGCGACTTGTATGCCAGTTCTGTATCTTCTTGATACAAACCCTCGGCACGTTTTTTACGGGGAGCCCATCCGTCAAACTGCGGCTGGCCCGCCCCCGCCACACATCCGCCTTGGCAGGACATCACTTCAATAAAATCGTAATGGTCCTTACCGGCTTTAATATCGTCCAAGAGTTTGCGGGCATTTTTTAAACCGCTCACTACGGCAGTGCGGATTTTCACTTCGCCAACTTCCACTGTCTTTTCTTTAAATACACTGCTTTTGCGCAGGCTTGAAAACTTAACGCTGCGCGCATTGGCCGGGTCCAATTCTGCCAAGGCATAACGCAAAGCGGCTTCCATTACACCGCCGGAAGCACCAAAAATGACACCAGCCCCCGTTTTGGAACCAAAAGGCATATCAAACCACTCGTTTTCCAAGTTTACAAAATCAATACCCGCCTCTTTAATCATACGCGCCAATCCCACCGTGGTTACCACATAATCGGTATCGGGATTGTTGTCCACATAAAATTCGCCGCGCTTGGCTTCGGACTTTTTGGCCGAACAAGGCATTACGGCAACCACAATTAAATCCTCGCGCTTGCCGCCTTTATCCTCAAAATCGGCTTTCAGCACCGGTCCCATCATCTGCATAGGGGAACGGGCCGTAGATAAATTAGGAATAAACTCAGGCGCAAATTTTTCCACATAATTCACCCACGCCGGGCAACAACTGGTAAATTGCGGTAAATTAACTCCTTTTTTAAAGCGTTCCAAAAATTCGGTGGCTTCCTCCAAAATCGTTAAATCTGCCGCAAAGGCCGTATCATACACATAGTCAAACCCCAGCATACGCAAAGCGGCGGCAATTTTCCCGTCCACATTTTGCCCTTGCGGCAGGCCGAAGATTTCTCCCAGCCCCACACGCACCGCAGGAGCAATATGAACTGCCACCTTTTTATGGGGGTTATTAATCGCTTTAAAAACGGTTTCTATTTCCGAAGAATTAGGCATTAACGCACCCGTCGGGCATACGCGGGCACATTGTCCGCAGGAAACGCACTCGTGGCTCTGCCCCAATTCTTTATTAAAAGCCGTGGCGATTTTGGAGCGGAAACCGCGGAACGCAAAATCAATGGCGCCGATGCCCTGCACCTCGTTACAAATACGCACACAGTTTCCGCACAAAATACACTTACTGTGGTCGCGAACCAAGGCGGCAGAAGTGGCATCTTTATGGCTGTCCAACTTTTTAGATTTAAAGCGGATTTCCGTTACGTCCATATCCTTGGCCAGTTTCTGCAATTTGCAATTATTAGATTTGCTGCATAATGTGCAATCGTGGTTGCCCGACGACAAAAGCAGTTCCAAATTAATGCGGCGCAAATGGCGGATTTCGTCGCTGTTTACGCGCACTTTCATCCCATCTTTGGGGGCTACCGTACACGAAGCCACAATGCCCATCCCTTCTACCTCTACCAAACACAGGCGGCACGCGCCGTAGGCGGCCAGTTCGGGGTGGTAGCAAAACGTCATAATATTAAAATTAGCCTTGCGCACTAATTCCAACAGGTTTTTTTCCCCCTCAATAGGGACTCTTTTGCCTTCAATAGTAACAAATTGTTCTTTTTGCATATTACGCTCCCGTTACAACCGCGCCGAATTTACAGGTGGATTTACAACCACCGCATTTAATGCACTTTTTGGGGTCAATGTGGTGGGGTTTACCCACTTCGCCGCTGATGGCTTGCACCGGGCAGGCGCGTTTACACATACCGCACCCCTTACATTTGTTCTCTCTAATTTCAAAACGCGCCAAGGCTTTGCACACGCCCGCCGGACAGCGTTTATCCACCACGTGCGCCAAATATTCCTCTTTAAAATGTTTAAGGGTGGAAAGCACCGGATTGGGAGCCGTCTTGCCCAAAGCACACAGGGAAGCCTTTTGCACCGCTTTGGCTAAGTCTTCCAAGTTTTCCAAGGTTTTTAAGGTGGCGCGCCCTTCCACAATATCATTTAACATCGTAAGCATTTGCTCGGTGCCCTCGCGGCACGGAACGCATTTACCGCAAGATTCGCGCTGTGTAAATTCCAAGAAAAAGCGGGCCACATTAACCATACAGGTTTTGTCGTTCATTACCACAAGTCCGCCGGAACCCACCATCGCGCCTACTGATTTTAAGGAATCAAAATCTAACGGAAGGTCCAAATGCTCCCGCGTCAAACATCCGCCAGACGGCCCGCCGATTTGCGCGGCTTTAAAAGCGGCTTTATTAACAGTACCGTCATCATTAGTAGTGCCGCCGGCCACATCATCAATCACTTGGCGCAAGGTAGTCCCCATTGGCACTTCCACCAAGCCTGTATTGGCAATATGCCCCGTTACGGCAAAGGTTTTCGTACCCGGGCTGCCCAAGGTGCCGATTTTGCGGAAGGCTTCTGCCCCCATTTCAAGCACTTTGGCCACAGTAGCCAAGGTTTCCACGTTATTAATAACTGTCGGTTTGCCGAACAACCCGCATTGGCTGGGGAAAGGCGGCTTAATTTTAGGCATACCGCGCTTGCCCTCCACGGACGCAATCAAGGCGGTTTCCTCTCCGCAAACGAAGGCTCCGGCTCCTTCCATTACATTAATTTTAAAATTCTTACCGGAACCAAAAATATTTTCGCCCAATAAGCCCAAGGCTTCGGCCTGTTTAATAGCGGTGCGCACGCGCTCAATAGCCAACGGATATTCCATACGCACATAAATATATCCCTCGTCCGCGCCAATCGCCCGTGCGGCTATCATCATCCCTTCCAAAACCGCGTTGGGATTTCCTTCCATTACACTTCTGTCCATAAACGCGCCCGGGTCGCCCTCGTCCGCGTTGCAAATGACGTATTTTTTAGGTCCTGGTTCCACACGAGTTAAATCCCACTTTTTGCCCGTGGGGAAACCGCCCCCGCCGCGGCCGCGCAGGCCGGAAGCAATCATTTCTTTGCAAACTTCCGCATCTGTCATTTCCGTATAGGCGCGCTTGGCTTGCTGATAACCGCCGTGCGCAATATATTCGTTGATATCTTCGGGATTAATGCGCCCGCAATCGTGCAGTAAAATGCGTTCCTGCTGGGCATAAAAGGGGATATCGGCTACTGTTTTGGCCTTTTGGTTATTGGCCGGATTATGATATAACAAACGGTCAATCACTTCACCTTTTAAAAGTGTTTTTTCCACGATTTCGGGCACGTCCGCAGGTTTTACTTTGGTATAAAAAATATCGCCCACGCTCACCAACGGGCCTTGCGCACAAAAACCGCGGCATCCGGAAAAACTCAAATAGTTCTCGTGGCAATCTTTGGTAATTTGCAAGCAAAAGCCGATTTTGCGTTTTTCCATTTCTTCTTGAAAAGCCTGGTACACCTTTTTAGAACCGCCGGCAATACACCCTGTACCGCCGCAAATAACCACACGTCCGGTAATTTTTTTGTAAGCCGAGTTATATTCTTCGGCTATTTGTTCAATATTTTTAGTCGGCATTTTTGGCCTCCTGTCGGGCAATTTCGTCAATAATTTCTACGGCCTTAGCCGGGGTGATTTGACCGTGAACCACGTCGTCCACTACCATTACGGGAGCCAAACCGCACGCCCCCAAACAGGAGACGCACTCTAACGTAAACATACCGTCCTCGGTGGTGTCTTGTCCGTCTTTTAATTTCAGTTTATCTTTGACCGTATTAATAACAAAGGACGAACCCTTAACGTGGCAGGCCGTACCGTTGCACACTTTGATAATGTGTTTGCCTTTTGGGGTAATGGCAAAATGCGCAAAAAAAGTGGCCACACCAAACACTTTGGCAGGCGAAATATCCAACTCATTGGCCACAAAACGCATAATATCTTCGGGCAGATAAGTATATTCGTCTTGTACTTTTTGCAAAATAGGGATTAACTTGGCACTATCGTACTGATGGTCTTGCAGAATCTTTACGGCAGGTGCGAAACGGTCTGTCATACGCGTTCCTCTCTTATAAAAATTAAGCGTTTAAAGCAACGGCGGAGCGAGCGCTCCTGTTTACGGCAGACAACTTATAATTTCGTGTATTACGAAAAGAACAGATATTTCCATTATAACTAGGTTTCTTTAACCTGTCAAACAAAAAACGCGGCAGGCCGAAACCTAACCGCGCTTGCTGAAAAAAGTTCTCTTACCGCTTCCAACCGTTTAAATCCCGGTAGTAGAAATAATTGTTAAAATGCTCCATCATTTCCAGCGGCCACTCTTTATTCAATTCAAAGTTTTCCGGCAGAGAAAGCATACCGTCAAAACCTTTATTAAAAAGCCCAATGCTAAGCCGTTCCTCGGGCTGAAAAGCCGTAGCGGCCAAAATAACCCCGCCAAAACCTTGGTGGCGCAAGGACGCCGTTAAATAATACCCGCCACCGCCCGGCACCATTAAATCCGTAAGGATAATGTCGTATTGCACACGTCCGTATTTAATATCGTTTAATAACGCTTCCGTATCGTGATAGGTAGTAATTTCCCATTTGGGGCAGAAAACCGTTTTATGCTTATCTTGTATAGCCTCCAACGCACTTGCGCGGTCGTTTAGCACGGCCATTTTAATACCGGCAGGCATTTTGTTTGCGGCCTGGTGCAAACGCAACGAATAGGGCAAATAATTTTTCAAGGAGGCAAATCGTCCATCTTTCGGCGGTTCCATCATAAATTCCTTTTGGTTAAATTTGCGGTCCGTCCTTTTTTCCCGCAAGCCGGAATCTAACAGTCCCACAAAGTTTGGCTCTATCGTTTCCATGGCATACTGCACATACAGATTGGCTTGAACCAAGGGTTGGTCGTGCGGCGCCACTAAAATATTCAACGCGCGCAGTTGGTTGTGCATTGCCAAAATTTTATCCACCCAACGGGCTTTTTCCACAGCGGGCAAAACGCGCCGTTCGGACGGTTTCATCTGATAATATAAAACGGGATTAATTTCTTTTTTAAATTGTTGGAAATTCTCCAAGGTGGTTTTGTATTGCTTTGCTACCGCCAAACGCTGTTCATACGACGGGTCAATCAATAAAAGCGGCAAACGGAACGGCTCCGTAGGCGGCAAAGTCTGCGCTATTAGCCGCTCGGCAATTAAACTGCTTTGCGGAATATTCGGCACGGGGGCTGATAAAATCACTTTCCCCTGCACTTTGCGCACATTATTTAATACAAGCGTAGAAAGCGGAATTTGTGTAAGCGCATTTGCTTGTCCGAGCGTGCGGACTTGCTGTTTGATAATACGCGCCTGTCCTTTTATTTTGGGTGCTTTTGGAACTTTTTGCGCGAAAGAAGGCGCGGCCATTAGACAGGCTAAAACAAAAATTAAGTATTTTTTCATATTTTCCCCTCTATATAGGGTACTAATTAGGTAAGCAGGCCACAAGGGCCAAAAGACCCTGTTTGATATAGGCCTAGGCCTATAAAGCAATCCACAAAATGATGAAGTAAGCGCCCATCAGCACGAGCCCTGTCGGCACGGCGACAGAAGCCCACTCGCGGCTTTTAATGCCCAACTTTTCAGCTGCCACAATGTTGGGCAAATTCCCCTGAACCAGCATACTTCCAAACGCCGCCAGACCGATCACCATATAGATAAGGTCGTTCATAGAGATAGTGGGTACAATTTCAATCGCGGCCAAGGTCGCGTTATCAATAATCACAGACACCGCATTGGCCAAGAAGAGAACCTTTCCGCCCAAATGTGTAATGGTACTTTGGGCCAAGGGGCGTAACCCCGCGCTAATTAAATTAAGTGCAGCCACGAACATATAGATATGCCACGTCCGGCGCAACATAGAGCCGTATGTTTCTTTATCCTCGCGGATGTGCATTTGCATCGTAGTACCCGCGTGACGAGCCGAATACCCCGCCGCCGCAGACAAAAGCAAAATAGCCGGAGCAATCCACACAAAGAAATGACGCATTAAAAAGAAGAAATCCGCAAAGTGCGGCGCCCCGGTAAGAGCGTTATTAATAATTAGCCCCAACGGTTCGGCAAGCGGCGTAAGCACTGCGCCCAACCCAATAGCGTAGCAGGCAAAAACGGTAATCCGAACGGTGGAGAGACGTTCCAAATTAACAACCTTTAATACTTCGGCCAAAACCAAGGCCGCCACTGTTACGCTGACGAGAGAAGACGTAATTCCAAGCAAAAACACCAACAGAGCAAAACTGTATTGCGGCTCTAATTTGCGGAAGAACGCAAAAAGCACGCGGAAAATATAGCGGGAATAATTATTGAAGATAACGCTTACAACCAGCACGATAAACGCCACATTAACGGGATATTGCAAGGTCTCGTAAATAAAATCCACACTCCACCCGCCGCTAATGGTTACCGCCGCCGCGCCAACCATTAAAAGAAAGATTTCCAAGTGGCTTTCCACCCAACGCGACGCAAGCGGCCACACCAATAAATTGGCTACCACTATACCTAAAAGCGCGTTTATCCACCAAGGGGTAGAAGCAACTATCGTTTCCATATATATTATTTTATCAAAATTACATCCTCCGCCAAGAAAAAAAATTAATTAAAAATCGGGCGTTGAGTGCGTAAAACGAATTTTTGTAAAATAAAAAAGTAAGATATTTAAATTTCAAAAGGAGAAACAAAATGAAGAAAACAATCTTGTTCGCGCTCGCGCTGACGTTGTCCGCCGCGTGGCCGACTGCCGCTTCGGCCGCTACCGATAACTGCGGTTGCGCCGCTGCGGATGTAACCTGCATTAATGAATGCACGATGTCCAAGGTAACCACATTAAGAAAGAATCTGGAAACCCAAAAAGCCAATGCCAAAGCCAAGTTGGAAGCGGCTAAGGCCTCCAACAACTCTGCTGACAGCAAGGCCAAAGCCGCCGAAGCCAAGGCCCAGGCCAAAGCGAAAGCCAAACAGGCTAAGGCTGATGCCAAAGCCAATGCTAAAAAAGCTGAAAAAGATTTAAAAGCCAAAGCTACCACCGCCAAAGCGGATGCCAAAACCAAAGCGGCCAAGGCTAAATCTGATGCCAAGACAAAGGCCGAAACAGCCAAAGCCAACGCTAAAAAAGCCAAAAAAGATGCCAAAGCGAAAGCCAAGGCTCAAAAGGACGCTTTAAAACAAGCCAAAGCCGACGCCAAGGCCAAATCCAAAGCGCAAAAAGAAGCCAACGAGGCCAAGAAAGCCGAAGCCAAAAAGGCCGCCAAAGACGCTAAAAAAGCGCTCAAAGACGAAGCCAACTCTTGGAAACAACTGGCCAAATAAGCCGTTTTAGTTTTACTAAAAACCGCGCTCTTTACGGGCGCGGTTTTTTATATGAAACTCCCCAGGCTTACGCCCAGGGTTTATTGTGAGCAGTAGTTATAAACAAACAGGCCCCGGTAGAAAATAAACCGGGGCCCGAACACAACCAACTAAAAATTGCTTTACAAAATAATCAGCCGCACCGCCATTACAATCAGCACAATGCCGGAGGCCAGTTCTACTTTTTTGCTGGCAATCGTTTTAGAAGACTGGCTGCCCAAGTGAAAACCAATAAGCGTCATCAAGAACGTCAGCACGAACAAGATTAGCACTTGCGGGAAAAAGGCCTTTTCCATTGTTTCCACCGCATAGCCCACCAAAAAGGCATTGAGCGCAAACACAGAGGACACCTTTATCATTTTACGGTTATCATCCGCATCCAAGTTGCTGAAACTGGGCGATTTTTCAATAGATTCCAACATAAACTTAATGCCCAGTAAAAGCACAAAGGCAAACGCCACCCAATTATGTGCAAAATACGCCCATTTGTGAAAGAAAATCGCACTTATACCATACCCTAGCGCAAAAAACAAAGCATTAAAGCAGGAAAAGAATAGCGTCATTTTAACCGAAAAAACGCTCTTTTTTTCAGGGGACATCTTCATAGCGGACATATTGGCAGACACCATATTATCCACACAAATACACAAAAAAATGATACTCACGGCAATTATGCCCATAGGGAACCTCCCGGTTGAGATACCTGCATTTTACCAAATGCCCAGCCCTTCTAGCAATAATTTAAGGCCAATTAAAATTAACGCAAGCCCGCCAAGGGCTTCCATCACCTTGCCAAACCTGCACCCCAAAAACGCTCCCAAATAAAACCCCGCCCAACTGGTAACAAACACACACGACACCAGTGTAACCACCGTTACCCAGAAAGGCATCCCGGTAAACGCGAGTCCAATGCCCACCAAAAGCGCATCCAAACTCGTTGCCACCGACAAAGCAAGCAAGGTTTTAAAGGAGTGCAACACTCCGGTCTCTTTTTCTACCTGCGGATTTTGCGCTTCCTTTACCATACGCACCCCGATCAAGGCCAAAATACCAAAGGCAATCCAATGGTCCACCGCGCCGATATAGCGGTCAACCCCAGCCCCGCCTAACCAACCCACGGAAAACATCATAAAATGTGCCACAGCAAACAGCGCACTCACTTTACCGATATAAGACAGGGAAATTTTGTTTTGGTGGGAACAGCCGGAAGCAATCGTAACAGCCAGATTATCCATAGATAACCCCAGTGCCACCAATAAAGCAGATAGAATATTCATATAAATTATGATAACATTTTTTATATATCCCCCATTTTAGGGAGCACTATGCAATCGCTTAAAGAGTTATACAAAATCGGTATGGGCCCTTCCAGCAGCCATACAATGGGCCCGCGCAAAGCGGCCGACGCGTTCAACCGCACTTATCCGACCGCCGAATCCTTTCGGGCGGTACTTTACGGTTCCTTAGCCGCTACCGGCAAGGGGCACTTGACCGACTTCGCTATTAAAGAAGCCTTTTATCCAAAACCTGTTACTATTGAGTGGAAATACGATACTTTTCTGCCCAAGCACCCCAATGCCATGCGCTTTGAAGCCCTAGACAAAGCTGGGCACATTATGGGCGCGCAAGTGGCGTACAGTATTGGCGGGGGAGACATCCGCACCGACGAAGCCTTCGGGCGGGAAATCAATCATATTTACCCGCATAAATCAATGGCGGAAATTTTACAGTACACCTCGGACAAACGTATGCTGCTGTGGGAATATGTGGAGGAATTTGAAGGAACTGATATTTGGCAATACCTAGCCACTATTTGGAAAACCATGCAAACCACAATGAACCGCGGTTTGGAAAAGCGCGGTGTGCTGCCCGGCTCTTTAAATTTGGAACGTAAAGCCCGCCGTTATCTGTACAAGGCCGAAAACTCCCCCCAATACCTGCGCCGGATGAATAACCTGTTCTCCTATGCGTTGGCTTGCTCGGAAGAAAATGCCGCGGGCGGAGTGGTGGTTACTGCGCCCACGTGCGGTTCCTGTGGGGTCGTGCCTGCGGTGTGCCGTTTAATACAAGAAATTTACGAATTTGAAGACACCACTATTTTACACGCCCTGGCTACCGCCAGTTTGTTTGGCAATATGGCCAAAACCAATGCCTCTATTTCCGGTGCGGAAGTAGGTTGCCAAGGCGAAGTAGGGGTAGCGTGCGCGATGGCAGCAGCAGCCGTCTGTCAATTAGAAGGCGGCGACAACCGCCGTATTGCATACGCGGCGGAAATGGGCTTGGAACACCACTTGGGGCTTACCTGCGACCCGGTGGACGGACTTGTGCAAATTCCGTGCATAGAGCGCAACGCGCTGGCTGCTTCCCGCGCGCTGGACTGCGCCACCTATGCGCTAATGTCTGACGGGGACAACCGCGTTTCGTATGATGACGTTTTAGCCACTATGATGCAAACGGGCCTGGATATGAACAAGGACTACCGCGAAACCGCACGCGGGGGTTTGGCCCGCTTCTTTAAAGAAAAAGTATTGCGGCTTAAAAAAGGGGGTAACAAATGAACGTAATAGAAGGTATTTTAAAGCGGCGCAGTATCCGCCGTTTTACGGACAAACCGATTGAAAAGGGTGATATTACCACGCTTTTGCGTGCGGCTATGATGGCACCTACGGCGCGCAACTGCCAAGAGTGGGAATTTATCGTTGTGCAAGATAAAAACACGCTGCACAAAATTACGACGGTTCATCCGTATGCGCAAATGTTAAAGGAAGCCGCCTGTGCCATTATTGTATGCGGCAACACGAAAAAGGAACACGCGCCGGGCTACTGGATGGCCGATTGCGGGGCGGCTACGCAAAATATTTTACTGGCCGCCACCGAACTGGGTATCGGCAGTGTATGGCTGGGGGTTTATCCCAACGAAGAACGTATGAACGCATTATCCAAAATGTTCGCGCTGCCGGATTATGTTAAACCGCTTAACGTAATTGCGCTGGGTTACCCGGATGAACAAAAGCCGGACATTGACCGCTTTGACCCGGAAAAAATCCACCTTGAAAAATGGTAAAGTAAAAAGAGCCGCCGGATTGCGGCTCTTTTTCTTCACAGGGGGCTGAAATGAGTGATTCGCTTTCTTTTAAAAAAATTTCCGCAATTATTTTGCTCTGTACCGCCGTATTATCCACAGGCATTTTTTTGTATGTAAACCAGATTGAACGTACCTTAGAGCGCAACCGCACTATGTACTTGGAAGAAGTCGCCCGGCAAACCACCGACGAGGTGGAAACGCAAATCCACAACGATTTGACCTTGCTTCGCTCTATTGCCACGGCTATTGGATCTCTTTCCAAGCCGACCGCCAGCCACATTGACCGCTTGATGAAAAACGAATCTGCTATTAATAATTTCAAGCGTATGGGTTTTGTCCGCCCGGACGGTATGGCAATGTTAAGCGACGGCTTATTATTGGATATTTCCGGCGAGAAGCATTTTCAAAAGGCTATCGCGGGCGAAGCCAACATTTCGGAACGCATTACGGATTCAGCAGACGGAAAAGATATTTTGGTAGAAGCCGTCCCTGCCCACAGAAACGGAAAAATTATCGGCGTACTGTTTGCCACGCGCTCAGTAGAAGAATTTGCCAAAGAGTTAGACACGCAAAGTTTCCGCGGAGAAGGTTATTCCGCTATTGTCCGCGCAACCGGGGACAGCGTGGCCCGCGCCGTACACAAGAACGCCGTCAGCCAAGTGGTAAACATTTTTAATCTGCCAGACGACCCGCGGGGGCAGTTAGCCCAATCTCTCCGAGAGCCGATGCACCAGCGCCAAAGTGGCACCGTAAAATATACCTCTGCCGAAAAAGGCGAACTGCACATTAGTTACCAGCCCTTAAATATTAACGACTGGTATCTGCTGTCCGTCGTTCCTACCGCACAAATGACCCATCAAATCAATGCGCTCGTCTGGTGGCTTTTAGGGTTGTGTTTGCTGGTCGTAGCCGCCGGCCTGTGCGCGTGGGGCTATATTTATTTCCAGCAGAAAAAAGCCCGGAGGAAATTATTTGTAGCCGCCTTTATTGACCCGCTTACCCGAGGCAAAAACTTGGCCGCTATCCGCCCGGAAATGGAGCAACTTATCCGCGAAAATACCCATCAACCTTACGCACTGGTAGCAATGGATGTAGGTAAATTCCAATCGTTTAACGAGCGTTACGGCTTTAAAACAGGCGATACTTTGCTCAAACATTTGGCCCGCGTGATACAAGAGAGTTTAAAGCCGGACGAACTGTTCACCCGCGTGTATGCGGACCGCTTTGCTATATTACTACACTATACAAGCGAAGGGGAATTAAAAAACCGCTTGGAACTGTTGGCCGAACAAATTACCAATTTTCAAACGGAGGACAAAAAGACCTTTGCTCTGATGTTGGCCTTTGGGGTATATGTTATTGAGGATAGAAACGAATCCGCACAGGAAATGTACAACCGCGCGTGCGTAGCCAAAAAACGCATAAAGGGCCGCTACGATGAAATTGTGGCTTTCTATCAAAAGAGATGGCACCAGGAACTCACCGAAGAGGCCCTCATTGAAAGCCGGATGCGTCAAGGCATAGAAAAAAAGGAATTCCGTTTTTTTGTGGAGCCTATCCGCTCTTTGAAAGATGACTCCCTTTTCGCGGCCGAAGCGGTGGCGGACTGGCCCGTTCCCGGCCGCCAAGACCCCTTGGAACAAACAGTTTTCCGCCCGGTATTTGAAAAGAACGGCTTTATCTACCAATACGACCGTTACTTATTAGACTCCGCATTGGATACACTCGCCAACTGGCAAGCACAAGACAAACAGATGATACCCTTAGTGGTTAAAATTGCCGACGAACATTTAATTGCGCCGGGCTTTGCGGACCGTTTGGCGGCCAAAGCCCAAGAAATGAAGGTGGCTACTAAGTGGCTTTATTTAGAACTGACGGAAACGAAGCGCCACATTTTAAACGCGCGCTTAAAAACAGCCGGAGAAGAACTGAAACAAAAAGGGTTTAATTTAACCGTGCGCTACACAGGGCTTGTGTCGCCCGCATTTAAAGAAATGCCGATAGACGGTGTAAAAATCGGACGGCAAATGTGGACCAAATCCCCAGACCGCAAAAGCAATATGCTGGCGCAATCTTTGGGCAAAGTCTGCCAAGAGTTGGGTATCTTTTTGGCGGCAGATGACGTGGCCAGCCAAGCGGATATGGACCGCATCAAAGCATTGGGCTTTTCTTATGCGCAAGGCCCGTTTATCGGCCCTATGATTAAGCCCGGGGAATTGCGGTAAGCGGGAGCCGTCAGCGTTGACTATGCGCCCACTTTCCCGCTAAGGCTAATTGAAAGATTAGTACGGGTGAACTTTTCTAGGGAAAAAGCCGCGCGGAAAGAATAATTTTGGCACACGCGCCGGAAAATTGGTATAATATAGTACCGATTTATGGTGGATGTAGCTCAGCTGGTTAGAGCGCCGGTCTGTGGAACCGGAGGTCGCGGGTTCAAATCTCGTCATCCACCCCATATTATATCCCGCTTAACTTTTGGCGGGATTTTTTAATGCCTAATTTAGGGCTTTCCCCTCTTTCGTCGTCGGTAAAAAAGGCCTAATTCCCCTGCGATATCAAATAGATAGATTTTCCTTATCCCGTCTTTTCGCCCTTTCAACTACTTTTTTGCTATCTTTCTATCTATTTTGCAAAATTTAACACTAAAAACTTAATTTTCCTTTAAGAGTTGGCTAACCCGGGCCGCTGTAAGCCCCAAAGCCCGCGCACATGCGGCCTGGCTAAGACCGTTTAGGCGCATATATTCGCGGATTTGTAGCGCCAATGTCTGCTTGTACAAGGCTTTATCCACCTTGGGTTGTTTGGCCTCTTTTCGGGCCGCCAATTCGGACCGCTTCCAAGGGCCGGAGTGCGGTTTTACATTGGCACAGAACGAAAATTCGGTTCCACTGCGCAATACAACCGTAATTTTGCTTTCTTGGTATTCGTACCCAATACGGCAGATAATAGATTTAAGGGTTTCTTCTTGCTCGTATTCGGATAATTGCTCAAATAGGGCCCGGCTGAAAACCCCATTTTTATCCAATTCTGCAATAAGCGCCAAATGGAACTCTCGTTGCCGTACCGTCCGTGTGGGACAGGACTTATAACCCTCTTCTCGGCACTTCCGGCAAATGTAATAAAAATGTTTCGTATTTTTCTTTTTCCCATAAATAGGAACCATTGGACTGCCACAGACTTCGCAAAACAATAAACCACGCAAAATGCCAGGCGTTGCTTTTCTTACCGTTTCATACATTTTTCGTCCATTATTTAACAGTTCTTGCACCGCCTCAAAGGTTTCTATGGACACAATTCCATCGTGTTCACCATCATAAATTTTCTTTTTGTAAAGAACCTTCCCAATATACAGAGGATTATGAATAATATGATAAAGTTGCGCACGCGAAATAGGGCGTGCCGGTAAAACCCGCCCATTTTTGCATTTCCGCTCCCGAAGAACAATTCCCCGCTTTTCTAGTTGCGCAAGTACCGGGACAACACTTTTTTCTTCCAGTACGCTATTAAAAATGAATCGTACTTCTTCGGCGGTTTCTGGGTGTGGTACCAACTTATGGGCTTTTTCATCTAACTGGTACCCAAATGGAATTCCTCCACCTAAAAACTTTCCTTTCATACGGGAGGCCGCCATTTTATCCCGCGTGCGTTCGCTAATAATTTCGCGCTCAAATTGAGCAAACGATAACAAGATACTAAGCGTTAGCCGTCCCATAGAGGTTTTGGTATTAAAATTCTGCGTGACAGATACAAACGACACTTCGCGCTTATCAAAAAATTCTAGTAACTGGGAGAAATCCAGCAAAGAGCGTGATAATCTATCCACCTTGTACACGACCACGCAATTTACCTTACCCAGTTTGATGTCCTCTATCAAGCGCTGCAAACCGGGGCGATCGGTATTCGCCCCGGTATAGCCACCGTCATCATAAGAGGTTTCTAGCGCCTGCCAGCCTTCCCCACGCTGGCTTTTAATAAATGCCATACAAGCCTCACGCTGGGCATCCAGCGAGTTGAAGTCCTGTTCCAATCCCTCACTGGTAGATTTGCGGGTATAAACCGCACAGTTCATCGGTTTTATAATGTCACTCATAAGCCGAAGAAATAATACCCGCTTAAATGTTGCCCCGTGATGGCACACGCCACGGCGGACAGGGTTTTGAAATATTTATTATTGTATTCAAAACCGTGTTCCAACACTTTGACCACAACAAGATGCCCTTTGTACTTTTTCTCCAATATAGAGCCGGGCAGCGGAATACGGATATCCCGCAGTTTTTGATCCTTATTGTTGTATTTTTCGGCCCGCTGCTTATTTTTAGAAATTAATTGGGCTAGTGGATTAATCTGTGTGGCCACTTCTCGCAGTTTGGCCAATTCTGTGGGGCCAGATATGGGTTTGAAGGATTGTAGGTTATTCCCAGTCGGTTTAGTAGTAATCGCTACTTGCGCCTTTTTGTATCCGTTCCCCACCTGTTGAGACTTGTCGCTTGATTTATTTACAGCATTTAATGTCGCAGTTTTTTTCTTCATAAAAACTCCCGATAGTTAAGTTTAATGGGCTATCTTTTGCCCATTTCTATTACCGCTTACTATCGGGAGCGAAGTCAAATTATGTTTATGCATAAAATCTGCCAATGTTAATCGGTGAACTCCTAACATCCTGGCAATTTTATTTTTTGATATTTTAAGTTGTAAATACTTTTCTATTTCTGCTTCTTTACCTTTGAGTTTTGTTCGCTGAGAAGTTGCCCCAATAGGGCGACCTAATTTTTTCCCTTCTGCTTTGACTCGGGCTAGCGCTTCTCTCGTGCGCTGTGAAATCAGATTTCTTTCTATTTCAGCAGAAAGGCCGAAAGCAAACGCAAGAACTTTTGCATTGATATTATCCCCCAATTCATAATGTTCCTTTGTTGTGATGATCTTAACTTGGTTAGTCATACAATGGTTTAAAATGCCCATAATTTGCATCAAATTGCGTCCTAGCCGAGATAATTCTGTTGTAATGATGACATCCCCCGGCTGTAATTTCTCAAGCAATTTACCGAATTTTCGCTTTTTTAACTCTTTTGTCGAGCTAATGGTTTCTTCAATCCATAAATCTATCTTGATTTTATGCTCTCTTGCGAATTTCCCAATCTCAAATTCCTGATTTTTGACAGTTTGTTTATCTGAACTTACACGAATATAACCGTATATCATTGTTTTCTCCTAAAAAATAAGATGTATCTAAATTATAGGAACCTATACGCGT